>Ga0137416_10001030_pt1 | contig 13844 bp, 9 predicted proteins | sample CZODoug3_1_1_16f_FD_108282 | JGI IMG/M metagenome (GOLD analysis project Ga0137416, IMG submission 108282) | Vadose zone soil fungal communities from Angelo Coast Range Reserve, California, USA - CZODoug3_1_1_16fungal (Illumina Assembly) | ecosystem: Environmental > Terrestrial > Soil > Vadose...
CAAGCGCGAGTACAGCAGCAGGAACCTACACGCTAACGTTCACCGGAACATCGGGCAGCACCGTGCATACGGCCACAGCGACATTGTCCGTCATGGCGGCGGGCGCCAACGTGACCGTGGCAGTCAATCCAGGATCTGCCACTCTTGCCGCGGGCGGCTCGGTCCAGATACTTGTTACGATGACCAGCTCCTCAACAATGACTTCGCCGGCATTCTCTTGCTCGGGCCTCCCGTCTTACGCATCGTGCCAGGTCGCCACTTCAACAGTGTCTTCCAACGGGCAGAGCGCCACAAGCACTGTTACGCTGTCCATCGCCAATCAGCTCAGTTCTCTGCAAGAGCCAGGCAACTTGCATCTTGCCATGGCCATGGCGTGCTTGAGCGCCACTGGATTTGGCCTTTTCGGCCTGGTGATGTTCACCGGAAACCGGCGGCAAAGGGCTGGGCTCGTATTGGTCGCCGTGATCGTGGTCTGTGTCGTCAGCCTGGCAGGATGTGCCGGACTGGTGAGCTCCACTACGCCGCCACCTGTGCGCTTCTCCTTCTTGGTGACCGGGACGGCGCATGAGAATGGAACGACAGCGACTAACTCGGCTACCGTCAGTATCACCGTCAACTAGGCAGCAAATCCGGGGCTGGTTCGCTCATGCTCGTCATGCCTTGACGAACGAAACAGATGCGATCGCATACGCCTTCCTGGGGGACAAACTCGTAGCCGATATGAGAGTCTGACGGTTCCAATGCCGTTATCTGAAAGCGGACGAGTTATCGGAAATATCTCAATCAATCGCGCCCGAAGGAAACATTTCAAGAGCGCAGTGATTCAGTCCCGCGGTACCATCTCGACCCACAGGATGCCTACGTTTTTGCCGCGCTTTAAGTGCCGCACGATTTGATATCCTAGATCTCGAAAACGCCGTTCCAACATGTCGGCATCGTCGCGATGATATTCAAGCCGAATCTTTTTGATGCGACTCCAAATTTCGGTTGGTGTTTCAGAAATTATTCCGTATTCGCTGCCCTCGCAGTCCAGCTTTAACAAGTCGACTTCCTGCAGATTGTTATCAAGAATGATCTCGGCTAACGTTACAGCATCAACCGTCACGCCGTCAGTGTCGTACTCGCGTCGCGCAACATGTCCGCTCGCATTACCTTCCGGATAGAATGCCACTCGACCGGTTGTTTTTCCCACAACTGCGGCCTGTCGTGACGAGATGCTGTTATCTAGGTTGTTGCTTCGAATGTTATGTGCAAGGACGCCGTGGAGAGTAGGATCTGGCTCATAACAGTAAACTTTCCGGGCACGATTCATCGCAGCATATAACGCAAAGGAGCCCAAATGAGCTCCAACATCGATGACCACACCTTGCTCAGGTATCTGCCCGTACTCTTTTCTGCCGAATACTGCGAGAACAGTTACCAAGTCGTCACCGTCACCGCTGAGGCGAAGCTTGTATCCTGAGCGAGTCTCCACATACAGGTCGCGTGGGCATCTTCGCCGCAGGTACGATGCAATTATAGTACCCGGATTCCGAAATCGCAGGGCTCCGGACAAACTAAGGAACACACTGGGAAGCTGTAACACCGCACGTAAAATTCGACTACTGCTTCTACCCATTATAGTCATGGCCATATCCGGGAAGCTCCTGAGCTATGTTTGGTTATCGCGATGACCCGCCCAATTGTCAGAAGGAATCCATTTTAATCAGGCAACGAGAAGAAAGACCCTTTTCCCCGCGTTAGGCCACACTTCGCATACTTCCGCAACATCGTCGGATCGATAGCCAAGCGTTCGGAAAACCCGACGTACGGGCTAGAGGATCAAACCGATTCCTTGTCCCACAACGGTTCTTGATCCTTCATGCGCATATAGGATCGGTAGACGCTCTTTGCGACCTTGTTGCCGAACCGATATTCGCCTTCGACAGGGAGTCGCACAGGGCCTTGAGCACTAAGCAAGAGCAATTCCCCAAATTGTCTGAAGATCGGAAGCGCCGCTATAAGTCGCAAGATGAGAAATGCCAAACCGCGCGGCAGCTTCGCAATAAACGGGACGCGTGGACGAATGGGGCGAATGCGAAGCTTTGAAAAATAGGGTGCCGCTTCGCGGCGCATCGTCTCGGTGGTCAAATGCTCGATGAGAATCCCCCCCGTGGAATAGCGCCGTGCCAGAGGCAGGCCCAACAACCGCCGATTCAAGTCGTCGTGTTCCACGCTACCGATATATCGCCCATCGTCCGTCAAGGCATGGGCGATCGTCCGATACATGGTCATGCGTTCGTCGCGAGAATCGAGCGGAGTTAGAGTCAGCGCGCGATCGAAGGCACGGCTGGCGACATGCAGTTGATTGATGTCCGCTTGGACGCGACCGACTCGGGCGCCGGAGGGCAGTCTGTGTGCAAGCAGGCGCAAGGCGTTGATCGAAAAATCGACCGCGAGAATCCTGGCACCCGTTTCTGCGATTATGGTCGTGAAGCGGCCATCGCCGCAGGCAAGTTCCAAAACCGTATTTGCGGCCGACGATTGGATTTCATTCAGGTGCGGTGGAACTTCCAGCATGTCGGATAACACCGATCTCCAACCCTCTGTCGGAGGCACGAAAGGCCCCGGGTTCGTACAATCGTAGTCGATCGCGTCACGGATGCTCATCTCGTGCTTGTCTTCCGGACGAAGCCGAAGTGGCAACAGGAGCGCGATGCCATCCTCAATGCCATACTCGGCTCCGCAAGTCTGGCAGCTCAAAACGGCATTCACGATTCCATCGCCGCCGCCTCGGAATTCCTTGGCAATCGCCAGCTCACCCGCGTCATTGTTGCAGCGGAGTAGAGAAACCATATCTCTGGGGAACTGCTGAACTATCAAGGGGCCTCCAGTGGGGGCTGTAAGCTGCTTTTGCTCAGTCTGCACTTGGATCATATTCCTTGGCTCTTTCGGTGACTCGCTAATTCCTGCAAGAGGTTCTCGTAAACGGCATTGTTTGCGGCGATGTCGAATAGTTCTTCGGCCCGCGCGCGGGCGGCCTGGCCGAATCTCTCGGCAAGATCAGGATTCATCAGAAAGCGGAGGATGGCCTTCGACATTGCGGCGATATCCGCGGGAGCCACCACGATCGCGGTCACCCCGTCGATGGCGGCTTCCGGTAGTCCGCCATTCCTGGAAATGACCGATGGCTTTCCCGAGGCCATCGCCTCCAGATGGCAAATCCCCAGGCCTTCGATCCAGGTTGTGGGACAATGCACGAAGACGTCGGTAATGGCCAGGATTTCGGGTACGTCTCCGCGTCCGCCGGCAAACACAACATGGTCTGTGAGACCCAGGCGCAAGACGCTACTGCGCAAAGCTGAGGTAATCGGACCGTCAGGTGGGGTTTCCTCACCGACGATCAAAAACGTGGCTTCCGGGAATTCCTGAATTACCTTGACGGCTGCCTCAATCAACTCGGCCTGCCCCTTGCCGGCCTCTAATCGCGCGATGCTGGTGACGATTTTCTTCTTCTCCGGGAGTCCGAGCATGCGCCGGAGCGCGGGATTCTTTCGCTGGCCGCGATACTGCGGCATGTCAACACCCTCATACACCAGCACACTCCGCTTTGTGGCAGGATTTGTAAGCTGATCCTTTTCAGCCGCTCTTGAAATCGGGACAAATACATCGACGAACGGGGTCAGAAGTTTCTTGATGCGCAAGCCCTCTTCTATGCCTCCGGACTTGCGGCACAAGATGGGCAATTTTTCCAGCCGCGCCGCGACGGCGCCGCAATACTGCAAGTGAAGGTCAGAATTCAGCACGACAACCGCTGCGCGCGTTTCGCGAAGGTATTTCCGCACTGCTCGTGTGATGGACGTGTCGCGCACCAGCAGGCGGTACGCAATCCGGCAGAGGGACTTGAATTTTCGCCATGGCCACAGACGAGGGTGGCTTCGCAGCCAGGAAGGAAGGTCGCCCGGCGCCTTCGTGGAGGCAAAGTGCAGTGGCACGCCCAGCGCGCGGATCTTCTCAACCGTGGCGCCACGCGCGGCATAGTAGAAGATGACTAGCGGCTTGAACCGGCCGGGATCGAGATACTTGAGGGCACTGAGCAGCCAGGAAGTCGATCCCCCATCCGCTGTGCCGGCTTCAATGAACGCAACAGTGATTGGCTGCGTGCTAGCCGGCAAAATCGTCTCCGGCGTTCCCTTGAGATGGGCGTGCATAACCTGTGGCATGTGCAAGATTACCGATCAGGATCTCAACTCAATGTCTGACCTGCGGAATTTCTTCCGCAAGCAAAGGGGCGAGTTGAAGATAAGCCGTGGCGCGCCGTTTTGCGTCGATGGAAGCATACACGCGCTCGACTTGCTGTGGGTCGATGCCAGAGTCTTTCGCCACTTCCGAGGCGCTGATCCCGTGATTCTTTCCGAAGAGACACAGGTCCATGCTCTGGAGGGGAACGGAGAAGTAGAATTCCTCTTGCGATTGTGGCAACGAAAAGGTGTCGGTTGTGGAGGGTCTCTGCTGAATCTCTTCGGGAATATTCAAATAGGAGGCCAGTTGATAGACCTGCGTTTTGTAAAGATGGGCGATGGGTTTAAGATCGGCCGCGCCGTCGCCATTCTTGACAAAAAACCCTTGGTCATATTCCAGGCGGTTGGGCGTTCCCGCGACCGCAAATTGAAGCCTGTCTGCATGAAAGTACTCGAGCATCTTGCGGGTGCGCTGCTTAAAGTTGCTTGCAGCAACGATTTGAGAATAGGCTTGCGCGGTAAGCCTAACTCTTTTCTCGATTCCTTCCGGAGACCTCACCACCAGTGAAGAGATCGCGTATTGCGCACCTCCGGCAACATCAGAAAGCACCAGCTTGCATTTCCAGTCAGCGCGATACTCAGGAACTACCGTGCGAATGGCCTCATCGCGCCGTCGATAACACCCACATGCTTGCAGGATTGGACCGATGTCCTCCAGAACCGTGGGGATTCCCAGCGAGCGGGCGAGGATCTCTCCATACTTGAGGCTGTCGTCGGATGAATCCAACTCCGGCATGAACACGCCCAAAACGCGTTCCGCGCCGAGCGCCCGGGCGCACAGGGCCGCCACGACGCTGCTGTCTATTCCGCCGGAGAAACCCAGCACCACGCCCCGCCTGCGCAGCCTTTGGGAGATACATTCCCGGATCCAGGCTTCGATTCGGCCGCTCTCTGCCGCGGCGTCAATCCGCAGGACCTCCGGAGAAATAACAGTTGTGCTGCTCGCACTCATTCCGTTCCTCCACCACCCAGAGCCAGGGCGCGTTTGCTGATCTTTCCCGTGCCGGTCTTCGGCATGGTCTCGCAGATCTCCACCTGCTTTGGAACCATAAAATCTTCCAGGCGTTCTTTGCAATGCCGTAGCACTTCCTGCACCGTGATCGAGGAGCCGGGTTTCAGCGTCACAAACGCCTTGATGGCGCTGCCGAGGATAGGATCGGGTATCCCGATCACGGCGGCGTCCGCAATTTGAGGAAGCGAGTAGAGCACTTCCTCGACTTCCTTGGGGCTGACCTTTTCCCCGCGGGTCTTGATAATATCGTCTTTGCGGCCGACCCAATACAGGTAACCCTCTTCATCACTTGTGAAGAGGTCGCCGGTGTGAAGCACCTTTTCCGGCCAGGGGAAGCCCCCGTCGCGGAGCATTTTCGCGGTTTCTTCCGGCAGCTCCCAGTAACCCTTCATAACGTTCGCGCCGCGAACCACCAGCTCGCCAGTTTCTCCTGGCCCAAGCCGCTTTCCGCCATCGTCGACGATATAGACTTCTTCGTTCGGCATGCCGCGCCCGACGGAGCGAGGACGAATATCGATTTGATCGGGAGGCAGGTAAGATACGCGCTTGCACTCGGTAAGCCCATACATGGAATAAATCTTGACCTGCGGGAAGAACTTGCGCAGCTGGCGAATATGCTCGGTGGGAAGCGCGGCAGCCGTGTTGCTGATGTACCGCAAATGCGGAAGCTGATGCTTGCTCAAGTCCATTTGCAGGAGGATCGAGGAAATAGTCGGCACCAAGGGCAGCCCAGTGACTTTTTCACGGATGAGAGTTTCAATCAAGACGTACGTGTAGGTGAACCCGCGTTCGAGCACCAGTGTGGCGCCCATTTTGAAGGCCATCAGCAACTGGTAGAGGCCGTAGTCGAAAGCCAGCGGCAGCAGATTGATGACGACGTCTTCGCTAGTGTTCTCCAGGTAGGTGGTGATGGAGGCAGCCGCAGAAACGATGTTCAAATGCGTCACCATAACGCCCTTGGGCTTCCCGGTGGAACCGGAGGTATAGATGAGCGCTGCCAAGTCGATATCGATGCAACGCTTGGACGGGCGCTCGGCGGATGCGGTTGCCAAAACATGCTCGAGAGAGAGAATTTGTTTGCCGCCCTCCTCGATTGTGCTGGGGACATCTGCGCCAGTCACAATGACGGTTTGAAGGTACGGCGTCTCCGCCCAGATCGAGCGAATTTCATCCAGTTTCTTACCAGTCGTTATGAGCACGGTAGCGCGGCAGTTATTGAGGATATAAGAGAGCTTGTCCATTTTGGTCGTGGGATTGACGACCAAGAATACGCCCCCGGCCTTCAACGCTCCGAACACTCCCAAGACCGCCTCGGGCGAATTCTCCATGTATATGGCAACGCGATCCCACTTCTTCAGACCGGAGGAAAGCAGGGCATTCGCAAGCTGGTTGCAACGATCGTCGATGTCCTTGTAAGTGAGCCTCTGAGGGCCGCAAATCAAGGCCACCTTGGCGGCATGGCACGCCGCGCTGAATTCCAGAAACTGCTCAACTTGCACTTTGGTAGCTCCCCTGCTCTTTGCCCGCCTTTTTGCGCTCCACGAAAGCCACCAGCCGTTTGACGGAATCCAGATTCTCAGGCACGAGTTCCGTGTCCTCGATCTTGATCTGGTAGGTTGATTCAAGATGAAAAATCAGTTCGACCATTCCTGTCGAATCGATAATCCCCTTCTCCAGGAATGAATCATCGCAGTTGAATCCGTTCTGTTTTCCGAACAGGAAATTCTCAACCACGAACTGCTTTAATTGGGCTTCTAGGTTCTGCATGTGACTCCTTGTTGGCTCTTGAATTGAAATTGTGAATGAACTGGTCCACCATGAGCTGCGTCGACAGAATCCCCGTTAGGGCCATATTGTCCTTGACGCCGATGGCGCGCCCGGCGCGGAATTTCTTCACCAGCATCGACACAGCTGGTGGACTGAAAATTCCGTCCTTCCCCAGGCGCTCCTCCGACAGCAGTTCGTCCACGTAGTCGAAATTCTTGCTGAAAAAACTCTTCCCTTCGGGCGCCCTATAAGGCTGTTTGTGCCTTGTGCGCACGGAAGCTGGGATGTAATCACCGGCGCATTTCTTCAACAGGTATTTCTCGTTCAACACCTTCATCTTCAACGTCGGCGGCAGCTTGGATGCGAATTCGACCACGCGGAAGTCCAGGAACGGCAAGCGAACTTCCACGGAATGTGCCATCCCAACTCGGTCCCCCTGCGAGGACAAGATGTAACCTGGCAGCAAATACATCGCCTCCAGATATTGCGCTTGAAGAAAGCGCCCCCATTGCCGGTAATTCCCGGGCAACATTCCAGAAAGTTCATCCGTTGGGTCGCTGCCATTGACTTGCTGCCGCACCGCGTCCGAAAAAAAGGTCTTGATCTTCGCAGTGACGTCCCAGCGTGGCAGGTGGGAAAAGAAGGGGCTGGCGAGGTCGCCTGCGCCCACGCGGAAGAAAGCACGGAGGTAGGCGTCCGACTGATTCTGGATATTGTTCAAATAAGGATAGAGACGGCGAAGCAGAAGCGGGCGCAGGCGCGAGTCGGGCACAGCCCCCCAGAAGGCGCGGATTTTGGCTTCCTTGAAAATATCATAGCCGCCCAACATCTCGTCCGAGCCTTCCCCTGTGACGACGACCTTGAAACCTGCATCGCGCACCAACTGGGATAGCATGAAAAGTGGGGCCGGCGCGGTCCGCAAGATAGGCTTTTCCGTGTGCCACACCACTTCGGGGAAAATCTGGCCGATGTCCGAATACGAGCACCGGACTTGCTGATGCTCCGTCCCCAGGTACCGCACAACTTCCTGTTGATAATGGCTTTCGTCGAACTCCGGATCATCGAAGGTAACGGAAAAACTACGCAGCCGCCGGTCCGTGAAATTCTTAACGATGGCGGTTGTCAGCGAAGAATCCAAACCGCCGCTCAGGTAAGTGGCGACCGGAACGTCAGAACGGAGACGAAGGCGCACGGCATCGACCAGCAATTCCCACAATTCCTCCGCGTAATCTTGCTCTGATCGGAGTCCCACGGGATCGGGCCGGTAGTTCATCTCCCAGTGACGCTCGATCTTAATTTCCCCGTTCTGCAAGGTGAGGGAGTGGCCAGGAGGCAGTTCGAAGATACCCTCGAAGAATGTATGGGGGGGCAGGGGGAACCAGAAGGTGAATAGCTGGTCCAGGGCCTTCAAATCAACCCGCCGGGGAACGCCAGAGTCCGCAAAGAGAGCCTTTACTTCCGAAGCGAAAGAGAAGGCCCCCCCGGACTGGGTGTAGACGATAGGGCGAACCCCCAGGCGGTCACGCGAGAGAAACAGTCGCCGTTCTTTCGTGTCCCAGATCCCGAATGCCCATTGGCCATTCAGCTTCTTGACACAAGCAGGCCCTTCTTCCTGGTAAAGGTGCAGCAGGACTTCCGTGTCCGATCGTGTGGCGAAGTGGTGGCCCTTTGCAATGAGCTCTTCGCGCAGCTCCAAATAATTGAAGATTTCGCCGTTGAAAGTGATCCAAAGTGAATTATCTAATGTGGACATGGGTTGTTGCCCGCATGCCACATCGATAATGCTGAGACGTGCGTGCCCAAGCCCAGCCTCTTTGTCCGTAAAGAATCCAGCTTCGTCCGGACCACGATGGCGGATGAGCGAGATCATCCTCTCCAAGAGGGCCCGATCAGCTGGCCGTCCGTCTACGTTTACCAATCCTGCGATTCCGCACATAGGTTTGGCGCGGAGAAGTGCAATTGTAGTGCCAAGGACATTTGCAGCTTTCGCCTTACGGCTAAAGGACTTACCGTAAATTCGCTAAGTTTAGGAGGGGAAATCGGCTATCGTGCTGGGTTGACGACTATCGCTACGAGAATCGTACCGCTAATCTACCACATGACGGAACTTTTTTGCCCTCAGCGCACTGAAAACCAAGCGCCCTAACCCAACGAACTCAAGGTCTTCCTGGCATGGTTCTAACTTATTGAATAATAAAGAGATATTGGATCATCATAAGGTCTATATGGACCACGTTCGTTATTGGATTGGTTGGGAACTAGACTTTGCAAGCCCGCCATCTTTCCTCCTGGGCTAGGATCCGACGGCATCGCCCGCGGAAAAGTAGGTGCAATCCGGATGATGGAAAACCAGCGCGCTCACACTGGCCTCCGGGTCCATCATGAATCCCTCGGTGAGCTGTACCCCGATCTCTTCTGGCTTGAGCAGTTTCCAAATCCCTGTCTGGTCTTCCAGATTCGGGCACGCCGGATAACCAAAGCTGTAGCGTTTCCCTCGATATCGAGACGTAAATCTCTGCGCCATGCTCATCTCCGGCGCATCAGGGAATCCCCAGTCTTCCCGGATGCGCCGGTGCAGCCATTCCGCGCATGCTTCGGCCGTTTCGATGGCCAGCGCTTGCAAGCCGTGCGACTTGAAGTAGTAGCCTTCATTTTTTGCTTTTTCCGAGCGCCCACGAATTCCTTCACCGGCCGTCACCACGAACAGTCCCACGTGGTCGCGTTGCCCATTTTGCGCCGACAAGACATAATCGGCCAGGCACAGAAAATCGCCTTGCCGCTGCCTCCCAAATCGAAACGTATACAGCGGTGCCGCCGCTCCTGGCTCGAATAGGTGCAGGGAATCGCCTTCCGCTTCCGCTTCAAAGAATTGCCATACCGCTCGGATTTTCATGAACTCGGCTGCTTCCTTCTTCACCTCTTCCATGTTCTCGAATAGCTCGACGGCCTTCGGATCGCGTTCTGCCAAACGTTTCTCGAAGTCGCCGCGAAATCCCATGTGCCGCCCGTAGAGCATGAAGGGATTGATGTAGCCCCAGACTTCGCGCAAATCCGGCACCAGTCGGACTTTGCGGTCCAGGGTTTGCACCGATGGAATCGGGAGGTCCGTTCGAACCCGCGGCGAGCGCTTTACGGCCGGGATCTCCTGCACCGTCACAATGGTGGACACGCTTGCGCCATTTCCGCTCGCCGTGTGATTTCTCAGCACCGCCTCGCGCGTCGCTGGGTCCATCAATTCGTTCATCAGCCGCAGCCCGGTCATCGCGTCCTTCGCGTAACACACCGCTTTCCCATAACTCGGCGCGATCTTCGTCTGCGTAAACTTTGCCGAGAGCGCCGCGCCTCCCACCAGCATTGGGATCTCGATCCCCGCATCCTTTAAGTCGTTCGCGGTAATCACCATCTGCTGCGCGCTCTTCACCAGCAGCCCGGACAATCCGATCGCATCCGGCTTGTGTTCCTGGTAAGCCTTGATCAACTCCTCCGGCGGCACTTTGATCCCCAGGTTGACCACGTCATAGCCGTTGTTTTTCAGAATGATCTCCACCAGGTTTTTCCCTATGTCGTGAACGTCCCCCTTCACCGTCGCCAGCACCACTTTTCCGCGCTTCGCCGTGTCCGCCTTCTCCATGAATTGCTCCAGGTGGCTCACCGCCGCTTTCATGGCTTCCGCCGACTGCAGCACTTCCGCCACGATCAATTCATTCGCATTGAAAAGCCGCCCGACTTCCGCCATCCCCGCCATCAGCGGCCCGTTCACGATATCCAGTGGCGGCGCGCCTTCCCCGCGCTTTTTCTCCAGATCTTCGATCAGCCCGTCCCTCGTGCCTTCGATGATGTAGTTCGCCAGCCGCTCATCCAGCGGCACGTCTGCCGCCCGGGCCTTTTCTTTCTTTTTCGTCGTGCGGAAATGTTCGGCAATGGCTGCGATGTAATGTTGATTCACCGCCGCCCGTTGTTCCTTGCTTTGCTTGCGCCAGTCGGCCGGGACGTCCCGCAACAACCCCGCACTCGAATGCTCGGCGGGCACCTCCTTCGGCGGATGTGAAAACAGAAGGTTTTCCGCAAGCTCTCGCTCTTGCGGCGGTATCGACGCAAACCGCTCCAGCTTCTCCGTATTGACAATCGCGAGGTCCAGTCCCGCCTTCGTGCAGTAATAGAGGAAAACCGAGTTCACCACTTCGCGCGCGCCTGCCGGCAGCCCGAAGGAAACATTGGAAATGCCCAGGATCGTTCGAACGTCCGGCAGCGCCTGCTTGATCAGCCGGATGCCTTCCATCGTCTCGACTGCTCCGCCGATATAATTCTCATCTCCCGTGGCGCATGGGAAAACCAGCGGATCGAAAATGATGTCCTCCGGCCCCAGTCCATATTTCTCTGTCAGCAGCTTGTAGGAACGCTGCGCGATCGCCAGCTTCCGCTCGCGCGTAAACGCTTGCGCCTGCAGCTTATCTTCGTCGATGCAGCCCACCACCACCGCCGCGCCGAATTCATGCGCAATCGGCACCACTCGCTCGAATTTTTCTTCGCCGTCCTCCAGGTTGATCGAATTGAGGATCGCTTTGCCTTGGCAATACGTCAGCGCTAGCTCGATTGCCGTTGCGTCGGTCGTATCGATCATCACCGGCGCCTTCACTTTTCGAATCAGCTTTTCGTAGAACGGCGGGATGTCCTTCTTCTCATCGCGTTCCGTGCTCTGCAGGCACACGTCCACGATATGCGCGCCGCCGCGCACCTGCCGCCGCGCAATTTCGCTGGCCTCTTCCCACTTCTCTTCCGCCACCAGGTTCTTGAACAAGCGCGAACCAATCACGTTCGTCCGCTCTCCCACGAGCAGCGGCCGCGTGCTATCCTCCGCCTCAATTGTTTCAATCCCCGAATAAACCGCCCGGTGCGTCTCTGCCGGCCGCTGTCGCGGCTTCTTGCCCTCCACCATCTGCGCGATCGCGCGGATATGCTTTTCTGTTGTGCCGCAGCAGCCGCCAACGAAATTCAACCAGCCGTGGTCCGCGAATTTCTCAAGCTGTGCTGCCAGCGTCGTTGGAGTTTCGAGATATTTTCCCTCCTCATCCGGCAGGCCTGCATTCGGATAGCAAGACACAAACTCACCCGTGAGCTGGCTCAGCGTTCGAATGTGGTCGGTCATGAACTCCGGCCCGGTCGCGCAGTTCATCCCGAACGCCAGCGGTCTCGCATGCCGCAGCGATGCCCACAGTGCTTCCATCGTCTGCCCGGCCAGCATCGTTCCCATCGGTTCGATCGTCACCGAGACAATGAACGGCACTTCGCTCCCTATCTCTTTCGAAAGTTTGTGAATCGCGAGAATCGCCGCCTTGATATTCCGCGTGTCCTGGCAGGTTTCGACCAGCAGCAGGTCCACTCCGCCTTCGACGAGGCCTTTTGCCTGCGTATAGTAAGTTTCGCGCAGTCCGTCGAACGTCACACCGCCTGTTACCGTAATCGCCTTCGTCGTTGGCCCCATCGATCCGGCCACGAAACGCGGCTTCCCAGGCGCGCTGAATTCATCCGCCGCTTGCCGCGCCAGCTCCGCCGCCCGCTTGTTCAGGAAGTGCGCGTCCCCAGCCAGCCCGTACTCCGCCAGCACAATCGGCGCTCCGCCGAAGCTGTTCGTCTCGACGATGTCCGACCCGGCTTCAAAATATTCCCGGTGAATGTCCAGAACGACGTCCGGCCGCGTTCGAACCAGATTTTCGTTGCATCCCTCCAGCGCCGCTCCGCCAAAATCCGCCGCATGCAGGTTCCGTTGTTGCAGCATCGTCCCCATCGCCCCGTCAAGCACGAGGATCCGCTGCCCCAGCAACTCCCGCAAAGCTCTCGCCGATTCGTTCAGGTTACGCATCCGCTTGAACGTCCTGCTCCTTGCCGTTTCTCCCCACGAAACGGCCCAAATACCAAAGAAATCTGGCGTCCCCGGACACCTCTATTTTACCCAGGTTTCCCAGCGGATACCTACCTCCACGCATTGAACGGGCTCTTTCTTAGCGCGAATGGCGATTCTGGCGCCCGGAATGCCCTATTCCCGGATGATATGCTTCTTCCGTAAGCCGGAAACGAAGCTCCATGAGCCAACGCTTGAAAATCCTCAATATCGCCGGGGACGCCCCATCACTATCTCCCAAGGCACAGTACCCCGGGGCCGTGCATCGTAGATGTCAGTAGCAATTCGTGAACACGGGCGCCAAAGGGACTTGCCCCTTTGGCCAGTTTTCAATAATCTGTCGAACAGTGACTACGAAACGTAGCTCCTCGAAACTGACGGTTTGCATCCTCTCGCCGCACCCCCTGGTGTTGAGCGAGTTCGAACGCATTTTAGCCAAGTCACAATTCAGGGTTATCGTCAAGCAACTGGAATCCACCCTTGCGCCCGACCTGCGTGCTCTTGACCCGCCTCGCGCCCAGGTTTACGTCATTGACGCTCATGCCGCAAAGCCCGCCACCGGCGCGCTACTGGCCAATCTTCTCGAGCGCTTCCCGGAGTCCCGCCTCATCGTCGTCGGCGAGCAGCACAATGATGCCAACAGTTTTTCGCTACTGCGTCTTGGGGTGAAGGGTCTTCTCACCTATGTTGAAGCCCGCGAACAATTAATCCGTGCTCTCCCGCTCGTTGCCGGCGGGGGTTTCTGGGTTCCGCGGCAGCTTCTCTCCGGATTCGTTGATTCCATCCTCACCGGCCAGGGACGCCGTCTGAAGACCGATTCTGTCACCAATCTGAGCCGCCGCGAGCAGGAAGTTCTCGATTCGCTGCTCGAAAACCTTTCGAACAA
>Ga0137416_10001040_pt1 | contig 13797 bp, 12 predicted proteins | sample CZODoug3_1_1_16f_FD_108282 | JGI IMG/M metagenome (GOLD analysis project Ga0137416, IMG submission 108282) | Vadose zone soil fungal communities from Angelo Coast Range Reserve, California, USA - CZODoug3_1_1_16fungal (Illumina Assembly) | ecosystem: Environmental > Terrestrial > Soil > Vadose...
CTGGGCGACGACTACGCGCCGGTCTCCTGGGGCGGACGCGGCTGGAACGACGTGCACGCGCAGATCGAGGGCCCGGTGTTGCGCGAGCTGCAGCGCCTGTTCGAGCAGAGCTGGAGCTACGCGCAACCTGAGAACTGGGATCCCGCGCGGCCGGCGACGGCCCACCGGATTGTCGAGCCCGTACCGATCCACGGCTCGACGACGCGGGTGCAGGCGCTCGCCGTGGGCCGTTTGTTCGGCCGCCGGGTGGTGCAACACCATCTGCAGCATTCGATGGCGGCGGCGAAGGAGCGCATCTGGATCCAGGCGGCGTACTTCATTCCGAACCGCGCGCTGCGTGGAGCGCTCAAGCGCGCCGCCCGCCGGGGAATCGACGTGCGCGTGATGCTGCCGCGCTACAGCGACATTCCGGGCCTGGCGCATGCGTCGCGCTACACCTGGCGTTCGCTGCTCAACGCCGGCGTGGAGATCTTCGAGTGGCTGCCCGGAATGATGCACGCGAAGACGCTCTCCATCGACGCCGCCTGGTGCACGGTCGGGTCGTACAACCTCGACGCGCGCAGCCTGCTCTACAATTGGGAGATCACCCTCGAGGTGCTGGACGCGCGCGTGGCCGAGCAGCTCGAGGACAAATTCCGCGACGATCTCGAATTCTGCGAGCGCGTGGATCCAGAGACGTTCCGCCGGCGCGGCCTCTGGGGCAAGCTGCGGGAGCGGGTCCTCTACCTCTTCCGCGTCTGGCTCTGAGCCGTCACCCGAGCTTGTTGAGCCCGTCGAGAGCAGCGACCTTGAAGGCTTCCGCCATCGTCGGGTAGTTGAACACGGCGTCGCGGAAATAGGCGATGGTCCCGCCGAAGGCCATCACCGCCTGCCCGATGTGGATGATCTCCGCGGCTCGCTCGCCGATGCAGTGCACGCCGAGGAGCTTCAGCGAGTCGGGATCGAAGACCAGCTTGAGCAGGCCCGAATGGTCGCCGAGGATCTGCGACTTCGCCAGTTCCTCGTACCGCGCGATGCCCACCTCGTACCGGACCTTGCCGGCGGTGAGCTCCTGCTCGGTGCGGCCGACCATGGAGATCTCGGGGATCGTGTAGATGCCATAGGGCAGCGGCAGCTCCTGGGCGTCATGGGAGCGCCCGAACATAGCGAGCGCAGCGCGCCGCCCCTGCTCCATGGAGGTGGACGCCAAGGCGGGAAAGCCGATGGCGTCGCCCGCCGCGAAGATGTGAGGTACCGCCGTGCGGAACTGGTGGTCGACCGCCACGCGGCCGCGAGCGTCCGCTTTCAGGCCCGCGGCGGGAAGATCGAGCTGGTCCGTATTCGCCTGCCGTCCCACCGTATAGAAGAGGGCGTCCGCCGACAGCGTCTTGTCGCTCTCCAGCCGCGCCACGACGCGCCCTGCGTCCACGCTGACGGACTTCACCTGCTCGCCGAGCCTGAAGATCGTCTTGCGGACGCGCATGTGGTACGTGAGCGCGTCGATGATCTCCCGATCGACGAAGTCGAGCAGCGTAGGCCGCTGATCGATTACCGTGGTCTTGATGTTCAGCGCGGTGAGCATCGAGGCGTATTCCAGCCCGATCACACCGGCGCCGACCACGATGGCGCTACGGGGCATCTCGACGTCGAGCGCGATCAGCTGGTCGCTGTCGAAGATGCATTTCCCGTCGCAAGGGATGTCGGGGTGCCGCGCCGGGCGCGTGCCGCAGGCGATCAGCACGTTCTCCGCCTTTATGGTCCTCGACCCCTCGTTCGACTCCACGGAGAGCGCGTTCGGTCCGGTGAAGCGCGCCGATCCCTCCAGCACCGTGACTCCGTTGCGGCGCAACTGGTTGCGCACCACCTCCAGCTCGTGCTCGCGCACCTTGGTGACGCGACGGCTGAGATCCGGCATGGAGATGATCTCTTGCAGCACGTAGTCGCTCCCGTAGAAGCTGCGCTGCCGGAACCCGGAGAGGTAGAGGATGGCCTCGCGCAGCGTCTTGCTCGGGATCGTGCCCGTGTGCAGCGACACGCCGCCCAGGCGTTGACCCCGATCGACGATGGCCACTTTCTTGCGCAGCTTGGCCGCGCAGATGGCCCCTTTCTGGCCCGCCGGTCCGCTGCCGATCACCACCAGGTCGTAGGAGTTTTCCATCGGGTTGCGGACAATATCTGAACTCGGGCGAGAAGGGGTGCTTCAGACCGGCCGATCCCCGAGAAACAGACGTCCGACGTCCTGATCGCGCAGCAGCTCTGCTCCCGTCCCGACCCGGGCGACCGAGCCGTTCACCAGAACGTACCCGACGTCGGCGAACTCCAGCCCCTTCTTCGCGTTCTGCTCGACCATCACGATGGCCTTCCCCTCGTTGCGACGGAGGTCGGAAAGGATCCCGAAGACCAGATCGATGTAGCGCGGCTCGAGCCCGATCGAGGGCTCGTCGACCAGGAGTACGCGCGGATTCATCATCAGCGCGCGCGAGATCTCCAGCAGGCGCCGCTCTCCGCCCGAGAGCACCCGCGCCGGCTTTCGCCGCCGTTCCGCCAGCCGCTGGTATTTGTCGAAGAGGCGTTCCGCGGCCTCCTTCGCCTGTTCCGGACGCTCCATCAGATATCCGCCCATCCAGAGATTCTCCTCCACCGTCATGTCCGGGAACACGGAGTTGTCCTGCAGCACGTACGCCACGCCGGACTGCTTCAGCTTCTGGTTGGGCCGCAGACGGGTGATGTCGCGTCCGTCGACGCGGATGCTGCCTTCGCGGATGCGGGTGAATCCATAGATCGAATGCAGCACCGTCGACTTCCCGGCGCCGTTCGGCCCGATCAGGCAGAGCGAGCGTCCTGCTCCGAGCTGGAGGTCGAAGCCGTGCAGGATCTCCATCTTCCCGTAGCCGGCGTGAAGGTTCTCGATGCAGAGCACCGGCTCGCCGCCCGCGAGCTCCGCGATCCGTTCGCGAGAGGGCGCCGAGCCGGCGAGGTGCTGCATCAGCGCGCTCCGAGATAGGCGTCGAGCACCTTCGGGTCCTTCTGGACCTGCTCGGGTTTCCCTTCCGCCAGCAGCTCGCCGTGCGCCAGGCAATAGATGTACTCGGCGAGATTCATGATCACGCCCATGTTGTGCTCGATGACGAGCAGCGTGATCGCCAGCTGCTGGTTGACGCGGCGCAGGCGATCGAGCAGCCCATTGATGAGCGTCGGATTGATCCCCGCCGTGGGCTCGTCGAGCAGCAGCATCTTCGGCCGGCTCATCAGGGCCATCGCCAGCTCGAGCAGCTTCTGCTGACCGAAAGAGAGGTCGCCGGCGCGCAGGTGGCGCTTGGGACGGAGCCCGACGAAATCGAGCAGGTCCTCCGCCCTGCGAAGGTCCTCGGGCGGGGAGCGGCTGAACATCGATCGCCAGCCCAGCTCGGAAGTCGGAACGCTGATGACCATGTTCTGCAGGCAGGTCATCCCGCCGTAGATCCGCGTCTGCTGGAAGGTGCGCAGCAAGCCGAGGCGGGCGATCTCGGACACGCGCAGCCGCGAGATCTCGCGGCCGTCGAAGCGGATCGATCCCCCGTCGATCGGATGGTGGCCGACGATGGAATTGAACAGGGTCGTCTTCCCCGACCCGTTTGGACCGATGAGGCCGAAGATCTTCCCGGCCGGGACGCGCAGGGTCACGTCTTTGTTCGCGACCAGGCCCCCGAAGGCCTTGCGGACGCGCTCGAGCTGGAGAATGAACGTCACGGGCCGGCCTCTGCCTCGTCGATCCGGTGGCCGAATCGCTCCGGCCAGCGCTCGCGAGCCCAGCCGAGGATTCCGACGGGGAAGAAGACGACGATCACGACGATCAGCAGTCCCAGCGCGACCCGCTGCCAGCCGAGCAGATAGGTCCAGAACAGCTCCTTGGTGAGGTGGAAGACGGCGGCCCCGATCACCGGCCCCCAGAGCGTCCCCTTTCCGCCCAGGATCGCCATCAGCACCATCCACACGCCGAAGGTCGAGCCGGCGAAGGCCACTTCACGCGGATCGACGAAGCCGAGCAGGTTGCCTACGGCGCCGCCGGTCAGGCCGAGGAAGAACGCCGAGATGCACCAGGCGGTCGTCTTGTAGCGCGTGGTGCGCAGGCCCATCGCCTCCGCCTTGTCTTCGTCGTCGCGGATGGCGTTGAGCACGAGGCCGAAACGGCTCGCGTAGAGCCAACGCAGGAAAGGCAGGGTGACGGCGGCGAGCGCGAAGCACAGGTAGTAGAAGAACGTCTCGCGGCCGCCGACCTCGCCGGGAAAGAGCGGGGGCACCATGCCGCCGCCGCCGCCGACGAATTGCCAGCCGCCGGCGAGCTCGCCCGCGGCGATCCCGAGGCCGAGCGTTCCGATGGCGAAGTAGTGTCCGCGCAGGCCGAGGATGCCGGAACCGAGCAGCGCGGCGAGCGCGGCCGCGAGAAGAGCGCCGGCGCCACTCCCGAGAAACAGCCCGGTGAAATAGCCGAGTCCGGCGTCGCGCTGGGTGATCACGCAGGCGTACATCCCCACGCCGAAGAAGAGGACGTTGCCGAAGGAGTTGTAGCCCATCTGGCCGCCGAGCAGGTCCCAGGTGAGCGCGAAGACGATCATCACCCAGAGCAGCGCCAGCTGGCTGCGGTAGGCCGGCGCGAGCACCGGGGCGAGCAGCGCAAGCGCCACTACGGCGGCGACGGCCATGTGGCGGAAGAGCGGCGCCTTCACCTCAGGTACCTCCGCTCCCGTGCCAGCCAGAAACGGCGCCAGACGAGGATGGCGACCAGGAGTGCGAAGATGAAGGCGGCTTGGTACTCCGCCCCGAGGATGAATCCGGCGAAGTTCTCCGCCACGCCCAGTCCCAGCGCTGCGGCCAGCACCGCGGCGACGTTTCCCAGCCCGGCGATGATCACGATCATGAACGAGCGGACCGTGTACGGAAGGCCCAGGTAGGGATGCACGATCCACGTCATCGCCACCAGCGCGCCAGACGCGCCGCAGATGGCCGCATTGAGCCCGAAGGTCCAGGCGTGGACGCGGTCGGTGTCGATGCCCATCACGCGGGCGGCGCGCGGGTTCTGCGCGGTCGCGCGGATGGCCTGACCCATGCGCGAGCGCCTGAGGAACTGCATGAGGAACGCCCCGGTGAGCAGGGCACCCGCGAAGGCGACCAGCTTGATGCGGGAGACCGTCACCGCGCCGCCGAAGAGAAAGAGCGTTCCGAATCCCGATTCCGCCGTCCGCACGTCGGCGCCGAAGAGGGTATTCGCGAGCTGCTGGAGCAGGATGCTCAGCCCGAAGGTGGCGAGGAGGGAGATGAACAGGTCCCTGTCCACCACCCGGAAGATCACGGCGCGATAGAGCAGCCAGCCGGCGGCGAAGAGCAGCGCCGCGGCGACCGGGACGGCGAACAGCGGGTGGATGCCGGCGCGATAGAGGTAGAAGGCGGCGTACCCACCGAGCATGACGAGCTCGCCCTGCGCGACGTTGATCAGCCCCATCACGCCCCAGACGAGCGCCATCCCGTAGGCGGCGAGCGCGAAGATGGCTCCGATCAGGATGCCGTCGAGCAGCAGCTGGACCGAAAGGAAGGGCGACTCGAAGAGCAACCGGAGGTTTTCCATCTCGACGGATGTCCTCCAGCGCCGGGGCGAGCCCCGCTATTGCGGCAGCTTGCGCGGCCAGACCAGCTTCGTTTCCGCCCACTTCGTCGGCGCCACCACCTTGTAGTCCCCGCCGAGCACCTGGTACAGCACCATGGGCTTGACCACGTTCTTGCCGGTGGAATCGAACTTGATCGGGCCGAAGAACGTCATCATGTCCGTGCTGGCGATCGCGTCCCGCACCTTTTCCGGATCGAGCGAGCCGGCCCGCGCAAACGCGTCCGCGAAGACCAGCACCGTCGCCGTGGACTCCGCCGCCTGGTAGGGCGCCGGGTACTTGAACTCCTTTTCGAACAGGTTCGCGTAGTCGTCCGCGCTGCCGAACCACTTGTCCTGGTAGCTGAGCTTGCGATCCCACTGCGAGGCGCAGAGGACGCCTTCCGCGAGCTTGCCCATGCTCTCGGCGATCTTGGCGGAATCGCAGTGCGTCGTGGCGACGATCGGCACGTCGATCTTCATCTCCGCCGTCTGGCGGACGACCAGCGTGGCGCCCTTCTCGTGGCCGGAGACGAGGAGCATGTCGGGCTTTACCGCTCGCACCTTGGTGAGGGTCGCCGCCATGTCGTTGATCTCGGGCGGCAGCTTGTCGTCGATGGCGACGTGCATCCCGTACCGCTTCGCGTCCTCGAGGATCCCGTCGCGGACGTCGAGGCTGAAGGGATCGTTCTCGAAGGCCATCGCGATCTTGAGCGTCTTCGGATCGCGGCCCTTCTCTTTCGCCACCTCGGCTGCGAGATTGACGGCGTCGCGCAGGTAGTAGTCGGAGGTGGAGAGCACCGCGAACAGGTAACGGTACCCCTGCGTGAACAGCTCGCGCGCCGCCCCGTTCCCTTCCACGTGCGGCACCTTGTATTTCTCGGTGACCGGCGCGATCGCCTTTGTCAGGCCGGAGCTGTACGCGCCGAGCACGAACTTCACGCCGTCCTGCCCGATCAGGCGCTCGGCCAGCTGCGCTCCGCGCGCCGGCGTGGACTCGTCGTCGTAATAGGCGACCTTGAGCTTGTACGCCTTGCCTCCGACCTTCACCCCGCCCATCTCGTTGATGCGCTTGACGGCGAGATCGTAACCGTCCTTCGTGTTCTTGCCGTTGACCGAGTACTTGCCGGTGAGCGACACGGCGGCCCCGAGCACGATCGTGTCGCCCTCGGCCTGCGCGAAGTCGGCAGTCGCCGCGAGCAGCAAGAAACCGGCAGCGGCGGGCGCGAGCAGACCTGTCCTGGGCATACGTTCTCCTCCGGTTGCGCGAGGATCTCCGACATTCATCGGAGCACGCCCCGGGCGCGGCCGCAAGGCAGGACGCGGAGGGCGAGGTCAGTGCACGATCAACACCGGCTTCTTGCAGATGTGCACGAGCCGGTGCGAGGTGCCGCCCAGAAGGATGCTGCCGACCAGGGTCCGTCCGCGGCTCCCCACCGTGACCATCTCCACGTCGTCGGCCCGGGCCGCCTCGGCGAGCACTTCGGCAGCGGGTCCCGAGAGGATCTGCGTTTCCACCTGCACGCCTTCAGCACGGCCCTCGCCAGCGAGCTTGTCGAGGACCGCCTTGCCCGATTCGTACACTTGCCGCTCCAGCTCGGCCATGTTCGGCACCACGGCCGGCTCGGACAAGACCGGCGGCGGCGGCAGCACGTGCACCAGTGTGACGGAATCGGCGAGCCGCGACGCTAGCGCGAAGGCGTGGCGCGCGGCCCGCTGCGCCGGATCCGACCCATCCACTCCGACAAGGATCCGCACGGACGCAAAACTAGCCCAATCCGGGCTGCCTTCGTCAACTGGGGCAGCTATCGCGAGCCCGCCAGCGCGACGTCGCCCGTGCCCCGGGTGTCCGGCGTGGAATGGGCCGCGCGCGACTGAGCACGCTGGAGGCTGACGAGACCGGTGATCGCTCCGGCAGCGAGCGCGAGCAGGATTCGCGCCCACATCTTCCCCACCACCGTCGACCGCATGCGCATCCCGTCCTCCTGCGCAGTCCTCATACGGCTGCCCGGGAGGGGTGCGCATCCGACGTGCGCATCCGACGTTCCGCGCGGCAGCGGCGGGGATGGAAGTGTTCGGGCGCAAACGCGTCCCGATACCGGCCGGCACACTCCAAAGGGCGGACATCGCACCTTCCGTACCTTCTCGTGCGCGTCCGCCCTGCCCTCCCCGGGCGACACCGGGGGATGTGATGTGCGCCCATTCAAGACTCGGTGCCGCCACTTCTCCGGACGGCGCAGCTCGGCGGACTTGGAAGAGCGGACATCGGATCGCAGCCTCCGCTGCTGTGCGCGGGTGCACACCGCGGTCTGCATTGATGCGCACCTTCTGACCTCGCCGCGGGAGGCCGCGAACGCGGTCCGGTACGTGCTCGAGAACTGGCGCATTCACGCCGAGCGGAACGGGGAGCCTACTCCGTCCGGCGTTGACCCGTATTGCTCCGCGGTATCGCACGACGGCGGACCGCCGCCCGTCGCCGACGCGCGCTGGTGGATGCTTCGCGTCGGCGTGCGGCGGCGCACGGAACGCGCCCTCGCGGCTTGACCGTGCGGGGCAACGTCCATCCTCTCCGCGAACTCCGATGAGGAAAACTTTCCCGGAAGCTGGGCAGCGGCGGACGCGGCCGGCTACCGCGCCTTCGTCCAGGACGGGTCCAACGACTTCCCGCGCGGAGTTTCCGGCGCAGCGGGCCCCTCGACGAGCTCCGGGCGGGACGAGAGGGACGTGGGTGCGCTGGATTCAATCCCCAGCCGGTCGCGCACGTCGTGATCGAGGCTGGTCAGCACCTCCTCGAGGCGCTGTACCCGCTGCTCGACGCTCTGCACCTGGTGCTCGATGGCGAGCTCGTGCTGCCGCGACTTCTGGCGGTACTCCATCTCGAGCGTCAACTCGCGCTCCTTGAACTTGAAAAACCTCACGGCAATGATTGCGAGAGCAGGTAGCCCGACCGCCACCGCGACGGTTACGATGGTGCCCAGCGCGGCGATCACCAAACCGATCAGCTCCGACGGCATGACAGCTATACGTACCAGACGCGCCGGGATTTCGCCTACGCTGGCCCAAGGGCAAAAAAACGATGCTGCGCTTGTGCTTCTCATGGGAACTGCGTGAGGGGCACTCGATCCGGCTCCCGAAGTTCGGTGTGCTGGGAGGTGGAGCCGACAGCCGGACTTGAACCGGCGACCTACGGTTTACGAAACCGTTGCTCTACCGACTGAGCTATGTCGGCCCTGGACTCAGGGGACGCTGCTTCTAACAGCGCGGGACCACGAGGGTCAAGGCACGTTACGCCACCACCGGAGACGACCGCCAACGGTTCGCCGAACGGTTTCGATTGGACGGCTTGAGCGGCCTCTCGCCACGCCGGGTGATCGAGCAGCCGGATCGCATCGCACATCGCTGGCCATTGCATCTCCGGGCGCGTACATGTCGCTCGCCTGCTTGGGCGAGGGGTGCGTCATCAGGTTGACGTGAAACTCCTTGGCGCCAGCGGCGAGCAGCAGGTTCCGGAAGCTGCTGCGGTTCAGGTACTGGCGCTGCCGCGGGATCCCGAGCTGGTCCAAGTCCGCGTGGAATTCCTCGAGGAACTTCCAGTTGGGGATCTGCTTCCCGAGCAGCGCGCCTTCATCGAGGACCCCGCCAAGCTGAAGTGGTGCCCTGTGCACCTGTTGCAGGAGTCGGAGCTCTCAGCTCCCGAAGGGCTCGGTTATCTACCTGGTTGGCGCCGACTCCAACGAGGACGAGCGTCAGAAGCTGCTCGGGCAGAAGTTCGTCCTGGTGGTCATCTATGAGGCCGAGGCGCTCACCATCGACCTGCGGGTGCCCGTCCTTGCTTGTGCGACGCGGATCCAGGGGTTTCGGCGTAGTCGCTCTGCGCGTGATTTCCGGAGTATCGCCCGATGTAACGCGCGCTTGCGCCACATCCTTTGTGGACCTCGGCCGCTCACGAGGCCGCGCCCATGATCGACTCCAAGGCGGCGGGTGCCTTCACCTTGATGGATGAGTAAGAGTCATCGCGCGCCAGGCTCCGCCAGATACATCATTCTCGAGGGTGCGCCTCTTCGAGATAGACCGATGACGGCTTCGAGATATCCACGCTGGCGCTCGAAGCGAGGACCGCCTTCGAGCGGCTCGAGTTCGGCTCTATGAGCCAGCCTTGCCGCCAGGCGTCCGGAGGCGATTTTCAGCGCGCTCGCAGTCCGGTCTTCACGCTGGATCACGCCAAGCCCGGCCAACCCGAGCATTTCCTCGTTGAATCCCGAAGGAACGAATCGAGTGTGCCCATGGGCGGACCTCAGCTGGAGCTCCGCGCCGGAGACGGGACCTGTGATCACGCCGGCATCGGTAAACAGGAACCTCCCTTCGGGACCGAGCACCCGCGCCACCTCGCGGAATGCGACCTCGCGATCGCGGAGATGAAGAATCACGTCCAGCGACATCACCGCGTCGAAGGTGCCACCGGCGAACGGCAGCAGCTCGTTCAGGTCCGCTTGATGGAGAGCTATCAACCGATCGAGTCCGAGCGACGCTGCGCGCGCATGGCCCGCGGCGATTGCGGACGCGCTGTCATCCACTCCAGTGCCATGACAGCCGACGCGGCCGACGACGAAGGTCAGCGGGCCGCAGGGACCGCAGCCCAGGTCGAGAAAGCGGCTCGCGCTGGAAAGACTGAGTCGAGAGATCTCGTGCCGAAGCTCCTCGGCCGTCACCCAGGAGTATTGGCCGATATCTTCCTCGTAGGCTTCCCCACGGATCCGCCGCATCAAAGGGGAATCAAACTCCTGATAGAGCTCGTCGTAGCTTCCAGCTTCGGATTCTGCCGGCTCATTCATCAGCAATCCAGGTGGCAATTTGGTCAAACCCAGCTCTCGCGTCTCCAGTATAAGGCAACCGGTGAAGCACGCCCCGCTTGGAGTTCGAAATCAGCGAGCAGAGCGTCCCGGCCGCACGGTGTAACGGCGGGTGTTGATGGTTCGGATGAACGGTCGGGCCCGTCGCCTGAGAAACCCTTCAACTTGCCTGCCTGTGTTCGGAAGCGTCTCGCGGCGCCGCACCACATCTCCGTATCGAGGAGACCCCGCAGCAGCGTTCCCCGCGCGCACGGTTCCGCCACCCGTCGGGACGGTCGTCCGCTGAGGCTTCTACGGCCGCAACCCGGTTCTCTTCGCCCTGGCGCTCGACGAGCGCGGCGAGGCGCACGGTGTCCGCGCGTTCGCGGTCCATCCGGGAGCCATCATGACCGACCTCTCTCGGTTCCTGACTGCCGACGAGCTCCAGGCGATCCTCGACGCCACGGCCGGGCCGCAGTGCAGCGCAACGAGAGTGATCGGATGCCATTGGGTTCGCGTCTACCTGAAGCCTGAATCGGTAATGCTGTTTGCGCCGTTCGTCGGAACACGACTTACGTCGTCTTGCATCCCCCGCCCGACCGGAGCAGATGAGCGCCTCGCCACGCAGATGGCGCATTCGGCGCGCCGGGGATGAAGCCAATGGGAACTCTGTCAAAGCTCGTTGCGCTCTACGATCCGGTCGCTGTCGTGAGCACCGTCGCCGGGATCCTGCTCGCGTCGGCCGGGTGCGGTTCCAATGATGCCCGCTCGACGGCGACGAGCGCGAACGTCGCGACCTCGTCATCCTCTTCAGCCGCGACCTCGAACCCCGCCGGCGATTTTCAGCTTCGCGCGGTCGTCGCGGTACCGGACAACCCATTGAACGCGTTCGACATCAGCTGGGTAGATGCATCGAGTCGGATGTACTATCTCGCCGACCGATCCAACGCGGGCGTCGACGTCGTGGACACGCGGACGAACCAGTTCGTTCGCCGGATCCAGGGCGGCTTCGCGGGAGCGGACCCGCGCGGCAACGATTTCTCAGGACCGAATGGCGTCGTCGTCATCCGCACGACCAACTCCATGGCGGAAGACGGTGATTCGGATCGCGACGATCGAGGCTCGCGCGCCCGCGTGCACGAGCTCTGGGCTGGTGACGGACCCCAGGTGTTGAAGTCGGGTGAAGCAGCGCAGAGCTCGGTGAAGGTCTTCGATCTGACTCCCAACCCTCCGGCGCTCATCGACACCATTCCCACGGGGGGACAGAGGCGCTCGGATGAGATCGCCTTCGATTCCCGCGACCACCTGATCGCAGTGGTCAACAACGCCGACGATCCTCCGTTCCTCAGCTTGATCTCGACGACGCCGACGAGAGAGGTCAAAGCGAAGATCACGTTCGCTCCGGGCCAACCTGGCTTCCCGTTCAAGAACACCGTGACCGGCGGACTGGAACAGCCGCTGTGGGTCGAACGGACAGGACGTCTCTATGTCTCGGTGCCGGAGCTCGACGGCGATTCGACCAAAGGGGCCGTCGCGCAGATCGATCCGGTCGGTTCCACCGGCAGCGGGCCCACCGTGACGGCCCTGTTCCCCGTCAGCAATTGCTCCCCCGCCGGTCTGACGCTCGGTCCCGGCTTGCGGATCCTGGTCGGTTGCGCCGACCCGTCGCGATCGATCATCCTCGACGCGAAGACCGGCGCTGTCCTGAAGACGATCCTCGATGTGGGTGGCTCGGATCAGGTCTGGTTCAACCCGGGCGACGAGCACTACTACCTTGCTGCCCGCAACGATCCCAGCGGACCGAGCCTCGGCATCATCGACGCCGACAACAACGCGTTCATCGCCAAGGTGCCCACCGCGTTCAACGCGCATTCCGTCGCCGCCGACCGCCGGAACAACCACGTGTTCGTGCCCCTCACTCCTCCGAGGGCGGGAAAGAACGACCCAGATCCCTGCCTGAGCTTCGGAGGCGCCTCGTTCGCCCGACGCGGATGCATCGGCGTGTACTGGAGCCCGGCGGGGGAGGATGAAGACGACTGATCAATCGTCGCCGAGGCGGTGCTCTCGGCGCTGGGAGCGATTTCACCCCGTCCTGCGACGCTGCTCTCTGACGCTGCGCGGGAGATCGTCCGCGCGATGGAAGCGAAAGGCGTGCGGCGGATCCTCTGGGAATCCGCCATGGGAGTGGGCGAAACACGCAGACAACTCGGTCCGCTCTACAACTGGCTGCTCATCCCTCCTCTCCGCCAGAACTTCTCCGCAAGGAGCGCCAGGAGGCCGTCCTGCGAGCAAAGCAGCCTGGAGTGGACCGGCGCTACACCTTCGGTGAGCCGCCCTGGTCGCGGTGGGACTCGCAACCGGACCGCTCGAGCGACCCGCACTCTCAGTGCGGATCACCCCCTACCTGAGACAAGTCACGGACCGCCGGCTCCCTGCCGGAAGACGAACAACGCCCACGCTGACTTCAGAGCGAGATGCTGAGGTTTCCGATGGCGAAATCCGCAGTGGAGGCGACCTCGGCGCCCGCCTTGTTCAACAGCGCCGCGCGCGAAGGGCTCGCCAGGCTGCTGCCGGTGAAGATGACCCCGGGCGCCGGGGTCCCGTTCATGTCGATGGCGATGCTGAACACCGTAGCGCCCGGCGCCAGCGTAACGCCGCCGTCCGTGGCGAGCTGCTTCTTCCGCGCGACGCCGACGACCAGCATCTTCTGCAGGGGCCCGCTCGCCGGAACGGTCGCGGCAGCGGTGGCGGGAGAGGTGCCGGCGTCGAGCACTGACGCGTTCTGGATCAGCCCGCTCGCCGGCGTGAACATCACCTTGGCCGGGTCCATTGGCAACGTGAGCGCGATCCCGAACCCGGTGAGCGCGTTCGCTCCCACCTGCACGTCGAGCACCAGATGCGTTGCGGTGGAAGCGGCGTTGCGCACCAGCCGAAGCTTGCCGGTTCCCGCCGGCGGATCGTCGTACTGCACGTGCAGCGACGGCGCGTGCACGGTAACCGTGGTCGAGCGCGTGGCCGTACCCCCCGGACCGGTGGCGGTGAGCGTGTAGGTGGTATCGACGGTCGGCGACACGGCAATCGAGGTGAGGCCGGTCACAGAGCCCACGCCTTGGTCGATCAAGAGCGAGGTCGCATTGCTCACGGTCCAGGAGAGCGTGGACGAGCTGCCGGCCACGATCGAGGGCGGGCTGGCGCTGAAGCTGGAGATAACCGGCGCGGCAGCCACCGTCACGGTGGTCGACGCGGTGGCCGTACCGCCCGCGCTTGTCGCCGTCAGGGTGTAGGTGGTGGTGACGGCGGGGGCAACCGTCACGGAAGTGCCCGTGACGGTGCCGACTCCATGATCGATCGATAGCGAGGTCGCATTGCTCA
>Ga0137416_10001044_pt1 | contig 13745 bp, 8 predicted proteins | sample CZODoug3_1_1_16f_FD_108282 | JGI IMG/M metagenome (GOLD analysis project Ga0137416, IMG submission 108282) | Vadose zone soil fungal communities from Angelo Coast Range Reserve, California, USA - CZODoug3_1_1_16fungal (Illumina Assembly) | ecosystem: Environmental > Terrestrial > Soil > Vadose...
CCCCAGATCGTGAGCGGGACCGCGCCGAGGATCTGTAGCGACCGCACGCCGTGACCAACCATCGCCGCGGCGGGACTTCTCGCGCTGGTCGGGCTGGTCGCCGCCTTCCAGCGGGTGGGCCGCAGATTGCGTCCCCGTCCGCTGCTGCTGTCTTGTGGGATCCTCCTCTGCGCTCTCGCCGTGCTGATGGTTGGTCACGGCGTGCGGTCGCTACAGATCCTCGGCGCGGTCCCGCTCACGATCTGGGGCGCCTTCCAGGTGCCCGCCCTCGGCCTCTACGCGACGCGCGAAGGGCTGTGCGCGCAGGCCCTGGTGTTGCTGGCGCTGGTTGGCTCGGCTCTCTGGACCGCCCTTCGCCGCGACCGCCACGACGGCGACGCCCCCGACCGCCACCCCTCGCCCGCGACCTCCACCGCCCGGTAACGGACGCTGCTCTGCCCGATTGAAGCCTGGCTGGACCTCAAGGCTTCTGGCGGCCCTTGCGGGGGAGGGCGACGGTAAAAGTGGTCCCGTCGCTCTCGGAAGAACTCACCTCGATGCTCCCCCCGTGCGCCAGCACGATCTGCTGCACGATGAAGAGCCCCAGCCCGAGGCCGCCGGAGCGGTCGGTGCCGCGCCGGCCAGGCTCGAAGACGTGCGGCAGCACCTCGCGAGGGATAGGCGTTCCGCGGTTGTGCGTCTCCAGCACCACGAAGTCACTCTCTCCGCGCAGCGTCACCTCCACGTCGCCTTCGCTGTGCTGCACGGCGTTTCCCACCAGGTTCGAGATCACCTGCGCCATCCGATCCGGGTCCCAGTCTCCCCATGGATCGCCGTGGACCTCGAGCTTCACCTGGCGGGTGTAGGCGAACTCCAGCTCCTCGACGGTCTGCTCGCAGATCTGCCGCAGGTCGATGCGGCGCGGATGGATGGGGAACTCGCCGCCGAGCCGGGACCGCGCGAAGTCGAGCAGATCGTCGATCATGCGCGCCATGCGGTCGGCGCTCGCGGCGATCCGCGCCACCACCCGCGCCTGCCGCTCGGGCAGCTCGCCGTACCGGAGCAAAAGCTGCGCAGAGGTGACGATGGCGGTGAGCGGGTTGCGCAGGTCGTGGCTGACGATGCCGACGAAATGCTCGCGGAACCGCGCCGTCCGCACCACCTGTTCCTCGCGCTGCTTGCGGTCGGTGATGTCGACCAGGATGGCGATCGATCCGGACACGGCGCCGGCCGGGTCGCGCAGCGGAGCGGCAGAGAGCGCCAGGTCGAGGTGCGTGCCGTCCTTGCGCTGCCAGCGCACCTCCTGATTGCGGATGACCCGCCCGCCGTCGATCTCCTGGCGGATGCGGAGCGCCTCCTCCAGGTCGTGCGATCCCAGGGGAGTCGCCTTTCCCACCACTTCGTGGCGCTGCCAGCCGAAGAGCTCCTCCGCGGCGCGGTTCCAGATCTGGACGAACCCGTTCCGATCGATGGAGAGGATGGGCAGCGGCGAGGCCTCGATCAACGACTCGAACGTCCGCAGCGTGTGCCGCAGCCGCGCCTGCGGGTCGTCCCCGGCGAGCAGCGTGGCCGCGCGAGTGGCGATGGCACGCAGGAACCGCTTCTCGTCGTCGCTGAACTTCCAGGCGGTGCGCGAGGAGACGCGCAGCACGCCGAGCAATTCGTCACCGAATTGCAGGGGAAAGGCGAGCACGGCGCGCGCGTTCTCCGTGTCCGATGCTTCGACGACGCTGCCCTCCGCGAGCGCGCGGCCGGCAACGCTGCGCGGATCGGCGGCGTCCGGCGGGATTTCCAGGCCGGCGGTCGCGCGGATCACGAGCTTGCCGTTCTCGCCGATGAGCAGGGCCGCGGAATCGGCGGACAACGCGCCCTGCACCGCCAGGTCGGGCAGGTCCCGCGCCGGAGTGTCGGAAAGCGCTCGTTCCAGCGCGTCGAGGACGCGATGGGGCGAAGAGAGAGCGTCCAGCATCGCGGCCTGCGCCCCGTCGATCTCCCGGCAGAGCAGGCGCGCCTCGGTCGGTATCAGCGTTCCGTCCTCGCAGAGCTGCAAGATGGAATCTCGCAATGCGGCGCACTGGCGCGCCGATTCCGTCGGCTCCACGCCAGCGCACGCTTCGGCGACCAGCCGCGCGACGCGCTGCGCAGCGAGGTCACCTCCGCCGCCGCGAAGGAACCCGGCAAGCTGCCGGGCCACACCTGCCTCGCCCCCCATCGACGCGAACTTACGCATCGGTGCCGTGTGGAGGCAGAGCGGCTTGCGCCCGGGGCCGCTCATCAGGCGAGCAGGCAGGCGCGCACCGCCGTTGTCGTGGTGTGTTAGGGTTCGCACATGACACATGCCATGCTGCTGGCCCTCGCGGCCGCGGTGGCGCCCGGCGAGAAGGCGCCGGCGTTCTCCATGGAGACGACGAGCGGGAAGAAGACCCTCGACGACTACAAGGGGCAGACGCTGGTCCTGGCCTTCTTCGTCAAGGCGTTCACCGGAGGCTGAACGAAGGAGATGTCGGCGTTCCGCGATGTGCAGTCGAAGTTCGCCGACAAGAACGCCCAGGTCCTGGGCGTCTCGATGGACGACCTGGATACGCAGAAGCGCTTCGCGCAGAGCCTGAGCCTGCCGTTCCCGCTCGCCGCCGACCCGAAGGGGACGACCGCGGAGGCGTACGGCGTCAAGAACGGAGACCATCCGGATCGGGTCACGTTCGTGATCGGTCCCGACGGCAAGGTGCTGAAGCGCGTGGAGGGCCGGGACGCGCTCGACCCCAACCCCGCGCTCGAGGCGTGTCCCCTGCACCACGGGAAGAAGGTTTAAGTCGCTATTTCGCGCCCGACGCGCGCTGCTCCAGGCGCGGCGGCAGCGGATCCAGGGCCGGCACGGTTTCCTGGTCGTCACACGGCCAGCAGCGCGGCGCGCGCGGGAAGCCCGGTCGCGGCCGTGATCGCGCGACAGTACAGCTGCAGCTGGGCCGCGTACTGCGGGTGCGAATCCGGGCGCGCATCGGTCTTGAAGTCCACGATCATCCACTCTCCGCCCTCGCGGAAGGCGAGATCCACCACCCCCTCGAGCAGCGTGCCGTCTTCGAGCCTGTGCACTACCGGCTCCTCGCGACGGCAGTCCACCGCAGCGGCAGCGCGCCGCAGCAGTGGATGCGCCAGCGCCGCCGACGCGGCGCGGGCGGCAGCGTCGACTTCCTCCGGCGTGGCGCCGACCAGGCGCGCCTGCGCTCGCGCCACGCCGCCGACCGCTTCGGGTCCGGCGCGCAGATCCGTCTCGGCGAGCACGGCGTGCACCAGGCTGCCGAATCGCCGGCCGCGCGGCCGCGAGAAGTCGCGGATCTCCACCGCCGCGAGCTCCACCGGCTCGCCGGCGATCGCCGGGAGCGAGCGCGCCGTCGCCGTATCGACTCGCAACGAGGGCCGGGCACCCTCCTCGATGGCGGCGCTCCTGCGCTGCTGCCATCGCTGGTGCGCCTGCGCCGTTGGCCGGGCGGCGCCCTCGTCCACGAGCAGCAAGTCGCGCTCGCGCAGCCAGTTTTCGACTTCACGCTCGAGTTCGAGCACCCTCGGGTCCCACCAGACCACCTCGTGCGCTCCGGCCTGCGGCCGGTGAAGCCCCGGTGGTACGGCGAGCGCGCCGAACATACCCTCCGGCCGATCGAGCACCGCTTCCTTTCCGAAGGGCGGACATCCCGGCGCCGCGCCCGGCGGTCCTCGCGTCAGCGGCGCCGGATAGATCGCGGCGTTGAGCGGCTCGAGCCATGCGTCCGGTTCCTCATCGGCGATGGCCGGGACGACGAGCAGATCGCGCGCTCGGGTGGCAGCGACGTAAGCCACGCGCACCCCCTCCTCGCGGTCGCGCTGCAAAAGCGCCGGCGCGTCGTCCAGCAACTCGGCTGGAGCGCAGTTCGCGAGCGACATCGCCCAGACCTTGCGTTCGGGATCCACCAGGCGCGAGGGCTTCCGCGGCGCAGGGGGTGCGCAGGGATCGCAGAGGACCACCACCGGGAACTCCAGCCCCTTCGCCTTGTGGACGCTCATGATGCGGACGCCTTCGGTCCCCTCCTCGACCACGGGCGCTTCCGCCGCCTCTCCGCGCTCGGCGTCGGAGGCGAGCCGGTCCACGAAGGCTCTGAAGCTGCTCGCGCCGGCGGCCTCGAATCGCCGGGCCAGCTCCAGCACGCGCAGCACGTTTCCCAGCGACTGCTCTCCGGCAGGCCGCATGGCGATGCCGGCGTGCGCGCGCGTCGCATCGAGCAAGCGCGAGAGCGTCTCCGCGATCGGCCTGCGGTTGCGGCGCAGATGCAGCTCGCCGAGGAGCGCCAGGGCGTCGAAGACCTCCGCTTCCGCCGCGCCCGCCGCCTCGGGCCGCTTGCGCAAGGGATGCAGCCGCCCATGGTGCTCGCGGAAGAGCACCAGCGCGTCGTCGCCGAGAGCGAAGAGCGGTCCCTTGAGCGCCGCGAATACCGCCAGCTCGTCGTCGGGCGACTCGATGGCGGTGGCGGCCACGCGCATCGCCAGCACCTCCTCGCGCGCGTGGTACGAGCGTCCGCCGACGAGCACGTGCGGGATCCTCCGCGCCTCGAGAGCGCGGACGTATGCGCGAGTGAGGTCGCCCTCGTAGTTGCGCATGCGCTTGAAGAGAAGGCAGACGTGACGAGCCTCCACCGGGACCGGCCCCGCCCGATCGCGCTCGCTCACCCGCCAGCCGCTCTTCGTCACCAGCCAGTCGACGAATGCCGCCACTGCGTCCGGATACGATTGCTCGATGCGGAAGTTCGCGACCTTCTCGCGCTCGCCATAGATCTTCGGGGCTGGCAGCGCCACCACGGCAGGTTGTCCTTCGAGGTTCCCGCGGAACGGGTCGAGGGGGACGTAGCTCGCCTGCGTCCCGCCCTGCATCCTCCCTGAAAATCCCGCGTTCACCGCCTGCTGGATGGCGGGAACGGAGCGGAAGCTGGTGGTGAGATGCAGGAGCTCGGCGCCGCCGGCGAGCATGAGCTGCTTCACGTCCTCGTACAGGGCGATGTCGGCGCGGCGGAACCGGTAGATCGACTGCTTCGGATCGCCGACGACGAACAGCTTCCCCGGCGCGGGGCGCGAGTTCCTCCAGGCCGACTCCGCCGGGTCCGCCGAGGCGATCAACAGGAGGATCTCGGCCTGCAGCGGGTCGGTGTCCTGGAACTCGTCGACCAGGACGTGCGTGAAGCGGCGCGAGAGCTCCGTGCGCACCGAGGCGTCGTCCCGGACCAGGTCCCGGGCCCGCACGAGCAGATCGAGGAAGTCGAGACATCCGGCGCCGCGCTTGAGGTCCTCGTAAGCGTCGCAGAGCGTTCGCAGCTCCTCGCGCAGGCAGGCGGCGAGATCGGCGTCGCAGCGGTCGAGGAACGCCTCCAGCTCCGCCTTCACCGCATCGCGGCGGGCGAGGACCGACGCCTTGTCCAGGTCCTTCGCGAACCACTTTCCGCCGCCGCGCCAGTGCCACAGGCGCCGGCGGCAGAGCTCGTGAAGCTCCGCTTCGAGCCCGTCCAGGTCGCGGGCGCGCATGCTCTCGCGGCGCCGGAGCTCCGCCACCCAGCGCCCGATGCCCATGACCGACTGGGCTGCCCAGTCGTCCGGACGCTGCGCTCTCGCGGCCAGCTCGCCGATCTCCGAAAGGCGCGCGACGATCTGCTGCAGCCCGGCCTCCCGGTCGAACGCGTCCCGGCGCCAGGCGCCCGAGAAGTCGCGATGCTCGGAAAGGTACCGCCCCGCCTGCCGGAGCAGCTCGCGCGGCGCCGGCTCCCCCGGGCGCAGCTTGCGCCGCAGCAGCCTGCGCACCCCTTCCGGCGGATCGGCGACGGCCCGTTGGAACCAGGCGTCGAACGCCTGATCGAACAGGCGGTCCTGCTCTTCGCCGGCGGCGACCTCGAAGACGGGATCGACGCGCGCCTCGACCGGCCGTTCCCGCAACAGGTCGGCGCAGAAGGAGTGGATGGTGCCGATGGGCGCCGCCTCCAGCCGTTCCAGCGCTCCGGTCAGGCGATCGCGCTCCTCGGAGCCGGCGCCGCTGCGCGCCGTCTCCAGCTCGGAGCGCAAGCGCAGCTTCATCTCGCCGGCGGCCAGGTCGGTGAAGGTCACCGAAAGGATCCTGTCGAGCGTGGTTCGGCCGCTGCGCACCAGGGCGACGATGCGCGCCACCAGCTCGGTCGTCTTCCCGGTGCCGGCGGCGGCCTCCACGATCAGCGATGCGTCGAGATCGTCCCGGATGCGATCGCGGGTGGCCTGGTCGGCGAGCGCCCTCATGGCATCCCCCGCAGCTGCACGAGCGGCGCGAGCGCGTCGGCCGGCTTGCGCCGGGTCCGGGCCCATTCCGACGGTCCGCATACCGCGAGGTAGTCGCAGCGGCCGCACTCGCGCTCGTCCCGAGGAGCCGCCGGAAGGAAACCCTGCGCGATGGCATCGCCGATGGTCTTCGCCAGCTGCTGCACGCTGCCGCGCGCCGCGGCGTCGAGGACCACGGGAACCGAGGTGAAGTCGCCCCCGTACGTGCAGTAGTAGAGCCGGCCGCCCTCCACACGAGCCCCCGGGAACAGCTTCTCCAGCGCGAGGGCGTAGAGCGCGGGCTGCAGCGTGGCGCCGCCGGCGATCACGGTCCCCTTCTGCGCCCAGGCTTTGCCGGTCTTGTGATCGGTCGCGCGCAGCGCGCCGTCGGGCGCTCGCTCGACCAGATCGATCGAGCCGCGCAACCGGATGCCCTCGTCCAGCAGGACCGGCTCCCGGCTGCTGTGCGGGTCGCGCTGCGACATCTCGGGCAGCCCGAACGAGAGCTCGAAGCGCCACGGCGCCCACCCTGGCTCCTCGCTCATCCGGCGTAGCCACTCGCGCAGGTCGATCTTCACGCCAGCGATGCAGTCCTTCCAGACGCGGTCGATGGCGGGCGCCAGATCGTCCTCCCACCGCCGTGCCACCCGATCCACCACCGCCTCCAGCCGCAGCTGCGCGGCGGGAAGGTCCCTGATGGGCACTTCGCCCGCTTCCGCCAGCTCCCGGAGCAGCTCGTACTGCGCTTCGTGGATGAGCGAGCCGCGCGAGAGCGGATCGATCTCGTCGATCCCTTCCGGGACCTCGCGCGGCGCGAGCCGGTGGATGGCCTGGAGGACGAACTTGTAAGGGCAAGCCGCGTAGTTCTGCAGCGCCGTCGGCGAATAGGATCGCGCGACCGGCTGATGCGCCTGCATCGCCTGGAGAGCGGCTGCCGTGGGCTGGACGAGTCCGTCCGCGGGCGTCCAGCGGCGCAGTCCGCGCCGCGCCCGGCTCCTCAGGGCGCGGCTGAGGTGCGGATTCGCCGCCAGCAGATACGCCGCCGTCCCTTTGCTCGCCTTCGGGTCCTGCAGCGCGCTCGCCAGAAGCGCCAGATCGTGCTCGGCCTCGTCGATGGCGTCCGCCGCCTCCCGAGGAGCGGGCCAGCCCGCCCGGGTCCGCAGCGCCTGCTCTGCCCGCCGGGCGAGTTCGGCGAACCCGGGCAACGTGCCTTCGGCGGCGCGCACGACTTCCAGGCCATAGAACGACGGAACGCGGGCGCGCCCTTGCAAGAGATCGATCCGCGGCCAGGAGAGAACGAGCTTCCCGCGCGCGGCGCCGGCCGCGAGCCTCAGCGCGAGCCGCTCGGCGGCGATCCGATCCTCGGAGGTCTCCAACTCCGCCAGCAGACGCCGCTCCGCGTCGCGAAGCAGCGGATCTTCCATGACTTTCTGAGGGAAGAGCTTCTCCGCCAGGCCGGGTACGAACACGCTGTCGAACGACAGCCCGCGCGCGGCGGCGACCGGCGCGATGAACACCTTCCCGTGGCGCTTGCCGGACGGGGGCACGGAGAGCTCCGTGAGACGGCGCCCGAGGACCACGCGCACTTCGCCCAGGGAGACGGGGCCCACGGGTCCCATCGGGGCGAGCTCGGCCAGAAGCGACAGTACGCGCGCAGGTTCGCGGAGCGCGCGGGTGGCGAGGGCGGTGAGAGGGTCGATCCAGCCCGCCCAGCTCGCGCTCGCCGGCAGGGCAGCGAGAGCGTCCAGGAGCGGCAGCGCGAACTCGCGCAACGCCGCCAGGTCGGCCAGCTCGCGCTCCATCCGCTGCGCTCTTGCTTCGTCTTCGGCGAAAGCGGCGAGCGTCGCGCGCAGCTGCGCTTCGAGGCCGTCCAGCCTGCGCTTCCAGCGCTGCCGGCCTCCGATCACGGCCGCGTCGATGAGGAGCTGCTCCCAGCGCCAGGGAGCGCGCAACGCTCCGGCGACGACCGGCGCGTCCAGGTCGGCCGGTGGTCCCGGCTCCGCCACCGGAGCCGGCTCGGCGGCGGGTCGCGCCGTCAACTCCGAGTCAGGAGGTACCCAGCGATCTCCGGAAGGCGGCGCGTCCGGCGGCGCTCCGGACACCGCCTGCGGCACTTCGCCAAGGCTCAGGTACTCCGCGAACCTGCGCGCGGAAAGGCCGTCGGCGGCGCAGGCCAGCAGCGCGAGGAAGGCCCGCCCGGCGGGATTCGGCTGCTGCGTACCCGAGGCGAAATGGACGGGGATGCCGGCGCGCGCGAAGGCCTCTTCGAGGAGCGGACGGTATTGGCCTGGCGCGCGGAGCAGGACCGCCATCCGGTCGAAGGGAATGCTGCGCTCCGCCTCGCGTCGGACCAGCCGCGCGATCTCCACGCACTCCCGGCTCTCACCGGGCGCGGAGAGCAGAAGAACCTCGTCGCCCAAGGGCGGCATCGCGTCCGTTCCCTCCACGAACAGGCGCTGTTGCACGCGGGCGAGAGACGTCGTGGCGGGCTCCGCGAGCGGGCGCGCCGCGGTCCCGAGGGCGCGCGCGATGCGCACCGCATCGGCCGATGGGGCCACTGCGAGCACCGGCCCCCGCAGCCGGGCGACGAACCGCTCTTCGAGCGTGGCGCGCAGGGGCAGATCGAGGAGCAGCGCGGGCAGATCGAGCAGCGGCGAGTCCGCTTCCAGCGCGAGCCGGAAGACGCCGGCGCGGTCGGCGAGCGCCGCCTGCCGGAGCTCGGCCTCGTACGCGTCGAGGACGCGACCGAGGTCGCCAACCGGCCGGGTTCCGGAGAGCCGCAGCTCCTGGATGGTGCGCGACAGGGCGCGGGGAAGGCCGGGCTGAGCGGCGACGGCATCGAGCTTTCCCAGGCGCCCGCGGAGCTGGTGGACCACCCGCGCGCACACCGCTTCGACGCCGAGCGGCGACAGCGGCGAGAGGCCGCGCGCGGACATCGCTTGCGCCGCGACCGTGGCCGCGAGCCGGCCCAGCGTGAATCGCTGCCAGCCGAACGCGGCGCCCGCGGCGGCCGCCGCAGTCCGAACGACCTCCGCCGCGGCCTCCTGCGTGGCGCCGACCACGAGCGCCCGCCCCGCTGGCCCGCGCTTGCGGAGCCATTCCCCGGCGAGCTCGAGCCTGCTCGACGCAGCTGCGGATGTGACCAGCTCCCTCACAGCCGCACAGCCTACCCCAAGCGTCCGACATTCCCCGCGACGTTCTGTTTTGCGACAGTTGCGCCATGCTGCTCTTCCCGGTGCGCGTCGAGGACGCAGAGGTGGACCGCGTCCCCGCGGTATCCATCGGCATCGCCGCCGCCTGCGCAGCCGCGTTCCTGCTCACCTGGGTGGCGTCGAGGAACCCGGACGGCATGCGCGCCGATGGCTTCCGGGAGGTTCTCCGGTACTACGAGGAGCACCCGTATCTGACGGTCCAGCCGCGGTTCGTCTACGACTATCTGCGTCCCGAGGCTCGGGCGACCATCGAGCAGATGCACGAGGAGGCGCCGGTCACCGTCGACGAAGCGACCCGCGCGCTCGAGCAGACGCATCTCGACTCGCTGATCGAGGACTTCGCGGTCGCGGCGGAGGCATCCCCGATGCGCCGGCTGGGCCTGGTCCCGGCGCGGGGACTTCTGCAGCCCGGTTGGCTCACGCACATGTTCCTGCACTTCGGATGGATGCACATCCTCGGGAACATGTTCTTCTTCTACCTGGTCGGGCCCCTGCTGGAGGATCTCTGGGGACGCCGCTTCTTCGGCGCCTTCTACCTCGCGGGCGGGATGATGGCCGCGCTCGCGCACTTCGGGATCGACCCGCGATCGCCCGTGGTGATGGCGGGCGCCTCGGGCGCGGTCGCCGCCTGCATGGGCGCGTTCAGCTACCGGTGCGCCAGCAAGCGCATCCGCATGGCATACATGATCGGGTGGGTCCGGCGAGGCACGTTCCTGATCCCTGCCTGGCTGTGGGGCGGTTTCTGGTTCGCCGGAGAGGTGTTCAGCCTCGTGAGCCACTCGAGCGAGGGCGTGGCGGTGATGGCGCACATCGGAGGGTTTCTCTTCGGATTCGGGGCCGCCACTCTCGTCGACAAGAGCGGGTACGAAGCGCGTGCGCTGGCGCCCGCCGTGCAGGAGAAGACCACCTGGACGCAGCATCCCTCCACCGAGCTGGCCCGGGCAGCGCTCGACCGCGGCGATCAGCGCGCCGCCGCCGAGGCTTACCGGACGGTATTGCGCGAGCACCCGCTCGATCGGGAGGCGGCGATCGGCCTGGCGCGCATCGAGCAGGATCCTGCCCCTGCGATTCCGCTCCTGCAAAATCTCGCGGTGAGGGGCGAGCTGGGCCAGGCATGGATCATGGCGCTCGAGCTCGGCTCGGCGCTCGATCCCGATCGGCTGCCGGACAAGCTCGCCTACCAGCTCGCTGGCGCCACGGAAGCCGCTACCGATGCCGGCGACCTTCCCACCCAGCTCGAGGCGGCCATCGGACGCCGGAGGGGCCCGCTCGCAGCCAAGGCGCTGCTCCGGGCCGCAAAGCGATGTTTCGCCGCCGGCCGCGACGGCGAAGGGCAGGCGCACCTCGACGCTGCGCGTGCGTTGCCGGATCTCGCGCCGGAGATGCTGGCCCAGATCGACGCCGCGGGCGGGTCCGGCGGCCGCCCCGCGGCCGTGCCCTCCGCGCCGCCGCCGCCGGACGGAGCGGGTACGGCGGTGCGCGTCCTCGCCTGCCGGCTCGTCGATCTCGCGGAGGACGCGCTTCACGTCGGGTTGGCGTCGGGAGAGACGCGCCGGGTGGACTTCAACCGCCTGGTCGGCGTGGCCGCGGGCGTCGTTGCGAGCGCGCAGGGCGCCGCCATCCTCACTGACTTCATCGTCAGCTGGGGAGCGAGCGGCGAGGCCCCCTCCGCGATCCGCATCTCCGGCAACCAGCTGGGACTTTCGTCGCTCTTTCCAGGTGTGCCCGCGAAGGAAGCGTACGCGAAGTTCCTCGGGCATGTCCTGGCCCGTACCGCCGGCGAGCCTCTGCCCAGCAGAGAGGCGCTCGCGAAGGGCCAGTATCCGCGGTTCCCGACTGTGGACGCCCTGAACGCTGCGTTCTACCGGAACGCGCGGGGCTGAACGGCCGTGCGCTCCTGGTCGCATCGACCGGGGAAGGCCGGTCGGCCGACCGCTCGAGAACCCCTGTCATTGGACCGACATCCTCCGTAGGGGTACGGCTCCGAATCGGCGACCCAGTGCGGAGCATCCAGGGCGCGGCCAGGAGAATCGATCGAAATGTCAGAACAGCAGCTCGAAGAGGAGCGGCGCCAGGGCAATGGCGGGGCGCGCCCCGAGCGGCGGCCCGAGCTGGACGCGCCCGCCGAACCGGGGAAAAAGTCGCGCATGCGGCTGCGGGTCGGTCTTGGTCTCGCCGTCGTGGCCGTGGCGGCGCTCCTCTGGTGGCTGCACGCGCGCAAGTTCGAGGACACCGACGACGCCCAGGTGGATGGCTACATCACCGCCGTGTCGTCGCGCGTCCCCGGCACGGTGGTGCGCGTGCTGGTGGAGGACAACCAGGCCGTGAAGAAGGGCGACCTGCTGGTCGAGCTGGACACGGCCGATCTGGAGGTCGCCGTCGCGCAGGCGGGCGCCGCCGTGGCGCAGGCGGAGGCGGGGGTTGCGGAGGAGCAGCCCTCGGTTTCCATCACGGCCACCTCGAACCGCGCGATCGTGAAATCGGCGGAAGACGAGGTGGCGAACACGGAAGCCGATCTGGAGGCCGCGCGACGCGAGCTCGATCAAGCGCTCGCCACCAACCGCTTCGCGCAGCAGCAGAAGGAGCGCGCGGCACAGCTCCTCGCCTCGAATACGGTCCCGCAGGCGGAATTCGACCAGCGCTCGAGCGCCGCGGACGTGGCGCTCGCGGCAGTGGCGTCGGCGCAGAAGCGCGTGGACCAGCGGCGGGCGCGCCTGCAGACGGCGCAGGCCCGCCTGGTGGAGGCACGCTCCAATGCTCCGCGGCAACTGGTCGCGCGCGAGGCCGGTTTGTCGGTGCGGCAGGCGAACCTCGAGCTGGCGCGGGCGCAGCTCCGGCAGGCGCAGCTGAACATCGGCTATGCGAAGGTGGGGGCACCGGTGGACGGAATCATCGGCAAGCGTTCGGTGAACATCGGCGATCGCGTGCAGCCCGGGCAGCAGCTGATGTCGCTGACCCAGAACGGCGAGCTGTGGGTGACGGCGAACTTCCGGGAAACGCAGATCGAGCGGATGCGGCAGGGGCAACAGGCGAGCGTCCACGTCGACGCGATCGACCGCGATTACGACGGAGTCGTGGACAGCTTCGCGGGCGCGACCGGGTCCCGCTACAGCCTGCTGCCCCCGGAGAACGCCACAGGCAATTACGTGAAGGTGGTCCAGCGCATTCCCGTCCGCATCAAGCTCCAAACTGGTCAACCGGAGATGGAGCGCCTGCGCCCCGGGATGTCGGCGGAGCCGAAGGTCCGGGTCCGATGACCAAGCAGGAGGCTCCGGCGATCAGCGCCGAGGAGTCGCTGCGGATCACCCACGAGCAGGGCTGGACGGGCGGCCACAATCCCTGGACGGTCGCGCTGATCGTGACGATGGCGACGTTCATGGAGGTGCTGGACACCGCAATCGCCAACGTATCGCTGAAGCACATCGCCGGCAGCCTGTCGGTGAGCCCCGACGAAGCCACCTGGGTCCTCACCAGCTACCTGGTGAGCAACGCGGTGGTGCTGCCCATCAGCGGCTGGGTAGCAACCCGCGTGGGCCGCAAGCGCTTCTATCTGACCTGCGTGTTCCTCTTCACCGCCAGCTCGTTTCTCTGCGGGCTCGCGCCGAACCTCGGGCTGCTGATCTTCTTCCGCGTGCTCCAGGGGATCGGCGGGGGCGGCCTCGGACCCTCCGAGCAGGCCATCCTCGCGGATACGTTCCCGCCCGCGAAGCGCGGCATGGCGTTCGCGGTGTACGGGATGGCGGTGGTGATGGCGCCCGCCGTCGGCCCGACACTGGGCGGCTTCATCACCGACCACTACTCGTGGCGCTGGGTCTTCTTCATCAACGTGCCCGTGGGCATCGTCTCGATGCTGCTCTCCTCGCGCGTCCTGGTGGACCCTCCGCACCTGGTGGAGGCGAAGAAGCGCGTGGGCCCCATCGACGGCATCGGGCTGGGCCTCATCGCCGTCGGGCTCGGCACGCTCGAGTACGTGCTCGACAAGGGGCAGGAGGAGGATTGGTTCAATTCCCACACCATCTTGATCTTCGCGACCGTCGCCGCGGTCTCGCTGGTCAGCTTCGTCCTTTGGGAATGGAGGCAGGAGCATCCGGTGGTGGAGGTGCGCCTCTTCCGCGACCGCAACTTCGCCATCTCGAATCTGATGATGCTGGTGCTGGGGATGGCGCTGTACGGAAGCACCGTGCTGCTGCCGCTCTACCTTCAAGTCTGGATGGGCTACTCTGCGCAGGACGCGGGGATGGCGCTTTCTCCGGGCGG
>Ga0137416_10001046_pt1 | contig 13741 bp, 16 predicted proteins | sample CZODoug3_1_1_16f_FD_108282 | JGI IMG/M metagenome (GOLD analysis project Ga0137416, IMG submission 108282) | Vadose zone soil fungal communities from Angelo Coast Range Reserve, California, USA - CZODoug3_1_1_16fungal (Illumina Assembly) | ecosystem: Environmental > Terrestrial > Soil > Vadose...
CCATCTTTCCATGCCTCACTACTCTCCAAATACAACGCAAATGACAACGATTTGTTCCCTGGTCGCATATGTACACATCCAGGCACCATTGTAACTGAGGACGGCGAAATTGAGTGGTGGATTGACAGGATTATCAATGAACGAAAATGCAGACGTGGATATCAATACTTGGTTCGTTGGGTTGGCGAAGGACCGGAGAACGATTTGTGGTTACCTCGATGAGAAGTCAAGGATTGTGAAGCATTAGATGTGTGGTTAGAGGGCAAAGGGCGATTGTAATTTTTCCAATTTTTTCTTTTATCTCTTACAGTTCTTGCTATTGCTTTGGGAACTGTCATTTCTTTGAAGTGGGGAGGAGTGTAACCCTCTTGTTATTGTGTTACGCAACGGGCCCAATTAGGACTCCATATGTATATGTTTGGATTCGTGGCACTTCTATTCCTTAGTCCTTACTTCCCTGTACTTCGGAATAGACTCTCTTGTCTTGTTTAGCTCACAGTTCATTTAGTGTAGGCACCCTATACCAACAGTGACCAAGCTGACCTCTTACTTCATCCTGGTCGGCACAATCAGGAAGCACCAGAAAAGACAAAAAAGAAGGGCAGATAACACAATTTACCAGATTTCACCCTCTCCACGCCTAACGAGTGTGAGAACGAAGCATCCTATCACTGGCACGATGATCCTCATTGTCCCAAACAACTTTACTCCTACCTCTGGCAACCTTCTGGCCACTAGTGCCAGTGCTACCATCATTCTGGGCACCCCTATGAATGTTCTAATCAAAAACATAATCATACTGGTAGCCTTCATGAACAAAGAGGTTGTGGAAGAGTTTGCGGAGATAAGAGTAGTCAGGCTTATCATCAAAGCAGAGGTCACAAGTACAGTTTAAGCAGATGCCAAACTCATTAGGGAAGCCACAGCACAGGAGATCAGTGGGGGTGGTCATCTTCTCCATAATGTGATCATACTTCTGCTTCTTGGTAGCAGCCTCCAGTCCTTGACATGGAAGGGCACTGTGCAGGAAGTACATAAAATGTAGGTGAGAGACTCAAGATTGTCACAATGGGCTCGACACCTAGGTGGGTATTAATTAATGTATATCAGGCGGTTCTGGTTGAGTTTTTGTTCTCCCTGTATGGGATATGGAGATGCATCTTTGGGTCCCTGAACTTTTTTGTGAGACTGAAATTGATGACGTTGACTTGATTGCCACGTTTGCCAATTCCCATGAGGAAATTGGATCTGTGAGCAACAACACAGTCTTGAGGCTGAATTTGTGGTTGCAGAGTTGAATAGGTCCTCTGAAGAAGATCCATAACCATGGCATTGTAATCACATTCAGTTCTGAACCATCTGATGAAAGGCACTCTGATGCCTCCAGCAAGAGTCTTGTAAACTTTGGACTCATACTCAAGCTGGGGGTGCTTGGCTTTCACCGATTCAAGTTTGATGTCCACCTCCTCTCTGGAGATGATGTTGATGCCAAGGTAGATGTCACCTGGGCCAAAGGAATCAGAACTGATCATCTTCCTGAGCCTATACTTGCCAACACACAAGTCCAGTTGGTGCTGTGGGTTAGTAATGTGATTCAAAGATGATTGTTTTCAGATATGGTGAGCACTTGAGGCAGATTATGCAGTGAGCAGGAGAGGAATGGGCAGAAGGAGACTAGAGTGAGCCATGGTCATGTGCATGTTGACTTTGTGCACATAAATACTGCGTGTCATTTCATTCACTTCTTCTTCTCATACTTCCATCTACTTAATTTGGGTGGAGTGGGTAGGAGTGTGGAGAATGTGTAGTAGTGTAAAGAAATGATTTGAGCACACTTGTATTAGTAGGAATAATATATATTTATTCCACAATTAATCATTTGGCCACTCATGCAAGTAGAGTGTGTGTCCTTACAGTGGCTTAATGCTACATCTGATTATTCCTGCCAGGGCTACCTTCCTTTATGGTAGATACTTGCAGTAGCACTTGTCATTCACTGAAATTCTGGCAGGACAGTGTTCTTGTGTATTTGGTGGAAGCTGCAGACCAGTCCTTGACACAACATTTCTTATTTTGTCTCTCATTTTATTTTGAAGTAAATTCTCCCAATTTTTTGTTGTACAATAAAACTAGATATAGTTTAGATACTAAAAGTGATTTTTTGAAGAATTAAACTCATGTATGAGCAATGCAGCACACTGTTCTTTTGAGCAAGTCCAGAATTGCCATTTCTGGCTCCTTGACACATGGGAAACATTCATTTTTCAGCCACAATTTCCGCTACAGTTCAGTTTTCTCCATTGTTTGACCTTCCATAAGCTTCATTGATCATCCAATAAAATTGTAATTGTAAAATACTCGAATACACCATATATAAAGGTTTACACACTAAAATCATTTGTATACATGTAGAAAATAGCGAAAATAAACCCAAAAAGTGTAAAAATTTGAGAAAACCAAAGGAAACAATTGATTCTGGAGTTCTAACCACTAAATTCACCATCATAAGTGCTACTGGAATCTTCCTCAGACTCCTTCTCATCCTCCTGGTTTACCAGCTCCTCATTGCTCTTCAAGGGTCAAGTATTCCTGTTTTGGTCTTACCCAAGAAGTCTTCATATTTCCCAGTCAATTTGGGGCCAAATCACTCAGGATAAAAAGCAAATTTGTTGCTTATGTAGTGTGTAATATGTGTGCTCTCCAACTCTAAGTGGGTTGTGGACAATACACTGTGATATAGGCTGTGGGAAAGTTGAATTTCCTAAAACAGCGGTCAAGTATGCAAAGATTGAAATTCACAAGTAGCCATGGGGCCGTAATTGTGTTATCAATTTAACACAATGTAGATACTATGTACACCATGTCTATAAAAAAATCTGAAGACAAATGGTTATGAACTGACTGAATACGAACAGTTTGTGTCAAGGACCGGGGCTGTGTCAAGGACTGGTCCGAGACTGTATCAGGCTTTCTAGATCCTCCACGATTTCCTGATGGGCCTGTCACTGAGATGATTGTGTTGTTGAATAAAGCAAGGATAACATGGTAGAGACAAATTGAAACAGGAACTGCCCCTATAAATCCGGTCCAGTACACGATGTATTCGCGCCAACGCTGGTGTCACCCAAGGAATGTATTCGGACTTGTATTATGCACCAAAAGAGTCGTGGGAATGCAACCGATGCGACTTGCCCAAATCACCTGGTGGCCACCGATATATTGGGACATATGAATAAACACAGACAAACAATTGCAACCGAATTCTAGTTAGACACTCAACTGCTGCAGATCCACCTTTATGATTATGTCTGGTGTGAATTACACCCAAACTACGTTGAGTTAAATTTTGTTCGTAATCACTCAGGAATTGACAAACAGCTGAACACAGAGATCAAGCAGCCTTACAAGCAATCATAGATGCCAACGACATCCTATACCGGCGCAACCTCCATGCCCTCAACAACGAATACGAATTTCAACTTTCCCAGATGCAGGAAAGCATGAGGATCGAGCGGGAGGAGTTAAGACTTCATATTGATTCTATTCTTGCTTCGCTTGTGTCACAGTTGTCCTGCTGTCGATGGTGAGTTAATCCATATTATGCATACTTGGGGATTCAAAATCTTATTGATTTTTCAATAGCTTTTACTGTGTTGTAGTTCGGAAGTTGGTTAGAAAGAGGTCACGTACTTCTCGCATGTATCGCTGACTATAAAAATGGGTGTCGCCCAATGTAAGTGATCCGGCGGCCCGGATTTACAGTGCCGACACTCAGTTGACTTTTATGTGTTTATCTTGTTTATAGATCACAAAGCTATTGTCTCGCATTACTATTTGTTCATGTTCATTCGTTCTACCTTCATTGAGAATACCCCTGCCATCGTTACACTCACCCGCTGGACATACTTTCTTTTGCATAGCATGCCTCCCAATTCTGGCTAACGGCCTAATTCACATGACTGATGCACAGATCCGATGTACAGTATTGTTAATCATGATGTTCAGATACTTTTTGTATCGTCATTATGGAAAGGACATCTTCAGAATGGAACGTTAGATTCAATTCAACCCCGAAATGGTGAGGACCCAAAATTAACTCCACAGCAAGCCGAATCAATCTACGCACCTTGCTCCAGTGCTGCTACAGGTCTAGAGTCAGATGGCAGATCTCCACAGGATAACGGTAGTAGTGCCTTCTTATATCGACACATATGATGAGTTCAGTTTGAGAGTCTACTTTCTAGTGGTGCCGAAGTCCGGTTCAGTCCGGTTCAAGGCTATTTCTGCTGAACGTTGAACTGGACCCATGTTCGGTTCAGCCATATCACTCGAACGTCGAACTGGACCGCACTGAACGCGTTCAGAACGGTCACGTTCAGTTCTACAGAGGTTTGAACGCGGAATGCGGCCACATTTATTCAAATTTCAAGAAAATTCAGTCAACCAGTACATCTACTTATCCACGACGTTTTCGGGCACCCACTCCAACGGGACAGCCGTAGCAGCCTCATCAACAGCTGAGAGATGACCATTTCGATAGCCTGATTTGAGAATTTGCAATGCGCCGAAGGTGGACGGATGAAGGGAGTTGCGACATGGTGTTGTGGTGATTTGTACCAAGAGTCGCGCTAACGGCCTTTGCGAGGACATCGAACGTCGACCTCATTGAAAACAACACCATTTGAATGACAAGCGTAAAGTTCGCCATCGAGATTGCATTCATATTTACACGTCGAGGGGTTATGTTTACACCCGAAGCAGGTGCCGTACGGTTCCTGGAAAGGCCAAAGGAATCCTGCCGAGTGACTAGTGACTGGAGACATATCGTCCGTCTGCATCGCATCATGGGGATCCCATTTAAATATACGTGGCATTAAAGCCATGAATATAAGTATATCTACAAACAGTTTATTCAAATAATGGGTTACAAGGTTCTCCGGAACGAGGTGATCATCTAGGTTGAATTTGCTTACTATATCCAATAACACAATTCAGAAGGCATCTGAACTACCAGGTGCTCTCGCGTATACAGGTGTGTGGCTGTGCGCCGATTTTGGGTAGACACTATCAAACTTCTCTTCTTCTCTCTCACGCAATCAACACGCAATGGCGAAGAAACACAAACTCTCCAATTTTACGACTGACGATCGCAGCGCTATGTTACTGGCTTTGCAACACTTCCAAGATACCCTGGACCCGGAAGATGAGGAGCTCCCCATGGGAATTCACGACACTTTGGGACCATTATCCACCTGTCATTGACAAGTTATGTGAATATCTCGCGATGTCATCAATGGCGGATCTCGCTGTATTCTCGCGGCTTGGGTTGGGAATGGAACACGGGGAGTACATCCGAAAACGATGCGTCGTATTTGCCTTATTTTTTCTTGTTTATCGCTTGCTGAGTTCATACGCTTCTACTCTGCTAAGTCAACGAGCAAGTTTCGCTCCAGGGAACGTTGTTGTTTAACTTTAATTTGTTTCATTGACTCGTCGCTGTTTGTAGACTACATCACCCCGCATGCCCGAAGTCCAAAAGCCATTTACTACCTATCTATTTTGGTACTCGAGTAGGGCCCCTTCTCGAACCCTATGTCTATACTTTTCGTCATTTGTATATTGCTATTTCAACCATAAGCAAACCTCCATGGCTAAGAAAAAATAAGTAGTTTGGTGTAATTCTATCTTGTCAAACATACATTTTTGCGCATCCAAGATTAAGAGTAACAGACAAGAGAGAGTTATATAGACGAAAGGAAAGGAGTATGGAATAGGATTCAAGCTAATATTTGAACACCGCGGTAGAATTCGTAGATAGGGAACAAAGAGACCATGCTTCGTCAACCACAGGCGGACTCAACCCAGCGTTTGACCATCCCATTCAAGTCGGAAGGCTTCTGTCGTTTTCCGAGACGTGAAACTGCATATTCGCTGAGGGTGGCTCCGCTTGAGCTATGTGTCCAATTCCGTTTGCGAGTGCCGGATGCCTGTGTCTGCTCGATGTTGGCTCTAGAACCTCTACATCGATCTCCGACTTTATTGACTCCGTTGCGAACTGGAGTAGGCTTTTGTGCTGCACTACCACGCGATGAACGAGACTGTGACCGAGTGGTGCGTTGGCTCGATTGCGAAAGTCTTTCAATATCCTCATCATCGCGCTCCCTTTTCCTCTTACCCCTCTTTTCCTTTTCCCAATCCTTTGCGTTGGCCCTGGCATTCTCGAAAAGGTTCCACGTCTCGCATAGGAGCTCGAGTCGGTCCTTGAGTGCTTGTTGATTGCCATTCGTCTGGCAACATGCTCGCGCGATCGCATCGAGATCGGCCCCTGCGCATTTGGGGCCCGCATTAATGATGGCAAATGGGGGTGCAATATGGCATTCCAAGGGAGGCAGAGTTTGATAAGGATGAAGGTGAATTTTCCATTGCTCAGAAGAGTCAAGGGTCCGGCGAAGGGACGGTTCGTGTGCGAGCCCTGGAAGAGGTATAAAGGTGTATTTTGTCTTGGTTTTCATATGCCACTGGTGACTGGAAGATATGTTCAGAGCTAGAAAGGTCAAGGGCTCACAGAGAACTTACTTTTGAGCGGAAGGTGTGGATCCGAGGCCGTGTAGGATCATTTCTTGCATCAATAACTCCCTTGACAAAGTCGTGGACATCTCGCGATACAGCCATATCGGGTATCAGGAGCCATTTTCTGGCATCAAATGAGGTGTGCTAGTCAGATTTAACTACGAACTGATATCAGCATGGGTCAATGACAAATAGCGGGCGACCCACGATAGAAAAGGTTTCTTCTACTATCAACATGGAAGGCCCCCAAATCAAGCCCAAGACAGTATTCATAGAGCGTCAACTAGAGCAATGGTTAAATAGCCATTTGGTGGGGAATCCATGGCTCACCTCATCCGATGTGCTTGCACGCCGGACAACATGTGGTACGTTAAGACTTTCATTTGATTGCGTTACAAGGCAGCGCAGGGAATCCCCTCCATAGATTGATTTCTAAAGCCTATCAAGTGCCTCACGAACGCTTGAAGAGATGCTGGCTATATGGGAGCGTTGAGAAGGCGTGGTCCAGGTGGCGCTGTGAGTGGATTTGCGTGTAGGAGTATAATCGTCATGGCTGTCCTGTTGCGCTGGCGAACTTGGTGTGAGGTGATCGCGATCAGAGGTGGAGGAGTCGCGATAGGATGATTCAGGGTTCCGACCGCTGGCCAGAGATCTGGACGAGACAACTGACATGAAGGATATACGATTGAAGGTCAACAATCACGTGGAATGCATGTTGGACCGGAAGCAATTCCGTTCCGAAATCTAGTGATGCATCCACTACATAGGTATTTGCGTCCAAGTCCACAATTTTCTGAAATGCTGATGTAAATACGTGTAATTATGTCCCCTTTGCATTCCGTCATTCTTATTTCTGCTAACTGTTCGTGACTTAGTAGGCAATAGCCTACAGATCTCCAGATAAAGTACCGAGTCAAACCCAAGGTAAACAAACGCTGACAATAGTTATCTAGGAAATCAGTCAACAAATATACGGTGCACAATCATTTTCAGTACTCATGCCGACGCTCGAAGCACCCGAACCACGGTTTGTGGTTAACCTAAGTGCGAGTCAAGGTGGGCCTCATTGGGCTAGTTAAATAGCATCGGTCGGGTATAATGGTGCTGTTATCGAATTTATTGCTGAATGCGAAGGGGGCGTATTATAAGAAGTTAAGAGTGGACCGTGGTAGGTTTGATAGTACGTCATCGTTCGTGCATCATTGTCATTCTGCGCTAACGTATTCATGCGCAGTCGGTCCAGATGCCAACCCGACTGCTCTCCACCGTTGATGGTCGCAACTAAGCTGGCGCAAGCTAGGACAGTGCGAAAATGCTTGTGCACATTCAATAGATTCTCTTCCATTAGTCTGTTGAGTCGCCAAGCGCCAGGGCCACAACCTTTCCGCGCAGTTGTGGGTAGAGATCAGCTGACAGACTTCGAAACCTACAAGCAGCCAATCCACATACCCGACACTTGTATACGGAGGTGGCCATCCAGCTCAAGCGGCACCACTCTCTCGCGCCTCGAAAAACAACATAAGAAGGCCAACTTGAATATGATGGTCAGACGCTGCCTGTGGTTGATGACGCCGGATTCTTCTCTTCCATCGACGACAGTACTTGCATATTATATATTCATCGCTGGGCCACATCACATTATTCTTACATGTACTACCCTCTTTATCTATCAAAATGTAACCTACTCTCAATGGTGAGCTTATGTTCCGTCGACCATTCCAATTGGTTCGACGTTCAAATTATCTTCTGTTGTAAGTATTTCACATCATCTTGTTTGTCATTAACTGACGTTGTATCCCCAGCGTACTCTTCGAGGGCAAGAAGCATAACAATATCGACCTCTACGTTCGTTGACTCCAAGGATCTTCCCCTCAACCTCTCTCGTGAGACCCTCTAACAACAACACGCGAAAGGTTGTTTGCGATCACCGAGGACAAGGATAACCTCAAGAAGTTCTACAGGAACTTGAAGCTCGCTATTTACAGGGTGCCTGGAACTGCTTGCCGAGTTTGCGCTTCGTCTTTACCAAGTTGACGGACGAACAAGTCTTGCTCAAAGGTCCCATTTGCTTTGTGCTCCATTTATTACTTGCCCACAGTTCAAAACTCCATCTACTACATAACCGGAAAATCACTCGTGAACCGCAACTGCACTTTTCTCAAGGTCCACAACAGCGGTTTCGATGTCCTGAACTGAAAGGAGTTCGTCGGCAAGAAACTCACGACTATATTGCTAATGACATTCGCTGCAGCCCAACCCTCGATACCTCAATATCCACACATACAGAAAACTACATGCACCCCGAGTAATCTTCTGCAACATTATACATGTGGCTATTTTGTATGTCAATGCAGGAAATCCATGGATTTGCATATTGCTTACTGATTTGTTGCATGGGATGAGACGGTCAAGGTAGAGAATGATGAAGAACGGCGGACAGAACCACGCCTTGTTGATGAGGTGTGCGAGAGAAGGTCAGGCATCGCATGATGTTGCACATCGGGATGTACCAGCAGTTCGAGCTGTTTGTATCGCTCCTCAGCCTGCACTCGCAGCTTTATCTCCTCCTGTAGCATGCTGAGGGCATCCTCCTTCTCTTTGACGGCCGCCTCAATCCTCTCCGTCGCGTTTGCGACGTATTTGTCACACTCATCAAGTTTGTCGAAGAGAGCTGCACCAGCGGGGGTTGCCGTTATGGCCTCTGTATTGAGAAAAGATCGCAGTTGTGTTGTGTTTAGGTGTATTTCAACTTTGATTGTCTAAAGAAGCACCTGTATTAGATACTGGGCACGGAGAGGGAAATAGGGCACCTACAGAGCCTTCCATGCTTTGAAACGAACGAAGACAAACCCGTCATATGCACATAAACTCCGCTTATTCGGTTTCCCTCCGGCTAATTCCCATTATGGATATATTCCGGAATACCACTGGAAGACAGAGAACCGGAGAAGACTGGATTGGTAAGTTGGGATGTCTGACGCTGATGCTTGACACTGGAGCCAAGAACCCTTTTTAGTTGCTCGCAAAACCTATACAAAACCTTCCACATTTGTTAGGTATGCTATCAAATTACTGTACCATTTCGACCATAGGTTCAGTCACATGTCACACGCGAGAGTGAATTGAACATCCAAAGGATTTCGTCACACGTCACCGCAAGCTGTGAACTTCACCTAAAACAAGTCACAAAATAATCGATTTTTGCCCAAATTTTTCGTGCAACAGCTGGCGCGCATCATGGCATAACTAAAGAATGAATTTGGGCCCCTACTTCAACGCTATGTCCACGGTATCTTAGTGTTCTTCCCACTCTGCTCCGTACTTCTTTGTCCCAACCTTTTCCCTGCACCCTCGGCCAAGCACAACTGGCCCAACATTTCCTACTTCTTCTATCTCCTCCAATCCCTCCACTACGCCAGTTCTAATGATTGTGCCATGATCGTCGATTGCAAAACCCTCATCAACAATGACACCCTCCGACATAACGGCGGATCTGACCACATCAATTGGAATATCGCTACCGTCATCGGGGGCATCGACGGAGAACACCGGCTCATTTAAGTCATGTGCATTCGCATTCATGTCCGTCTTTCCTGCGGAAATTTCACTGTGGAGTGTGGGATTGGTGGTGGGCAGCTCCAAAAGCGCTGTGAGTGCCTGTGCCAATGTTAAGCTGGCATGCGAAAGGTTGAAGTCACATGCATGACAAAGTTCAAAAGCCTGGTAAAGATGATCTGTTAGATCAAATAGTACGATGACCAGTGAGTTGACTTACTTTCATAATCAGTTCTTTTTTGTTGATGTCGTCATATGCATTCAGAATCCATCCCACCGAACGATCACGAAGGGTACCAAGTGTGGTGTCAAGCTTAAACAAGCCCAATGGTGTTCCTGCATCCAGGTGAACTATTGTCTCATCGACAATGTCCTTGTGCACCGATCACTTCATGCTCTGTTTAAGCACTCGCTGGATCCCGACATCAAGTGGTTGCGCAAGTCCAGTGAGGTTTCCTGGCACAAATGAGATGATGATATTTTTGTGCGCCTCCTTCATCCAACTGCGACATTCCTTTGATTTGTGCACTGACCAGCAGTCAATCATCCATAGCGAGCAGTGAGAAGGCGGTAGCTTGAGCTCTGCCTTCTTAGTATTGAAGTATGGTGCAACGATGTCGTTCACAAGGGTCTTCATTGTTGCTTAAGTGGACCAGTAAGTGTGCGTATGTGAGGGCTCAAACCTGAACCTTTTCTCCTTTGCCTCAGAATACCAGCGGGCTCCTGTACTAGGGCACGAGGCAGTGGTCTGGCCATGAAAAATCATCTGCATCAGGAGCAAATTGCCACTTGCAGATATAGAAGGGACCAATGTGAAAGCCCGTTTTTCATCCATCCCCATGGTCGCGATCTGCTTCTTGCCCTTCTTGTTCCAGGTTCGCTTCCCACCCATCTGGAAATGTGTCTGAGTCTGGTCCGTATTGACCCAGAGTGGAGCGGGTATGCCATGATCACAGATGATATATGCTTGTCGAAGAAACGAGTCAGATAGAATCTGCTCATAATTTATGGGTAGTTTCTGAGCAGCCCTTGTCGCGCTGCGCTCACTCAATCCCAGCGTGCGTAGATATTTCCGTACAAATGAGTCAGAACATCTGAACTGAGTTCCATCAGATGCAATTTGGATGAAAAGATGGGGTGTGCCGTGCTCGATAAACGTGACCATGATACCGCGGATAGTCATGAGGCTGAGAGCTACGCCACTTTCACGTAATGCCTCGAGGCGCTTATTGATTTTGTCACGTATGTCCAGATACGATTCCTATAAGGTGAGCCGATTTAATGAATTGCGATTGCTAGGGTTGAAAAGAATTACATACCAGTATTCCAGTTCGAGTTGAGTGCCCACCTGGTGAATTTCCTGCTGCAGCTCGTCCCAGTACTGCTTCACTCCATTTCGAAATGCCATTGTTCTTGGCAGTCCGATCAATCCAACAGCCTATGACCTGCTCAGTGAGGTGTGCGAAGCTTGTTGGGTCCATACTTTGAGCCTCTCGCAAGATCATGCGTGGCTTCCACAGCTTGCCCGCACGAACAGCGGCTGCTTCTATTTGAGACCAGAGAAAAGGTGTAAACCAGTTGACCCTTTTTGATTGTTGCTGATCATTAACACGCTTGCGGCCCTGAGGTTTTCATTTTGCCCGTCGGTCCTCATTATATTGACGGCGAGGACGCGAGTGTTCCGCAATAACATGGGATCCGAGATTGGATGTTTCGTCGTGTTCTTCAAGATGTTTCTAGATGCCAGGTTAGTCACATGAACATCACAACATATAATACGCTGACTGACCCGTTTCTGACCAGGTTTCCAACCGTTGGCTACCTTTCGTTCTCAAACCTTTTCTCAGTGCTCCTGCTGCCGCTCTCGGTCGTCGGCTCTTCGCCGAGCCTTTTTGATGGCTGTCATCCGATCTTCTTCTAGCTCGCGCCGCTCCCTTGTGGTCCTAAGCTCCTCAAAACCTTGATGATCACGATCCGTCTTCTCTTCAATTGATTCCTGACTCCAAAAATGCAAGAGTGTACCAATCTCCGGGCTCACCTGTTTTGTAGTTTTATGTGTCGCTATACCAAATACATCATTCTCATTTGATGATGACTCTGATGATGATTTGGTAGCAGCAGATGGAAATAGGAGTTGTGGTGACGGCAGGTCAACAATGTCGTCCAATTCTTTACACACTCGCTTCTTCTGGGGACTATTGGCTGGTGTAGGTGCATCTGGATGGCCTTTCGAGCGCTTCATATTCTGAGATTTGCCATAGGTGTTTTCCTCCGATGTTGGCTATGAAACATCCACTTCCGAGTCCAAAGCTGCAATACTGGATGCCCGAAACGTGAAGTCAATTCCGTGCGCAAGATCAATTGAATTTGTTGGAGGTGTTGTATTTTCTGTGTTGCTGTTGTCCAAGATCTCACTGTCTGTGGATAATACAGCCATGCGATCAGCAATCTAGGTTTGGAATCAGGGCAAGCTTCTAAATGGGTTGGTATTGCTATGCACCTGTGCAAGAACCTGTTCACCTGTACGAATGAAGGTCTTCATCCTTACTACTTGGATCCCTGAGGTTGCGAGAAGAGGAACACTCTCTGGGAAGGCAAAATGTTCAAGGCTGTTGTGCACAAGGAAGCCACATGACGATGTGTCATTGACCTCTTGGACAGTTATAGGAAGCCGCTGTAGAGAGAACTGGGATTCCGTGTGTTGAGAAAGCCACCATTGGTATGCCTCCAAGATATCAGGAGGGATATTTCCACTGAACAAGTCTCCATACCAAATCAACTCATGCTCGCCATCTATGATGAGCCATACCCAGTGAGGACAGTCCTTCCCAAGGTGATGTTGGGTCAGAGTCATTTGCTTGCACTGCACAATGTCATCTCCAAGCTCCCGGATCCATCGAAAGGATTTTTCGGTCTGGTATGTGCCCACATCTTGTGTTGCAGCTGCCTCCATTATTTTCGGTTAGGTTAGGTAGTGTATATGGTAATTCTGAGAGACAGAGTCTTTCAAGAATGTAGACAGCTACAACAGAAGGGACTAATGGAAAGTATCCAAGAGAATAGGAACAACAAAGAGTCTTTAAAGGAGACAAAATGGAGGACCATGGATATGGGAGAGTTGGAATATAAAGTTGAAACACAATGGGGGGGTATATGGTGCAGATAAACAAAGTAAAGGAACACTCACCCCAAGAGGGGAAGAACAAGTGGCTTAATCTTGTTTTCTGCAGTAATGCTTCTTCAGTTCCCAGGTCTGAGTGGGATGGGGGAGAAAGGTGGGTTGTTGTTCTACAAAGGCCTTTTCTAAGCTTGTTATATAGGTTCTGAGACAAAGGAGTGTCTAGAATGGGTAAGACTGGCTTGGTAGTGCTTTGAAAGCATTGCAAGTTATTTTTGGTATCACATGTGATTGATTTATCAGAGAAAGAACTTGGCATGGGAAATTTTGATGATTTGGCAGTTATTTTAGACTTGCCCTTGGGAAGATTATTCTGTATTATGACTATGCCTTGCTCTTCAGCTGAGTCATGCTGTAAAAGATGTCATGGAATGACATGGAATGTTCCTGAATGGAATTCTGTTGACTCATCAGTCTACATATAGACTTTTGACAGGG
>Ga0137416_10001048_pt1 | contig 13738 bp, 10 predicted proteins | sample CZODoug3_1_1_16f_FD_108282 | JGI IMG/M metagenome (GOLD analysis project Ga0137416, IMG submission 108282) | Vadose zone soil fungal communities from Angelo Coast Range Reserve, California, USA - CZODoug3_1_1_16fungal (Illumina Assembly) | ecosystem: Environmental > Terrestrial > Soil > Vadose...
ACGAGGAGGGCTTCCTCTACTTCGTCGGCCGCAAAGACGAGATGATCAAGACCTCCGGCTACCGGGTCAGCCCGACCGAGATCGAGGAAGTCGTCTACGACACCGGCCTGGTGCGCGACGCCGCGGCATTCGGCGTAGCCGACCCGAGACTCGGGCAGGCGGTCGTACTGGCCGTCAGCCCGCGAGAGGGACATGAGGTGGACGAGCCCGCACTTGTGGCGACGCTGCGCAAGCAGCTGCCGCTCTACATGCTGCCCCGTCAGGTGGTCGTGCGGCCCGAGCTGCCCCGGTCGCCCAACGGCAAGTTCGATCGCAACGCCCTGCGCGAGGAGCTGTCGTGAGCTCGAAGGACACGATCGCCGCCTTCGGCACTGTCGCCGGCAAGCTGGCCGTCGGCGGCATCGCGGTCGATCGCCTCGCCGAGCGTGTCGGCAGCACGCCGTTCTTCGCGTATGACCGCCGGCTGCTCACCGACCGGGTGGCTCAGCTGCGGGCCACGCTTCCCGAGCGCATCGAGCTCAGCTACGCCGTCAAAGCGAACCCCATGCCCGCCGTGGTGCAGCACCTGTCGGGCCTGGTCGAGTCTCTAGACGTCGCCTCGGCCCTGGAGATGCGCACCGCGCTGGACACCACGATGCCCCCGACGCGCGTCAGCTTCGCCGGTCCCGGCAAGACGGTGCCCGAGCTGACGCAGGCCGTGGCCGCAGGCGTCACCATCGAGATGGAGTCCGCGACCGAGGCCGAGCGGATCGTCGCGATCGGCGGACAGCTCGGTGTGCGGCCACGCGTAGCCATTCGAGTGAATCCCGACTTCGAGGTCAAGGGCTCGGGCATGCGCATGGGCGGCGGGCCGCAGCAGTTCGGTGTGGACGCCGAATTGGTGCCGGCTCTGCTCGCGCGGCTCGCCGCCACCGACCTCGACGTTCTCGGCTTCCACGTCTTCGCCGGCTCGCAGAACCTGCGCGCCGAGATCCTCGGCGAGGCGCAGCGCAAGACGGTCGAGCTGATCACACGGCTCGCCGAGTCGCTGCGCACACCCGTGCGGTACCTGAACCTCGGCGGCGGCTTCGGCATCCCCTACTTCGACAAGGACGCTTCGCTGGACCTGCCGGCCATCGGCGACAACCTCGCCGAACTGGTCGCCGGACCGATCACCGCACGCTTCCCCGAGGCTCGGATCGTCATCGAGCTGGGCCGCTACATCGTGGGCGAGTGCGGCGTCTACGTCACCCGGGTCGTCGACCGCAAACAGTCGCGCGGACAGACTTTCCTGGTCGTCGACGGAGGCCTGCACCACCAGCTCGCCGCATCCGGCAACTTCGGGCAGGTTCTGCGCCGCAATTACCCGCTTGCGATCGGCACCCGTATGGACGAGGAGCCCGCCGAGAAGGTCAGCGTCGTGGGCTGCCTGTGCACGCCACTGGACCTGCTCGGCAACAACGTCAGCATTCCCACCTCCGAGATCGGTGATCTGGTCGTACTGTTCCAGGCCGGTGCCTATGGTCTGACGGCCAGCCCGACTGCGTTTCTCGGCCACCCGGCGCCAGCCGAAGTACTCGTCTAGGAGACCGCATGGAGAGCACCGACACGTTCGCCGACGTTAAGGAGATCGTCGTGCAGACGCTCGGGATTCAAGACCGGGCCAACAGCCTGGATGAGTCGACGCCGCTGCTGGGCAGCCTGCCCGAGCTGGACTCGCTGGCCGTCCTGGAGCTTGTCACCGCGCTCGAAGAGCGCTTCGGAATCGACGTCGACGAGTCCGAGATCAGCGGCGAGGTCTTCGAGACACTCGGCGCTCTAGCCAACTTCGTCGAGTCCGAACGCGACGCCACGTGACGTCGGCCAGCATCGTCATCCCGGCGCACAACGAGGAGCGCACGATCGGCCGGCTCCTCGACGCGCTGACCGCGGACGCGCAAACCGGTGAGTTCGACGTGCTGGTCGTGACCAATGGATGCACTGACAAGACCGCCGACGTAGCGCACGGCTACCGGCCCGCCGTCCGCGTCGTGGACATAGAAGTGTCGTCCAAGTACGAGGCACTCAAGCGCGGCGACATCGAGGCGAGTGTGTTCCCGCGCCTATACATCGACTCGGACGTCGAGATCGACACCGCCGGGGTGCGCGCGCTGATCTCAGCACTCAGCGGACCAGTTCTCGCCGCCGCGCCAATCCGAGTGATCCCAAGGCAAGGCACCGGCCGACTGGTCCGTGCCTACTACGACGTCTGGGAGCAACTGCCACAGGTACGCACTGCCGCGTTCGGGCGTGGCGTGGTCGCGGTCTCGCAGGCCGGCTACGAACGCATTCGTGCACTGCCACCGACGATGTCTGATGACCTGGCCATGACCGCGGCGTTCAGCGCCGACGAACGCACCCTCGTTCCGCAGGCCGAGGTCGTGATCTGGCCGCCGCGAAACCTCCGCGACCTGATGCGACGCCGCGTCCGGGTGAACACCGGAAACGCCCAGTTCGACCGGGACAGCGGGCGTACGCAGGAACTGAAGACCTCTCCGCGGACGCTGGTACGGGTGGCGCGCCAGCGGCCTCAGCTCATTCCTAAGCTGTCGGTGTTCGTCGGCGTCGCAGTGGTGACCCGACTCGCTGCCAGACGCCGGATCAGGCGGGGCGACTTTCACACCTGGTTGCGCGACGAAAGCAGCCGGCGCTAGGCCGACTGCTCCCGTGCACTCAGTCGTGCACTTGTGGCGACGGGATCGCCGCGCCCGTGTCGTCCCACACATTGCCTGAATTCGCGCTCAGGACCGTCTGGGTGCTGAGCAGGATCGGACACTTATAGACCGAACCGCGTCCGAAGCGGTTGTCGGTTACGTAGATCCCGGTCATTGGCGTCGGGCCGCCCTTGTGCGAGAAGTTCAGCGTGCAGCCGCCCCCGTCGAGCCAGTTGTCCTCGATCCGCAGGTTCGTGGCCTTCTGACCGCCGTCTTGGGTCACCTGATAAGCAGAATTGCCCTTCGCGCCAGGGCTCATCGTGTTGTGCTTCAGCACAACGTTGACGTTGCCTTCGTAAGTCTGCACGTCGTCATTGTGCGTCTCACCCCCGCCCTGGTTTGGATCGCTCGCGAACCAGGACAGGTCGTGCACGTAGGAGTCCTCGACAGTAGCGTTGTCGTACGCCTTCACCCCGTCGACTGCACCGTGGATGTTCATCCGCAACAGAGTGGTGTTTGTCGCCCATACCCCATCCAAGCAAGGACTTGGATATGCGGGACTGATCTCCGAATCCTCGACCGTCGCGCTTGCACCAACCATGATCCATAGAACGGAGGAATTGCATTTCGGATTCGGGCCGCCTCTGATGATCGAATCCTTGAGCGTCACGTTCTTCGCGGTGATTCGGACGAACCCGTGAATGTCCAGGCCACTGACGACCTGGCCCGCAGTGCCATACGTCTGATCGCCATAGACGATCTTCAGCGTCGTGCCGGCCGGCACACCGGTATTGCCCGAGCCTGGCTTGCCGCCCGTAGGAAGCGCCGACGGCGTAGACGGTGGCGCTGACGAGGTAACGGGCCTGCTCGACGGCGACGGCGGCCGAACCGGCTGGCTCGTCGGCGACGTCGTAGGGGCTGCGGTAGGCGCCACGGTGGACGAACGGCCTGCCGTAGGCGGTCGACCGTGGTGCCTGTGCAACAGCCAACGCGATGAGCCCTGGTGGCTCGCTGCCCGTGGCGACGATCGTTGCGCGGCGCCTGCCGTCGTTGACGAACTGACCTGCGTGATGAGGAGAAGACCAACTGCTGCACCGCCTACCGCAACGGCAGCTACACGTCCCGCAGGCGACTTAAGCCTTCGACTGTTGGATCCTGCATGTCGAGCATGGCGTCCATATGGTGCCATAATCTCCCTTTAGGTCGACCCATCTGTTCGACCCCACGCCATAGGCGCCCCGCAGCCACAGAACACTGGCAGACACCGTTCTGAATGTCAAAGGGCGAATCACTGGCCTGCGGTGTCAGAAGATCACCGACTCGCCCAGGCCAACGATCCAGTTTCTCGGAGAAGCGGCATTTCGATCTTGCGATCTGTCGGCGCGATTCGCGCGCTCCCAAGACTTGAGCTAGTCTGTTGCGGTCCTCGGTGGGGAGCGTGGGTCTCCGTCGACTGGACGCCACCCCGCGGGGGGAGGTTGTCACAGTCGGACCGATGTCGGGCAGCTGGTCAATGACGAATCAGTGGTCAGGCATCACAACCTCCGCTCACGTTGTGCGCGGACGAGGAGTAAGGCAATGCACAAGCACTCTGTGCGCCCATCCACGTCCAAAAAAACGGTTCTCATCTGGTTAGCCCCCTTTGCGGTGACAGCACTATTGATAGGCATGATTGCGACCCTTGCGGATATTCACGGTGTCTCCGCCAATCAACACCGCCTAGTCAGCATCTATCCAGCACGCACGGTGCCGATCACGCCGGCTGAAGACGATCCGCTGGCCGTCGAGGTCGGCGTTCAATTCTCGGTATCCCAGCCCGGCTCAGTGGTCGGCGTTCGCTACTACAAGAGCGCGCAGAATCGTGGCACCCATGTTGGCAGCCTGTGGTCCGAATCGGGAGTGCGGCTCGCTGCGGCCACATTCACGCGCGAGTCAAGTACCGGATGGCAGACGGTGCGATTCGCTCAACCGGTCGGCCTGATCCCCGGTACCACCTATGTCGCCTCGTATCACACGTCTACCGGTTACTACGCCCAGCAACAGTGGGCGTTTGCGGCCCAAGCAACCGTCGGCAACTCGACTATCCGCGCGACCCGTGGCGTGTATGACTACGGTATGGGCGGTTTCCCGCACAGTACGTGGCACGATGCGGCCTACTACGTCGATGTGTTGTTCCAGCCGAACGGGCATGGCCCGACGCCGAGCATCACGCCACCGAGCACCTCCTCCGCACCGCCGAGCACCGACGCTGCGGCACCGAGCACCCCCCACCGACCGACCACTTCTTCCTCGACACAACCGCCGACTTCGCAAGCGGGTACCACACCCGCCCCCTCGCAGCCACCGTCGACGGGCACGGGCAGCACGCCGACCACCTTCCCGGGGCCGTCGAATACGGGCGTACCCAAGGGAACGGAGTTAAGTCCCTACACCGGCCCCTGCACGATCAAGACCGCCACCGCGATCACCGCGAAGATCGTCTCCTGTGATCCGCTGACCGTTGCCGCAGGAAGTGTGCAGATCAGCGACAGTCGTTTAGGGCGGATCGACGTGGAGTCGTCAGGGTCAGCCTCAATCCAAGACAGCGAGATCGACGCGGGCCATGACTACGCGGCCGCGGCCGGGCAGCGCAACCTGACGCTGCAGCGTGTGAACGCGCACGGCGGCGATCACAGCGTGCAGTGTTCGGAAAACTGCGTGGTTCAGGACTCCTGGCTGCACGGGCAGTATCTGCCGAGCGACGGCGCGTGGCACCTGAATGCCTACATCTCCAACGGTGGTCACAACGTCGTGTTGCGGCACAACACGCTGTCATGCGACGCACGCCCGAACTCAGTTGGCGGAGGCTGCTCCGGCGACGCGTCGATCTTCGGCGACTTTTCCTCGAACAGCGACTACCTTTTCGACGGCAACCTATTCGTCGCGAACATCGGTGTTTCCTACTGCCTCTACGCCGGTTATGACCCTTCCAAGTCGTATGGGACGAGCGTGACGAACATCGTAGTGAAAAACAACGTCTTCCAGCGCGGTGGCAACGGCAAGTGCGGCGACTACGGCCCGGTGACCTCGTTCCAGAGTCGTGCCTCAGGCAACATCTGGACCAACAACAAGTGGGACGACGGCACCGCCGTGACGCCCTAGCCCTCGTCCACTGAGTGCCTGTGCACACCTAGAACGACAAACCGGGCCCGGCGTCGAGGTCCCGTATGCTGACGCCGGGCCGGTGGACGGGCCGGACGATGGCGTTAGCGCCCTGGTACGCCCGACGCAGGTCGCCGTCATCAATCTGCTCGAGCCTGGCGACTCCGACGAAGCTTGGCCGTGGCCCGTTCTCGGCGATGCCATGCGGCCCGGACAGTGCCGGCGAACGTGGGGATAAACGCTGACGCGGATCTGGTCTTTCGACCTCGCTCATCGAGCACGTCGGCGGCCACGCGTGGAGTTGGCGCGCGAGGTGCGCGCTCTCGCTCAGCCTGACCTGACGCATCTTCGTGCCGAGCGTTCCTGAGGTTCAGGCCATAGCTCCTGTGCTGGGGACTAGGCTGCGGCTCGCAGTTTACCGTGAGCCGTTGGGGGGAAAGTGTCCCGAGACGTGGGTCGCGTGTTGATCATCGTCCAGAACCTGCCGGTGCCGCTGGACCGGCGCGTATGGCTCGAGTGCAAGGCCTTAATCCGCTCCGGATTCGGCGTCTCCGTGATCTGCCCGAAGGGCCCCGGGGATCCGTGGCAGCAGGTGATCGACGGAGTGCGGATCTACAAATACCCGCCACCACCCACGGCCCGCGGGCCGGCCGGATACGCCTTCGAATTCGGCTATTGCTGGCTCGTCAGCGCGCTACTGTCAATCGTCGTCGCGGTCCGCGACGGCTTCGCCGCGATCCAGGCATGCAATCCGCCGGACACGTACTTCGCTCTCGGGCGTATCTGGAGACTGTTCGGCAAGAAGTTCGTCTACGACCAGCACGACCTGAATCCCGAAGTGTTCCTATCGCGCTTCGGTGAGCCGAAGGGCCTGTTGGCGCGAACCCAGCTTCGCATCCTGCGCACCCTTGAGCGGCAGACCTACCGGACCGCAGACCATGTGATCTCGACGAACGAGTCCTACCGTGCCATAGCGCTCGACCGCGGCGCTTGTGATCCACAGAACGTCACCGTCGTCCGCAGCGGTCCCGACACCACGACGATGCGCCCGGTAATCCCGCGTACCGATCTGCGCAAAGGACGCCGGTACCTGGCCGTGTATCTCGGCGTGATGGGCCCGCAGGACGGGGTCGATGCCACGCTCCACGCCCTCGACCGTCTCATCCGCAAGCACGGCCGGACCGACTGCTCGCTGGCGCTGCTCGGCTTCGGTGACTGCCTCGACGAGCTGAAACAGCTGACCCACGATCTGGACCTCGATGACTACGTGACGTTCACCGGACGGGTCGGGCCAACCGAGATCGCCGACTACCTCTCCACCGCCGATCTCGGTCTAGGGCCTGATCCGAAGAGTCCGCTCAATGACGTGTCGACGATGAACAAGACGATGGAGTACATGGCCTACGCGCTGCCGGTACTGACCTTCGATCTCGCCGAGACGCGCGTCTCGGCGGAACACGCGGCACGATACGTCGAGCCCGGCGACCTCGCCGGGTTCGCCGCAGCCTGGGACGACCTCCTGCGTGACGACTCTGAGCGGGTGCGGCTGGGGACGATCGGACGCGAGCGCGTGTCACGCGAGCTGGACTGGACGCCGCAGGCGCGACGATACGTCGAGGTATGGGAACGCGTCCTCAAGCGCAAGGCCACGACGGTGGTCTCGCCGATGCCGTCGACTGAGCCGGCCTCACGGGCTGACCCGTACCGGGCGTTCATCGACCTCGACGACGCCCAGGTGCTAGCCGAGTTCATCCGGCACCGAGGACGCAACGAATGATCGCCGGGTGGCGAGCGCGGGGACACCGAGCGACGGCATCGTCGACACACTCGTCCAGATGACCAAGCCTGACGAGATTGAGCTGACCCGGTCGCGACTTGCCGAGTTTCCCTCGGCGAACGCCGCGCCGTTGATCGCAGCGGCACGCGCACACGGCGTCGACGCCTGGCTTGCCGCGTGTTCGCCGGAGGGCGAGCTGGCCCTCGCTCGCACCCGTCGCGCGGTCACACGTCGAGTTCGCGAGGCACGGACTTGGCTGGCTGCGCGCCGCACCCGGTACCCGACGCCGCAGCCCGGATCGCCAACTAAACAGCGGTCGCAACGCCCACGAAATGATCCATTTCCCTCGGCATCTCGAGTTTCAGTGGCCGTTAAAGTTCGCGACTGTCGCGCCAGCACGCTAGCCTTGTCCGAAGTCACGTCGGCGTTGGGTCTGACTGATGCGACCCTGCTGCAACCGAATTGGACCGTGTGAATGCTGGCGGAATGTGCACGCATACTCCTGAGACGCTGGCGCTGGGTTGCCGTGGCGCTGGTGCTCGCGCTGATCGCCGGCGCCGCCGGGTACAAGATCGTCGGCCCGAGCCAGCAGAGCCGAGCCGAGGTCCTTTTTGTCCCGTCGGCGAAACAGCCGGGAGTGACCGGCGCTACCAATCCGTTCCGCCTGCTGGACTCCTCGCTGTCGGCCGTCGCATCGATCGTCCAGGTGTCGGTCATGGACGACAAGACGATGTCCAAGCTGATTCAGGCCGGTGATCATGCCGGCTACAAGGTCGAGCCCAACCTTGCGCAGAACGCAGGCCCGACCCTGCTGGTCACGGTCGAGGACAAGGCCGCGGCGATGGTCGATCGCACGCTCAAGGCTGTCCTCACGCAGATCCAGGTCACCCTTCGCGATCTTCAGGCCGCGCGGAATGTCCCGCAGGATCAGTACATCGATGCCGTGGTCTTGGTCCAGTCGCCGCACCCCGCTCCGTCGCGCAAGGCGCCGATCCAGGCCGGCGTGATCGCTGTAGTCGCGGTGGCGTTCCTGTCCGTCCTACTGATCCTGCTCGGCGAGCGGCGCCTGCATCGGCGCCGGCAGCCGGCACCAGCACACAACAGGCCCCGCGAAGACTGGAGAGCGCCGCGAAATGGCGGTCAAGCCGCGCCTGCACCGACGCAGCCAGCAATCGAGCCGAAGCCGCGCGTTCGCCGGAGGACAAAGGCTCCCAGCCCGACTACCAACGGCGGCGGTACGGCCACCACGGGCCGGGACGACGAGGCGACGAGTGACATGCTGATCTCGGCCGATCTTTCGGACACCGCGCGACTTTGACCCGATCAGTCGCGGCGAGGACCTCGGCGGCGGATGCACGCCCCGCGCTCGTCGTGTACGTGGTCGTTCTACTCGGCATCCCGTCGGCCCTGATCGTTCAACCACTCGGAGCCGCCGGAACACCCGCGCAGATCATCGGGATCTGCATGTTCGGGTGGTGGCTGGCCAGCCGTCTTGTCGTCCATCCAGCACCCACCAGAGCCCACCCCGTCAAGTGGCTCATGCTCGTGTTCGTCCTCGCGGTTCTTGCTTCCTATCTGGCGGGGATGCTCCGCCCGATCGCCTACGTAGCTGAGACGAACTCTGCCGACCGTGCGCTGCTGTCCTTGTGCGCGTGGTGCGGCGTCGTCCTGGTCATGGCCGATGGCATCTCGTCCTACGCCCGGCTGGAGTCCCTGCTCAAGGTCGTGGCCGGCGGAATCACCTGCGTTGCGATTCTGGGTATCGTCCAATACACGCTTCGACTCGACCTCGCGAGCATCATTCAAGTCCCCGGTCTGCACCCGAATCGCGAATTCGGCCAACTCGTCAACCGCGCGGCATACCAGCGAGTGACAGCCACTACGTCCCATCCGATCGAATTCGGCGTCGTACTCTCTTCGGCGTTACCACTGGTGATCCACTTCGCGCGCTTCTCGGGGACCAAGATCCAGCGTCGGCGGTGGTGGATCGCCGTCGGCCTCGTCAGTGTCGCGCTGCCACTGTCCGTCTCGCGCAGCGGTGCGCTCGGTGGGCTGATCGCCGTCGTCTACCTGTTCTACACGTGGCCGCGCAGCCTCAAGCTGCGTGCTCTCGCCGCGCTCGCGGTCGGTGGGCTCACGATGTCGTTCGTCGTCCCGGGACTGCTCGGTACGATCCGGAACCTGTTCCTCAACGCCTCGTCGGACCCAAGCACCCAGGGGCGAACCGCCGACTACGCGCCCGTTTTGCACTACACGAGCGAACACCCTCTATTCGGACGCGGAATTGGCACGTTCATCCCGAGTATCTACCGGACGCTCGACAATGCCTATCTCGGTATCCTCGTCGAGGCTGGCGTAGTCGGTTTGCTGGCATTTCTCGCGCTGTTCGTGGGATCCGGATGTGTTGCCGGCAGCGTGCGCCGACACAGTCCGACGGAGAGCGTCCGTGATCTCGGCCAGAGCCTCAAGGCCGGTTTGGCGGTCCTGGCGATCAACTCTGCGACGTTCGACGCGCTCGGTTTTTCCATGTGCGCAGGCATGATCTTCCTGCTGGTGGGCGCCACCGCCTCGCTGTGGACGATCCAGTCCAGGGACAGACCGGTTCCGCGGCTGCGGCCGGCAACCCCCCAGCGGATCCGGTGGATCGCCGCCGCCGGAGTCACAATCGTGATTGCGTTCGGGCTGGCGGGCCGGGGTGTCATGAACGCACGGCCCGAGTACCAGGCATATGGCGCGGTGCTCCTAGCCACGCCCACATCTGCCGACCAATCGCCACTCACGTCCTCGCACGACCTTTCATTCACGGCGAGCGCCCTGCGCGACGTCCTGGGTGGCTCGGGGGTGCGCGAGAAGATCCGCCAGCAGTCCGGCGCGGACTACGACGTCGCGTTGAGCGGCGGCAGTCTCATGCCGGGCACCGACGTGATAGGTGAGCTGAGTCCCACCCTGCAGCTTGTCAGCAGGGCGCCGAATGCCTCGGCGGCGAACGCCGGGCTGTCTGCGGTCATGCAGGAAGCGGCGTCTCGAGTCGCACAGTTCCAGACACGGCTGGGTATACCGAGCAGGCAACTGATCCGGGTCGTCGTGTTGCAGCAGCAAAGTGCATTCGCGGTGAAAGGGCGGCCCAGCCGGGCCGAGCTCGCATTCGTCATCCTGCTCGTGGTGGTCGGCATCGCCTATTTCAGCGTGATCCGGCATAACAGGATCGGCCGAACCTGGCGAATTGCTCCACGGTCGGCCCGAGTCGGTAGGCGTCGGGACCATAGACCGGGGCAGCTGGTCCTCGGCACGCACAACGACTCCCAGTAGTCCCAGGCGTCCGTCGAATCCTGGTTCAGCCAGTTCAACACCCGCTACGCCTGGCCGGCCGAGTGGAAACCATCGACCAGGCGAGGAAGGAGACACGAACATTCACGCCCGTGCGCCCGCCGGCCGGACCTATCCTGACCGCTGCACGCACACGACGTATTGCCGATCCGTGAAGCTGTTCAGCAGGCCGAATGTCAGCCGGCGGAACAGCCACACTCGCCGACCTCCGCTCGGCGACGGAGCTACGGATCTGAGGTCGAGGCCAGAACTGGTCATCAACTCGATAGCTGTCGACCGGACGAAGAAGCGAAGGTGGGTCCGATCGAGAATGCCTGCGTCGCGCAATGTCCAGCGATTCCGGAACACGAGCGGGAGCACGACGCCGTAGTTCCGGACGTTCGGAATGCTCGCCACGATCACGCCCCCCGGAGCGAGCGCCGAATGCAAGCGGGCGACGACGTGCCAGGGGTCGACCACGTGTTCCAGGACGTCCAGGCACAAGATCGTGGCGAACGGCCCTTCCTGCTCAGTGACCGTCTTGACGAAGGACTCGTCCTCGACATTTCCCACATAGCTGAAGTCAGCCTGCGAGTAACCACCGCAGTCGACCACGTCGACCACCCCGACCCGGTCGGCCTTCCCGAGCGACTTCAGGCGGACAGCCGTCGCACCGCTGCCGCCGCCCACGTCGAGCAGCGTCCCGCCGGTACCCGGTACATGCGGGACCACGTCCGCACGAACCGTGTCGTGATATTCGCGGGCAGCCGTGCTAGGCAGCACTGTCATGATCTGATCTCTCCACACTGGTGAATCGCCCGGTGATGTGCTCGGTGAGCTGCGCCAGGACCTGGGCCCGCTGGCCCGCTTTCAGTACCGAGTGGTCCAGCCCGGCCAGCTTGGTCAGCCGTACCCCCGGCCGCTGCGTCAAGCGGTCCAGTTCTCGGCACGCGCCCCGAGCCAGGCCGGCGTGGTCCTCGTCGCCCACCAGCACGAACAAGTCGACGCCGCGGTCCGCGACCTCGGACAGGATCGTCGTGGTTGCTCGGGTCAGCAGCGCTCGGTTCAGGATGCGCCAAGTGCGGTCGGACAGGTCCTTGCGCCGGGTAATCGCGTCCTGCCAGAAGCCCGATTCCAGCCATCGATCCCAGTTGAAGGACGCGTCGAGGCTCAGATTCGGTGAGAAGCGCCTGGCCATCCGGCCGACCAGCCGGCCGAAGGGTCGCGCTATGACCGGGCGCATCGTCGGCCGGGCCCGCCGACCAGAGCTGGGCGGCCATTCCGCCGTGACGGCCGAGAAGCTCGGGTTCATGATGCAGATCCCGCGCGGAGCCAAGCGCAAGGCAGCCTCGATGCAGTGGTAGGCGCCCGAGCAGATTCCGACCATCACCACGTTCGATGGGTCGGCCGGCGAGATCGCTGCCACCACGTCGAGGACGTCGTCCAGATGCTCCAGCGCGAATATCTCGTACGCCTCGCTGCCCTCGCGAATCGGGCTGTCGCCGTTGCCGCTCAGGTCGAAGCGCACGCTGCGGAATCCGTCTCGAGCCAGCGACCGAGCCTGGTCGACCCACATCCTGGACAGGCCGGTATGCGGCGTGTGCGCGTCGGGCACGAACACGACGGTCGGTGCGCTCGTTGCGTATGGCGGTTCGCTGACCACGCCGAACAGGTTGTGCGAACCCAGCCAGACGATGCGCTCCACCACGGCCTCGGCACCGCTGCCCAGCCGGATCGACGTGGGTAGGTCGGGCACCGTCACGGCGGCCGGCGCGACATCACCGAAGGTGTCCGACAGCCATTCGGTGATGCGTCGTATGGAAGTACTCGGCAGCCGTTGCTCGAGCAGCAAGGCGTCCTGATCGCCAGCCTCGGCCACCGTCGCTTGCCCGCGCGTCGTGTTGGTCGGGACACGGGCCGTCCCACGGCCCGGCCGGAGGAGCAGTAGGCACTCGTCGGCCGGCAGCGGATCGTGTGAACGAAGGTCCAGCGAACCGAGCCCGGCAACGGCGTCGGGGCCGTAGCTCATGCCCAGCGCGGTCAGCGCGTCCGGACCCTGAACGTCATCGAAGCTGACACCGTGTCGCGTCCGCTGCTCGCGTAGATAGGACCGGCCCGACGTCGGGGCATCCCACAGGACGAGCGCGTTCACCCCACCGCGGCGAGCTGCCTCCTCCACGGCGAACAGCGCGCCGATCCGCATACCGATCAGCGCAAGCGGCACGTCGGCGATCGATGCGACGAGGTCCACCGCAGCGCGGACACTCGACATCCACGCGGCAACGCGTCCAGGTTCGTCGCCGCTGCCAGCTGAATCCCCGGTGCCGTCATAGTCGATCCGCAATGCGATGAGTCCGTCATCGGCAAGCTGCTCGGCAACCTGCCGTAGCGCGAAGTGTGAGAAGCCACCCTCGAGCCCGAACGTCGGACACAACACCACGGCGCCCCGCGCGGACCCGCCAACGGGCACGTGCAGCCAGCCGAACAACGGCCGCTCCGACGGCCCGAACCACACCGGTGCACCTATCACTGATCAACCTCGCCGACTCGTCGAATCCGGGCGCTAGCCATGCGGTGCCACCAGCGGTTCGGCCGGCAACGGGGTTCTGGGCCGCTGGGCGGCTGGGCCGCTGTGATCGCGCCAGTACATCGCCGCCAGCATGCGCGCTACGCGGAGCATCCACGGACCGGCGAGCAGCGCGTAGGCGGTCAGCCCGCAGGCCAGGCCCACCAGTAACTTGCTGACGTCTCCGACGATGAGCGAGGCACCGCCGTAGGCCGCTGCTGCCGCGCCGATCGACCCGATGAACGGCCGTCCCAGGACGAAGCTCAGCGCCGAGAG
>Ga0137416_10001050_pt1 | contig 13736 bp, 9 predicted proteins | sample CZODoug3_1_1_16f_FD_108282 | JGI IMG/M metagenome (GOLD analysis project Ga0137416, IMG submission 108282) | Vadose zone soil fungal communities from Angelo Coast Range Reserve, California, USA - CZODoug3_1_1_16fungal (Illumina Assembly) | ecosystem: Environmental > Terrestrial > Soil > Vadose...
CGCGCCGGTCAGTTGGTTCCACAAATTGCTGAGGAAATCCGGCGAGCTCAGCTCGAAATCATTTTCCTTCCCTGCGGGGATCCGGCGCAGTCGGCGCAACGCTTGTATGACTTCGCCCTGCGAAGTCTCGACGTTAACCCTCTCCGGAACGGTAAATGCCATGAACAACTCTTTGGCTTCCGGGTACTGCTTCTTGAAATTGCTGAGGGGGATGATCACAAAGATGTCCACGCCCGGACCCAGGAACAATCCCTGGTCATGCTCAAATACGCCGATGACTTCGTATGCGGCGCCATTGATCCGCACCGTTTTCCCGAGTGCGTCAGTGTTGGGAAAAAGTGACTCGCTGATGGCTGCGCCGAGTACGACGACGGGCCGCGCGTGCTCCTGATCAAAAGCGCTGATGAAGCGGCCGCGTTCGATGCTAAACAACGGAATCGCCTCTGTATATTCGGGCTCGGCGCCGCGTATGATGACTTTCTCGACGCTGCGGTCGCCGCTCACAATGCGGTTGCTGTCCCCAAAGAAGAAGCCTCGTGTGCCAAAGGTCGTCACGATCTTCACGTCTGGCGCCGCCTCGCGAACAAGATCGGCGTAGTTGTATTCAAGATACTTGCGGGTTCGAATGCGTTCCGGCAAACGGGAAGGATCGGTGCCGAAGGGGAACCGTGAAATGAAATAAGTGCGCGAGCCCAGCCGTTCCACTCGGTCTTGCACAAACTTGTTGAGTCCCTGAATGATCGCCGCCATGGAAATCACCGATGACACGCCGATCACAATTCCGAGCACGGTTAACGCCGACCTCACTTTGGACGAACGCAGCGTCTCCAACGCCGCTAGAAAATTCTCCCGGGCTTGCGCAAGCGTCATGATCGTCATCAGTCAGACCTCAGCGCGACGACCGGGTCCAGTTGTGAGGCCCGCACCGCCGGATAGATCCCGAAAAACAATCCAACCACGGAACTCAGCACCACTCCCAGGACCGCCACCCAGGTCTGCACGGAAGCCGGGAAAGGCGTGTATGTGCGCATTGCTAGCGCAACCAGAAATCCCATCGAAATGCCCGCGATTCCCCCGGCGATGCATTGCATTACGCTTTCCAACATGAACTGGCGCAAGATGTCTTGCTTCGTTGCACCGATAGCACGCCGCACTCCGATCTCCCTTTTCCGCAGGCTCACACTCACCAGCATCACGTTCATGATCACGATCCCGCCGATAACCACGGATATCGCGCTCACCAGAATGAACACTCCGAAAAACGCCGAGCTGATGCTGCGCCACAGGGCCATATAGCTTTCCTTTGTGCCCATAAAGAAATCGTCTTCCATTTTGCCGCTAAGGTGGCGGCGTGCCCTTAGGACTAGGTCCGCCTGATCCTGCGCCTTTTCAAACTCGCCGGTGTTGGTTTTGACGTTGATCGTAAGGCTTGTGCGTGCGCCTTGTATGCGGAGGAACACTGGCAGGGGAACGGTGATGAAATTATCTTGGTCCTGCCCAAGCACGCTGCCAATCTTTTCCATGACCCCTATCACCATGAATTCGTCGTTCCCCACGCGAATGCTCTTCCCGATAGGATCCATGCCGGGAAACAACTGCTGCACCAGCGTGTCGCCGATCAAACAAACGTCGGCTCGGTGCTCAGCCTCTGCTACCGTGAAGTAGCGGCCAAATTCGACGATCCGCGTGTCTATATCCGCCATACTCGGCGTCTGCCCGTAGAAATTCACATCGGAGATCTCTTTGTTGTCGTGCCTCGCGTGTACACTGCCGCTGGCGGTGGCTCCCACCTCCTTGCACGCAGGGCAACCCTCCGCTACTGCGCGCATATCCTCCGTTTCAATCTTCTTGAATTTCAGCGCTTTAATGATGATGTTGAAGTCGGTCACCGCGAACGGTGTTCTCGCGATCTGGAAAACATTCGTGCCGAGATTGGCGATCTTCTGCTCGACATAGACGTTCGCGCCCTGCACGATAGTCATGACCGTGATCAGCGTGGCCACACCCATCGTCAGTCCAAGCATGGTGAGTGACGCGCGCAGCTTGTGTGCGCGCAGAGCGCTAAGGCTCAACGCTAAGTTGTCTCGGACGGCGAGCATGGGTGAGGAGGAAACCCCTCCAGTTACTTTACCGAATCTTGCCAGGCGTAGCCTGCGAATTCACAGTTCGCCGCAGGGCAGCCACACTTGAACTGACCGCATGCCATCAAGTGTGAAACGTTGTCAGATTCTTCTCTATGAGATTACGTTGAAACACGTGGAGAAATTACATATTGCGGTTCTACATCCGGCAAATCATTGTCGCCGAATATCCTGCCTCTCCTGCGGCCTGGCGCAGTCAGACAAGGCGGTTCAGACCATTGAACGCCGCGGCTTTATAGCATTCCGCAAGCGTCGGATAATTGAAAACGGTGTTCACGAAATAGCTGATCTTGCCCTTCAGCAGGAATACGGCCTGCCCGATATGTAAAAGTTCCGCGGCATCTTCTCCAAAGATGTGCACGCCCAGAAGCTCCAGGGTTTCGCGATGAAAGAGCAGTTTTAGCCGCCCATCAGTATGGCCCGTGATCTGTCCCCGCGCGATTTCGCGATAATAAGCAATGCCCACTTCGTAGGGTACATCGGAATCGGTAAGCTGCTCTTCGGTCTTGCCGATAAAAGAAATCTGGGGAATGGTATAAATCCCGTAGGGGTACCCGGCGGGATCCGTGTGGACGTCCAGTTTGAAAGCCCGCGCGGCTGCGATGCGTCCCTGCTCCATCGACACGGAAGCCAGACTCGGGAAGCCTATGACGTCGCCCACGGCAAAAATGTGCGGTTGCGATGTGCGGTAGTCTGCATCGACCTTGATGCGTCCGCGTTCATCGGATTCAATCCCCGCCGCCCGCAAATTCAGCGCATCCACATTGCCTTGCCGCCCGACGGCGTAGAGCAGCGCATCCCCGATGATGCGTTTCTTGCTCGCCAGATTCGCCGCAACTTTTCCATCTGGCAATTCTTCAACGCTCTCGACTTCTTCGGTCAACCGTAGCGTCGCCCGCTGGTCCCGCATGTTATAGGTCAGCGCCTCGACCATCTCCACGTCCGCAAATTCCAGCAGCCGCGGGCGCTTTTCCACGATGATGACGCGCACTCCCAGCGTCGCGAACATGCAAGCGTACTCCACGCCGATGACCCCTCCGCCCACCACAATCAGCGTTTTCGGCAATTGCGCCATGCTCAGGATTTGATCGCTGTTAATGATGTTCCGGCCGTTAATCGGCACCTTGGAATTCACAGACGGCCTGGTGCCGGTGGCGATCACCACGTATTCCGCTTCCATTTCTGCGAAGCCGTTGCCGTTCTCAACCCGCACGTGATGTGCATCCATAAAACTACCGGTTCCATGGATGACCTCCACGCCGTTGCGCTTCAGTTGATTTTGCGTGACCCCTACTTCGCTTTCCACCACATGCTGAACGCGAAAGTTCAGGTCCGCCATGGTCACGTTTTCTTTAACGTTGTAGTTCGATCCGTAAAAATTCTTGTCATAGAAGCCGGAGAGGTGCAGCACCGCCTCGCGCATAGTCTTGCTGGGGATGGTGCCGCTGTTGACGCTCACGCCCCCGATCGCGGTCTGCTTTTCGATGACCGCGACTCGTTTTCCTGCCTTGGCCCCCTGAATGGCGGCTCGCTGCCCGCCGGGGCCGGAACCAATCACAATTAGGTCATACGGCTGCATTTTGAATTGTCCTGTCCTGGAGTGTCGGCCTTGGGGTTTGCCGGGTGGCCGCAATGTCTACGTCTATTGGAATATAAGCGAACTGCCACCCACGCCGGGCCGCGGTGCGCTGACCGGCACCTCACCCACTGCCGCTCGGATTAGATGTTCAGCGCCGCCGGAATGATATGCTCTTTCTGCTCGATTGAGGTGGTCGTGCGACACAGGAACCCTGGGACGGTGGTTGCTGCGTTATTTCTGACCTTACTTTGTTCCCAAAGACTTCACAGCCAGACTCGTGAACCGGCGGGCAGCGTCGAAGATTCTATGTTCGTCAGTCTTGTCAAGCCTGACGAACCCGGGTTGGCGGTACTCGTGCGCAAAAATGGCCGCGCGGTGCTCGAAGGCGGTTACGGCGTTCGGGATCTCCATTCGAAAGCGAAAATCGACGCGCATACGAATTTCCGGCTTGCTTCCTTCACCAAGCAATTCACCGCCATGGCTATCATTCTGCTCGTACACGACGGCAAATTGCGTTACGGCGCAACACTCACGGAAATCTTTCCCGATTTCCCCGCCTACGGAAAAGCTATCACCGTTCGAAACCTGCTAAATCACACCTCGGGCCTTCCGGATTACGAAGATTTAATGGACGCGTTCGAAAAAAAGAGTGGGCCAACTTGGTCGCCGCAGAAACAAATTCAGGACGTTGAAGTCTTGGAATTACTAAGAAAAGCGAAAGCCGGCAAATTTGCGCCGGGAACCAGTTGGTCGTACAGCAATTCCGGTTACGTGGTGCTTGGGCTCATCGTCTCGGAGGTCTCCGGAAAAACCTACGGTGACTTCCTTCAAGCGAGAATCTTTTCGCCGCTAAGTATGAATCGCACTATCGTCTTTCAAAATGGAAAAAACAAAGTCGCAAAGCGCGCTTTCGGCCATTCCAGGGAAAACAACGCACTGAAAGAAACAGATCAAAGTTCGACTTCCGCGACTCTCGGCGACGGCGGCATCTATTCCAATCTCGAAGATCTCGCCAAGTGGGACGACGCTCTGCGCAATCACACTTTGATGAGCGAAAAAGATTTTCAGCCAGCGTTAGCGCCGGTGAAACTTAATGACCGCTCCGAGCCTCACTGGCCCAGGGAACCCAGCGACGACAATCTTCATCCCGGCAAGCCCGTTTCTTATGGCTTCGGCTGGTTTCTCGACCCCTACCAGGGCCGACAAAGAATGTGGCATACGGGGAGCACGATGGGTTTTCGCACCGTGATTGAACGCTTCACCGATGGCGATGGGCTCACCGCGATCATTCTCAGCAACCGCACCGACCTCGACCCTGAGAAGCTGGCGCTGCAGGTTGCTGATCTTTTCCTTTCCTCCAAAAACTAAATTTTCAGATTCGCAGGGACGCGTCGGCCTTAAGTGGCGGACTACAGCGCAATCCTCACGATAAGCCCGCCAATTTGCCGAGGCCTTTCATTTTAGTGCGTGCAGCCATGGCGCCGTACTGCTTCATCATGGTGCGCATTTGCAGATATTGTTTCAGGACCGTATTCACGTCCTGAACGGTGGTTCCGCTGCCTTTGGCGATGCGTTTGCGCCGCTTGCCGTCGATGACGTTGTGGTCGCGGCGCTCCTGGTTGGTCATCGAATTTATGATCGCTTCCACGCGCGTCAACTGGCTCTCGTCAACTTTGGCATCTTTGGGAAGATTCTGAAGCGGCCCCATCTTCGGCAACATATCAACAATCTTTTCGAGTGGTCCCATCTTGCGAATCTGCTTCAGCTGATCGCGGAAATCTTCCAGCGTGAATTCCTCCTTGCGAAGTTTGCGTTCGAGATCGGCGGCCGCTTTTTTGTCGACAGTCTGCTCGACGCGTTCGATCAGCGACATCAGGTCGCCCATGCCGAGCACGCGCGAGACAATGCGCTCCGGATAAAATCCTTCGAGTGCATCGTACTTTTCGCCGAGGCCGACGAACTTTACCGGTGCCCCGGTGACTTTGCCGATGCTCAGTGCGGCGCCCCCGCGCGCGTCGCCATCAAGCTTGGTAAGAATCACGCCCGTGAGGCCTAGGCGTTTGTGAAATTCTCCTGCCGATCGCACGGCGTCCTGACCAATCATGGAATCGGCGATGAAGAGCATCTCGCTGGGCTGCAATTCTTTCTTCAGCATGCTCAACTCGTTCATCAAATCATCGTCAATGTGCAGGCGGCCGGCAGTGTCCACCAGGATTACATCGCTGGCAGAAAGTTTTGCTTCCTTAATGGCGCCCTTGACGATTTCGAGCGGCTTGTCCGTTCCGGCCCCGGGCCAGATCGCTGTTCCAACCGCCTTCGCCACCTGCGCGAGTTGCTCGCGCGCGGCGGGGCGATAGACGTCAGTTGAGACGACCAGCGGACGATGGCCATGTTGCGAAAGCCATTTCGCCAGTTTCCCGGTGGTGGTGGTCTTACCGGAACCTTGCAGACCGACAATCATCCACACCGAAGGTGGGCGCGAAGCGAAGAGCGGCTTGGCGTGCTTGCCAAGCATGGCCGCAAGTTCGTCGCGAACGACCTTGACGACCTGCTGGTCGGGCGAAAGCTGCAGCAGGACCTCGCTGCCGATTGCTTTCGCGCGGATATTGGCCAGAAGTTCATCGGCCACGCCGACGTTAACGTCACCTTCCAGCAGCGCCTCGCGAATTTCCGCAAGCGCCGTGTTCAGGTGCTCGTCCGTGAGTTTACCCTGTCCCCGCAGGTTCTTGAACGTGCGCTGCAGCTTCTCTGTCAGATTCTCAAACATGTTCTTAAGTAGTGTCCCGCGATCGCTTCCTGGCGAAAATCTATATTAGGCCGCCGTTTCGTGCTTGGTCAAACTTGCCCGTGCCGCGAAGCATATAGAAAATGCGCCCGCCTACCACTTCCCATTCCCGGCGCGGTAGAATGGGGATTGCCATGGAGAAGCATCTCCAAGAGACACCGTTCTCGCCGATGGATTCGCATGAATCACCCGCTCAGGATGAAGTGCTCGACATTGTTGAAGAAGCATCCCTCGAATCTTTCCCCGCCAGTGACCCGCCCGCATGGAATGCCGGAGATCAAAAGCGGCAGTCGGTGAAACGCGCGAAGACTGCCTGATTTGGCGCCCCGTCAAATGCGGGAAATCGCGACAGAAGTTGCAACGCATCCACAAATCGCAGGCACACTGTCCCGCTCGCCGACAAGGGTCGATGTAAACTCCAGCCGCCGGTACACAGAAAAACCAGTTAAAACGTGAGCTTGATGCCCACTTGTGCCGCGAAGGGGATCCCCACAGTGGTGCCCGGGCCGAAGAAGTCGCCGAGGGCTCCGGCGGGAACGAGCAATTGCCTGCCGCTGGTGACGGGAACGGAGCACGCTGGTGTTGGACAAAGCGCAGTTACGTTTGCTAGATCGTTCACGGGAACGGGCAGGGCGCTGATGTCGCCAACGTAGTTGTTGCCTGGATTACTTCGATTGAAAAGGTTGAAGAATTCGATGAAAGGCACAACCGACCACCGTTCATGGAATTTGATGGGCCGGCTCACCCGCAAATCGGTTTGCAGGTAAGGCGTGCCGCGGAACTGGTCGAGCGTGGACTTCACCCCATTGATTACCACGCGATCGCCTGCTGGGGTGGTCAGGGTGATGGGCCGGGCGGTCTCCCACTGAGAAAGGAAGGTCACATCGAAACCAGCGGGAACATGAACGGTTCCTGCCAGTACGAAACGATGACGGACGTCTTCGCCGGACGGGCCGTAATCTCCCGGAGCGAAGGCGTTGAAGGGATCGCACACGCCGTTCACATAGTCAAAGAGCTCGCCGATTTGGCATCCCCACGTTTTTGCGCTGGATAACGTGTAGTTAGCGACGAGATTCAGGCGCCGTGACAGGTTGCCTTGCAGGTGCAGTGCAAGAGACTTGTAGCTGGAACGATTGTCCGTGCGAAATACAGAGACCTTTGGAAAATCGTAGCGCCGGTAGCCGTGCATCCCAGTTTCTAAAGTGTAGTCCGCGCTCAGAATCCAGTTGGCGTTGAAGGCGTGTTGAACGCCAGCCGTAGCATGCAGTGCGTACGGCGTGTGGTAATTCGGATCGATCAGCGAAGCCGGGCCGGAAGCATTCTTGATATTGAAACTGTTCACAGCGTTGAACGCCTCTACCCAGCCATTTTGCGCCAGATCGTTGAAATACAACCCGACACCGCCGCGCAGCACAGTGGTTCCCGATGACCCGACTCCGTAAGCAAGGCCGAGCCGCGGTGCGAAAGCTTTGCGGTAGTCGTGAGGGATCCCCGAGACAATTCCATTGCCAGCGAGGGCAGGATTCGCGCTCTGGTCGTGCCCCGACGCGTTGAAGAGACCGAACGTGGTGTCGTAGCGCAGTCCGTAGTTGATGGTCAGATGCGGAACGATGCGCCAGGAGTCCTGCGCGTAAATCCCCAGTCGTTGCAAGTTTTGCGAGAAACTTCCATCTCCCGCCGGCGCGGCGGAACAACTTACGTCCGCGGGCACCGGTACGGCACACTTCACACTGAAATAAAACTGCGAAGGATTCGCTGCGTAAAAACTTGGATCGTTGGCGTAGGAAAGCACGGTCTCAGACGTGGCAGCGAGAGCGCCGCTCATTACTGGCTCGTGGATAAGATTGATGCCAAGGCGTGTCGCGTGTCGTCCATCTGCGTGTGTCATGTCGTAGCGAAATTGATATTTTTCCTGATTGCGCAAAACGGGGAACGCGGTGATGGGAGTGATGAATTGATTGTCGCCAAAAGTTTCCAGGCCGGAAATGGTGCTGCGTGTGGAAGTGAACGGAAAATCGAGAGCGAAGCCGAGATTTGAATTGCGCGCGGCGGTCAGATGGAGTCCGCTGGCGTTGAAGACAAAAGAACCTAGCCAGTAGGGATCAAATGTGTACTGCTGGCCCACAACCAGGTTGACGAAATTGTTGTGCGAAGTCGCTCCGGTCGAGGGCAAAGCGGCTTGCTGCACCATGGCGTTGTGCGTGAGGTAACTGTCCGTGGAAGCTCGGAGAAACCAGTGTGACTTCACCGACTGATACCAATCCAGACGGACGTTCGAGAGATAGTCGCGAAATGGGACACGCACACTCTTCGGCACATCAATTTGGCTGACCATGGTGCCGGTTGTCCTGTCTTGGATCAGGCCCGCCGCAGCGAGTTGCGCGAGCGCATTGAACTCCGCCTGGCTGGCGGGGCTGTAAGCAATGCTGGCGTTTTCGCGGACGTATTCGAATGAGGAAAAGAACCACAGTTTGTCTTTAACGATGGGCCCGCCAAGCGAGCCGACATAGTTTTGCCGCGCGAACGGCTGCTTGGGATCAGGCGCGGGATTGTCAATCGGGAAGCGCGCGTTGAGATCCGCGGCCCGGCCGTAAAAAGCGCCAGAACCGTGCCAGAAGTTTGTGCCGGCCTTGGTCGTAATCACCACGGAAGCGGCGGTGGTGCGGCCGGTGTCCGCATCTTCTTGCGCGGTGCGCACCGCAAATTCTTCGATAGCCTCCGGCGAAAAGTTTTGCAGGAACCCGCCAATCCAATCATCCGTATCGTCGGCGCCGTCTACTGTGAGGTCGTTGTTCAATCCCGAGCTTCCGCCTGTCGACACAGCAGTGATGCGTGCTTTCGTGGGATCGGAAGGTTCGAGCGGCTCCGTTCCCGGAGCGAGATAAGCGATATTCGCAAAGCTGCGCGCGGCAAGCGGAATGCTCTCAAGATCCTGCCGCGTGATGATCGTCTGGTGCACCGCGCTGGAGCTATCGATAGATTGCGTGGTGATGGAGCCTGGACCATCTAAGTCTAGTGTTATCGACTGCTGAAGGGCCTGTGGTTTCAGGGTGACAATAACTTCCTGAACCGAACTTACGGTGATTTTCACGTTCGAATTGGCTTCCGCAAATCCGCTGGCCTGAACTTTCACGCGATAGGTGCCGGGAAGCAAATCGCCCACACGGAATTCGCCACGCGAGTCACTGGCGATTTCGCGCTGGAACGAAGATTCCGTCGCATGAACGAATATTTTCGCGGCCGGCACACGCCCGCCGTTCGAATCCTGCACAACGCCGCGCAGTGCGCCGCGGAATTCCTGCGCGGAAGTTTTTGTCGCCCCCGCGAAGCACAGAACTAGATAGAAACAGCTTATTGTGCGTACCTGACCAACGAGCCGGTTCATAAGAAGAAGGCCAACACCCGGTTGAAATCTAAGACGCGCGGAAGGCATCTAGCGTTACAGCGGGCTGGCCCTGTTGATAGTGTACGTTGGAAACGGCGTCGCCGCACCCCGGACTATGCGTGGACTGCGCAGCGAATACCCTCTAACAAAACTGGAAGTGGAATGTGATGGGCGGACCTCGCGATCCGCCCATCGCGTTGCGAGTTAGCTCTTGGGCGCCCAGGCTGAAGTGATCAGTTCCTGGGAAAAGGCCGGAGGCGCCTGCTTGAAACAGGCGTAGCGATAAAGCGCAGCGTTGAAGATTCCTCCTACCGCGGACATGAAAACCGAAAGCAGGAGGAAATAAAGAAACATCACGGCCAGGCCGAAGAGCAGTCCGGCGCTGCTTCCGAGAACGCCGGCGACGACCACCAGGCCGATGCCGGGCAGCATGAGCACCAGCGAAACAAGACTAAGGCTGAATCCGCCAATGACTTTTTCTCCCCAAGTGTCGCGGAAGAGTTTCGCGGAGCGTTTTACGGCATCGATCGGGGTAAGGTCTTCGAAGGCCAGTACAGGAACCACGAAGTAGCAGGCCAGCGTCCAGGCGATGCCGATAATCCTCATGATAATTCGGCCTATAATGCCGAGGCGTTCTTCCAGAGTGCGCAGAATGACGCCGACAGTTGCGGCGACTAATGCCCACTGGAGAATCGTGCCTTTGCGCTCCCAGGCCAGCTCAATGCCGTCGCGGAAGGTCCAAGTGCCGCCCATCAAGCGGCTATTGGCAACGCCGACGAGGGCGACGTTGAAGAAGACGATCACGAAATAGTTCACCACGTACAGGGTGAACATGCCGAACATAAACATCGGCGACTGGTTCGGATGGAACTGTTCGCCAGCAGCCAATGCTGCGGCTCGGGCAGGCAACAGCAGGAACGCGCCGCCTGTGGCAATAATGGCCGTGAGAATAAAGCACGAGATGGCCGAAAAAACCGGAAAGAGCATTAATTGTTTATCGGAACGAAGAATGGCGAAGCTCTGCATGACGAGCTGCCAGCTACGAGAAAACTTACCCATCGCACCCTCCCACGAAGTCGGAAACGACGGAACTGTGACCTGAGAATAGTCTGGCGCAAAGGCGCGTCGAATCCAATAGTACGATGGATGCACTCCTTCGGAACAGGTAACGGTTTGGATATGGGGTAGGTAGTTGGTAGCCCTTGGCGCCCGACAGAGCCGGGACGTGCCGATGATTGGTTGGCTTGGTTGGCAATGTACAAGCGGTTGTGTGCGGCAGGCGCCGAAGGGATAGCTTTCGTTAAGATGCCGTCAAGGAGTAGTGGTTCCTTTCTGACGGAGTAAACCATCCCGAGCCCGAGTTGATTTTTTCCCGCAGCAAGACGCGCAGCTTCTTGTGCGCGCGGTGAAGCTGAGCCTTGGATGTTCCCACGGAACAATCCATCATCTCCGCAATCTCGGCGTGCTTGTAGCCTTGGACGTCGTGCAGTTCAAAGACCAGCCGGTAGCAGGCGGGCAACTTCGCGATAGCGCGCTCCAGGCAGACGCGGTCGATCGAGCCATTGAGCGACGCGTCATCGCAGCCAATCTCTCTGAAGGATTGCGCATTCGCATCGGAGAGTTCCGCCACACCCTCGAGTGGAACCTGTGGGGGCGTCTTACGGCGCAGGCGCATGAGCACCAGGTTTACGGCCATGCGATGCAGCCAAGTGGAAAAAGCTGATTCTCCGCGAAACAAGTGGATCTTCCGAAATAATTGCAGGAAGGCTTCTTGCGTTAAATCTTCAGCCTCACTGATGTTTCCCAGCATGCGCAAGCACAGCGCGTATATGCGGCGGCTGTGCAATTTATAGAGCGATTCGAACGCCGCGGCGTCTCGCCGCTTGGCGCGATGGATCATTTCAGACTCGGCCATTTCGTTGGCTTGCGGGACCGGGCCGTGGTGGGTGACCGTATTTCTCCGATAGTTTTCTTCGCCGCGATAATTAAGGTCCATAAGCATGCTTTCCTCGAGAGCGATTTTGGGCCCTAAAGCATTCTGGAACGGCGTGGGATGGGCGCAATACGGTATTCACCTGCTCTTGGAGCACCCGGGAATAGCCGTAGTGCAGGCGCAGCCAGCAATCTGCTGGAAGAGGAAGAAAGCGGCCGCCTCTACCGCATCCTTCCCCCTAATGAATTAGTGACTGAGTTGCGGAGACGATTTCTTCAGTGTGGCGACCAGATCATGGGCAGCCGGAGGAACGGCGCGCGCTTGCCCGTCAATGATCTTCTCCGCATCGGTGGATTCGCCATAGAGTTTGTGATTGGCTTCATTGTCAGGCCGAAGGGTTGACCCTTCGAGGGAAACGCCGGCAAAAACGCCTCGCGCGCGTGAATAGCTCAAAATTTCCGCGCGCATGAAGGCATCCGTGTCTGCCGCAGCGGAGCGCCCTTTGGGTCCTGCAGCGATGGAAGCATCCGCACCCAGCTTCACCTTGCTATGCAACAGGCTGGACGCGCCACGGTTGTTCATAACCAGAAAAACAAAGTCGGTGGCTTCACCGCCGATCTGCAACCCGACGCTGCCGCCTTCCAGGGCATACATCGCGGGAGCGCCCCACGGACCAGAGAACTCCTTGCCCGTGCGGCACACCATCGCGCCCCGGCCGTAACTTCCGCCGACTACGAAGGCCGCCTTGAGCACCGACGGCATGACCACCACGCAACGCGCCTTGTCCAGCAAGTCTTGTGGGATGTTGTCCGGCACATTGAGGATCTCCTGCATTACTTTACCGGCATTCTGCAGACGATCTTCTTCGGTTTTTGCGTCGGGGTTTCTCGCAAACGTGCAGGCCCCCAACAGGAGCAGGCCCGCAACTACTGCGAAAGAAATTTTCGCGTACTTCATTATCTGCGCCTCCTTGCGCGCTAGTTTTTCTTTTTTTGGCCTTAATTATTCTGCGAGCGGGTGGACCTCGCAGACTTCCCGATTCACCGGAAGTAGAAGGCAAGTTCCCCGCCAGACGCCAACCTAATTCGCTAAGGCACTGAGATTTCAATTGCATAGAGGAGGTTTTGGGCCCTGTCTGCGCAACATTGGCAACTACTTGGTGTGTAGTTTTTGCGCGGTCGCCGAACTTCTTGCGAGTAATAGTCCTGGAAGTCCTGCACAGTGGAACTAACGCAGATGGAAGGCGAAACAGCGGCATTTCAGACGCCGCCACAGTTGCCCTTATGGCAGGGCAGCTGCCAGGAGAGCGGGGCATTCGTGCAACGATTTCCGGACTAGGAGAATCGAATAAAGAAACCGATCTCCGGCCCAGGAGATGTCCCATGATTAAGCGATTGACTCCTTGGGTTTTTCTCCTCCTTTTGTTGTGTATACCGCGGTCAGCGCTGTCGCAGACGGCTTCCATCACCGGCACGGTGAAGGACAGCACGGGTGCTGCCGTGCCACAAGCCACGGTGACAACCCACAATAGAGCCACCAGCGCTACTCGCAGCACGACCACAGACGAATCCGGAATCTACCGCATCACGAGCTTATCTCCCGGCAATTATGACGTGGTGATTGAAAAGACGGGATTCAAGACCGTGGAATACTCGTTGGTGGCGCTCACGGTGGACCATGTGCAGAACCTGGATGCCACGCTTGCGCCGAGCAGTGTCGCGGAAAAAGTGACGGTAACGGGCGAGTCTGTGGCGCCCGTGGACCTGAATGATGCGCAGATCGGAAACATGGTGACCAGCGAGCAGATCAATAGCCTTCCGCTGGTGCTTCGTGATCCCTATCAATTGGCGCTACTTTCACCGGGCGCGAACGCGAGTAATTCGATTCTAGGCGGGCTTTCCGTGAACGGCGCG
>Ga0137416_10001054_pt1 | contig 13703 bp, 13 predicted proteins | sample CZODoug3_1_1_16f_FD_108282 | JGI IMG/M metagenome (GOLD analysis project Ga0137416, IMG submission 108282) | Vadose zone soil fungal communities from Angelo Coast Range Reserve, California, USA - CZODoug3_1_1_16fungal (Illumina Assembly) | ecosystem: Environmental > Terrestrial > Soil > Vadose...
CATCACCATGGACATCAATATGCCTCACGTGGACGGGCTTCAGGCCACCGCGGAAATTATGACCACGAATCCGCGGCCGATCGTCATCGTCAGCTCGGAATCGCGCGAAGGCGCCGCCAGCACTCTTCGCGCGCTGGAACTCGGCGCGATCGAATTTGTAGGCAAGCCATCAGGCGCCATCGACCTCGATATGCAGAGCGTGAAGGAAGAACTCCTTCGCAAGGTGCGGATGGCGGCCAAAGTGCGCGTGGTGCGCACAGCGTCACGCCTGGCTTTGACAATTCAGAATGCCAGCGGCTCGAAGATTCCGCCGCCCGCGCCTGTAAGCGTCCGCCCTGCGCCTACGTCCGGACTCGATCAGCGCTTCCCGGTAGTCGTACTCGCGGCCTCGACAGGCGGGCCGGCTACCGTCATGCGCATCGCTCCAGGCTTCACAGCAGACTTCCCTGCCGCTGTGATCTTGGTGCAGCACATGCCGGCGGCATTCACCACGCAATACGCCGCGCAACTCGCGGATTTCACGGGAATCCGGGTGAAGGAAGCGGAAGCCAATGAATCACTTCAACCGGGAGTGCTTTACATCTGTCCCGGCGGCCAACATCTTCGCGTGACGCCGACGGGGCGCATCCAGCTTGACGGGAGCAGCGGCCGCATCAACGGCTATCTGCCGAATATTGACGCCACCATGGAATCCGTTGCGGCTTTCGCCGGGCCGCTGAGCATCGCGGGCGTGCTCACAGGCATGGGCAACGATGGAGCGAATGGAGCCAAGGCCATTAAAGCCGCCGGCGGCCTTGTATTGGCACAGGACGAGGCAACATGCGTGATTTTCGGCATGCCTGCGGAGGCTATCAAAGCCGGAGCCGTCGATCAGGTGCTCGGAATCGACGATATTTATGCCGCCATCGAAAAGCGCGTCCTGGGAATTTGCCGCACGGCACCCGCGGGGGTTCCCTGATGCGTTTGGCGTCCCCAGTGAAGCCGAGTTCGGCGAAAACAGAACAGATCATTCTCTTTCGCGTCAGCGGCCAATTGTTCGCCGTCTCTTCCGCTTCGGTACAGGAAGTGCGCAGCGCGGATAGTATGTCAGGCGCTGCCATCGAAATCAGCGCTCCGGGGCTTCGAAAAGTACGGCACGTGGTACGGCGTGGGGATAGATCCCTTTTCATCGTCAACGGCGCCATGCATTTTGGGTTGCATGCGGCGGAGGGAGCGCTGCTATTCGTGTTGCGCAAGACGCGCACGGCCCTCTTGATCGATGGCATCGAGAAGATGACGGCCATGACGCGGCTGCAGGCGCTTCCGCTGTCCTTCTGTCACGAAGAGCGGCAATGGTACCGGGGGTTGACGGCACTGGAGCAGGCCGTCGTACCAGTGGTGCGACCGGAGGGGTTTTTGTCGCCCGAAGAACTTGCCTTGCTCGATGCAGCTCTTTCGCAATCGGACAAGACCGCCAGCGAAGACCTAGAGGAGACAAACTCCGCGCAATGACGGTATCGACCGAACTCGAGCTGCAATCGTTCGTTCTCCTGCGCCTGGGCGAGCGGCGGTTTGCCATTTCGGCGAACCAGATTGCCGAACTCGTAGCCCCCAGCAGGATTTTTCGCTTTCCGCACCGCACACCCAAGTTGGAAGGCGTGATTCTGCGGCGAGGCCGGATTGTTCCCGTATGCGACATTTCGGAAATGCTGCTCGGGAAGCGTCTGACTTCGCGCCGTTTTTACCTGATCGCCGTGCGCAGCTACGGAACGCAGAAAGAATGGATAGCGGTTCCGGTAACGGGCGAATGCGAATTGATCAAGTCGGAGATGATGGCGGCGGCGGAATCCGACGTGCCGCACGTCGCGGGATGGCTGTCGCATGGTGGTGACGTGATTGAAGTTTTGAATCTCGACACGCTCACGCCCGGCGCGGAACACGCGTTTGCTGAAGCTGCGCCGCCGCAAAGAGCCGAGGCCCTGCCGTGATTTCCGCCGGACGTCCCCCCAAGATTCTTCTGATCGACAGCAACGTCTATTTTGCAAAGCGCCTCGGAGATGCCTTGAAACGAGAGGGTTTTGAAGTCGTGTCCAGCACGCAAGCGGCTTTCGCGCTCACCACGCTCGAATATGACGCGCCGTCCGCAATTCTTTGCGCGACAAATATGCGCGAGATGGGCGCCCTGGATATTGCAAGAATCATTCACGCGGACTCAAAGAACGCCAATCTGCCGATTATCGCGCTTGGAGACGGAAGCCAGCGCGCATTGATGGAAGCCTTTCAGGCCGGCTGCGACGATTACATCGACCGCAACGGGCAACCCGCGGTCATCGCCGCCCACGTGAAACAAGTCATCGTCAGCAAAGCGGAGGGGTTTCAACCCACGCAGATGCTTGACCAGTCCGACACCAGTCTCAGCGGCAACCTGACGCATCACGACCTGACGGGCGTGATGCAGATGCTGGGCCACGCGCACCAGACGGGCGCGTTGCACATCAACGCCGGCGAGACGGACGGCGTCCTGTTTTACGACGCCGGAGCGATCACGCACGCGGAGTGCGGCCAGTTGTTCGGCGATGAAGCCGTCATTCACATTTTGAAGAGCCTGGGAAACAGCAACGAAGGCGTCTACAAATTTACCTACGGGACAACGTCGACGCAGCGCACCGTGCTGCGCTCGGCCACAGATCTCATGCTGGATGCCATGCGCGAATTCGACGAAGGAACGCGCGACATGGCGGACAAGGAAGCGCTATGAGCGAAGCGATGACCATTCCGCCGCTGGGCGAAGAGCCGGCCAAGCGGACACCCACCGTCTATTTCATCGACGACAGCGCCACGATGCGCGAAGTCATCAAGATTGCTTTTCGCCGTGAAAATATAAACGTGATTACGTGTGCCGACGCGGCTTCGGCGCTGGCACAGTTCGAACAAAACCGCCCCGACGTGGTGATCACCGACGTGATCATGCCCGATCAAGACGGCTACTCCGTCTGCAGCCAGATCAAACAACATCCGGATTTCAGTTCAACACCGGTCGTACTGATGTCCGGCGTAGTCAATAAGAGCGTCGCCGACAAAGCGGTTTCGGTGAAAGCGGATGAACTAATTCGCAAACCCTTTCAGCCGCAGGAATTGATCGGGCGGGTGAAGAGCCTCCTGGAGCCAAAGAGTGCCACGCCAGCGCCGGTGGCTGAACGCTCAACACCTTCGAACGCCTTGAGCAATTTTTTTTCGCCAGCTCCAGCTCCGCCAGCGCCTCGCAATGTTGCGCCTCCATCGCCAGCCCATGCTACGGCTGAATCTGCCTGGCCACGAGCACTCGCCGAAGCGTTCATTCCGCGGCAACCTTCACAGCCAAATCATGATCCCCAGCAATCGAATGCCGCCCCGGTTAGACCCGTTCCCACAGCGGCTGACGTCCAGAAACTACGCGCGGAGATTGCCCACTTGGACCTGCTCGTCAAAAAGTTACAAACGGAACTTCAGATCGAGCGGCAATACAATCAAGCTCTGGAAACGCAGATTCGCACACTCACGGAAGTAAGCTAGCTGCGCGATAGCCGCCCCGCTATTCACTCTAATCCTTCTACCAGAGGCGCGGAGGCGCACCGGTATTGCCGGTAGATTTAGCTCGGAGACTTTGTGCGCCGCGACTGTCAGGCGTACAATACGGGCGGATTCAAAAAATAAAACAAGGGTCTCGAATTAATGCTGCCGGTCAGAGCTGATTCTACGGTGAAACGTTGTTTCCTGTCTCTGATAGTGCTTTACTCCGTGGTTCCCTTCGCAGCGGTTGGGCAAACCAACACTGCAAAGTCCGCATCGTGGTCCGGAGTGCTGGTCTCCAGCAGTTGCAACGCCGATGAAGCCTTTGCCGAATCGCCCGAGTGCAGCAAGAACGTGCCGGGTGCTAAGCTGGCGCTGTATGACGATACCAACAGGGTGATGTACGGCCTTGAGCCGCAGGAAAAAGTGGCCGCTCACCTGGGAGACACGGTAACCGTCAGAGGAACGCTCGATGACGATACGATTCGGGTGGCTTCCATCGAGCAGATGTCGATCGGCCTAGCGGTCGGTCAAAGGGCTCCCGCTTTCTCGGTTCGCGACCAGTTTGGCCGGGTGCAAACTCTCGATACCTTGAAAGGAACGAACGGCACCGTTCTTCTCTTTTTCCGCTCGGCGGACTGGTGACCGTTCTGCAAGGGGCAGCTGGTCCAGCTGCAGAGTGCCATACCGCGCTTCGAGAAGCAGGGGGTCAAGCTGGCGGCTATCAGCTATGACAGCCAAGGAATCCTGAAATACTTTGCCGACAGGCACAAGATCGAATACCCGATGCTCGCGGACCCTGACTCAAAGACTATCAAGGCTTACGGCGTCTTCAATCAGGAAGCTACGGGGATGCAGAAGGGCTTTGCTCGCCCGGGATATTTTTTTATCGATCCCAACGGCATCATTCGAGAAAAATTCTTCGAGGCGAAATACCGGGAGCGGCTTACGGGGAATAGCATTATTTCCAAGCTTTTCCCGGAACTAGGGCAGGAAGTAACAGAAACGGTCGAAGCCCCGCATCTTCAACTGGTGCTCGAACAATCCGATCCCATCAGTGTTCCCGGTACTCGCATCACCCTCGTTGCCGAAGTGCGACTGCCCCCGGATGTGCATGTGTATGCGCCCGGCACCCAGAGTTATAAGCCCATCAAGCTTGTGATTGACACTATCCCACAGCTGGAACTCAAACCGGCAGTTTACCCCCAGCCCAAAACACTCTATTTGCCCGCGATCAAGGAGAAGGTGCCCGTCTTCGATGGGACGTTCCGCATCAGCCAAGACGTGAAAGTGGCCTCTTCGTCAGAGTTCTGGGGCTCACTTGGAAAAGATGGGAAAATCTTCACGATTACGGGAAAACTTGACTATCAGGCTTGCGATAAAGCCATCTGCTACCTGCCAACGTCTGTCCCGGTCAAATGGCAACTGCAAGTGTTTCCCCTGGATCGGGCCCGAGCCCCGGTGGACATTCGACACAAATAGGCAGGCGATTTGGAAATTCGGTACGCATTGGGTCGGCCGCTCTTTTGGCACACGATCAGCACTCTTCAATCACAATTTGCACCTCCGACGGACTTGGAATCTCTTCGTTCGGCACTTATCTAATAGCCGTCTCTAGCCTCTGCGTACTGTTGACGCTCGAAGACGGATTCAGTAGCCTCACTCTGCGCTCTTCTCTTATTACTTTGCGCTTCTTGTTCTAATCAAGGAGGCCCGCGATGAGCAACAAAATCGATTCGGCTATTTCTCGCCGTGAATTTGCGCGCCGTGCAGCGTTTGCCTCCGCAGCTGCATCGCTGGCGCCGTCAAGTCTTCTGCCTCCTGAGTCTGTCGCTGCGCCGTGGCTGACGCAGCAGCCCGCGAACGCGCCAAAACTATCGCCGGAAAGCCAAGCCGAGGTCGAATCACGAATTCAGTCGATCTTCGCCCAATACGGAAAGCGGCTTTCTGACGCTCAGAAAGCCGATATCCGGCGGCTAGCCACAGAGGCGCAGCCGCCGCTCGATCGTCTGCGTGCGTTTGCAACGAATAACGGAGATGGGCCGGGGCTTTACCTGAAACCATTGATGGAGCGGGAAAAGAAACCCTCGCCGATGCCGGTGACACCAAAGCGGGCAAATCCGCCAAAGAATTCCTGAGGAGCACCTCGAATGCCTGGCGAAGAGATTTTCTACCTTTCTGTAAGCGAACTCGCGAAACGGGTCGAGGCCAAGAAACTCTCGCCCGTCGATCTGACGCAAGTATATCTCGACCGCAGCCAAAAGCTCGGGCCGCGCTTTAACGCCTATGCCGTGTTAACCCCGGAGATTGCCCTCGAACAAGCCAAGGCAGCGGAGAAAGAGATCCAGCGCGGCCACTACCGTGGCCCGCTGCACGGGATTCCTTACGCTGCGAAAGATCTGCTTGCGGTGAAAGGGCTTCCGACCACCTGGGGCGCGAAGCCCTATGCAAATCAGATATTCGATTACAACGCCACCGTGATCGAACATCTGAACCGCGTGGGCGCGGTAATGATCGGCAAAGCATCCATGATCGAACTCGCGGGCGGGATGGGATACCGCTTCGCGTCCGCATCTCTGCAGGGCGAGACCAAGAATCCTTGGGACACCACTTGCTGGACTTGCGGCTCGTCCTCCGGCTCGGGGGCCATCGTGGCCGCAGGCCTGGCCGCGTTTGCCATCGGCACGGAAACATGGGGTTCGATAATCTGCCCCTCAGCCTTTTGCGGCGTGAGCGGTCTGCGGCCGACTTACGGCCGCGTCAGCCGTTATGGCGCGATGGCACTCGCGCCTTCTATGGATAAGATCGGCCCGATGGCGCGGAGCGCAGAGGACTGCGCGCGCATCTTTGCCGCAATCGCAGGTCATGACCCGAAGGACCGCGGAACAGTGCCCATCGATAAGGGCGCCTTCACCTATTCGCCGTCCATGGAATTGCGCGCCCGCCCGCTGAAAATCGGCTGGCTCACCAATGCCTGGAAATCGCTCGAACCAGGCGTCGCCAAGCCCGTCGAAGCCGCCACCAAAATTCTCAAGAAATATTTTTCGAGCTTGAAGGATGTCGCCTTGCCTGTTGGTCCCTGGGAAGACGCGGGAAATATCATCGTTGCCGTGGAGGGCGCCGCCTCGTTCCGGTCGCTGATACGCTCCGGACGCGTAAGCGAATTAACCGATCCATTGGGGCAAATCGCGGGCTATGTGAACGAGCAGTATTCCGCTGCGGACTATCTGCAGGCACTGAAGGTGAGAGAAATCATCCAGAAAAAGATGGATTCCTTGTTTGAGACGTTTGACGTCATCGCGGCAGCCGCACAGCCTGTTCCGGCGACACCTCTCACTTTGAATCTGGAGACCGATCTGGCTTTCCCCGATCCTCTCGGCGGCATCGGCAATATTTGCGGGCTTCCGGCAATGTCCGTTCCTTGCGGATTCACGGATAAAAATCTGCCGGTCGGGCTGCAATTTGTGGGCAGAGCAGGCGACGATTTCGCGGTTATCCAGGCGGGACGGACCTTTCAGTTGCATACGGACTGGCATAAGAAGCATCCGAAAATTCATTAGGAATCGGCCGCCGATCTATGTTGGCGGAACCAATGCCGGCAACTTCAGGTTTGTCTCAGGATTTCATGAACGGCGCGAAGAAGCGCCCAGCGGCTGAATGGTTTCGCGAGCAACCGCATGCAGGAGTCACCCCGCGCGGAGTCCGCGGCGGCCCGTTCGCTATAACCGGACATATATAAAACGCGAATCTCCGGGCGACTCTGCAGCAGTCGCCCGGTCAGTTCCTGCCCGGTCATCCCAGGCATAACCATGTCGGTGATGAGCAAGTCGATGATGCCTTGGTGTTTCTCCACCCGTTTCAGCGCTTCCGCACCGTCGCGCGCTTCGATCACCGTGTAGCCGCCGGATTCCAAAAACTCGCGCGCCACTTCGCGCACGTCCTGCTCGTCTTCGGCAAGCAAGATCGTTTCCGTTCCTCGTGGCGCATCCGATCCGGATGGCGCCGCTCCAACGCGCTCGACGGGCTGATCCACGCGCGGGAGGTAGATCTTGAAGCAAGTTCCTCTCCCGACTTCGCTGTAGACCCAGATAAATCCGGCGCTCTGCTTCACAACGCCGTAGACCGTGGATAAGCCCAGGCCCGTCCCCTTGCCTTGAGGCTTGGTCGTGAAAAAAGGCTCAAAAATGCGCGCTTGGGTTTCCGCATCCATTCCCGTACCGCTATCGGAAACCGCCAGGAGAATGTAGCGGCCCTGCCGGATAATGGGATGCATCGCGCTATAAGTGCTGTCCAGTCCGGCGTTCAAAGTCTCAATAAGGATCCGCCCTCCGTTCGGCATGGCGTCCCGGGCATTGACCGCCAGATTCATAATTACCTGTTCCATCTGGCTGGCGTCCGCGCGGATTGCGCCTAGATCTTCGGCCCGGCGGATGACCAGCTCGACGTCCTCGCCGATGAGGCGGGGCAGCAACCTGCCCATTTCTTCCACGACGTCATTCAGGTTCATGACATGAGGCTGCAGAACTTGCAAGCGGCTGAAAGCGAGGAGCTGGCGGGTCAAAGCGGTGGCGCGATCCGCGGCGCGATCAATCTGTTCAATTTTCCGTGCATACTGTTCCGAAGGTGCGGGCCCATTGAGCAGAAGTTCCGCGTGCCCCTTGATAACCGTCAAAAGATTGTTGAAATCATGGGCTACGCCGCCCGCCAGGCGTCCCACTGCCTCCATTTTTTGAGACTGGCGGAGCTGCTCTTCGAGCAGATGGCGCTCGCTTATGTCTTGCGCCACGACCAGGCGGACTCGCCTTCCAGCGTATTCCAATTCGTGAGAAATGCTTTCGACCTGGATGATCTTGCCGTCCTTCTTGCGATGCTTCCAAAGGCCACGATAAAGCCCTTCGTTCGGAATCTGCTTCAGTTGGTCAATGTATCTTGCCCGTTCGTCCTCAGCGCGAAGTTCGATGGAGGTCATGCTTTTGAATTCATTCAACGAATATCCGTACTGATGAATAGCCGCGTCGTTCACTTCCAGGAAACGCAGTGTTTCGCGGTCGATGACCCAGGTGGGGAGCGGATTGTAGCTGAAGAGCAGCCGGAACATCTCTTCGTTCTTGCGAAGCGCGTCTTCGGAGCGGCGACGCTCGATGGCCAGAGCGATGTGACCGCCGACGGAGCTGAGAAACTCCAAATCGCGAATGTCGTACGCATTTTCGTTGTGGTAATGCTGGACGACGAGAACACCGATGGTTGCCGTGGGTGTTTTGAGCGGAACGCCGAGCCACGACGGCGACGGCGAACCAACGAGCTCGACTTCACCTTCAGCCGCAAGCCGGTCGAATTCGTGCTGCGAAATCAACATCGGCGATCCGCGGCGGAAAACAAACGCGGTGCAGCTGCGGCCAACCTTTTGCGGTGCGGGCGCAACATCGACCTCGTCAGCGAAAAAGGGAAACGTAAAGGCATCCGCCTCCCGATCGTGAAGGGCCACGAAGCAATTTTCCGCGTGGAGAACTTTCTTCAGCGCCTGATGGATGCCCTGCAACAACTCATCCAGGTTCGCGGTCTGATTGAGGGCATGCACGATCTCGGAAATGACCTGGCGCTCCGATTCCATCCGGCGAAGATCGGTGACGTCACGAAAATTAACGACCGTGCCTTCGATAGCAGGCAGGTCGGTATGATCTCTCGCCGCAGCATCGAACCAGCGCCAGCTTCCATCCTTGCTCCGCAAGCGGCAGCGCCCGCCAAAAGTCCCACTTCCACCGGTGGACCGATCGCGCAGTCGTTCGCGAACTCCCTCCGCGTCGTTTACGTGCAGGAGTTCGGTAATCGGCCTTCCGGCAAGATCTTCGGCTCGGTGGCCAAGAAGGCGGCTAAAACCTGCACTGGCAAATTGAATAATTCCGTCCGGGCTGAGAATCGTGATCAGCTCCTGGACGGAGTCGAGCAACGTGGAGAGTTGCTCCGGGCCGATGACAGTGCCTGGCGCGAAGGGGGCGCGTTGGGGCATTTGGTGGCTGCTCGCGACACCAGCCTGCGCAAACGTGCACCGCGGGCGAGGGTGAGTTCTCCGTCCTTACTTTAGGATTTATTCTTACTCACTGCGGCGATTTCTCACACCGGGAGATAGCAAATCGCATTAATAATACGAAAGCCGCAGGCTCGTGTATGCAATCGAATGGGAAAGCGCGGCGAAAGAATGACTGTACCAGGGGACAGGGCAGCGTCCCTGAACAGCCGGCTTTTACTCCGATTCCGCGCGTGCTACGCTCCCCCCGTTCTCTGGCAGCGAGGACGCTCCGCCTTTGTCAGAATCCGTGCGGGCATCCCGAGGAGGCCATCCTGTTATGCACGATACTTGGAAAGACATGTTCGTCATGGGACTTCCCCTGGCGGAAAAAATCCTTCGGCCGGTCATCGTTTATGCCTTCCTGGTGGTCAGCCTCAGGCTCTCCGGCAAACGCGAACTCGTCCAGCTCAATCCCTTTGACTTAGTCGTCTTGCTGACACTCTCGAATACCGTGCAGAACGCCATCATCGGCGAAGACAACAGTGTCGTGGGCGGTCTTATCGGCGCCACTTCCCTGCTCGTCACCAACTACCTTGTCGTTCGCTTCCTCTACGACCACAGGAAACTCGACCAGTTGGTCGAAGGCAGAGCCGACCTTTTAGTCGAGGGCGGAAAGGTGCGCGCTGGAAATTTGAAGAAGGAGCTTATTACCGTGCCGCAGCTTGAAGCGGCTGCACGGAAGCAAGGCTTCGACTCGCTCTCGGAAGTCGAACGATGCGTCTTGGAACCCGGTGGGACGCTTACATTTCGCGGGAAGAAGCCCACCGGCGAGGACGTCCGCCACCAGGAATTGATTGGCAAGCTGGAACGTCTGGCGCAGGAAATCGCCCTCTTGAGAGGTTCTCAACCGCCGGCGGGCGCTTAGTTTAATGAAGGAAAAAACCCGTTGCTGACAGGGCGATGCCCAGGGCACCGATGAGCATGCCTCCGAACCAGAAAGCCTTTTTCTTGGTCAAAAGCGTGATCGAGCAGATGACCAGCCCTATTTCCAGCAGCGCCTCCCCCCCGTCAAATCGGTCGGCTTGGCGGACTGTCAAATCGCGCTCGTCTTCCAAACTCTTCGCCTCTTTGCTGACATCGCTTTTGTCGCTTTCGTAGTGTTCCACTTCCTTGGCGTACTTCTCTTTCAGCTCTTCGCCCAGCTCCTTGTTCAACGGCGCCTCAAGCTTAACCACATCGGAGAATCCTTGGGCTTCGTGCAGGCGGACGCTCTTGGCCTGATACTGCGTCCAGCGGCTGGCGGCCTGAGTTTCGAAGCGCAGCCCTTCAGTGTGCGCCCGGTGACCGAGCAACGACGCACCAGCCACAAATACCGCCATGATCGAGATCGTAATCGAGACCGGGAGAACCAGCGGATGATCCTCGCGACCCTCATGACTTTCCGGCAGTTCGATTCCCTCGCCCATTCCTCTACCCTCCTTTTCGAGAATTAGACCGCAGTATCGGAAGAAATCGCTTGCAACGACTCGTGCGCCGCCAACAGCGTTCGGTCAATATCCTGTGACGTGTGCGCCACCGAGACGAAGGCAGCTTCAAACTGTGACGGCGCCAAAAACACTCCCCGATCGAGCATCTCGCGGAAAAACCTGGCGTATCGCTTGGTGTCGGAGCGCTTGGCATCAGTGTAATTTCTCACCGGATCCGGCGTGAAGAATACCGTCGCGAGCGAGCCGATGGCATTGATCTGCGCGGGAATTCCCGCGTCCGCCAGTTCCGCGCGGAGGCCAAAGACCAGCCGCCGCGCCAGTTGCGTCATCCCCTCGTACAACCCAGGCTTTGCGAGCTGTTGGAGTGCAGCAATCCCCGCACGCATCGCCAGCGGGTTTCCCGCAAGCGTGCCCGCCTGATAAACCGGGCCGAGCGGCGCCACTTGGTCCATCAAATCGGCGCGCCCTCCGTACGCCGCCACGGGTACCCCGCCACCTATGATTTTCCCCAGTGTCGTAAGATCCGCTTCAATGCCGAGAAGTTCCTGCACGGAGCCATAGTGCAAACGAAATCCGGTAATCACTTCGTCCACGATTAGCAGCGCGCCATTCTTCTTGCTGATTTCAAGCAATCCCTTTAAGAATCCAGTCTCCGGAGGAACCACCCCCATGTTTGCAGCGATGGGCTCGACGATAACGGCAGCGATCTTATCCTTATGCTGCAGAAATACGCGTTCGACTGCGTGGAGATCGTTATACGGCACGTTCAACGTCAGCGCCGCCAGCGCCGCGGGCACTCCCGGGCATTCGGCAATTCCGAGCGTCGCGAGGCCGGACCCCCCCTGCGACAGGAAACTGTCCGCGTGCCCGTGATAACAGCCCTCAAATTTCACGATGAAGTCGCGCTTCGTCGCTCCTCGTGCCAGCCGCACGGCGCTCATCGTTGCTTCCGTCCCGCTCGAGACAAAGCGAATCTTTTCAATAAATGGAATCGCTCGCGTTATCAGAGTAGCTAGCTCCAGCTCCAACTCGGTCGTAACACCAAAACTGGTGCCGAGACGCGCCTGGTCTGCAATCGCTTCGCTGATAGCCAGATTCGCATGTCCCAGGATCATCGCGCCCCAGGAGCACACATAGTCGAGCAGCTCATTTCCGTCCGCGTCGTAGAGATGTTGCCCGCTGCCGCGCTCGATGATCAGCGGCTCTCCACCCACGGAGCGGAACGCCCGGACGGGACTGTTCACACCGCCAACCAACACCTTCTCGGCGCGCTCGAAAATCTCGCGCGAACGCTTGCGTTCGCGCTTCAATCGGGGTTGCCCTGTACTCATGTTTTCTCGTTTAAATTAGCACGCCTTCAGCCAGCGTGCGACGTCCTTGGCATGGTAGGTAAGAATGATTTCCGCGCCGGCGCGCTGGATGCCCGTCAAAATCTCCAGGACAACTCGCTTCTCATCCAGCCAGCCTTTCTGCGCCGCCGCTTTGACCATGGCGTACTCTCCGCTGACGTTGTAAGCACCTACAGGCACATCGAACGCATCGCGCACTCGCCGAATGACATCCAGGTACGCCAGAGCGGGTTTGACCATCACCATATCCGCGCCTTCTTCGAGATCTAGCTCCACTTCCTTCAGCGCTTCCCGCACGTTAGCAGGATCCATCTGATAGCTGCGCCGGTCGCCGAACTGGGGCGCAGACTGTGCCGCCTCCCGGAAGGGTCCGTAGAATCCAGAACAATATTTCGCGGCGTAAGAAAGAATCGCAATGTTTTCGAACTTGTGCTCATCCAGCGTTTCGCGAATGGCCCCCACTCTTCCGTCCATCATGTCCGACGGAGCGACGATGTCCGCGCCGGCACGCGCATGCGAGAGCGCCTGTTGCGCGAGAATCGTCACGGTGGAATCGTTGGCCACGTCGCCGTTCTCGACTACGCCACAATGGCCATGGTCCGTGTATTCGCAGAGGCACACGTCCGTAATGACGAGAAGTTTCCGCTTCGCTTTGCGAACCGCTTCAATGGCGCGCTGGACCACACCCTGGGCGCTCAGGGAACTGGCGCCGCGTGGGTCTTTGGATTCCGGCAGTCCGAAAAGTATGATCCCGGGAATCCCCAGCGACTCCACCTCGCCGCACTCCTCCACAATCTGATCGACCGACTGCTGGTAAACACCCGGCATGGAGCTGACTTCCTGGCGAACCTTGGTGCCCGGACACACGAACATCGGGTAGATAAGGCCCGATGTGGCAAGCCGCGTTTCTCGAACCAGGCCGCGCAGCGCTTCGCTCCGCCGCAAGCGCCGCGGACGATGGGTGGGAAAACTCATACTCTCTTCGCTCCTGCCTGCGTTTGTTTGACGGCACCCGCAAAATGTTCTTCTAACGCTTCGAGGACCGCCGCTGCAGTTGTATGCCCTGCCAACACGATGCGCCGCACACCTGCTCCCCGCAAGGCGTTTGAGGTGACGGGTCCCACCGCCGTAATCGCCAGTTTATCTTGCAGCGCGCGCAATTGCTCGTTCCCAAACAGCTCAGCAAAATGTTGGACAGCCGACGGACTGAAAAACAAAACAGCGTCGGCCGCACCTTCCGCGATCTGTCCTAAGTTTTTTTGATCCGCACCGGCTGGCCTCAAGGTCCGGTAAGCGATGACTTCCGTGACCTGTGCGCCGTAACGCTTCAAC
>Ga0137416_10001059_pt1 | contig 13664 bp, 10 predicted proteins | sample CZODoug3_1_1_16f_FD_108282 | JGI IMG/M metagenome (GOLD analysis project Ga0137416, IMG submission 108282) | Vadose zone soil fungal communities from Angelo Coast Range Reserve, California, USA - CZODoug3_1_1_16fungal (Illumina Assembly) | ecosystem: Environmental > Terrestrial > Soil > Vadose...
AGCATTAGGCGGTGGACGATGCAAGTACCGATTGAGTGACGAGCGCTGCGCTCCGGCACCGGAAAGCCGTTCGAGCGTGATGTCCCTTTGTCGAATCGGCGCGGCTTCGCTTCACCTCGCTCCGCGAAGAGCGGTGAACAGCATCAGGTCCTACTGCGGACCCAACGCAATTCGTCCGATCGTGCCGCCCTTGACCAAGGCAATCCTCCATTCCGCCGTACCGTTGGCGAAATGGGCCATGTAGACGTCGCTGCCCATGTCGGTAACTCCCCGAAACGACACCGCGCGCAGCGCGCCAAGCCGGCCCAGAATGGCCTGGTTAAACGGGAGCTGCCGACGCGTCTGCGCGGCCACTTCGGGGGTCATGCGGTCGTAATTCGGTTCGCCGCGCCCCAAGGCCACGATGTATTGACGCAGCGTCTCTTCGCTTCCAGCCAGCGGAGCCGTGCGCCGCGACACATCTGCCCCGGCCCCCTCGACCGTATGATAACGCGTGCGCTGTCCGGGCAGCACGATCTCGAGACATTTCCCGGAAGCGTCTGCGACGACCCAGGGAGTGTCGACGGAGGTCAGGACCGAGGACGACATGTTCTCGCCGATCGTCGCGTGGGCCGCGCGTTTTCCCTCCGAGCTGAGCTTGTACAGTTGGATGTCCGTGCCGGTGGCGTTGTAAAACAACACGTGGACCGGCGCGGTGTCGGCCCGGGGTCTCAAATCCTGCTCGCTGGAACAGGCGACGACTGCGCCGGGCGCATCATCGCCGTCCGCCCGGAACAGGACATCGTCAGCCTTGCCGTCCGCCCCCAGTAAGAGCCGAAACTCCGCAAAACCATTGGTGAACTTCACGCCATAGAAGTCGTAACCGCCGGGCCCAACGCCGCGAAAGAAGATCGACTCGACCGCGCCAAGCGCGGTGAACATGGCCTGCAGCTCGGAAGCCTGGCGGCGGATTTTCGCCGCCAGCGACGCACTCATCCGGTCATAGTTCGGGGCGCCGCGGCGCAGGTCCTCGATCCCGCGCAGGATCGCCTCCTTGCTGCCCGGCAGCGGGGCCTGATCTCTAAATCGATCCGGGACTTCTGCAATTCGCCGCGCGAATTGATCTTCGATCATCTTTGCCCTGGCGTCGGCGACGCGCGGCGCGAGCCAGGCTCCGGATACCGGGTCCTGAAACAAGGCCTGCGTCACCTTTGACTGGCGGTCCCGCAGGAAAATAACGAGGTCATCACGGTCGCTCGCAAAGGCGTCGACGCCACGGGCCGCGACCGCGAATTTCGGCCGTCCGGTCTCCTGGACATAGAGCCGGTCGCCGTCGCGCGTGACGGCGAGCGCGCGGTTCGGTGACAGCTCGTACCAGCCGACATATAGATCCAGCGGATTTCCATCGACCTGGATGGCCTGCCATGACATTTCAGCGATCATGGCGACACGGACGTCGCGACCATTCTGGCTCAACACCAGTTCGGACGGTTGCTGTTCGGCACTGACGGCCAGGGTAATCTGGCCAGCGGCAGTCAGGTAGGAGTACGTTCCATCCGCCGCTTTGGACAATCGGAGTTTTCGCTGCCCGCTCGCTTGCCCGAACAAATCCTCGCCTTCCCGAGAAACGGCGAAGACCGACGTCCGACCCAACGGATAGAAGGAAACCGGTTGGCGCCCGTGCACCGCTGTCATCCCCTCTGCTGCGCCGTCGATGGCCAGCGTCGGCACCGGCGGCGCGTGGTAGGCGATGGAGCCGGCGGACACGATGACAACCGGCAGGATGACCGCCGCAGTCCAGATTCGTTTCCGCCAGCCCAGCTTCGCGGGGGCGGTGGGGGCAGCGAGAATGCGCTCCACGCGCGCGCGTATCGTGCACGCCCTCGCCATTTCCAGCCCTGCCGGTGCCGGCCGGCCGTGCTGCACGAGATCGAGGAGAATCTCCGCGTAAGACAACCTGTCTTCCAGAACTTCGAGCGCCTGGGCGTCGCTGATGATTTCGGCGAGTTCGGCCAGCCGGATGAGCTGCCACCATGCCAAGGGACTGAACCAGAACACCGCCCGATTGAGCGAGGCCAGCAGCAGGACATAGAAATCACGGTTGGCGACGTGGGCCCCCTCGTGGGCCAGCACCGCCTGGCGCTTCAGCAGATCCCAATCGTTGCATTGAGGAGGAAGCAGAATGGTTGATCCGAAAGTGACCGGACCGGCGATGACGTTGCTCACGCGCACGCTCCAGTCGGCAGTCCAGGGTTCACGCATCGGTTTTGCGGCGCGGGCCAGGCGCCATGTCAGATAAATGCCGACGGACAATCTCAGCAACAGCAGGCCCGCGACGAACGCGTAGATGGCCGTGCCAACAGCCGGCCAATTGACGACGGCGTAACTCCCGCCGTGCGCCGCGACGGGCATGCCGAGCTCCGATGGCAGCGACGGGCGCAGCGGCTCCGGCAACTGGCTCGTCGCGGGCCACAGGCTTTCCGGTGCCGGCACCGGCAAAGCGTCCAGGGTGATGCTTACCGTGGTCCAATGCATCAGAAGCGGCATCGACAACGACGCGACCAGCACCATCACCCAGCATGTCATATGTACGTGCGGATTTCGGGCACGAAGAAGATTCAAGCCAATCCACACGACGCTACCCAGCAGCAAGGAGCGCAGCGCCGACTCCGCCAGAATCGTCAGCATCATTTTTTCGCTCCCTTCGCCTTTGCCTTCGCAACCTGGTCAGCAAGCATCCGCAACTGCCGCTGGTCGAGCATGGCTGTATCCACCATGCCAACCAGAACCTCTTCGACGGAGCCGTTGCAGAACCAGTCGACGATGCGCTGGACCGCTTTTGCCGCGACCCGTCCGCGCGGCTCAGCCGCGTGGTAGACATAGGTCCGCCCAGCCACCGTATGGGTCGTGTAGCCCTTGTCTTCCAGCCTTCGCAGCACGGTCCGAACGGTCGATTCCTTGAGCGGACGGGAAAGCCGTTCGCGCACGGCCTCGGCCGTCACCGGAGCGTTGGCCCAAACCAGTTGCATTACCTCGTGTTCGAGGTCTCCCAGTTCGGGCAGGCTATCTTCCATGTTGCCACCTTGCGATCTCGGGTCGTTGCAATGCTACAGAGCGTCGCATACGCCGTTATTTTCTGCAACGCGATTCTACCTGGAATAGACGGATCAGCATCAAATCCATCAGCACGTCGTCCCCGCGAACCGCGGGGACCCATAACCACAGAACGTTGTGGTTACGCGAGGCTGTGGCCCCAGCGCATTTCAACAATCAGGATTTGTGGTTATGGGTCCCGGCGTTCCGCCGGGACGACGAGAGAATCAGTCCACCACGATCTTGACGCGGTCGCGGGTCTTGACCTGGGCGTGGGCGTCGAGCCCGTTCAGCACGCGAAAACGCTCGGCCGGGTGATCGACGCCGGCCATGCGGTGCGACAGCGATTCCACGGTGTCGCCGGGCTGCACGGTGATGACCTTGATGCGTAAGGGCCGCGCGGCCTGGATCTCTTCCAGCGTCAGGCGGCGGAACGAATTCACGGTTTCGCGCGCGTTGCGATCGCTTTCGGTGTTCTTCTGCTTGGCCGCGAAGATGAAGCGGTAGACGTCGCTGCCGAAGCGCAGCGCGTAGACCCTGAACTGCCAGGCATCGCCATGGGCGGTGGCGGATGCGGCCGGAAAGCCGTTGATGGTGAGATCCTCGGTCGAGGCCTTGTCGACCCCCTCCATCCAGCCCGAATTGAGGTAGTCGCCGAGCGTCTGCTCCGCCGGCACCCGCACCACGTCGAAGCGCATCGCCTGCGTGCCGCCCTCGCGCACACCGATCACGGCCTGCGCGGTGTTGTCGAGCGTGAAGGTATCGGGGGCGGTAAAGGTGAAGCCGAGTTTTGGGTGCAGGAAGCGCCGGCCGCGGACAAAGCCTTCGCTCGGATCCTCGCCATAGACGATGTTGTCGATCGCCGCGAGATAGTCTTCGCGGTCGCGCTCGCTGTCTTCGGGCGAAGAGTATTGCCGCGCGTTGGCCTGCGCGTTCTGGATGCGCTCCGGCGTTGCCGGATGCGAGGACAGGAAATCCTGCGCGCGCGGGTCGAGCGAGGTCTTGCCGACCTTGAGCGCGGCGTTGCGCTCCATCGAGGTCAAAAAGCGCGCGGCGCCGAAGGGATCGAAATGCGCGCGCGCCGCGATCCCGACGCCGATGCCGTCGGCTTCGAATTCCTGCTGGCGCGAGAAGCTCGCCATCGTCAGCTTGGTCTTGGCCAGCGCCAGCGCGGTCAGATCGGGGTCGTTGCTCATGTCGGTGACGACGCGGGTGACCACCGCCGCCTGCCGCGCCTGGTCATCGCGGATGGAGGCGTGCTTGGCCAGCACATGCGCCATCTCGTGGCTCAGCACCGAGGACAATTCGGACGTGTCGCTGGCGAGCGCGATCAGGCCGCGCGTGACATAGAGCTGGCCGGTTGGCAGCGCGAAGGCGTTGACCGCGCCCGAGTTGAGGATCGTCACCTTGTAGGCCTGATCGGGTCGATCGGAGGCCGCGACCAGCCGGTCGACGGTCTTGCCGATCAGGGCTTCCAGTCTCGGATCGTCATAGGCGCCACCATAGGAGGACAGGATGCGTTCATGCTCGCGTTCGCTCGCCGGCGTTTGCGCCACCGTACGGTTCGGCTTGGCCGGCGCGGCCGACGACGACGGGGAGGCGGTCTCCAGCCGGCCGATATTGCCACAGGCCGAAAGCGTGAGTGCGGCGCACAGCAGGGCCGCCGCAGCCGAAAGGCTGCGGCCTGTTATTCCCTCACCCCGTCCTGAACGCCCAATCACGTCCGCTACCGTATCTATCGAACGAGCTAATTCCCGCCGAGCATTTCAAGCTGCCCCACCCGGAGCAATTCCATTCGTGGCCCGCCGCGCGCCTCGATAAAGCCGCGGACACGAATTCGTCGATTCTCGAGCGACTTAGGCGCAAGCCCGGCCGCCTCGAATGCCGGGATCATGCGCCTTGAAATAGTCACAGCAAAGTCCCGTGTCCAGTTTCGGCCGAAATTGAGGTAGGTCGTTGCCCCCGCCTGCCGCACCGACAAAACCCTGCCTTCGACCACTGTAAAGCGCCCTATCCCGGACAAAATATCGCCCGGACTTTCGGCGTTTTTTATGGCCGCGGGATCACCCCAGGTTCCTCTTTTCGCCTGCCGCGCCTCGGCCTCGGCGGCCGACAGGGCCGCGGCGCAGTCCTTGCTGGTTCCATCGGCCGAAACCAGCGCGTCGCCCTGCTTCAAGAGGTCGCTTTGCACCGGCGCCTCGGAACCGGTGAGGAACACGAAAGCCGGCTGGCGGCCGTAACGGTCGGGTGCGTCGTCCTCGCCACGCAGCGTGACGTCGCGGCCGGTAAGAATCGCCGACAACGCCGCGGCGCCTTTCGCCTTGTCCGCGGGCTCGATGCCGGCGAGGCGGACCTCGCGGCCGTCATCCAGACGAAAGCTGCGCGCATCGATCACGGCCGTGACGCGGCCCTCGCCCTGGGGTTCGAACGCGCATGCCGCGGCAGCCGCTGCGTGGTTCGCGAACGCGATGCTGCAGCATGCGATCATTACGCCGTGCGCGTATCCGAATTGGGTTGTTGTTGCGAATGACCGCATCCCGCCATGCTCGCATAATCCAGTCATTCCGCTTAATGGAAAAACGCATGGCGGCGTGAGCGCTGCCGCGGCTTGCCGCTGTGGATGGCATGCGGCATGATCGCGGCAACAGAAACTTCAGGCCGCAGGCAATGCGGCATGCGCGCCGTGGGAGGTTTTATGAAACGGGTCTTCGCGGGCGTGCTCGGCGGCGCGCTGGCGCTGCTGGCGATGTCAGCGCTGGCGCAAAGCAAGCCGCCGCTCAAGCTCGGCGGCATCCTCGACATGTCCGGCCTCTATGCCGACATCACCGGCGCCGGCAGCGAGACCGCGGCGAAGATGGCGGCGGAGGATTTCGGCGGCGAGGTGCTCGGCCGCAAGATCGAAATCATCGCGGCCGACCATCTCAACAAGGCCGACCTTGCCGCCAATATCGCGCGTGACATGCTCGACAATCAGGGCGTCGAGATGATTTTCGACGTCGCGGCGTCGGCGACCGCGCTCGCCGCCGGCGAGATCGCCAAAGCCCGCGCCAAGATCATCATGTTCAACGGCCCCGGCTCGATCCGGCTCTCCAACGAGGCCTGCGGCCCCACCACCGTGCATTATGTGTTCGACACCTTTGCGCAGGCCAATGTGACCGGGCTTGCGGCGGTGAAATCCGGCCTCGACAGCTGGTTCTTCCTGACCGCGGATTACGCGTTCGGGCAGGATCTGGAAAAGGACACCACCAATGTGGTGCAAAAGTCCGGCGGCAAGGTACAGGGCAGCGCCCGCCATCCGCTCAACACCTCGGACTTCTCCTCGTTTCTGCTGCAGGCGCAGGCCTCGAAAGCCAAGGTGATCGGGCTCGCCAATGCCGGCGGCGATACCGTCAACGCGATCAAGCAGGCCACCGAATTCGGCATCATGAAAGGCGGCCAGAAAGTGTCACCGCTGATCGCCTTCGTGACCGATATCGACTCGATCGGGCTCGAGACCGCGCAGGGCCTGCTGCTGGCGGAGGCCTTCTATTGGGATCTCAACGACGACACCCGCGCGTTTTCAAAACGCTTCATGGAGCGCATCAAGCGGGTGCCGACCTCGGCGCAGGCCGGCGTCTATTCCTCGGTGATGCATTATCTGAAAGCCGTCAAGGCCGCCGGCACCACCGATTCCGCCGCGGTCATCAAGATCATGAAGGAGACGCCGATCAACGACATGTTCGCCAAAAATGGCCGAATTCGCGAGGACGGCCGCATGGTGCACGACATGTATCTGTTCGAGGTCAAGAAGCCCTCGGAATCCAGCGGGCGGTGGGACGATTACAAGCTGCTCGCGACCGTTCCCGGCAATGAAGCGTTCCAGTCGCTGGAAGCCTCGCGTTGCCCGCTGGTGAAGCAATAAACCGTCATTGCGAGCGTAGCGAAGCAATCCATGGGACCGCAAGGAAAGTATGGATTGCTTCGTCGCTCCGCTCCTCGCAATGACGGCGGCAAGTTCGAGATGCTATTCCCAACCAATAACAACGAAAGCGACAACGCATGAGCCAGAACGAAATCGTGCTCCAGAAGCTGGATCAAGGCCTCCTCACCATCACGATGAATCGCCCAGACCGGCGCAACGCGCTCAATCCGGACATGACGCGCGGGCTGGTCGAGGCGGCGCGGCGCGGCGCCGACGATCACGAGGTGCGCGCGGTGCTGCTGAAGGGCGCCGGCGGCACGTTCTGCGTCGGCGGCGACGTTAAATCGATGGCGGAGGGGCGGGCGCCGCTCGCCTTCGAAGCCAAGATGGCCAATCTGCGCCGCGGCATGGAAGTCTCGCGCATCCTGCACCAGATGCCGAAGCCTGTCGTCGCGCAGGTCGACGGTGCGGCCGCCGGCGCCGGGCTCTCGATTGCGCTGTCCTGCGACCTGCGCGTCGCCAGCGCCTCCTGCAAGATCACCACCGCTTTCGCCAAGGTCGGGCTGTCAGGCGATTACGGCGGCACCTATTTCCTGACCCAGCTGCTCGGCAGCGCCAAAGCGCGCGAGCTCTATCTGACTTCGCCGGTGCTGTCGGCGCAGGAGGCCTACAACCTTGGCATGGTGACCAAGGTCGTGCCCGACGCCGAGGTCGAAGAGGCGGCGCGGGAGCTCGCGATGTCGCTGGCGCAGGGGCCCTCGGTGACGCTCGGCTACATCAAGCGCAACATCAACAACGCCGAGACGATGTCGCTGGAACAATGCTTCGATGCCGAAGCGATCCATCACTCGCGCTCGGGCGAAACCGCCGATCACAAGGAGGCCGCGAAGGCGTTCGTCGAGAAACGCAAACCCGTTTTTCAGGGGCATTGACGATGGCCGGCTATCTGCGGCTGCGGCAGATCTGTCTGGTGGCGCCGCGCCTCGAGCCTGTGATCTCCGATATTGCCGGGATCATGGGGCTTAGCGTCTGTTACCGCGACGGCAATGTCGCCAAATATGGCCTCGAAAACGCGCTGCTGCCGGTCGACACCATCCTGTTGGAGGTGGTCGCCCCGTTCCAGCCCGGCACCGCGGCCGGACGCTTCATCGAGAAGACCGGCGGCCGCGGCGGCTATATGGCGATCTTTAGTTGCGACGATCCCGACCAACGCGGCAAGCATGCCAATGCGATCGGCGTGCGCACCGCCAATGTGATCACGCACGCATCCTATCGCGGCGTGCAGCTGCATCCGCGCGATTGCCGCGCCGCCTTCATCGAATTCAACCATACCGACGGCAGCGACGATGTCCTGGGTCCGTATCCGCCGGCCGGTCCCCATTGGCAGAAATCGATCCGCAAGGACGTGACGCAGGCCTTGACCGGGGTCGAGATGCAGGGCCCCGACCCGCACGGGCTGGCGGCGCATTGGGGCAACATCATCGGCATTCCCGCAAGCCAGAATGCGAACGGTGAAGCCGTGCTGAAATTGTCCAATTGCGATTTCCGCTTCGTCAAAGGCGAAAGCGAGATCATGAGGGGGCTCACCTTTGAGGTCGGCGATATCGCCCGCGTGCGCGATGCCGCCAAGGCCAAGGGCTGCGCGGTGGCGGGTGACAGTTTCCTGCTCGGCGGCGTCACGTTCAAGCTGACCGTGTAAACGTCATGCTGTCATTGCGCGGAGCGAAGCGACGAAGCAATCCATTCTTTCTTTTCGCCGCAAGATGGATTGCTTCGCGGAGCCTGTCATCGGGCGCGCATTCGCGCGACCCGTTGGCTCGCAATGACGTTGAGAGTCAGGCAATAACTAAAAGAGCCATCCCGAATGCCGCATCCGCTTGACAGTTTCTTCGCGCCCGAGAGCATCGCGCTGATCGGCGCTTCCCGCGATCACGAGAAGATTCCGGGCCGGCTGCTGTCGATGCTGCGCAAGAACGACTATCCCGGCAAGCTCTATCCGATCAATCCGAGCTACGGCGATATCGACGGGTTGAAATGCTACAAATCGATCGCGGAGGTCGGCCAGCCGGTCGATCTCGCCGTGATCATCATCCCGGCCAAGGCTGTGCTCGGCGCGCTCGAGCAATGTGCCGCGGTGGGCGTCAGGAACGCCGTGATCATCTCGTCCGGATTTGCCGAGGAGGGCGGCGACAGCGCCGCGATGCAGGACGCCATCGTGGCGCTCGCCAAGAAGACGGGAATGCGCATCTCCGGTCCCAATGCGGAAGGATTTTACAGCCAGGTCCAGCGCGTCGCCGCCACCTTCAGCCCGACCGTCGACGTCAAGCCCGACGCGCCCAATCTGGTCGCGACCAAGAGGCGGATCGGCATCGTCGCGCAGAGCGGCGGCATCGGCTTTGCGATCTATCATCGCGCCAAGGCGCTCGGCATTGCGCTGAGCTATGTCGTCAGCGCCGGCAATGAAAGCGATCTCGGCGCCGGCGAATTTTTCGAATATTTGGTGCAGGATTCCTCGACCGACGTGATCCTGCTGTTCATCGAGGGCATCCGCGACGTCGAGAAATTCCTCGCCGCCGCTCGACGCGCGGCGGGGCTTGGCAAGCCCGTCATCGTCACCAAAGTCGGCCGCTCCGGCGCCGGCGAGCGGGCGGCCGCGTCGCATACCGCCAGCATGGCCGGCTGGTCGGCCGCCTATGACGCGGTGTTCGCCAAATACGGTTTCATCGTTTCCAACGACCTCGATGAGGCCGTGACCATCGCGGCCGTGCTGACCACCAATCCGCTGCCGAAGGGTGACCGCGTCGCGGTGCTGACGGTTTCCGGCGGCGCCGGCATCTGGGGCGCGGACACGGTTTCGATGCAGGGGTTGCGGGTGCCCGAACTGTCGCCGTCGATCCAGACCGAAATCAAGAAGCTGCTGCCATCCTATGGCTCCGCCGGCAATCCGATCGATGTCACCGCGCAGGGCGCCAGCAGTGGCGGGCTTCAAAGGAGCATCGACCTGCTCGACGTGTCAGATGAAGTCGACGCCATCCTGATGGTGCTGTCGCTGTCGAGCGAGGTACGGATGCCGTTCAAACAGAGTGAGCTGAAGCCGGTGATCGATGCGCAGCACAAGCCGATCGTGTTCTATTCCTACACGCTGCCGTCGCATTTCGCGCGCAGCGAGCTCGCGAAGTCCGGAGTCGTCGTGCTGTCGGGGTTGACCCATGTCGGCGTCGCCATGCGGCGGATCGCCGATTACGCAAAATTCAAGCTGGCGCCGCCGGCGGATCATGCGGCGCTGCCGCCGCGCGATCTCGCAGGCTATCTGAAATCGCCGACGCTCTCGGAATTCGACAGCAAGTCGCTGCTGCGCGAGGCCGGCATCGCGCTACCTGACGAGGTGCTGGTGACGGAACGCGATGGGCTCGATCCGGCGATCGCCCGTGCCGGCTTTCCGCTGGTGATGAAGATCCAGTCGCGCGATATCCCGCACAAGAGCGAGGTCGGCGGCGTGCGCGTCAACGTCGCGACCAAGGGCGAGGCGTTCATTGCCTATCAGGCGCTGCTGGACAGCGCGCGCAGGCACCGGCCCAATGCCGCGATCCAGGGCGTGCTGGTCGCCCCGATGGCGAAGAAGGGCGTCGAGCTCATCATCGGCACGATGCGAGACGCCACCTTCGGTCCGATGATCATGGTCGGCCTCGGCGGCGTCACCACCGAACTGTTCAGGGATGTGATCTATCGTCCAGCGCCGGTGCGTGCTGCGGAAGCATCCGCGATGCTGGAGGCGCTGAAGGCCGCGCCATTGCTTCATGGGTTTCGCGGCGCGCCGAAGGCCGACGTCGCGGCGTTGTCGCGGTTGATCTCAGAGATCTCGGTGCTGGCGGCGCAACACGCCAACGAGATTTCCGAGATCGAGATCAATCCGGTGCTGGTGCATCCGGCCGGGCAGGGGGTTACGATCGTGGATGCGCTGGTGGTGGGGAAGAAGACGTAAGCTCTCTCCCCAAGTCGTCCCGGCCTGGTGCGCAATTGCGGGTTTATTCCCTTGAGACAGGTAGCCACAACAGCTAGTGGATTGCCGATGTTCATGGTATGTTCTATATAGCCGTCATGCCCAAACCGCTCTGGTACGATCCGGAAACCAACCCATCTCAGTCTTGGCGGCCCTCTGGCGGGTTAGGCATCTGTGCACGCGGGCTGAGGCGACGCTGCCGCACAGGAGAGCGCCCGGCAGCGCTCTCCTCATCAAGGCGATCATAACCGCCATTGATGACTATGCCGAACACGAGACGGGCAACCGGGAATTTTTCTGGAATAGGCCTCAGAGCGTCGGTTGAGTAGGCGAAAGCTTTTACAATTTACAGTAGGATGGATCTGCCATGGCAGCCGCCGCCAAAAAACAGAGACCTGCACTAAACCCGCTGATGCTCAAATGGGCGCGCGAGTGGCGCGGTCACACGCTTGAAGACGCTGCGCGCCGAGTCAATAAAAAGCCAGAAGATATTGCGGCTTGGGAAAAGGTCGAAAATTCCCTAGAGGCGGTCGACCGTCCAACGGTCAAGCAAGCTCGCTCGCTTGCTGATCTTTATGACCGTGCATTTCTAGAGTTTTTCAGAAGCGAGCCACCTCCAATAAAGGAACCTGAGCTCGTTCCAGATTTTAGAATGCACCGCGGGGCCGATAAACCAGGAGAAGAGCGCGAACTCAAACTCATTCAGGGTTGGGCTGAAGCTCAGAGACAGAACGCAATCGACCTTTACGCTGAGCTAGGCGACCAACCACCAACCGTACCCGACCAGCTTTTTGTTGATGATAAAATCGATGTGGAGATCGCAGCAAATAATGCGCGGCAAGTCCTAAAATTTTCAATGTCCGAACAATTTGGTCTTCGAATAAACGATCAAGGTAAGCTTCCGGAGATCATGCGACTCAAGTTTGAGGCCGCCGGAATTCTAACTCTGAGAGTTAGTGGTCTTTCAGATTTTCAAGCGAGAGGGATTTGCATATTTGCATCTCCTCTGCCCGTTATCGTCTTCGCTAACGAGACGTCAGGTGCGCAATGTTTCACGCTGGCGCACGAACTTGGACACGTTATCCTCAAGCAAAGCGGCATAAGTGGAAAACGAATAAAAGACAATCCGTCTAAAATAGAACAGTGGTGCGACCGGTTTGCGGCATCATTTCTGATGCCAAAGACAGAGATAGCTGTGGCGCTTGGTAGCCCACTCAATCCTCCTCTGGATGAAATTTCAGATGAGAAACTCGAACAACTAGCCACTCGCTTTCGCGTAAGCCAGCACGCTATGCTGATCCGCCTTGTCAATCTTGGTTACGTAAATTCAACTTATTATTGGGGTGTAAAAAAGCCCTTCTTTGACTCTCAAGAAGCAATTCTAAAGTCATTCGCTCGATCTAAATATTACGGGAGTCGTTATCGCAATTCTCTCGGACGGCTATACACTGGGCTTGTTATCGAAGCTTGGAATTCCGGCAAGATAACAAATCACAGTGCCGCCGAGTATATGGGAATAAAGAACTTTGAGCATCTTTTTGCCATACGCGAAAATTTTAGCAGTTCATGAAAAAATATTGCGTCGACACCTCGGGAATATCCAACCCCTTGGAGACGATGCCCGAGGACATACATGAATCTGCGTGGAAGAAAATTAAGGAGCGTATCGTTGATGGTGATTTTGCTGTAACGACGGAAATATATGATGAAATGGTTCACATTGTCGGAACCGTCGGTGAAGTCATCAAGGCTTCGGAAGAAGAGTTGGTTTTGGAAGTCGGCGAAGGTGAATGGGATTATCATACATATATCTCGGAAGTAACGCGCATGCAGACCGTTTATGCCGAGTTCATATCCGAAAACAACAATGGGCGCAGCGGAACAGTTGGGCTGAATGATATCTCGATTATCGTTCTAGCGAAGACTCTGGGACTGCCGCTGGTTCATATGGAATCCGCAGTAAATAATGAGGCCTCTAAAAAGCGTCGAATTCCAGATATATGCAAGATGGAAAGCGTCGCAGAGATGCCCTTTAGTTCCTACTGTCGAAAAGAGGGACTCAAGTTTTAATGCCATCCTTTCTCACTCTGGGTCGAGAGAACACGGCGTATGGGTCCCGGCTCAAGGCCGGGACGACGGGTTGAGGGAGCAAGGCCCGGATCACCGCCCCCTGAAATTCGCGACGCGGCGTTCGGCACTGGCTTTGACGCCTTCCTTGAAATCTTCGGTGGCGCGCAGTTTGGTTTGCTCCACCAATTCGTGGTTGGTGGCGGCGAGCACGCGGTCGGCGAGGCCGGCGCGCATGGTGGCGCGGGTCGAGATCAGGCCGAGCGGCGAACATTCGGCGATCTCAGCTGCGAGCTTCATCGCCTCGGCGCGCACCTGGTCCTGCGGCACGCAGACATTGGCAAGGCCCATCCGTGTGGCTTCTTCGCCGGTGACACGGCGGCTGGTGTAGAAAATCAGTTCGGCGTTGTTCTTGCCGACCAGTTCGGGAAGCGTGGCCGTCAGCCCGAAGCCCGGATGAAAACCGAGCTTGGTGAAATTGGCGGCGAAACGCGCTTCGGGGCAGGTGACGCGGAAATCAGCCGATACCGCAAGACCGAGGCCGCCGCCGATGGCCGCGCCATGCACGGCGGCAACGATCGGCTTCTTGTTGCGGAAGATGCGCACCGCCTGGACATAGAGATG
>Ga0137416_10001061_pt1 | contig 13646 bp, 8 predicted proteins | sample CZODoug3_1_1_16f_FD_108282 | JGI IMG/M metagenome (GOLD analysis project Ga0137416, IMG submission 108282) | Vadose zone soil fungal communities from Angelo Coast Range Reserve, California, USA - CZODoug3_1_1_16fungal (Illumina Assembly) | ecosystem: Environmental > Terrestrial > Soil > Vadose...
ATGCGGCAATTGGCTCTTGTTCTGCTCATACTGGTTGATGCCGGTTGCCTGTCTGGAGCCTGGCCGCGAGGGTCCCTTCAGCGCGACGGACTTCCGCCCCAAGGGCTCCCTTCAGCGGGAGAAAACTTGGCGATCATCGTCAACCGGGCTAATTCCATCGATAATCTCTCCGCCGCGGAGCTTCGCCGGATTTTTCTGGGCGCACGTGGCCATTGGCCGAGCGGCCGCCGCATCACGATCGTCATGATGGAGCCGGGCCAGCCCGAACGCGCGGCAGTTCTCCGTCAAATCTGCCAGATGTCGGAGAACGAATTTAACAATCACTTTCTTCATGGACTGTTCACGGGCGAGGTTCTCGTCTCTCCTAAGATCCTGGCAAGCCCCGTGGGCGTCCGAAAGTTCGTCTTTAACGTGCCGGGTGCCATTGGCTACCTGCGCATTTCGGATGTGGACTCGTCCGTAAAAATCGTTAGCATTGAAGAGCGCTTTCCCAACGAAAAAGTTTACCCTCTTCACGTACCGGCTCCCTCAGCCAAATAGCATGAACAGGCAAAGCAAATTTGTGGCAGGAGAAGCGGGAGGTCCCAGACCGGGCGCAGTTGCAGGATCGGGTACGCTCTCCCGTTACCGCTCCGCTCTTTTGCTTCTCCTCGTCCTTTGCGTGGTGATCGTGGCGGGTGTAGTCGTGATCCACGATGTCCGGAGCACAGGCGTCGAGGCGCAGAAAATGTATGCAGGTTCTGTGCTGGGCCTTCACAGAATTGGCGATTTGCAGTATGCGGCGCAGGAGACGCGCCGGAGCAGCCTTTACGCGCTGAGCACCAACGATAGCAATCTCCAAGTGAAGTATGCCGACCAGTCGCGCGAGGCCGACCATCTCGTAATCGAAGGTGTTAGCGAATACCTTCGTGAAGCAAAAAGCCCGGTCGAAGTGGAGGTCGGCAAGAGGCTCCAAAATGACTGGTCGACCTACCTCAAAGTTCGTGATGAAGTCTTGGCCTCTATACTTGAGGGAAGCGCGAAAGAAGCAGTAGACCTTGACCTCAAAGACGGCGTGCCATTATTCGATCGGGTTCGTGAAGACCTTGAGGCCATCGAGCGTCTTTACGACGACCAGGCCTCGCAGCGGCTTGCAAACGTCGCGGCTAGCTCCAGGCGCGCCATGATCCGCTTGGTCGGCGTCCTCGGCATTACCTTGGTTTTTGCCATCGTTTCCGTCTGGGCCATTCAGAGAAACACCATGCAGTCCGCGATTCAACTAGCTAAACTGCAGATGGAGTTCGTCGCTTCGGTCTCCCACGAGCTGCGCACGCCACTCGCGGTAATCTCTTCGGCCGCTGACAATATTGCTGACGGCTTGCTGGAAGGGAAGGAAGAGATCAAGAATTACGGGTCTGCAATTAGATATCAGAGTAATCAAATGGCCGAGCTGGTAAATGAAATACTGCTATTCGCTGCCACAAAAGATCGCAAGAATGCCTATGTTTTGTGCCCGCTGAAAGTATCCGACCTCGTGGACTCCGTGCTAGTCAGGACCTCGGAATTGGTAAAGAGGGCTGGCTTCACTGTCGACGTTCAAATCGATGCCGAGTTGCCCTGTGTCGTGGGTGATATGTCCGCACTCTCTCAATGCTTACAGAATCTGCTCATAAATGCCGTAAAATACAGTGGTCGGAGCCGCTGGATCGGCGTCAGAGCTTTCGTCAGCGATTCAGAAGTGCGTAAGGGCAAAAAGGTTTGCATCGCTGTTCAAGATCGCGGTATTGGAATTCACCGTTCGGAGTTACCCCACATTTTCGAGCCCTTCTATCGCAGCACCGCGGTCACGGCTGAACAGATTCATGGCACTGGCTTGGGATTATCGCTATCAAAGACCCTGGCCGAAGCTATGGGGGGAGAGCTTTCCGTCGTTAGTGAACTCGGAGTCGGAAGTGTTTTTACTCTGGACCTGCAAATCACGAAAGGGCACAAGTTGCTGAGTGCCAGTGCTGCTTCCGGACCAGATGCCACGGTTGAAAAATGAACGAGAGCATTTTACTGATAGAAGACGAAGAAGCTCTGCGGATGACATTGGGCGATCGCTTGCGAAGTGAGGGTTACGTCGTTGACTTCGCCGGAGATGGGGAACTGGGCTTTGAAAAAGCAACTCGTCTGCCCTTCGATCTGGTCATCCTCGATATCATGCTGCCTCGCTGCAACGGTCTCGACGTCTGTCGCGGGATCCGTGCAGCAGGCTCGGCTGCGCCCATTCTCCTCCTGACTGCTCGCGGCCAAACTATTGATAAGGTGGTTGGCCTGAAGGTGGGTGCCGATGACTACGTCACCAAACCTTTCGATACCATGGAACTGCTCGCCCGCATTGAAGCCTTGCTGCGGCGCTCCGCCACCCGTCCCAACCAAGGTATTCTCCAGTTTGGTTCAATCCGTCTGGATCTTCGCGGAACTACCGTGACTCGCGACGGCAAACCCGTCTACCTTTCTGCTCGGGAGTTTCATCTCTTGCGTTATTTGGCAGAGCATTCGGGAATTACTCTTTCCCGTGCTGAACTTCTGCGCGAGGTGTGGGGGTATGAGATTGACACTTTTACCCGCACCGTCGACGTACACATTGCCAGCCTGCGCCAAAAATTGGAGAATTCTCCCAAGAACCCCGTCTTGATTCGCACGGTCCCAGGCTTGGGCTATAAGTTCAAAGGATGAGTCGGTGCTGCCTGTTTTATGCGAGAACCTTCCCTGACGGCCGAGGTTTCACTTCTGTTCCAGTAGTTCCAAAATGGGTCTAACTGTCTCGTAATGCTCCTTCGTGTACCAGCTTGGTGCATATTCTTCCAGAAGATGGCATAGCTCGATAAAGACATCGGCCGAAGCTTTTCCACCCCGTCGCAAGGCAGATTCGGCTCTCTTGTGGTGCGCTTGCGTGTACCACTGAGGAGCATGGCTCTCCAAAATGTCATATAGTTTTCGGAGCGCTTTTGTAAGTCTCGCGTTTTGGTGGCCCTTTTCGGAAAGTGCACCCAGGTGCTGCGGGCTACTGCTTACTTTGCCTTGATGGGCACGCTTGGCGAGATCTGAGCCACACCCTCTCGATCGATCTGCTTCCATAATCAGCGTGAGCAAGCTTCGTAAGACTTCCCTGAGATCCTACACAATTCGAGGATCCGCTTTGGGCTCGCTCAGCCTCCACATCACATTAGTCTACTCGCCTAACAAAAGTGCCGTAAAAAAAATGCAAGTTGGTTGTAAACCTGGTCAGACTTCAAGCAAGTTTGTGGCCCATTTGCCTGTGGCTGCGCGGGTCGGAACACGGTCGGGTGAGGCTTTTTTGGACTCATCCTTTCGAATCCCCGGTCGCCGAACTTGCTTGAACCCTAAGCCTAGGGATACCTCCATTTCGCGAGGGCCGCCACTTAACACGTGATCTGTCGGACTCTTTTGGCCCAGACTCGCGACATGAGGTATTGCTTTAGTCTAGGCGACCGGTTTTGTAGTACTAGTTCTTGCTCTATTTCCACTGTTGTTTGTTGGCCTTAAACTGTCCGCTAGTACAGTTGCTTTTGATACCCCGCAAGTACGAACATCTTTGAGGAGTTTAGCCTGAAAAGCTTACAAAGAATTTACAGGCTCTGTAGAAGGTTCTTCTGATTGGAGGAATTTTGCCATCAGGAATCCCACAGCGGAGTTGGATCGATAGCAGCAGGGCTCTAGGGGGCTTTACGTCTAAGTGCATACAAATCTTGTGCTGGCTGGTACTCCTGTCGTGGCCGACAGCGGGTGCTCCCGTGCCGGACTCCCAGCGGGAGAGCACTCGTAGCCCGCACGGTTCTCTTGCGATTCCTTGTGAAAACTGTCACACGGCTGCGAGCTGGCGCCCCATCCGTGCCGTGCCTGAGTTCGATCACAACAAGACCAAGTATCCGCTTCGTGGAATGCACGAAAAAGTGCAATGCGTGCAGTGCCATGTCAAGCCGGTGTTCACCAACGTCGGCAAGAATTGCCAGGATTGCCACACCGACATCCACCAGCGAAAAATGGGCACGGACTGCGCGCAGTGCCACACTGTTCAAGGCTGGAATATCGCTGTCCAGCAAGTGAAAGATCATCAGAATCGTTTTCCGCTGCTGGGAGCTCACGCGGCCGTGCAGTGCGAAGATTGCCACAAGAGCGCGGCGGTCGGTCAGTTTCAAGGCTTGTCGACGGCATGCAACTCCTGCCATATGCGGGACTTTCAGCAGGCGAAGAGTCCGGACCACGTAGCCGGTCAATTCCCGCAAACCTGCGACACGTGCCACACATTTGACAGTTGGTTTGGCGCCACCGTAAACCACTCTGCCCCTCCGATCAATTTTCCGCTCACGAACGGCCACGCAAATGTGCCCTGCGTGAACTGCCACGTAGGCAACAACTACAATCTGCAAATTGCGGCGACGGACTGCGGGCATTCGGGTTGCCATCTTACCACCTGGCAGCAGACGGCGAATCCGAAGCACTCGGCGGCGCCCACGGTATTTCCGATTGCGACATGCTCGACTTGCCATAACACGGTTTCGTGGCTGACGGCGAATTTTGATCACTCCACGACGGGCTTCCCGCTGGCCAATTCGCACCAGATGGCGCCAGCCGGCAAGGTAAACGCCTGCGCGGACTGCCATATCAACAACAATTACAATTTGACGACTCAACTGAATGACTGCGGGAATTCTGGGTGCCACCTAACGACCTGGCAGCAGACGGCGAATCCGAAGCACTCGGCGGCGCCCACGGTATTTCCGACTGCGACATGCTCGACTTGCCATGATACGGTTTCCTGGCTGACGGCGAAGTTTGATCACAGCACGACGGGCTTCCCGCTGGCCAATTCGCACCAGATGGCGCCAGCCGGCAAGGTGAACGCCTGCGCGGACTGCCATATCAACAGCAATTACAATTTGACGACTCAACTGAACGACTGCGGAAATTCTGGGTGCCACCTGACGACCTGGCAGCAGACCAACAATCCGGCGCACTCGGCGGCGGGTGCGACCTTTGCGGCGGCCAATTGCTCCACCTGCCACAACCCGACGTTGTGGACGAACGTAGTGTTTAATCACGCCGCAACCGGCTGGGCGCTAACCGGCTCGCATCAAATGGCACCCGCGGGCAAAGTCGCGGCCTGCACGGATTGCCACATGGGCAACAACTATACTTTCACCGCCGCGAACACGGATTGCTACGGCTGCCACCAGACGGCCTGGAACAGCACTCCGTCATTTGGCGGCGCTGTGCCGAACCACATTGCCGCAGGCTTTCCGACTTCGCTCTGTTCGTCCTGCCACGACACGGTTTTGTGGACGGATTCAACCTTCAACCACGCCAGTACCGGTTTCCCGCTGACGAATTCGCACCAGATCGCACCGGCCGGCAAGGTTACGGGTTGCGATCAGTGCCATGTGGGCAATTATTCGACGCTGTCGATTGCGCCGACAGATTGCGCGAATTCGAAATGCCACCTGACGACGTACAACGGGACGAACAATCCGGTGCACGCGACAGCCGGGGCGCCGTTTGCGGCGGCGAACTGTTCGACTTGCCACAACACGATGTCCTGGACGACGGCAGTATTTGATCACAGCACGACGGGCTTTCCGCTGACGAATTCGCACCAGATGGCGCCGGCCGGCAAGGCGAACGCTTGCTCGGATTGCCACACGGGAAACAACTACACGGCCGGCTTCCCGCCCATGGATTGCGGCAACAGCGGGTGCCACCTGAAAGATTGGAACAGCACACCGACGTTTGGCGGGAATGTGCCGAACCACATTACAGGGGGCTTCCCGACGTCGCTCTGTGGCCAGTGCCATGACACCATCGTGTGGACGGATTCAACCTTCAACCACGCCAGTACCGGTTTCCCGCTGACGAATTCGCACCAGATTGCGCCGGCCGGAAAGGTTACGGGTTGCGACCAGTGCCATGTGGGCAACTATTCGACGCTAGCCATTCAGCCGACGGATTGCGCGAATTCGAAATGCCGCCTGACGACGTACAACGGGACGAACAATCCGGTGCACGCGACAGCCGGGGCGCCGTTTGCGGCGGCGAACTGTTCGACCTGCCACAACACGATGTCCTGGACGACGGCAATATTTGATCACAGCACGACGGGCTTTCCGCTGACGGGTTCTCACCAGCTAGCACCGGCCGGCAAGGCGAGCGCTTGCTCGGATTGCCACACGGGAAACAACTACACGGCCGGCTTCCCGCCCATGGATTGCGGCAACAGCGGGTGCCACCTGAAAGATTGGAACAAGACGCCGACGTTTGGCGGAAACGTGCCGAACCACATGACGGCAGGCTTCCCAATCTTACTCTGCTCGACCTGCCACGACACGGTGCTCTGGACGGATGGAAAGTTTGATCACAGCACCACGGGCTTCCCGCTGCAGGGGCCGCACATGCTCGCGCCGCGCACGGCCGTGACGGGCGCGATCGGGCCGATGGTCAATGCCTGCACCGACTGTCACCTCGGCGGCAACTACACGACAGGCTATCCGACGACGGATTGCTATGGTTGCCACCAAACGTACTATACGAACGCACAGAACTACGGGGCCACCGTGCCCAATCACGTCACAGCGAATTATCCGACAGCGTGCATTTCCTGCCATACGCCGTGGGTGACCCAGGCGTGGCTTGGTGCCGTTTTCAATCACACGTATTTCCGGATTCCGCACCACGGGTCCGTCTGCAGTGATTGTCACATCGCTGCGACGAACTATAAGACGTTCTCTTGTGAGGCTTGTCACACGGTGCCGACTGCGCACCGGCCCGGCATGTCGCATCCTAACGTTTGCACGCCATCTCCCGCGTGCTGGTACAGCCCGCCGACTAGGTGCTACGACTGCCATAAGGGATGATGCAGAGGGGCAGATGCTCCGCAGGCTTCTGCAACGTAGTCATCAGGGAAGCGCAAGAAATTCCGGCGAAGCCGGGAGTCACAAGCACTGGGGGAATGATTTAGGTGTCAGATTGGATTAGAAAGTTAGGGCTGTTTCTAGACGGGCTTTTCGCTCGCCCGGCTGCGGTAGTTTTTCTGGCCGCTGCGCTTTGCGCCTGCTATTCCCCCATTATTCTGGCCCAAGCTCCCGCAGGTCCTACAGCACCTCCAGCGAACCGTCCCGAACAGGACAGCAAGAAGCCCACGGTATTCAAAGTCAAATCCCTCGGTGACAAGACGGTGTACCTCGAAGCTGGCCGCAATGCCGATTTGCAGGAAGGCATGAAACTTTCTGTGGTGGAGGCCCCGCCAGACGGTGTGATTGCGGAAGGAATCCAGTACAGAGGTTACGAGCACGTGGCCGAGCTGGTGGTTTCCTCGGTCTCGGACTCCTCCGCCGTCTGCGATGTAGTAAGGGCCGATGGGGAACTGAAGGTTGGACAAGCGGCGTTTCTTACCCCGGATAGTGTCCAGAACCGGCGTCAAACGGAACTGGCGGCCGATCAGGACAAGTATCCCATCCTCATGACGTTTACTTACGGCGATCCGCTGGATGAAGAGGTTCGGGAAACTCAGGAAGCCCAACAGACGCGGCTGACTCCGATGCAGCGTATGCGTGGACGCCTCGGCTTCGATTACGGCGGGACGAACGAATCCGGGGGCTTCCACTCCCGCCAAATGGGATTGGTAATTGATGCGGATATGCGGAATATCGGCGGGACATTCTGGAATTTTATAGGCTCGTGGCGCGGGAATTTCGGTACCAGCAGCACGACGCTTCCCGGTGCGGGATCCCAGACGCTGACCGACTTGGTCAATCGCACCTATCGCATTGGATTTACTTACCAGAGCCCTTATTCCCCGGTGACACTGGGAGTTGGCCGGTTATTTCTGCCCTGGGCGCCGGGCTTGAGCACTATTGATGGCGGCTACTTTGGCAGGAAGTTCGCTCGGGAAGCCACTTTTGGATTTTTTGCCGGCTCAACTCCGGATCCCTCCTCTTGGAGTTACAACCCGAACCAGCATATCGCTGGAGCTTTTGTGAACCTGGAGCATGGCAGCTTCGATCATTTCCGGGTATTCAGCACCATGGGAGTGGCGATTACCAGCATCCAGTGGAAGGTGGCGCGGCAATTCGCTTTTTTTGAAAACACCTGGTCGTGGAAGCAACACGTGTCATTCTACAACTCGCTGCAGGCGGATGCGGCCCGGACCTCTCCGCTCGTTAATGGAGGCAGGAACCCCACGCAGGTTTCGCAGAGCTTTTCTTCGCTTCATTTTCAGCCCATCAAGCTATTCGGTTTCGGCGTGAACCACAATTATTTCCGCTCGCTGCCGACATTCGATCCGCGCTTGGTGGGCACAGGTTTGCTGGATCAATACCTCTTCCAGGGATTCAGCGGCGACGTGAGATTCTCTCTGCCAAAACACATTGGCCTGTTCGCCAGCCTCGGGAAAAGCAAAACGACCACAGATAAGAAGAGTTCGCTCAACCAGGCGTACGGCCTCTCCCTCGGCAGCTTGTGGAAAACCGGCTTGCTCTTGGACCTCCACTATTCAAAATTCAATAGCTCGTTCGGCAGCGGAAAATACGAATCGTTTTCGCTTTCCAAGAGCCTCAACGACTCTTTCCGCGTCCAGCTTTATGGCGGTCATCAGGTATTCAACACCGCGCTTTCCACGAACACCAACTCCAATTTCGTCAATGGCGTCGTGGACTGGAACGTCGGGCCGCGTTATTTCCTGGAAGGAAATTACGGCTGGTACCACGGCACCAGCCTAAGCTATACTCAGTGGTCTTCCATCTTCGGGTATCGCATTGGAGGATTCCGCAAATGAGAATCCTTCGTTCCGCTCTTCCAGCTGCATCAACGAAACACCTCGCGCGAAATTGCACGTGTTTTTTTGCTCTTGCTTTCGCGTCTTTCTTTCTCTGTGAAAATCTGTCCGCGCAAACCGCCAATCCTGCCATGGGCGTTACGGAAACCTCTCCCGCTACCCTATCGCCTGCCATGGACGCTCTCGTCCGTGCCCGCAAACTTGTCGAAAAATACTTTGAGCAAGCCTCGAACGTCGTCTGCACGGAAAACGTAACCCAGGCGGTGGTCGGGAAGAACGGCAAGGCCAACTATCGCGAAGATTCCGTCTTCGACTACCAGATGCAGGCCAGCGCGAACTCCGGCTCGCTGAAGCTTGTCGAATCGCGCGACACCCGCAAAGCCGCCTTCCGCGACTCTGCCCGCTCGCTTCTGATCACCAACGGTTTCACCAGCATGCTGCTCATCATCCACCCTATGTATGAGACCAGCTACACCTTCGAGCCAGGCGCCAACGAGTCTGTGGACGGCATCGGCTACGTTCGTATTCATTTCAAACCCGTGCCCGGAGCTTCTTCTCCCGCGGCCATGCAGCTTCGCGGCAAAAATTATCCCATCCCGCTTTCGGGAACCATCTGGATCGAGCCGCAAACCGGCGCCGTAGTCAAGCTGGTCGCTTCCATGGATTCCAGCCTCAGCGATCTGGGCCTGCAAGGCATGCGCAGCGAGATTCACTATGCCACGGTCAATTTCCACGATCCCGAGGAGTCCTACTGGATGCCCATATCCGCTGTTATCGATGTGGAAACAGCCCGCCAGCACTGGCGCAATATTCACCGCTTTGCAGGTTACAAAAGATTCAAGGCCACCATTCAAGTGGAGGAAGCTGAGCGTAAACCATGAGCGCATCCGCAACCATTGGCACGGCCATAATTCCCCGCGAGGACGCCGAAAAAGGCCATCGCATCCGCGTGTACCTGTCCTGGATGCTGGCGCTGGCTGTCGTCCTGGTCATCGCCGGTTACGGTTTCAATTACTACGCGCTGAGTGCCGCCCAGCGCCCCTTCTCGCCCAAACACCAGATCCTGCGTCCCAGCGGCACGATTGGCATCAAGCTGGGCATGGTGGGTGTCTTGATGTTTTTTCTCATCTATCTCTATCCGCTCCGCAAGAAATGGGGCTGGCTAGGCCGCATGGGAAATTCCCGCCACTGGCTTGATTTCCACGTGGTCCTCGGAACTGCCGCGCCCATCATCATCGCTTTCCACTCCTCGTTCAAATTCGGCAACATCGCCGGCATGGCCTTCTATAGCATGCTGATGGTCACGCTCAGTGGCTTTGTCGGCCGCTATCTGTACGCCCACATTCCGCGCGGCCTCAGCGCCGCCGAACTCTCCATGAAGGAGATCCAGGAGAAAGAAGAGGCTCTTCGCAAAGAGCTCGCCGAACAAAAAGCCACGTTTGGCTTTTCCGTCGATGCTCTTTACGAGTTGCCTTCACCGGCTGAAGTCGCCAAAACGCCCCTCATCGCTTCGCTACTCTCCATGTTTTTGCTCGATCTCAAGCGCCCTTTTAAGGCTTCGCTGTTGCGCTTTCGTGAAGCGGGCTTCGGCGCGTGGCTATTTTCCGGCTTCGGCCTTTTGTCCACCCGCGACCAAAAACTCGAGCGCGCCATTCGCTTGGCACAAAAGCAGTCCTCGTTGCGCCAGAGCATCGCCTTTCTTAGTAGAACGCAGCGCATCTTTCAGCTCTGGCACGTCATCCACCGGCCCTTTAGTTACGCCTTTGCTATCCTCGCCATCCTCCATATTGGCATCGCCCTTTTCATGGGCTATAGGCTGTAAGTGAGAAAGATGGAATTGCTCATGAAACGATCTGCCACAGCCATACTGCTTTTCGCCGCCTTCTTCCCTATCAGTGGATGCAAACACCAGCCTAGCGACACTGACGCCATCCGCTCCGGCATCCTGCAGCACCTGACCGCCGTTGGCACCCTCAACATCAGCGCCATGCAAATGGACATCCGCAGCGTTTCCATCAACGGCAATCAAGCCCACGCCGAGGTCGAATTCCGCCCGAAGACCGGAGCCGCCCCGGGTGCTGGCATGCAGGTCGCTTACAATTTGGAAAAACGCGATGGCTCCTGGGTCGTCCTGAAAACGCAAGCCGCTGGAGGCATGATCCAGCATCCGGACCCAAACCAGAATCCGCACCAAAATCAGAACGTTCATTCGGGCAGTCTCCCCAACTTCTCCGATGTTCTGAACCCTTCCGCCGCACCAGCCCAGGGTGCCTTGCCGCCCGGCCATCCCGTGGCCTCGCAGCAATCCAACTCTCCACCCGCCGCGCTCGATAGCGCTTCGGCCAAGAAGCCGCGCTGATTTATGGACACTCTTGTCGCTTTCGTCGTCGCCGTCCTCGTCATCGGCTTCTTCATGCGCAGTTATTTGAAGAAGCAGAAAAAAATCGAACAACTAGCGCTGGAGGCCGAGGAAAAGGGGAAGCTGCGTTCGGACGGCCCGCAATCCCAACATCCCCACATTGATGCCAATTACTGTATTGGCTGCGCCGCTTGCACCATGGTCTGCCCGGAAGGCGACGTCCTCGCCATGCTGGGCGGCAAAGCCGTCATCGTCAATGGCTACAAATGCATCGGCCACAGCCTTTGCGCGGAGGTTTGCCCTGTCGGCGCCATCACCATGGTCTTGGCCCATCCCAGCATGGGCGGCGACATGCCTTACTTGACGCCCGAATTTGAGACGAGCATCAAAAATATGTATATCGTCGGCGAACTCGGCGGCTTGGCGCTCATCAAGAACGCTATCAACCAGGGCCGCGACTGCATCGATAACATCGCCAAGAAAGCCGCAGCCCGGAGCGGCGCACCGCGCTCCCCGGACATTTACGACGTGCTGATCGTGGGTGCGGGGCCTGCGGGGATCACCGCTGCCCTCCGCGCCACGGAGAAAAAACTCAGCTACATAACCATCGATGAAGGAGAGATGGGGGGCACCGTCGCCAAGTATCCCCGCCAGAAACTGGTGATGACCAGTCCGGTGGAATTTCCGATGCACGGAAAATTCAAGAAAACGGAACTCAGCAAGGAAGAACTGATCGCCTTCTGGCAAAAAGTCCTGCAGCGTGCGGATTTCAAGCTTCGCCAGGGCGAGAAGGTCGAAGACATCAAGAAGGGTGAGGACGGCATCTTCACCGTCACGACACCCAAAGCCCAATATCGAGCGCAAGCCGTGATACTGGCGCTCGGCAAGAGCGGCAGCCCGCGGAAACTCGGCGTAAAGGGCGAGGAATTGCCCAAAGTGATGTACCGCTTGATTGAAGCCGATCACTACATCAACAAGAAAATCCTGGTCGTAGGTGGTGGCGACAGCGCCGTGGAGGCCGCCATGGGCTTGGGCCACCAAGTTGGCAATCAGGTCACGCTCTCCTATCGCCAAGAAGCCTTCGGCCGCATCAAGGAGCGCAACGCCCAGCGCATCCAGGAGTCCATCCGCAAGGGCAAAGTCAAAGTGATCTTGAAATCCATTCCCGTCGAGTTCAAAGAACAATCCGTGATCCTGGATGTCAGCGGCAAGCGGGAGGAGATCCCCAACGAGTTCGTCTGGATCTTCGCCGGCGGCGAACCTCCGACGGCCTTCCTGAAGAAAATCGGCATTGGTTTTGGAAACCAAGACCTCACATCGACCGGGAGCAAAGAAGCTAAAGAGGCCAAGGCAGCCAAACTGGCAAATCAACCGAATCAGGAAGCCATGTCCAGTCGTTAGCGAGCCGACATCTGCCCGCGTTGCCCGTTCCCGAGAAGTACTGTTGCCTATAAGGACCGCGCGTCCAGTGATCGCAAACCGCAGTCCTTTGGCCAAGGGTCATTGGAACCCGCCACCTGGGCGGATGCGATCGTTCCATTTTTCTCAGAACTCGGGCGGATGGGAACCCTCGAAGCCAAGGCAATAAATTTCGCTTTCAAAAGCACCTCGTACAAAAGCGGGTTCCGACTCCGAAAAAGTGCAGTGGCGAACCGGCATCGCACTCGGGCAGATCAGTAGCGCCACGTTAGCGGACGGGTTCACACGCCTTGTCGTCCGCGCCAGATTCCGCGGCTACGGCGAATCGACGGACAAGTCTGCGCCGCAGCGGGGTATTGGGAGTTGGAGTCCAACGGCACTCTCGAAGCATCCATTGTTTCCAAGCTGATCGCTCGCTTCAAAGCGGCATCGTAAGGCTGTTCGCTGAGATCGAGTTTCGTTGCTTCCCGGTCTTACCCTGTCCTCGTTCCCTGCACCAATGGGCAATTGCGTTCTCTTTTCAGAATAGGCACACTCCGAGGTTATGTGACCATAAACCTGCGGGCCTGTGATAAGTTCGAGCAGCCGGGCCTGAAGTTTTTGCATTAAAGAATTCACGGAGAATTCGGTGCCACTCTGCGAGTCTGGTGTGCGGTCTACCGCGATACAGAGCCAGCTTTTTCGATTGCTCGTCGCACTTAGTTGGTGCGCCCTGGCCATAGCCCTCTTCGCGGGACCGGCTAGTGCTCAGATTTCGCCGGGGCCCCTTTCCAAAGCTCATCAATCGTTGTCTGGTACCTCGCAATGTGCGAGTTGTCACCAATTTGGCACCAGCGTGCCGACCTTCAAGTGCCTCGATTGCCACAAAGAGATAGCGCAACGTCTTACTGCGAATCACGGCTACCACGCTCGGCTGGGAATGAGAAACCCCAATGGGAAGGACTGCATTCGCTGCCACCTTGAACACAACGGCGAAGACTTCAGCCTGATTCACTGGGAGCCATCCCAAAAACAATTCGATCACCTGCTGACGGGCTACAAACTGGAAGGCAAGCA
>Ga0137416_10001062_pt1 | contig 13631 bp, 8 predicted proteins | sample CZODoug3_1_1_16f_FD_108282 | JGI IMG/M metagenome (GOLD analysis project Ga0137416, IMG submission 108282) | Vadose zone soil fungal communities from Angelo Coast Range Reserve, California, USA - CZODoug3_1_1_16fungal (Illumina Assembly) | ecosystem: Environmental > Terrestrial > Soil > Vadose...
CCGGCGGTGAACTCCCCGGACGAGTGGCCCATCAGCGCGTCGGGCCGGACGCCCCAGGACTCCAGCAGCCGGAACAGCGCCACCTGGAACGCGAACAACGCCGGCTGGGTGTACTGGGTCCGGTCGATCCGGTCGTCGGCGAGCGCCGCGCGCACCGCGGGGTCGAACCCGTCCAGCACCTCGTCGAAGGCGTGCGCGAACACCGGGAACCGGGCCGCCAGCTCAGCGCCCATCTCCGGCCGCTGACCGCCCTGGCCGGAGAGAACCATCCCGACCCGGCCCTCGCCCGCCGCGCGGCCCCGCACCGGCACGGCCGCCAGCAGCTCCGCCCGGGTGGAGCCGAGCAACACCGCGCGCTCGGGGAGGGCGGCCCGCGTCGACGCGAGGGACAGCCCGATGTCGGCCGCCGTGGCGTCCACCGCCGCCAGCCGGGAGAGCTGCGCCTCGAGCGCCTCGAGCGCCTCGGGCGAGCGGGCCGAGTAGACCCACGGCACTGGGATGCTCTTGGCCTGCTTCGGTGACCGCTTTGCGCGCTTCGACCGCTTGCGCTCGGGCGTGGGCACCGGCGCTCCCGCGAGCACGAGGTGACAGTTCGTGCCGCCCATGCCGAACGCGCTGACCCCGGCCATCGGAACGGTGTCCGCGTCGGGCAGCGAGCCACACGCCTGCTGCACGCGCAGGTTCAGGGCGTCGAAATCGATGTCGGGGTTCGGCGTCTCGAAGTGCAGGCTCGCCGGCAGCTCGCCGTGCCACAGCGACAGCACCGCCTTGACCAGCCCGGTGACGCCGGCGGCGGCCTCGAGGTGGCCGACGTTCGTCTTCACCGAGCCGACCAGCAGCGGCGCGCGCCGTCCGGCCGCCCGGCCGAGCACCGCCCCGAGCGCGCCGGCCTCCACCGGGTCGCCCGCGCGGGTACCGGTGCCGTGCAGCTCGACGAACGCCACCTCCGCCGGGTCGACCCGGGCCGCCCGGTACGCGGCGCGCAGCAGTGCCTCCTGCGCGGAGCCGTCCGGCGTGGTGTACGTGGCGCCGCCGCCGTCGTTGTTGACCGCGCCGCCGCGGATCACGCAGTACACCCGGTCGCCGTCGCGCACCGCGTCGGCCAGCGGCTTGAGGACGACCACCGCGCCGCCCTCGCCGCGCACATAGCCGTCGGCGGCGGCGTCCATGGTCGCGCACCGACCGTGTGGGGAGAGCGCGCCGAGCGCCAGCGCGTCGAGCGAGCCCGCCTGGAGCAGGTTCAGGTCCACGCCACCGGCCAGTGCCAGCCCAGCGCCGGTGGTGGCCAGGTTCTCGCACGCCAGCTGGACCGACACCAGCGACGAGGACTGCCCCGTGTCGACCGTCAGGCTGGTCCCGGTCAGCCCGAGACAGTAGGAGACCCGGTTCGCCACCGAGCCCCGGTGGTTGCCGGTGAGGGCGTACTGGCGCAGCGCGGGATCCCCGCTCGCGCGCACCAGGTCGGCGTACTCGCTGGACATCGAGCCGAGGAACACCGACGCGGTGCGGCAGGCCGGGTCGTCGGGCGCCCGCCCGGCGTCCTCCAGGGCCTCCCAACACAGCTCGAGCGCCAGCCGCTGTTGGGGGTCCATCGCCGTGGCCTCGCGTGGCGAGATAGCGAAGAAGTCGGCGTCGAAGCCCGTGACGTCGTCGAGGAACCCGCCACGCCTCAGCTCCGGATGCGCGGCGAGCGTCGCCGGATCCTCGTCCGGCCACCGTCCCGGCGGGACCTCTCCGAGGGCGCTCGTGCCGCCGCGCAGCAGCTCCCACAGCGCCGCCGGACTCGAGGCAGACGGCAGCCGACAGGCGATGCCGATCACGGCCACCTCGGTCCCGCCGTTGTTCACGTTCCCGCGACTGTTCACGTTGCCGCCACCGTTCAAGTTCATGCCACCGTTCGGGTTCGCGCCGACGTTCGAATTCCCGTCACCGGTCAAGGCTCATCAGCCGGCAACCCCTTCTCCTTGACCGGTGCACCCGAAGCTAAGACCGCCGGGCTAGGGTTTGTGCCAACGTTGGGGCTCCTAGGCGGCGGTGGCCGGCCTGACTAGCGGTTTCACCAGAGGCCGATCCGCTTTGATCTGATCCCATGGACAAGCTCGTGGGGCACGGCCCGGACCGCCGAGGTAACGGGCAGCGACCGGAACCCGGGCCGCACGTGCTGGCCGTGCTCTATCCGGCATTCGGGCACGTCCTGCCGATGCTGCCGATCCTCGCCGAGCTGGTCCGCCGCGGCTGCCGGGTCACCGCGACCACCGGGGCCAAGTTCGCCGACCGCGTCCGCGCAACCGGCGCCGAGGCGGTCACCTACACCACAGCCCTGAGCGACTCCGCCCCGCCGGACAGCCTCACCTCCGACGAACTCGCCCGCGCCACGCTGCGGTACCTCGAGGAGATGCTGGCCGTGTCGCCGGTCATCGAGTCGTGCTCGCGGCCCGACGCCCTCCTCTACGACACCACGGTGTGGGCACCGCCCCGGGTGCTGGCCATCAGGTGGGAGTGCCCCGCGCTGCAGGTGGTGCCGACGTTCGCGTCCAACGAATACTTCTCGGTGGCCGAGAGACTTGGCCGGGTCGCGCCGCCGATGGATCCCGGACACCCGGCCTTGGCGCGGTTCGGCCAACTACTCGCCGAGTACGGCGGTGAGCACAAGGTGCCCATGGAACGTGCCGGTGAGGTGATGTCCGGTCGCGGTCAGACCACTATCGTCACGATCCCTCGGGCTTTCCAATTCTTCGCTGAAACCTTCGGCGACGACCATGTGTTCGTCGGGCCATGCCTGGACACATCCGACGCGAGCACCGCTGGCTGGCGCCCCGTACCCGGCGGCGGGCCGGTCGCGCTGATCTCGCTCGGGACCACGGTGAACGAGCAGCCCGATCTGTTCCGACGCTGCGCCGAGGCGTTCGGCGGCACCGATTGGCAGGTGGTGATGACCGTCGGCGGGCGGCTGGACCCCGCCACCCTCGGGCCGCTCCCGCGCAACGTCGAGGTCCACCAGTGGCTCCCGCACGCCGAAGTGCTCCGGCACGCCAGCGTATTTGTGTGCCAGGGCGGAATGGGCAGCGTGCAGGAGTCGCTGTACTACGCGGTGCCGATGGTGGTCGTTCCGCACCATCACGAGCAGCAGGCCAATGCCGAGCGCATCGCCGAGCTGAGCCTCGGCGACGTACTGGCCCGGGAGTCGCTCACGCCCGACCTGGTGCGCGACGCCGTCGCGCGGGTCGCCGGCGACGGCGACATCGCCGTCCGGACGCGGGCCATGCGTGACCACATCCACGCCGCGGGCGGTGCTTCCCGGGCGGCGGAAGCGATCATGGCGGAGGCGACGAGCCACCCGAACCGCCTCGTCCCGACCAACGACTGAGCCACCGACCGCACTGAGCCGCGAGGCTGCCCGGGCGACTGAGCCATGCGGTTCAGTCGCCCGGGTCCCGCCCGCGGCCGGCCGGGTCAGGCCATCGCGGCTTCGAGCGCGTCGGCTGCGCGGTCCGGACCTCCCGCGTCCTCGGCATGCCGGCGCATATCGGCGACGCGACCACGAATGCTCTCGTCCGCGGCCACTCCCAGGACGGCGTCGCGCAGGTCCTCCGGCGTCATGGTGTCGAACGGCAGCACACGGCCAAGACCGAGCTCGGCCGCCCGGCGGGCGTTGATGCGGTGCTCGGTGACGTCCGGCGGCACCAGTACCAGCGGCGTGCCGAACGACAGGGCCTCCATCATGCTGCCCATGCCGGCGTGGCAGACGAACACCGATGCCCTCTGCAGCAGCACCGTGTGCGGCGCCCACCGGTACACCTCGACACCGGTCAGGTCGCTCAGCTCGTCCGGATCGACACCGCCGCTGCCAAGGGTGATCACAACTCGCCAGGGCAGCCCGGCGAACGCTTCGGCGCAGCGGCGGAAGAACTCGGCGTTCTTGTTGAACGTCGTGCCGAGCGAGATCAACACGAGCGGCCGATCGTCGGACTCGTCCAGCCAGCTGTCGGCCTTCGGGGTCGGCCGCAGGCACGGCCCGACGAACGTGTGCCGGTCGTCGAAGTCGTCGGCATGCAGCTGGAACTGCTTGGGCAGAAACGCCAGGTTGCGGTCGTCGCAGGGGCGCAGGAACCGCTCGATGCCCATGTCGGAAAGGCCGTGCTCGTCGAGGAACCGAACCGTGCGCCCGATGAACTCCACGATCGCCGGGTGGTCCGCCCGCACCGGCTCGGTGAGCTCGGCGCTCTGCGCCTGGCCGAACGAGAACCGCTCGTTGGACGCGAACACCGGGAACATCTGCAGCCCCGGACGGCCGTAGACCGCGGCCAGCGCGCGGCCGGTGGGAAAGGTGCTGACGTCGTAGACAAATAGGTCAGGGACATCCTCGGCGAACTTCTGCTTAAGCTGTTCGGTCACCAGCGTGCCCTCGTCGATACACCGCAACGGCTCGTGCGCCACGTACTCGGTGGTGAAGGACTCGGGTAGGTCCCTACCGGCCAACAGAGAGCGGTAGACCAGCGGCGTGGCGCCGGTCTCGGCGATCGCGCCGGTGAACTCCTCGGTGGAGGGAAAGGTGACCCGGTGTCCGCGTCGGACGAGCGCGCTCGCTACCGGCAGGGTCGGGTTGACGTGCCCGTGCGCCGGGAACGGCATCAGTGCCACATGTGCCATGTCATACCTCGTTCCAGTGACCGATGAGATCGGCATAGAGGGGTGAGCGGGCGACGAGCTCTTCGTGGGAACCGACCTCCAGCGAAGCGCCGTGCAGGAGCGCGACCCGATCCGCCCGGATGGCGGAGCTCATCCGGTGCGCGATCACCACGATGGTCCTGCCGGTGGCACCGAAGGCGTCCTCCGCCCGTCGTTCCTTTTCCGGGTGCAGGTGGCAGGTCGCCTCGTCCAGCACCACCACCCGGGACCGCGCGGCGTACGCCCGCGCCAGCGCGATGAGCTGCTTCTGGCCCTCGGAGAGCTGCGCGGCCGCACCGATCGTGGCGTCGATACCCCCGAGCTCACCGAGGAGTTGGTCGGCTCCGACGGCCCGGCACGCGTCGGTCAGCTCCTCGTCGGTGGCGGGGGGATGGAGGTAGGCGAGGTTCTCCCGGACCGTGCCGGCGAATACGTATGCCTCCTGCGGCAGCAGGGTGACGGCGCGGCGCAGCCAGGTGGGATCGAGCGTGCCGACGTCGGCGCCCCCGATCGTCACCGTGCCGCTCTGTGTCCGCTCCAGTCCGACCAGCAGGTTGGCCATGGTGGATTTGCCCGACCCACTGGGCCCGACCACGACGAACCTCTCACCGGGCCGGATGTCGAGGTCGACGCCGTCCAGGACCCGCTCGGAGGTGGCGCTGTAGCCGAAGGTCGCGCGGTGCAGCGCCAGCGCGGCTCCCCCCGATCCCCCCGACATGTCAACGTCGCGGCGCGGCCCCGAAGTGGTGTCCGCGGTTTCGGCCGGCGTCGTCGTGGTCGGAGTCGCGGGCATCCGGGAGTAGGCCAGCACGCGCTCGAGCAGGACCCCGGCGTTCAGACCGACGTCGCCGGCGACCAGCACGAGGGCCCTCAGCGTCGGCTCGAGACCGCCGATGAGATAGGTCGCGGCGCCGAGCAGCTCCCCGGGTGTGAGCACGCCGGAGGACACCGCGACCGGCGCGGTCAGCAGCAGCACTGTGATCGGCAGGCGGGCACCGAGTGTGATCAGCGCAATCCGGGACGCGACCACCCGGCCGACCGCGTTCCCGGCGCGAGCATGGGTGTCCACGTCGATGGCCAAGTCGCGCTCCGCGCGGTCGACGGCGCCCAGGGCGATGACGTCCCGCAGCCCGCCCAGGGTGCGCGCGGCGTGCTCGGACAGCCGCTCCTCGGCGACCAGTGACGCACGGATGCGCCGCTGCCACGCCTTGGCCGTGCAGATCAACACCACGATCACCACGGTGGCACCCGCGACAGCGAACCAGGCCACCAGCGGGGCCAGCAGGAACAACCCGATCAGCGTGAAGAACAGCGAGATGACCGTCAGCCGCGCCACCAGCAACAGCTGGGAGAACAGCAGCCGGAACGTCCCGGTGTGCTTGGTGGCGGCCTCCATGTCGCGGCCGCCGATGGCCTCGCCGGCAACGCCGCGAAGCAGGATGACCCGGACGGCCCGCAGGACCAGGTCGTAGCGGAGCGCCTCGACGAGCTGGGCCAGTGCCGGCAGCGCGTTCCGGGCACCCATCGAGCCGATCGCGACGCACAGCGCCATGACACCGAGCAGCACGACGCCGGTGACGAAGTCGTGGGCGAGGAAGCCTTTGTCCAGCGCCGTCGCCATCAGCACCCCGGACACCAGAGAAGGGGCCGCCTCGAGCGCCGACCAGCCGATCAGGCGCACCACATTGCCACGCTGCTCCAGCACGGTCGCGCGGATCAGGTGCCAACCACTGGTCCCGCCGGCCGCGGCCGGCTCGGCGAGCGCGGTCCTGGTCACAGCCATCAGCTCCCGCTCGTCGACTCGGCGCGCCGCATGTCCCCGGCATCTCCCGGCACGGCGAAGACCGCCCGGTACTCCGGGTCGGCCAGCAGTTCCCGATGGGTCCCAATCCCACCGACGGTGCCGTCGTGCAGCCATACGACGACGTCCGCCCGCGCCGCGGTGGACGCCCGGTGCGCGATCAGCAGCCGGGTGGCGCCCCGGGACACGTGCTGCAGAGCGGCGCTGATCGTCGCCTCGGTGGACGTGTCCACGCTGGACAGGGCATCGTCCATGACAAACAGCCGGGCGTCGCGGCAGGCGGCGCGGGCCAGGCCGAGCCGCTGTACCTCGCCGCCAGACAGACAGAGGCCCTCCACCGGTGTCTCGAGCTGTTCCGGCAGCCGCCCGACAAAGCCCTCGGCGTCGGTGGAGCGCAGCGCGCCGCGCAGCGCGGTGTCGGACACGGTGTCGTCGCCGTAGCGCAGCGCGTCCGCGATCGTGTCGCCGAGCAGCACCGGCCGCTCGAAGGCGTACACCACGGCCCGACGAAGCGCATCGGCACGCAGCTCCCCGATCGGCACGCCGTCGAAGGTGACGACGCCGTCGTCCGGCGCCAGCACACCCCCGGCAATCGCGGTCAGCGTCGACTTGCCCACGCCGGATTCACCGACCAGCGCGACCGTCCGACCCGCCGGCACGTCGAACGTGATGTCCCGCAGGATCTGCCGGTCGCCGACCCGCGAGCCGACGCCGGTGAACGTCAGCGCCCCGCCGCCCTCGGGCAGCTCGCGGGTACCTGGTGCGAGCGGGGGTTCGTCGAGCAGCTCGCGCAGTCGGGCCGACGCGGCGAGGGTCTCACCGATGTCCTTGGCACCACCGAGGATCTGCAGCGCCCCGATCGCCAGCACAACGTATGAGGACACCGCGAGCAGCTCACCGGCGCTGAGGTGGCCGGCGATCAGTCGGTAGCCGGCGACGACCTGCACGATGATGATGAGCAGCGGGGCGATGATGGCGGTCTGCCACACCAATGCGCGTTGCGCGTCCCAGATCCGCAGTGAGATGTCGCGCAGCTCCCCGGAGGACGCGAGCGCCCGGTTGATCTCCAGCTCGACGGTCCCGCTGGCCCGGATGGTGCGCAGCCCCCGGATGCTGTCCATCATCCGGGTCGCGATCTCAGCCTGGGCGCCGGCGGCGTCGCCGCTGCGCGAGACGATCGACCCGAGGTGCCGCATGGTGAGGAACAGGATCGGCGGGACGGCGACCAGGAAGGCCACCCCCACCGCCCAGTCGATGATGAACAGCCCGATGAGGCCGCCCAACGAGGTGATCAGCGCGGTCAACACCCGGGCCGCGGCGTTGGCCGCGCGCGACGCCCGGTCGGAGGAGTCAACCAGGCGGTTCACCAGGTCACCCTGGTTGAACCGCCGCTGCCCCCGGTAGCCGAGCCGGAGCAGGTGAGCGAGCAGGGTGACCCGCAGCACCCGGACCGCGCGGAACCGGGACGAATAGTCGACGAGCTCCTTCAGACTCTCCACGATGATGCCGAGGGCCAGCAGCCCGACGACGATCCAGACCAGGACGCTGTGCGCCCCGTTGGTCATCGCCGCGCTCAACGTGGCGCCCAGCAGCGCCGGCAGGGCTACCAGTATCAGCGTGTCGATCAGGTTGAACAGCAACAGCAGCACCGTCGAGATGCCGCCGGCCGCCAGCGCGGTCCGCACCGGAGACGACTGGCTCTTCCGCTCAGCGTTCACCACGCCACCGGCACCTCATGGACGCCGTAGTGGTCCATGTCGTCACGCATCCGCAACCGCTCCAACGGCACCGCCAACCGCAGCTCTCCGAACCGCTCGAACAGGGCGGAGTACGCCACCCGGAGCGTGACTCGCGCCAGGTACTGGCCGATGCACTTGTGCACGCCGTATCCGAAGGCCAGGTGTCCACGCGTCTCGCGGGTGAGGTCGAGCCGGTCCGGGTCGGGGAAGACCCGGGGGTCCCGGTTCACCGCCGGGAGCGCGACCACCACCGTCTGGCCGGCGCGCACCGGGTGACCGGCCACCTCGAGATCCTCGGTCGCCGTCCGGCTGGCGCCGAACTGCGAGATCGTCAGATGGCGGAGCAGCTCCCCCACGGCGTTGTTCATCAACTCCGGCTTGTTGCGGAGCAGCTCCAGCTGCTCGGGGTGCTCCAGCAGCGCGACGGTGCCCAGCCCGATCATGTTCGCGGTGGTGTCGGTGCCCCCGCCGAGCAATGCCCAGGCGATGTTGCGTACCTCCACGACGTCGAGCCCGCCACGCCGGGCAAGCTCCCCGAGCATCCCGCCGCCGTCGTCCGCGGTCATCTTTGACCTGGCCAGCTCGTCGAGCAGCTCGGTGGCCACCGTGAGCGCGCGGATCAGCTCCTCGAGTGACATCCGCAGCCGCATCAGGACGTCGAGGCTGTCCTGCAGTGGATCGCGGATCTCCTCGGGCACGTCGAGGAAGTCGAAGATGACCCGCGCCGGCAGCGGCCGCGCATACAGCCGCACCAGGTCGGCCGGCGCGCCGTGGGCGGCCATCCCCGCCAGCAGTCCCTGTGCCGCCTCCTCGATGGCGGGCACGAGCTCCTCGGCCCTGCGGGCGCTGAACCAGCTGCCGACCAGCCGGCGGTAGCGCGTGTGGTCCGGCGGGTCCATCCTGTTGAACGCGCCCGGCTCCGCCGGCGGCGAGCTGGTGGGGCTGCCCGGCGGCAGCGGGAACGGCGGCGGCAACGGCGACGCGAGCAGCTCACTGCGGTGGCTGAACCGGGAGTCGGCCAACACCGCCTTGGCCGCCTGGTGCTGGGTCACGATCCAGCCCTCGCCCCCCAGCGGAAACCGCAGCGGGTGCAGCGCGCTCGAGTCGGTCAGCGCCCGGTAGTCGTCCGGGGGGCCGAACGGGCAGCCGCGGGTCCGCGGCAGGGAAATCGGCTCGCTCACGAACCCACTCCGATCCGTTCGTCTCGGCTGGTGGTGATGCCCAGGCGTGCTTCGATGATGTCGGCCGCCCGCACCGCTCCCCCGGCGTCCCGGATGTCCGCGCCGAGCTTCGCGATGGCAGCCGCGACCCCGGCGTCGCCGGCGACGTCCACCACCGCTCGGCGCAGCCCCTCGGGAGTCAGGTCGGCGGGTAGGATCTGCTGGCCCATCCCCAGTTCGGTGACCCGGTTGGCATTAATCCGCTGCTCGGGCTGGTAGGGCACCAGCACGAGCGGAGTCTCGACGCGACCGGCGGCCATGATGCTGCCCATGCCCGCCTGGGAGACGAACACCGACGCGTGCGGCAGCACGGCCCCGTAGGGCACCCACCGCTGTACGGTGAAGTGGTCGGGAAACGTCGCCATCTCCCGCTCGTCCAGCGCCTCGCCCACCGCGAGCACCACCCGCCACGGCAGGTCCGCAAACGCCTCGCCGCAAAGCCGGAAGAACTCCGGGTTGTCGTTCACCACCGTCCCGAGGGAGACGAACACCATCGGCCGATCGTCATCCGGCGCCGCGCGCCAGCTGTCGTCCACCGGCTCCGGCTCTTGACACGGGCCGACGAAGGCGTGGTCGTCGCCGAACGTCTCGCCGCACGGCTGGAGCGAACGCGGCAGGAACACCATTCCGTACTCGCCCTTGCCTGTGAGAACTGCCTCCCCCTCCGAGCCATCGACGCCGTGCTCCGCCAGAAAGTTGGCCACCACCTCGAGAAATCCGGCCACGGCGGGGTGATCGTCGGACAGCTCGGGGTAGTCGGCGTCGTCGACCTGCGCCTTCTGCAGCGAGAAGGCGTCATTGGACGCGAAGACCGGCAGCATCTGGATCGTCGGCAGTCCCCATTTGCGACCGAGCACCCGGCCCGGCGCCCACACCGTGCAGTCGTAGGCGATCAAGTCCGGCCGGTCGTCCGCCAGCTGTCGTTCGATCGCCGAGGTCGTTCCGGTGATCTCCGTGATGTACTGCAGGAACCCGCTGCCGAGCGCCTCCTCGGTCCATTCGTCCTCGGGCTTGGTGGTCGACATCAGCGGCGACTCGTAGGACACCACCGTGGCGCCGATGTCCCGCGCCATGTCCGAGATCGGACCGTTCAGCGCGTAGGTCACGCGATAGCCACGCCGGAGCAGCTCCTGGGCGATGCCGAGCGTCGGCAGCAGGTGGCCAGGCGACGGGTAGGGCAGGAACAGGATGTGCCGGCCCCGATCGGATTCGTCTCGCACTATGTGACCCCTGTCGTGGTACGTCGGATCTTCTCCGCCCACATCGTGCTCGAGCGCGTGCTGGGAAAACCCCGGAAAGCCGCCCACACGGCCGACGATCAGCTGTTGGCGATCTTGTCGCGGATCAGCTTCAGGATCGCCGGCGACTGCTCCGCGACGAAGAAGTGCCCGCCGGGGAAGACATGGAAGTCGAACGCACCGGTCGTGTGCTCGCGCCACCTCCGCGCCGCGTCGAGACTCGTCCTGGTGTCGTTGTCGCCGGTAAAGACCGTGATCGGGCATCGCACGGGCCCGCCGTCATGGACGTATGTCTCGGCTGCCGTGTAGTCGGCGCGGATCGCCGGCAACGCCATCCGCATGATCTCCTCGTCGCCGAGGATCCGCGACATGGTGCCGGACATCCTCTTCAGCTCCGCAAGGAGGCCCTCGTCGTCGCGCTCGTGGACGTGGTCGTTGGCCGGGACCGACGGTGCGCGCCGCCCGGAGGCGAACAGGTGCACCAGCGTGACGTCGGACCGCGCCTCGAGCCGCCGCGTGACCTCGTAGCTGAGCGTGGAGCCCATGCTGTGGCCGAACATCGCCACCGGCCGGTCGCACCACGGCAGCAGCGCCTCGGCGAGCTCGTCGGCAAGCTCACCGATCGTCGCCAGGAATGGCTCGTGCCGTCGGTCCTGCCGCCCCGGGTACTGCGCGCAGATCACGTCGATCGAGGGGCTCAGCCCGCGCGCCATCGGTACGTAGAAGCTGGCCGACCCGCCGGCGTGCGGCAGGCAGGCGAGCCGCACCGGTGCGCCCGGCGCGGGGGCGAAGTTGCGGAACCACAGGTCGCTGTTACGGACAGCCGTCGACATCTCGTCCCCCGAATCAGTCAGCGGACGAACTCGGCGGTCACCTTCGGCGGCCATTGGCCCATCGTCAGGATCCCCTGCGTGTAGGCCTTGGCGACGAGCGCCGAGCGGTTGGAACACTTGAACCTGCGCAGCATGGCCCCGACGTGGTACTCAACGCCCTGCCTGCTCAGGTATAGCTTCGCCGCCAGCTGTACCGTCGAGCTCCCCGCCGCCACGCCTTCCAGTACCAACGCGTCGAGCTCACTGAGCGGCCTGCGCTTGTGCGCGGACGTCCACAGCGGCTCGACGCCGTTGTCCGGGCGCACCAGGAGCACGATCTTCGTGACCTTGCCGTCATCGCCGCGTACCGCCAGACCGGTCATCCCCCCAGAGAGCCGTGTAGTCAGCGACCGGACACCCACGAAGCGTGTGCTGAATCGCAGCCGGGTACCGTCGGCGAGCCGGCCCAGATGCTGCAGGATGACCTGCCTCATGCTGGGGTGGACGAAATCACCGAAATGCTGGCCATACACCTCGGGTGCCAACCGACCGATCTTGTGCAGAAAGTCATCATTGGCCTCGAGAACGCGAAGACTGCCGTCGAGATTTGCCACACAGAAATCAGGCTGTTCTTCCCTGACATCGGCCTGGACAGCAGGTGCCTGCATTGACGTGGTCACGATTTCTGGACCCCCCCGAGTCGAGCCTGCGGGCTCGTGAAGTCGAGACCGCGGCTTTGATTAGTTGAACTGCCACCGAACATCTACAAGACCCCCGGAGAGTCGTCGTCGACTGAACGTGGCTGAGGATTGAACCCTCCGCTCGAGGCCGTACTCAGCTTTACCGAAGCAAAGCGGTGGACAACACCCCTATCGGGCCCCTAATTTTCGTTGCCGCCGAGAGGTGGGCGCTGTAGTGGTATGAAGGGCTTGGCGGACTCGAGAGCGATCCGCAGTTCCCGGCGCTCCTGAATATTAAGTTTTCGATACACGCGCGTGAGGTGCTGTTCCACAGTACTGACAGTGATGGAAAGGCTTTTCGAGATCGCCTTGTTCGTGTGTCCGTGCGCGGCGAGCGCGGCAACGCGGCTTTCCGCGCCACTCAACTTGACGATCGCGCTCTGGGGGCCCGCACACCCGTCCCGCGCGGACTCGGCACCGGTGTCGGAGCGAGGCCGGGTCGGCATGGCGATGTCGGTCGGGCGTCTGTAGCGAGCTAACTCCGGGCCGAGCGGGGGAGCCTCGTTGCCCACCCCGGCGCCCGCGGTGGCTGGCCCGTCGAACGCTCCGTGGGGTGAAACCGCGTCGGCGTGGGGGGCGAACTGTCCCATCAAGCGTGACTGTCCGGCATCCACCCTCGGCATCCGGTGGCCACACCGGTCCGGAACTCGCTGCACCATCGCGGACACCCCGGGCGGGTTCCAATCGGTCTCTTGCTCGAAGCGCTCACCGGCTCTCGCACACGCGGCGCAATCGAGACAGCGCAGCGCCAGCTCAACAGCGGAGCTGTCGACTCCCTGCAGGTCACTGCACTCGAGTACGGGCCGCAACGACTCTTCGCACAGCGTTTTGATGGCGACCAGGTGATGCTCGATCGCCCTCCCGGGCCCCCCGGTCGCCCGGAGATGGTCGACGGCGCGGCTGTGCAGCCGGACCTGGTCCCAGCTGTCCGTCCAACTCAACGTCAGTTCACGGGCGCCGGCGTGCCGGAACCGGGAGCCAGCCAGAATTCCCGACCCGTTGAGCGCGCGCAGCGACCACATGACCCGGGTCACATCGATGCGGATGGCCTCGCTGATCAGCTCGGGTGTCGCGTCGTCACCTATGACGGCGATGGCCGTAACCACCTCGCGCAGCACACTCGGCGAGCGATCCAGGAACTGACGCATCGCCGAGGCAAAGTACTCGCCGACGTCGACGCCGACCGGATAGAGACGGTGCTGGCTGTCAGAGAGCAGGGCGTCAATGAACCGCGGATTGCCACCCGACGCGGCATGACAGGCGCGCGCGAACGCGGCGCCCACTGCCTTGCCGATGACCGCGTCAGCCAATTCCTGCACCTCCAGCTCCGAAAAGGGCTCAAGCGCGATGTGAACACATCTCGGACCGAGAGGTATCACCCCCCCGTTGGCGGTCGTGAGCTCGACAGAGCCG
>Ga0137416_10001069_pt1 | contig 13590 bp, 12 predicted proteins | sample CZODoug3_1_1_16f_FD_108282 | JGI IMG/M metagenome (GOLD analysis project Ga0137416, IMG submission 108282) | Vadose zone soil fungal communities from Angelo Coast Range Reserve, California, USA - CZODoug3_1_1_16fungal (Illumina Assembly) | ecosystem: Environmental > Terrestrial > Soil > Vadose...
GGCCACTCGCGGTTGCGGCGAGCGTTCGGATTGGCGATGATCGCGATCCCCGCCATGCCGGGACCGAATACCGGGCAGAAGCCTGCGGCACAAGGACTGTTTCTCGATGCGGGAACGGCGCGGCTCAACGTCGTCCTGGTCGAACCGAAGATCCCGCCCAACACCGGCAACGTGGCGCGCCTCTGCGCGGTGACGGCCTCGCGGCTGCATCTCGTCGCCCCGCTCGGTTTCCGGATCGATGACAAGGATCTGCGGCGCGCCGGCCTCGACTACTGGGACAAGGTCCACGCCGCCACCTGGAGCTCCTTCGACGAGTTGATGCAGCTGGAAGGCGTCGGCGCGACGCGGCTGCACCTCTTCACCGGACGCGGCGCGACCAACCTCTGGGAGACTCGGTTCTCACCGGGTGACTACCTGGTCCTCGGCGACGAGGTGGGCGGGCTCCCACAGGAACTGCTGGATCGCTTCCCCGCCCGTCAAGTGCGCGTGCCGATGATCCCGGACCCGAGCGCACGGAGCCTCAATCTTTCCACCTGCGCGGGCATCGCGGTGTACGAGGCCCTGCGACAAATCAATACGACGCAACCCCTCGGAATTTCGGGGTAGGATAGCGGCGTGGATACGTTCGAGCTCCTGCCTTCGCTCGCCCAGGGAGAATTGGCCGAGACGAGCGCGCCGGAGCTGGTGGCGGCAGTCTTCCGCTCGCGCGCGAGCGGAACTCTCTGGTTGGAGACTCAACAGGCTGAGGAAATCCGGATTTTTTTTCGCGCCGGCGAGATGTGCGGCACCGCGCCGTTTCCGGGCGGCCAGACGCTCGCCCACGTCCTGCTCGCCAACGACTGGGTGAACGCGCTCGACATCGACTCGAGCCGCGAGGAGGCGATCAAGACGGGCAAAAGGCACAGCCAGGTTCTCGTTGCGCGCCGGCTGTTGACGGCCGACCAGCTGCACTCGGCCCTCGTCGCGCAACACACCGCGAATCTGCTGCGGCTGATGTCGCTCACCGAAGGCAGATACGACTGGCGCGGCTCGGAGCCGCCGCCGGCCTGGGCGCGCGAGGTGCTGCTCGATCCGGTGGGATGCATCGTCGACGCGCTCGAACGCGAGCAACACGCGCCACGTCGGGCCAAGGTGATCGCCTGGCTCGGCGAACATCCGGTGCGACTCTCGGTGGACTGGGCCGACCTGGAGGGTCGCATCATGCTCGCCCCGAAGGACCGCCGCGCCGCCGGATTGCTGGCGCTGCCGCGGCAGTTGCCCGATTTCGTCCGTGCCTCGCAGCTCGAGCCGACGCGTGCGGAGGCAGTACTGGTGGCCCTGCTGCTCGCCGGCGCCGTGGAGCCGGAGCCCGGCTCTCAGCCCGCTGACAACCCGTCTTCCGCGCCTGCCGACGAGGACCTGGCGCTGGCACCGGCGCCGCCGGAGCGTCAGAAGCGCCTCGACGAGCGCGAGGCCATCGCCCGCCTCGATGCGTTGTCGCTCGATGAGGTGCAGCAGACGGCCCGGGCGCCCGCGGAGGAGGAGGAGCTGGAGCTCGATCTTCCCGCTGCCGGGGCCGCGCGCGGTGAACAGGGTTTCGAGGGCGCCGCCGGAAGCGGCGACTCGCGAGCCCGCGAGATGCGCAAGAAGATGCTGGCGCGCGGGCTCCGGAATCTCGGCGCGATGCCGCCGCGCCCCGAGATCGAGGGCGCGGTGGAGGTCACCCCGAAGCACCCGGCGGCGAACGCGAAAGACGAGCTCTCCGCCGACGACCAGCGCTTCGCCGACGACGTGCGCTCGCGTCTCCGTCTGGCGCCGGGCCAGAGCGCCTACGCGCGCCTCGGGGTGGAGGCTACCGCGACCAGCGAGGCCATCCGCAACGCATACCTCGAGGCGGCGAAGCGGTTCCATCCGGACCACGCGGCATCTCCGTCGCTGGCGCCGGTGCAGGCCGAGCTGCAGACGTTGTTCGCGCTGCTCAAGGAAGCATACGAGGAGATTGCCACGCCCGACGTGCGCGCCCGGTACGACGGATCGCTGAAGTCAGGCGGACGCGGCTCCAAGAAAGAAGAGGCGTCCATCCTCGTGAAGATGGGGGAGGTGCTGCTGAAGAAGCGCGACTTCCCGGAGGCGCTGAACAAGCTGCGCCGCGCGGTGGATCTGGACGCGACGGGCGACGCCCTGGCGGCCCTGGCCTGGTGCCTGGTGAGCGATCCGAAGGCTTCGGCGGCGACGAAGGAGGAAGCGGCGACGCTGATCAACCGCGCGCTGCGCGCCCACGGCGCCACCGCCCGCACCTACTACGTGGCGGGAGTGCTCTGGCGGACGAAAGATCCGGAGTCCGCCGTCGATGCCTTTCGCAAGGCGCTGGAGATCGACCCGCGGCATCAAGACGCCGCGCTCGAGCTGCGCCTGATCGAGCAGCGCCGCAAGCAGCCGGCGAAGGGCGGCGGGGTCCTTTCGGGCCTGCTCTTCGGGAAGCGGAAGAGCTGATGGCGAAGGAGACCGTGCTGGTCGCGGACGCCGACCCGCGCAGCCTGCGGTTGGTCGAGATGGCGCTGCGCCGGGCGGGATTCGCGGTGGTCGTGGCGGCGACCGGCGAGGATGCCATGCGCGCGCTCGCGGGAGCGCGCCCGCAGGCGATGATGGTCGACGCAGCCCTGCCTGCTCCCGACGGCATCGCGCTCTGCCGCGCCGCGAGGGGAGAGGAGCGGCTGGCCGGGGTCGTCATCCTCGTGCTCGGGACAGATGCCGCGCCGGCGGCGAAAGCGCAGGCGATCGAGGCGGGCGCGGACGACTACCTGGTCAAGCCGATCTTCCTCAAGGAGATCGTCCAGCGCGTCCAACACCTCCTCGAGCGACGTCGCTTCTCCGATCCGGGCCTTCCGGCGGGTTTGACCGGCTCGGTGCGCGACTTCGGGCTGCTGGACGTGTTCCAGTGGATCGAGACCTGGAGGAAAAGCGCCGTCCTGCGCTGCGAGCGCGCCGGCCAGCTCGCGCGGGTCTGGATGCGCGACGGCCAGGTGATCGACGCGGAGCTCGGACCGCTCGGCGGCGAAGCCGCTTTCTGGCGGCTGATGACCTGGGAGAGCGGCGAGTTTCGGGTCGACTTCGGCGGAGCCGCTCGCGAGCCGCGAATCCACTGCGGGACCGAGGCGGCGCTGATGGAGTCGATGCGCCGGATCGACGAGCTGGGCCGCATGGTGCAGGAAACTCCACTCGAGGCGCAGCTCGCCGTGGACGTCGTCCGTCTCGAAGCTCGCCTCTCCGACCTGCCCGATGACTTGAACGGGGTCCTGCGAAGCTTCGATGGCGTGCGGACGCTGCGCGCGGCCATCGATCTCTCGCCGATGGACGATCTCGCGACCATGGCCGCCGTCGAGCGACTGCTGCGGGAAGGAATCCTCCGGCCGGTGTCGCGCCCGGCGTCGCTGCAGCAGTGGGTGTCCGCGCCGCCTCTGCCGGTGGTGGCGGAGCCCGCGGTTCCGCGCATCGTGAACTTCCCGCCCATTCGCGGGATGCGGCGGGAGCGGCTGCGGCGCGAGATGGAGCAGGCTCGCGCCAGGATCGCATCGAGCGAGCCGGTGCGCCTCCATCACGTGGTGGCGCTTCCTGCATGCTCCGAGTCGGAGTCCCTGGGCGATCTGCGGCGCATCTCGGCGCCGGCGGGAGAAGCGGCCAGGACGTTCGCGCCAGACGTCCAGCTCGCCCGATTGCGCACCGTCGGCGCGCCGGACACGCCACCCATCGCGCCCGTGGTCGCGACGACGCCCCCGCCCGAGCTGGGGCCCTCCGTGCGCGCCTTGCGGCAGCGCTGGAAGTGGCTGGTCGGCGCTGCCGCCGCGGTGACGCTCGGGTGGGTGCTGCGTCCACAGCCGCGCACCGAGAGGCAGGATTCACCCTGGCTGGCAAGCACTGCCGTGGGAGCGCCCGTCGCCGCCGGGCCAGGGGAATCGGAGGCCGGGTACACGGACGCGGTGGCGCGCGGGAACGACCTGTTCCGGCAGGGCAAGTACGGGGCCGCCGCTGCCGAATACCGCAAGGCGCTCGCCGCGCGGCCGCAGTCGGCGCCCATCCTGGTGGCGCTGGGCGACGCCTACCTCGAGTCCGACCGGCCGCGCAATGCCATCGAGCCGCTCGAGTCCGGCGCCCGCCTCGACCCGGGCAGCGCGCGCGCGCAGCTGCTGCTCGGCACCGCCTACCATTCGCTGGGGCGGAAGACGGACGCGAGCAAGGCTTATCGACGGTTTCTCGAGCTCGAGCCCTCCAGCGAATTCGCGAAGGACGTGAAGGTGATTCTCGCGCACCTCGGAGGATAGCGTTACACCAGCGCGCCACATGCGCGTCCTCGGCCTGGAAACGAGCTGCGACGAAACCGCAGCCGCGGTGGTGGAGACAGGCGAGGGCCTGCGCGGCAGCGTGCTGTCGGACGTCGTTCACACGCAGAAGGACGTCCACGAGAAGTGGGGCGGCGTGGTCCCGGAGCTGGCCTCGCGCGACCATCTGCAGCGGGTGCTGCCCGTCCTGGACGAGGCGCTGAGGAAAGCAGGATGCGAGCTGCGCGGCCTCGACGGGATCGCGGTCACACGCGGTCCCGGCCTGGTGGGCGCCCTGCTCGTCGGCGTCCAGGTGGCAAAATCGCTCGCCGCAGCCGCGAAGATCCCGCTGGTCGGCGTCAACCACATCGAAGGGCATCTGATGGCGGTGCTGCTTTCCGAGCGCGCGCCGGCGCCGCCCTGGCTCGGTCTCGTCGTCTCCGGGGGCCACACTTCGCTGTACGAGGTGCGGGCGCCCGGAGAGTACCGCGCGCTCGGCCACACTCTCGATGACGCCGCGGGCGAGGCCTTCGACAAAGTGGCCAAGCTGCTCGGTCTGCCGTACCCGGGTGGGGCGCACATCGACCAGCTCGCGCGCTCCGGCAACCCGCAGGCGATCGACTTTCCTCGGGGGCTCTCGCGCCGCTCCCGCGCGGCGTTCGACTTCTCGTTCAGCGGCCTCAAGACCGCGGTCCTCATCCACGTACGGGAGCACGGAGTCCCATCCGGACAAGGGCTGGCCGACCTCTGTGCTTCGTTCCAGGAGGCCGTGTGCGACGCGCTCACGCTCCGGGCGGTGCGCGCGGCGCGACATGCCCGCTTGCCGGCGCTGGTGATCTGCGGCGGGGTGGCGGCGAACTCGCGGTTGCGGCAGCTGGCGGCGGAGCGCTGCGCGGCCGAGGGCATTTCGCTCTTCCTGCCCGAGCCGCGGCTGTGCACCGACAATGGCGCGATGATCGCGATCGCAGGCGCTCACCGGCTGCGCCGCGGCGAGCGCGCCGATCCCGCGATGTCCGCGGAGCCGGGGTGGCGTCTGTGAAGCCGGCCGACCTGCTCCGCCGTCACGGCCTTCGCCCGAAGAAGGAATGGGGTCAGAATTTCCTCGGCGACGAGCGGCTGCTCTCCTCGCTTGCGGCGCTGGCGCGGTTGCGGCCAGGAGACTGGGTCGTCGAGCTGGGCGCCGGCCTCGGCCACCTCACGCGCGCGTTGGCGGCCACGGGAGCGCACGTCGTCGCGGTGGAGCGGGATCGGGAGCTGGTCCCGATCCTGCGCGCCGAGTTGCCGGACGCCGATGTCGCGGAGGCGGATGCAAAGAGCTTCGATCTGCGGGGCGTTGCCGCGCGCGCAGGCCAGCGCGTGGTGGTTTGCGGGAACCTTCCGTACCATCTGAGCTCGCCGATCCTGTTCCACTTGCTCGATCAACGGGAGGCAGTGCGGCGGGCGGTGCTGCTCCTGCAGCGCGAAGTGGCGGAGCGGATCGCGGCGCGCCCAGGGGGGCGGGATTACGGTCTGCTCTCGGTGCTCCTCCAGCACGTCGCGGAGCCGAAGCTGGAGCTGACCGTGCCGCGCCATGCGTTCACACCGCCGCCTGGAGTGGAGAGCGCAGCGCTGGTGCTGGAGTTTCTCGACGGGCCGCGTGCCGAAGTGCGGGACGAGGCCCGGTTCCGCGCTCTGGTGAAGGCGGCGTTCTCCCATCGCCGCAAGACGCTCTGGAATGCCGTGAGCTCGATGCCCGGCGCGCGCGAGGCGTTGAAAAAGACGGGGATCGATCCCCGGCGGCGCGGCGAGACCCTCACGGTGGAGGAGTTCGCATCGCTGGAGCGCGCGCTGTAACGGGTCAGGTGGCGTACTGCGCGATGCCGTTTCCGAAGGACCAGTTCTCTTTCGCCACCTCGACCAGGCTGACGAAGACGTCCTCCGGGCGAACGCCTGGAGATTCCCGCACGAGCTCTGCGATGCGCGCGTAGAGGGCCCTTTTGGCCTCCAGCGTGCGGCCGGCGTTGAGGGTGATCTGGATCACGACGACGTCGTCGCTTCGCGGGATCCCCAGATAGGACGGGTCGTAGATCAGACCGGACTCGTCGTGCTCCGTGATGATCTGGAACCTGTCCTGTTCGGGGACCTTGATCGTCTCCACCATCGCGCGGTGGATCGAGTTCGACAGGGCGCGGCGGTATTCAGGGCTCTTGCCCTTGCGCAGGGCGACGCGGACGAGTGGCATGCCCCCTCCGATGGCTGAACGGGCGCCCGGATTCGGGCGCTAAGTCTGTGTGCGCAGGTGGAACGATTTGCGCCGGGTGAGCGGCAGGAAGCCGTACTTCGAGAGTGACATCCCCTTGCCGGTGTCCTTCACGCCAGTCCAGGGCAGCAGCGGATCCAGGTAGTCGCAACGGTTCATGAAGAACGTGCCGGTCTCGATCTGCGCCCCGATGCGGAAGGCGCGTTCCTGGTCCCGGGTCCAGATCGCCGCCGTCAGCCCGTACGGGCTGTCGTTCATCAGCCGCACCGCTTCGTCGTCGTCGGCGACCTTCTGCACCCCGACGATGGGGCCGAAGCTCTCCTCGACCATCAGGCCGTGCATCGAGTGGTTCGCGTCGGCCACCAGGCAGGGATCGAAGAACCGCCCCCGGCCGGCCGCGTCGTGCACCGGCTTGCCCCCGCAGAGCACGCGGCCTCCTTTCGCCCGCGCCTCTTCCACCTGGGAGGCGAGCTTGCGCGGCGCGTCCGCCTGCGCCATCGGCCCCATCGTGGTCGCGCCGTCCAAAGGGTCGGCGAGCCTGTACTTGCGGATCTCTGCCAGGGCCCCTTCGACGAACCGATCGTGAATGGAGGCGTGCACGTAGATGCGCTCGATCCCGCAGCAGCTCTGACCGGCGTTGTAGAACGCGCCGTCGACGATGTTCGCCACGGCGTGATCGAGGTTGGCGTCGGGCGCGACGTACGCGGGGTCCTTTCCGCCGAGCTCGAGCCCGACGTCGATGAAGCGCCCGGCGCCCTCGCGATAGACCTCGTGGCCGCCGCGCACCGAACCGGTGAAGCTGATGTAGCCGATCTCCGGTCGGGCGATGATCCGTGCGCAAGTGTCGTGGGTGGCGTCGATCGCCGTGACCAGGTTCTCCGGAGCGCCGGCGCGCTCGAAGGCCCGGGCGAATGCGTCGCCGCAGAGCGCAGTGCGATTGGCATGCTTCAGGATCACCGCGTTGCCCGCGAGCACCGCCGGGACCAGCACGTTGACCGTGATCAGGAGCGGATAGTTCCAGGCGCTGATGTCGAGGACCACTCCCACAGGCTCGTGGCGGACGAAGCGGATGAATCCGGGCGCGGGCGGCAACGGATCGTCTCGCAGCGCCTCGGGAGCGAGCGACATCATCGTGCGCGCCCGATGCAGGGTCGTCTTCACTTCGCCGCGGGCCTGGGCGAGGGGCTTGCCCATCTGCAGCGTGACCTCGCGGGCGATGCGATCGCCGTCTTTCTCGAACTCCTGGCAGAAGCGCTCGCAGAGCGCCACGCGATCGGCGACGGCCGTCTTTGCCCAGGCCTTGTGGGCGCGGAACGCGCGCGTGACGACGGCTTCGACCTCCGAGGGCGCGAGCAGACGGCGCTCTGCGACGATCTCCCCGCTGTACGGATTGTCGATCCGGTGCATGTCCATGCCGGAACAGGATGCGGTCTCCGCCGCGCGCGCGCAAACCTGATCCCCGAAAAAATGTCAATGCTGCAACCGGGTGTGATTCTGTGGTGATCTCCGCCCTCCGTGGAGCTGAAGCAGCGCTACATCGTCGTCGAAGGGCCTATCGGCGTGGGGAAGACAGCGCTCACGCGGGCGCTGGCGAAACGCTTCGCCGCCCGGAGCGTGTTCGAGATCGTCGAGGAGAACCCCTTCCTGGCGAGCTTCTACCAGGACCGCAACAAGTACGCCTTCCAGACGCAGCTCTTCTTCCTGCTCAGCCGGTTCAAGCAGCAACAGGAGCTGTTCCAGCAGGACTTGTTCTCCCAGGCCACCGTCAGCGACTACCTGTTCGCCAAGGACCGGATCTTCGCTTCCATCACGCTCGACCCGAACGAGCTGGCCCTCTACGAGCGCGTCTACGAGCACCTCGGTCCGCGGGTGATGAAGCCGGACCTCGTGATCTACCTGCAGGCGCGGCTCGACGTGCTGCTGGCGCGCATCCGCAAGCGCGGGCGGGAGTTCGAGCGGAAGTTCGACCCGGAGTACCTGGCGGAGCTGTCGCGGACGTACAACGACTTCTTCCACCGGTATGACGAGACGCCGCTGCTGGTGATCAATACCAGCGACATCGACTTCGTGGAGAGCGACAAGGATTTCGAGGAGTTGATCCGCGCGCTCGGGTCGATCAAGGCCGGGACGCACTACTACCAGCCGCTCGGCACGAGGGTGTGAACGACTGGCCCCAGCGCCCGCCTCGGCGCGTCAGTTCAACCGGGTGAACCAGTTCAGCGGGGGGGGGGGAACCAGTCCAGCCGGGTCAACGATCATCTTTGCCAGGGCGGGTCCACCCTCCACGGAAAGCCCGCACGGAACCCGCACTGCGACCAATCTGAGTACCCCTTCCCATGTTCGCGACCAGTGGCGCCGGCGGCTGGCGATGATATCCTTCGCTGGCAGGACAGATCTGCCTCGGGCCGGGCTGTCTGGAGCTCAACCTTCGTGAAGGTGGGCTACCGCAAACCAGCGAACCGGGCCGGGGCCACAGACGCGAAACGGAGGTGAACCTTGAAAAAGGTCACCATCAATACGCTCCGCAAGATGAAGCAGGCCGGGGAGCGCATCACCATGCTCACCGCCTATGACGCAGCCTTCGCCCGCCTTCTCGACCGCGCCGGTACCGACGTGCTGCTGGTCGGCGATTCCCTCGGGATGGTGGTGCAAGGCCACGACACGACCCTACCCGTAACGATGGACCAGATGGTCTACCACTGCGCGGCCGTGAAGCGAGGCATCCAGCGGGCGCACCTGGTCGTCGACATGCCTTTCGGCAGCTACCAGGGCAGCGCCGACGAGGCGGTGAAGAACGCCGTCCGGCTGGTCGCCGAGGGTGGCGCCGAGAGCGTCAAGATCGAGGGAGGCGCGGAGTACGCCGAGATCGTGCGCCGGATCATCCGGGCAGGCGTTCCGGTGATGGGCCACATCGGGCTGACGCCGCAATCCGTGCACAAGCTCGGCGGCTACGTCGTCCAGGGGCGCACGGAGGACAAGGCGGAGAAGCTGCTCGCGGACGCGAGGGCCCTCGAGGCGGCGGGCTGCTATTCGCTGATCCTGGAGATGATGCCCACCGAGCTCTCGGCGGAGATCGCCCGCGCGCTGAGCATCCCGGTGATCGGAATCGGGGCCGGCGCCGGCTGCGACGGTCAGGTGCTGGTCATCTATGATCTCCTCGGGATGAATCCGGACTTCTCACCGAAGTTCGTCAAGCGCTACCTGGACCTCGGTGTCCTGATCCGAGAGGCGGTCACCCGCTACAACGACGAGGTGAAGCACGGTGTGTTCCCGGGCCCCGAGCACAGCTTCGCCTCCGAGAAAGAACCGGCCAAGGGCGCGCCGGTGCTGCAGCTCTATTCGAGCGGTCAATGAGCGTCGGGGTGGTCGGCACCGCGCACGACTTCCGGCGCGCCTGCCAGGAAGCGCGCACCGATGGCGAGCTCGCGCTGGTGCCCACCATGGGGTACCTGCACGGGGGGCACCAGTCGCTGATCCTTGCGGCGGCGCAGCGCGCGCCCACGGTGGCGGTCACCATCTTCGTAAATCCGACGCAATTCGGGCCCGCGGAGGACCTCTCGCGTTATCCGCGAGACATCGAAGGCGACTTGCGCAAGTGCGAGCAGGCGGGCGCGACGTTCGTGTTCGCCCCGAAGGGGCCCGAGGAGATCTACCCGCCGGGGTTCCAGACCTGGGTGGAGCCGGGTCCGCTCGCCGCTCCGCTCGAGGGCGAGAAGCGGCCCGGGCACTTTCGCGGCGTCTGCACCGTCGTCGCCAAGCTTTTCGCGCTCAGCCGGGCGGACTGCGCGTTCTTCGGGGAGAAGGACTACCAGCAGCTGCTCGTGATCCGGCGCATGAACGCCGACCTGGACCTCGGAGTCGAAGTGATCGGGCGTCCAATCCTGCGCGAGAGCGACGGCCTGGCGCTGTCGTCGCGAAACGCCTACCTCTCGCCGGAGGAGCGCGCGCGGGCGACGGCGCTCTGGAAGGCGCTCAAGGCCGTTCGCAATGCGTTCAAAGGCGGGGAGGTCCAGCCGGCGCCGCTCGAGGAGCTCGCGCGACAGACGCTGCTCGCCGATGGGTTGCGCGTCGACTACGCCGAGGTCCGCGATCCGGTCGAGCTGCAGCGCCCCGAGAAGGTGGACGCGGCCTCGCGGTTGTTCCTTGCCGCGTTCGCCGGCAAGACGCGGCTGATCGACAACAGGGCGATCGGCGCGGCCGCGGCAGGTAGCCTGACCCCCACGCAGTTTGGTTTTTGCGAGCAGGGATGAGCCCCGAGCACGTCAAGGTCATCACAACCAACCGCCGGGCCCGCTTCGAGTATCACGTCGAAGGGAAGGTCGAGTGCGGCATCGCCCTCACCGGGACGGAGGTGAAGAGTCTGCGGGAAGGAAGCGCGCAGCTCTCCGACGCGTACGCGATCCCCAAAGGCAGCGAGCTGTGGCTCCTGAACGCGCAGATCCCCCCCTACAAGCCGGCGGGTCCGCTGCAGAACCACGACCCGAAGCGGACGCGAAAGCTGCTCCTGCACCGCCGGGAGATCGACAAGCTGCAGGAGCAACAGCAGAAGGCGGGCTACGCGCTGATTCCCCTCAGCCTCTACTTCAAGGACGGCCGGGTGAAGGTCGAGCTCGGCGTGTGCAAAGGGAAGACGGGCGTGGACAAGCGCGAGGACATCGCGGAGCGCGAGGCGAAACGCGAGATGGACCGGGCGCGGCGGACCCGCAGATGAAGGGAAAGATCGTGCTGATCACCGGGGGGACGTCGGGGATCGGCCGCGTCACCGCCCGCGAGCTGGCGCGGATGGGCGCGAAGGTCGTCGTGGCCGGACGCGATCCGGCGAAGCTCGACGCGATCAAACGCGAGATCGGCGCCGATACCATCCGCGCCGACCTCCTGCTGGTTGCGGACGCGCGCCGGGTGGCGGCCGAGTTCAGCAGCCGGTACGCCCGCCTCGACGTGCTGGTGAACAACGCCGGCGCGCTCTTCGGCCGGCGGCAGGTCACCGCCGAAGGTCTGGAGCGCACGTTCGCGCTCAACCACATGGGCTACTTCACGCTCACCACGGCGCTGTTGGATCTGCTGCGGGCCAGCGCACCGGCGCGGGTGATCAGCGTCTCGTCCGAAGCAGCGCGCGGCGGACGGATCGATTTCGGCGACCTGCAGATGGAGCGCAGCTACATCGGCATCCGGCAGTACTGCAACACCAAGCTGATTAATCTGATATTCGCGTTCGAGCTCTCTCGTCGCTTGCAAGGAAGCGGAGTGACTTCGAACGCGGTCCACCCGGGAGCGATCGCGAGCGGATTCGCCATGCAGGATGCGGGGTGGTACGGAGTCCTCACCAGGCTCGCCCGTCCGTTCCTGATCGGCGAGGAGAAGGGCGCTCGCACGCAGATCTGGGCTGCGTCGGAGAACTCTTTGGAAAGAGTCACCGGGAAGTACTTCGTCCGGCAGCGCGAGAAGCTGCCTCCGCGCGCCGCGCTCGACCATGCGGCGGCGCTGCGGTTGTGGGAGGAGAGCGAGAAGATCGCGGCCAACCCGACGATCCCGTCGGGGCGTCGAGCTGTTCCGACTCCCTCGTAGGTTCGCGGCATGAAGATGCCCCCGGCCTTCCTGTGACGGATGACGACGACGGACCGCGCTTCTCCACGCGGCGCTCCGACAACTCCGGCGCCCAACGTCGGCATTGGAACGAAATTGTTCGCGGCGGACACGGCTCTCGTGGGCTGCGGCGCGTGGGTTCCAGAGGGGAATGCCGCGATCGCGCTGGGTGGCCAACTCTGGAATCAACTTTGCAGAACCAAGGCGTGCGCCTGGGGAGCGCGGAAAGGAGATTTTGCAGGGCGGCGCGGTCCGCATCGAAGACGTCGGGCGCGAGCGCATCGCAGTCGCAGCCGGCGCGGTAGCCTGCATGGGCCGATGCTCTTCGGTGCGGACCGACACCGCGGATGGTCTAGCCGGACTTCACCAGGACGGGCTGCGAGCTGACCTGCTTGGCGGACTCGAGGTACCGCGCCCAGACGGACATGAGCGCCTGCACGAGCCCGGCTTCTTCCGTATAGAACGCGTACTCGGTCATGTGATCGCCGAAGCTCGGGATCGCGAACACGGCCTTTTCGCTGTCGATGATCCAGAGATACATCGGCATCAGGCCGGGGTACTCCCACCGGTCGGCGAGGCGGAGGTCTGAATCGAGAGCGCGCTGCTGCCGTTCGAGCATCTGCTGCAAGAACTGCGGCCGCGACTCGGAGACCTGGCAGTTCTCGAGCTCCTCGTACAGGCGGCGGCTGCGCTGGAATCCGCCCTTCTTCACGTATTCCCTCCAGCGGGAGTCGGGATAGCGGTCCTCGAGCGCGCGCTCGCGGCCGTTGGCGTCGAGGCAGAGCACTTGCACGCTGAGCGGATGACCGCGGCGGACGCGCTCCGCCTTGCGGTTCTCGATCGCCTTCACGTAGGCGCCGTAGCGGCCGCGGTCGCGCCAGGAGCCGTGGCCGGGGAAATCGACGGCGATGAAGACCGACTCGCGTGCGTCCGAGATGATCCGGTCCACCTCCGCCATGTAGGCGGGGAAGGCGCCGATCTCCTTGGTCGTCAGGTGATCGAAGACGGCGCGAAGCTCTTTGGTGAGCTGGCGGCCATCGCGGATGGACAGGACTGCGAAGAGCGTACCGAGTACGGCCAGGAAGAGGCCGAGCATGTCGAAGGTCGCCCGGTTCTTGAGGTACCAGTCATAGAGGAAGATGAGCGAGTGCACGAACCAGGCTTTCTGCACCATGCGGCCATGCTAGCAGCGGCCGTCAGAAAGGCCGATGTGGGAGCGGGCGAGCGGATGTGCGCCGCGCTGCCTTGACGCGCCGCCCCGCCCGGTTATGTTGTGGCCACGGTCCGTCAATGGGGGCGAACCGGTTTCGACGAGGGCAACGAACCTTTCGGCGCATGCAGGGGACGTCCGTTCCTCTTCAAAAAACGGGCAACGCAACAAACGCCAACGACAACGTTGAGCTCGCGCTGGCCGCCTAAAACGGCTTAAGCACGCGGGACCCCGGAGCCCAGCCGATGGCGCCGGCAAGTCCC
>Ga0137416_10001071_pt1 | contig 13587 bp, 7 predicted proteins | sample CZODoug3_1_1_16f_FD_108282 | JGI IMG/M metagenome (GOLD analysis project Ga0137416, IMG submission 108282) | Vadose zone soil fungal communities from Angelo Coast Range Reserve, California, USA - CZODoug3_1_1_16fungal (Illumina Assembly) | ecosystem: Environmental > Terrestrial > Soil > Vadose...
ATTGACGTCGATCGAAGCGATGCGGGTGCCGGCGTCTGCCATCAGGTTGGACAGGCCGACGATAGCTTTCACGGCTGAGGCCTCATGCAGCCTGGGCTTGCCGCGATAGCCCTTCAGTTTCACGCCGGCTTTGGTCCGGTTGATCAATTCTTTTGCGTCGGCCTCGTCGAGCGGAGCCCCGGCCAAAGCCACATCCTTCATGAGTTCGATATCGACGCCGCCGGTCCCGAATAACACCACCGGACCCATCTCGGCATCGAGCGATGCGCCGATCACCAGCTCGAGCTCGGCCTTGACCTGCTGCGCGATCAGGATGCCCTCGAGTTTTGGTTTGTTCTTGAGTTTTTTCACCCGGGCGGTGATGTAGTTGAAGGCTTTCTTGACTTCGACCGGGCTGTTGATGTTCAGCACCACGCCGCCGATGTCGGATTTGTGCAAGATGTCCGCGCTGACAACCTTGGCGACAACGGGGAAGCCGATTTTCTTCGCAATCCTGACGGCGTCCGCCGCAGTCTGCGCAGTCTCTTCCTTGGAGATCGGAATGCCATACGCCTTGAGTAATTTCTTCGACGCGACCTCATCAAGCGCGGCGCCCTTGGCGCTCTTGAGCATTCGTTCCAGCATCGCACGCGCCGAAGCGCTGGAACTCGATACCACCTCTGGCACCTCCTTGCGCAAGGACGCGTAATCGATCAACGACTTGATCGCGCCCACCGCGCGATCGAGACCTTGCATGACGGCAATATGCGGCAGCGACTTGCGCAAGCCTTTGGTGAATTCGGTAAACCCGATCGACATCGTGCTGATATACACCACTGGTTTGCTGGCGGCCCCCGCCATCTCGTTGACGATCCGCAAATTCCTTTCGCGCAATTCGTGCGGCGCTTTCGGCAGTTCGGCGTCGATGATGACGATGTCGGTGTCGGGATCGTCGATCATGATTTTGATCGATCGCATATAGACCGAGGGATCGACCACCGCGGCAAACCCGGCATCGAGTGGGTTACCGACGATGCTGCCCGGGCCCAGCATCTGCGCCAGTTTGTCGCTTGCATTCTTGCTCAGCGGACCGAAATTCAGGCCCGCCGACGAGAATGCGTCGATCAGAAGACCGCGCTTGCCGCCGGACAGAGAAACCGCGGCGAGGCGAGCGGCTTTCGGAGGATCGGCATGGACAAAGCATTCGGTGGTTTCGATCAATTCGTCGAGACCCCGCACGCGGATCACGCCTTCCCGGGTCGAGATGGCGTCGAAGGTTTCGATCGAGCCGGCGAGCGCGCCGGTGTGCGCCATGGCGGCGGCGCGTCCGCCTTCGGACGCGCCGAGTTTGAGTGCGATCACCGGCTTTCCCGCGGCGCGCGCGGCCTTGCAGGCCTGGCGGAAGACCTTGGTGTTGCGCACGCCTTCCAGATAAACCACGATCACGCGGATAGAGGGGTCGGCCGCGAAATAGGCCATCAGGTCTGGAGTTTCGAGGCCAGCTTCATTGCCGGTCGTGACCATATAGCCGACGCCGACGCCACGATCCTCCAGCGCCTGGCGGATCGCCATGACGATGGCGCCGGATTGACCGGCGATCGCGACCGGTCCCGCTTCCATCGTAACGACGCGGTCGTCGATGTTGGTAAACAGCCTTTCGCCGGCGCTCAGATTGCCAAGACAATTCGGGCCGGTGACCGCAAGCCCGGTCTCCCTGATAGCCTGCTGCAACTCGGCGGCCAGCCTCTGGCTTTCATCATCCTGCAACTCACTGAAGCCCGAGGTCACGATGGTCGCCGAGCGGGCGCCGGCCGCCGCGGCGTCGCGGATGACTTGAACAGCGAAACGCGCCGGCACCAGCACCAGCACGTGATCGGGCTTCTCCGGCAGACCAGCGAAATCCTTGTAACAGGGAACGCCCCAGATCGTTTCACGCTTGGCATTGACCGGGTAGAGGCCGCCTTCATACCGATACTTGATCAGATTGTTCCAGATACGCTCGGCGTAGTTGCCCGGCTTGTCCGTCGCCCCGACCAGCACAATGTTGCGCGGATGTAGCATCGCATGGATGCTTTTGACGATGTCGCTGGTCTCAGACGAAGGCGACCATTGGCTGGTCGAATCTGACGCGATACTTGCCCGAGCTTCCATAGGCTTGACCCTGACCCTTCTTTTCTCATGCGAAAATGACGATCGACTGGAGATCGACATTCCCCGTGACCTTTTCATTTCTTATTATTGATAGTCGGGGAGGGTGGCAACTCGCGCGACAGGGCAATGTCCGTAACCGCCCGTTTCGGGCCTTACCAGGCGGGTCGCGGGTGCGATGGGGAAGCGATACCTGCAAGTAGGACGGCAAGAATGCCGGTGAGAAAGATGCCGTCGAATGTCCCGGCGCCGCCAATCGAGGCGACTGGAGCGCCAAGGTCACTGATCTTATCGAGATTGAGAAGATCGGCGCCAATGAGCGTTCCCATCGAGCCGCCGATATAGGCAAGTGGCGGCGCGTACTCGCGGGAGAGGATGAACGCAAGGATTGCCGTGGTCACGACGGGCGCAAATACCGGCACGGCGATACCAATTCCCGGCACCGGCGTCGCCATCGAATGGATAACAAAAGCGATAGCCGCGGTGGTGAGCGCTGCCTTGAGCCAGAATTGGTATCGAATCAAGAGATACGCGGACATTAATGTTGGGATAACGGCACCGCCGACATTCACCGCGAGAACCGTACCGGACGATGAAACGAACGGCACGATATATCGCATGCCAAAGAACTCAACGATCTGTCCCGACCTGACAGGCGGTCCAGGCAGGACCGTGATCGGAATATTGAAATAGCTGCCGATCAGCGAGCCAAACAACAGAACAAGGGCGACCCCAGGACCCACACCGAGCCGCATATACGCATATCTGACAATGCGAAGCTGAATCAGGATGATCAGCCCCACGAACAAAAAGACCAGAATTGAAAACAATCCCGGCGTCAGCGGTAAATAGTGCACTTCGGAACTCATGGCTGCGTTGGTTCAGTCTCGATTGGTTCTCGCGTTCAAGTATTGATTTTCCGCGGTGCGGGCAAGGGTGCGGCCGAACATCATTCAAGCGGATTGGATCCCACGAACTGGCACCGGCATGACGTCTTTCCGACGCACGGTAACCTCAAACTGATGATGCCTAACACCGAATTTAGTCTGGGGAAGCCTCGCGGCTTGAACCGTTCGGCATATACTCATCGGTGGTGCCGGACAACCCGATCATGGTGGCGTGCAAGACGTAGCGTGTTGGCCCCGGGATCATCGCATCGAATGGCCAGCAGGTCGACAGCACCAGTTCGTATCCATTGGTCAAGGGATCGATGCCCGAGGCATCGAAGCGCACCACCGACGTGCCGTCTGCACGATAGCGGAAAACGTTGCCGTCTCTTCGTGTGATCACGATCTCATCGCCGATCGCGACATCCTTCAGAAAACGGAAATGCGTATCGCGGTGCGCGGAATAGACCGCCACACCACGCTCGCCGGCATCAGGCGTAAGCTCGACGTGGCCCGGGCCGAATGCAAGCGCCTGGCCGCTGCTTCCGGCCAGCACGATCGCGCTGGCGTGCAGCCGCTTCACCTCGATGCGAGCGACCGGCCAGGTATCCGCCCATGACCAGGGTTTTACCTCACGATTGCTGACGATCGTCTCGTTGAAGGCGCGTTCCAGCAGAACCTGCGCAACCAAAGCTTTGGCGTGGATGTAAGCCCCTTGACCGAACAGCACGAGGCCGGCGAGCGCGAGTGCAAAGACTGCAGCGAGGCGGGTCATTTGGGATCCTCTGAATTGATTCCATCAGACTGGGAGTACCTGCCGTCATTGCGAGGAGCGCAAGCGACGAAGCAATCCAGTTTTTGACCCATCTCTGGTTGCTTCGCGGAGCCTGTCATCGGGCGCGCATTCGCGCGACCCGTTGGCTCGCGATGACGGTGCTCCTTGATGACGTTCGAAAAACTTGCGCGCGCGGCCTTGGGTGGGAGACCGCGCGCGCTTTAAGGAGGAGGGGGGACAGCTCCTCCTTTCATCCGGCATCAGCGTGCGAACGTCTGACGCCGGTTGAACACGAGCAGGATCAGGCTGAGCGCCAGCAGGATCGAGCCTGCGATCATCTTCAATTCGGCATCGGTTGCCGTCTTCGGCAACGTGATCGTGTTGGGTGCCGCCGTGACCGGACGCTTGACGGCGGCGAGCTGGACGCGCGCGTCGCCTTCGGCGCGTCGTTCCGTCGCTGGCGACGGAAGCTTCGGTCGCTCGCCGAATACTTTCGCAAAATCCCAGCCTGCCGGCAGGTTGAGCGGCAGTTCGCTGAGTTTGAGCGGCTCTCCTTCGGGACGGCTCGGTGTCTTGTCGACTGCGACCAGACTGGTAAGCCGGGTCACGAGCTGATGCTCCAGCGCGAGTGCCAGGATGGTCTTGTCGGCGTCCGCCGTCGTCGCCGTTTGCATAGTGCGGGCGATCTCGGCATCGTCGATCTTGCGCCGCGCCCACAGCTTCGAGAGGCCTTTGCCTTCGGCGGCGTTCGCCAGCGGGAGCGTCACGACCCAAGGCCGGTCGCCGATCCGCCCTTTGATCTCGACCGAACCTTTGAGCCGGTCGAGCTTCGCTGCGAGAACCAACGGCTCGTCGCGATAGAGGTCGGGGATCGCCGCCGGCGTGAGATCGGCCGCGGCATCGGAGAATTTCGCCGTGAGGCCGGTCACCGCGGGATTCTCAAGCTTGGCGAACAGGCCGCGCATACGCTCCTCGACCTGTTCGACCGAGCCGATGTGCGTAAAGGTTCCACGGCCGAGTTCGGCGGCGCGAGTCATCAGGAACGTGTTCGGCGCCGAACCGATGCCGACCATGAACACGCGGGAGCGACCGCGCATCGCTGTGAGCGTGTCGAACAATTGCTGCTCATTGCCGATCGCGCCATCGGTCAGGAACACTACCTGGCGAACATAGTTGCCCGCATCGGTGGCGTGATCGGTCAGTGCCGCGCGCATTGCCGGCACCATCTCGGTGCCGCCAGCGGCCTGCAGCGCGCCGACGAACGACCTGGCGTTACCGATGTGCTCTGCATCGGCGGGTACCGAACTCGGAAACAGCATGTCCATGGTGTGATCGAACCGGATCACATTGAAGCGGTCGTTCGACTGCAGACGGCTGAGCGCGTAAGTAAGGCTCGCCTTGGCTTGCACGATCGAAGTGCCACCCATCGAACCGGAATTGTCGATCACGAAGATCACCTCGCGCGGCAGCGGCTTTTGCTCGGCCTGCGCAATCGAAGGCGGCGTGACAAACGCCAGCAGATAATCGGCATCGCCAAGGTGCTCGCGGAACAGCCCCACTGACGGCGCCTTCTCTGCTGCGGGTTTCCAGCTCAGTTCGAAGTCGCGATCCGCCGGCACTCCGCCTTCGGCAAGCCTGATGAGACGCGTGCTGCTGTCCGGATTTTCGATCTTTACGGCGTGATGATGACTCTTGACTTCACCCAGCTGGAAGCCGGCCTGCAGGCGAACCGTGATGGCGGTCGGATTGACCGGTGCATGTTCCGCGGGGTCGAGTACCTGCGGCGAGATGCGGTCGCGGTCCGGCACGGAATCGGAAGTGGTCGCACCCCAGCCGCCACCGTCGGGCCGAAAGTCGACGCTCTGAACCACCGGGGCAGGATTGTAACGGGGGCCGACCACCATCGGCACCCGCAGCGAGAATTCATTTCCCGACTGCCGAACCGGCTCCTGATATTCGATCTGCACCAGAATTGTTTCACCGGGGCCGATATTGGCGACCGAGTTGGTGAAAATGTTCGGTCGCTCCTGTTCGGTCAGGGCGGCCTTTTGTCCGTTCCGCTGCGCCTGCTCGTAGATGATGCGGGCCTGTTGCCGCTCCTTGATCTCGCCGACGACGACGCGGTCGCCGATCACCATTTTGAGCGTGTCGACCGCGCCGCCCGCTGGCAGCGGATAGACGTAAGTCGCCTCCACCCAGTTTGGTGTCGGGTTTCGGAATATCTGCGTGACGCGGGCACGGACCGTTGGACCCGATACGGTGAGATCGACATCGATGCCGAGTCTTGTCGCGTCGGCATAGCCGTCATCGGTCTTCAGGAGAAGGGAGCCGGAGCGCGCGTCGCCGGGCCTGGCAAAGGTTGTCGACGGACTCTCCGCCGGCCACACCGGCTCAAAGCTTAAAAATAATGCCGCAAATCCAACCAGGATTACGGCGGCGCTTTGCATGACACAAAACACCAGCAGCCTCACCACACGCGACAGCCTTAAGCTGCCGCCGGTCTCGATTTCGTCGCACGTGGTCATTTCGCTCACTCCCGAAGGGCATGTTCATCGCCTTCCGGTTGTGCGGAAACCGTTGCCTTTGCGCGAGCATAATGATTGGCAATGTTCAGCCGTCGGCCGCTTGGGCGCGTCGCGGCCAAAGCGGAATTGTGCGGCTTTGTGATGAATTCGGCGTCTGCTAGGATGGCGGAATTGAAAAAGGGGTGACGATGCTGACGCCGGATAAGCAACTCTCTGCCGAGCAAAGCCGGCAGGTGGCAGAGACCATTCGCGAGGAAATCGCACGGCGTCGTATCTCCCGGCAGTCGCTCGCCGAGCAAGCCAAACTCAGCATCTCGACATTGGAAAAGGTGCTGGGCGGCCGCCGCCCGTTCACGCTCGCAACCACCGTGCGGCTCGAACAGGCGCTCGGCGTCTCCTTGCGCAAGGGGCAGGACACACCGCCCGCTGTCGTTCCGATCAATGGCGAAATCGCCCCCGATGGTCTCGGCGCCTATTCGCGGCGCGCAGTGGCATGGCTCGAAGGGGTCTATGTAACGCTGCGGCCGTCGTTCGGCGGCGACAAGGATGCGATCTACGCCTATCGCACCGAGATCGCCTGGGATGCTGCCGGTTCATCGCTGGTGTTCCGCGAAGGCGAAAGGCTGGACGCGGCCTACACCCAGTACGGCGAAGTCGCGGTGCCGAACCAATCGGGTCACATCTATCTGGTCACCAACCGGCACGGTCAGCATCGCCTGATCACGGTATCGCGTCCGACCATATCAGGCGAAATGTACGGCATCATCACAACGCTGCTGGCAGGGCGCGGCTCGCTGCTGACGCCGATCGCGGCGCCAATCGCGTTTTTGCCGATCGGGGCGGTCGCGAGTCCAACCTTGGGGCGGATATCGCCTGACGATGCCAATTACGCCACCTATCGCGCGCACCTGCGCCGCACCATCGATGAGCCATTCGCCTTGTTTTTACCGGGCTAGAGTCTGATTCAACTGAGTTGAATCAAACTCTGGCCGTATATTTTAGTTTGAGCATGATCTTTCGGAAAACCGGCTTCCACCCATCGGGTCGTGGCCCGAGGGCATGCTTTTCCGGATCATGCTCTAGGCCCGCGCTAGTGGGGCTGACATAGAAGCGGGGCTGACAAAGGAGAGATGAATGACCGTCGAAGTAAGCCCGCTCGCTGGCAAGACCGCTCCAGCATCGATGCTGGTCAACGTGCCGCGGCTGGTGACGGCTTATTTCTCGGGCAAACCGGATCCCACGTTGCCTTCGCAGCGCGTGACATTCGGTACCTCGGGGCATCGCGGCTCCGCCTTCAACAACGCATTCAATGAGGCGCATATTCTGGCGATCAGCCAGGCGCTCTGTGACCATCGCCGCCGGATCGGTATCGATGGCCCACTCTTCATTGGTATCGACACGCACGCCTTGGCGGAGCCGGCGCTCGCGAGCGCGCTGGAGGTATTTGCGGCCAACCATGTCACCGTGATGATTGACGAGCGGGACGGATATACGCCGACGCCCGCGATCTCGCATGCGATCCTGACCTACAACAAGAATCGGACCAACGGTTTTGCCGACGGCGTGGTGATTACCCCCTCTCATAATCCTCCCGAGGACGGCGGCTTCAAATATAACCCGCCAAATGGCGGACCGGCCGACACCGATGTCACGACCGGAATTGAGCGCGCCGCGAACGCATTTTTGGAAGATGGATTGAGGGGTTTGAAGCGGATATCTTATGAGCGCGCGCGCAAGGCCGCCTGCGTTCATCGCCACGACTACATCGGTCCCTACGTGGCCGACCTTGCCAGTGTCATCGATATGGACGCGATCCGTGCGTCGGGGGTGAAAATCGGGATCGATCCCTTAGGGGGCGCGGCTGTCCATTTCTGGCAGCCGATCATCGAGCGATACGGCATTGCTGCAACCATCGTCAGCGATACGGTGGATCCGACGTTTCGGTTCATGACAGCCGATTGGGACGGCAAGATCCGGATGGACTGCTCGTCGCCCTACGCCATGGCGCGACTGATCGGCTTGCGCGACAAGTTCGATGTCGCTTTCGCCAACGATACCGATGCCGATCGGCACGGCATCGTCACCCGCTCGAACGGGTTGATGAATCCGAACCATTACCTCGCCGCCGCGATTGCGTATCTATTCGACAACCGCCCGGGCTGGAACAACAACAGCGCGGTGGGGAAGACGATCGTCAGCAGTGCGATCATCGATCGCGTGGCGGCTAAGCTTGGCCGCAAGCTGGTTGAGACACCGGTGGGCTTCAAATGGTTCGTGGATGGCCTCAGTGGCGGGGCGTTCGGGTTTGCCGGCGAGGAAAGCGCCGGCGCCTCTTTCCTCAGGCGTGATGGGTCGGTCTGGACCACCGACAAGGACGGCATCATTTTAGGTCTGTTGGCCGCCGAGATCACCGCGCAAACCAGGCAGGACCCCAGTCAGCTGTTCGATCGTCTTACCGATGAATTAGGTGCGCCGTTCTATGAGCGGATCGACGCGCCTGCCACGGTCGCGCAAAAGAATTTGCTGAAGGCGCTTTCGCCAGACCGACTTGCCATCAAAGAACTTGCCGGTGAGGCGGTTCGCTCGACGCTGACAGCGGCACCCGGCAACGGCCAATCGTTCGGCGGAATCAAGGTGACGGCGGAAAACGGATGGTTTGCAGCGCGACCCTCCGGAACAGAGGACGTCTACAAGATTTACGCGGAAAGTTTTAAAAGCCAGCAGCATTTGCGGCAGATTCAACAACAGGCCCAGGCCGCTATCACGGCCGCATTTGAGACGGCATAGACCGTTTGCTTGCGATTAAACTTGGGACACTCATGAGGGCGAACCGAAATTCTTGCGTAACGTCGGCTTGTGGATCTTGCCGGTGGCGTTGCGCGGCAAGGCGTCCACGAACTGGATCAGGCGAGGGCGCTTGAAGCGCGCCAGATTGGCTTCGCAGTGCGCGTAAATCTCCGCTTCGGTAATGCTCTGGCCCGGTTTCACGGCCACGATCGCCATGCCGACCTCTCCCCACTGCTCACCGGGGATGCCGATCACAGCGGCTTCCGCAATAGCGGCAAGCTGGTGCAGAACGTTCTCGACTTCGGCCGGATAGACATTTTCGCCGCCGGAAATGTACATGTCCTTCCAGCGGTCGACGATGGTGTAGAAACCTTCTTCATCGATCCGCGCTGCATCTCCGGTATGCAGCCAACCATCGGTGAATGAAGACTGGTTGGCGTCCGGCCTGTTCCAATAACCGGGCGTGACGTTCGGCCCTTTGACCCAGAGTTCGCCAAGCTCACCGACCTCGGCGTCGGATCCGTCGGGCCGAACGATCCGCACTTCGGTATGCAGCACCGGCTTGCCGGAAGAGCCCGCCTTGCGCACCGCGTCCTCGCGATCGAGCGTCAAGACCGCCGGACTGGTTTCGGTCATGCCGTAACCCTGCTGCAGGGCGACGCCACGCTGTTCCCATACTTTCAAGAGCGGCACCGGCATCGGTGCGCCGCCGACGCCGCCAATCAGAAGCCGGTTGAAGTCGGAACTGCCGAAGGCCGGATGCTGCGCCATGAACTGGTAGATCGAGGGCACGCCGAAAAACACGTTGATGCCGCGCGAGGGATCGCTGATCAGCTCGAGCGCAAGGCCGGGATCGAAGGCGCGCATGAGCAGCACGGTGCCACCGGAATGCAGCACCGGATTGGTGTAGCAATTGAGCCCGCCGGTGTGGAACAGCGGCAGCACAGTCAGCAGCACCGACGAGGGCGAGATATAGGCCGGGCCGCCGAGATTGACGCAGTTCCAGAACGTCATGCCGTGGGTGATGATCGCGCCCTTCGGTTGGCCTGTCGTGCCCGAGGTGTACATGATCGTCGAGATGTCATTGAGCGTCACGACTGCCGCCTTGTCGAGCGGCTTCGAGGCAGCGATCGCGGTCTCGTAGGAACTGTTCGGCCCGAGCTGAAGCGCCGAGGAGACCTTGCACAGCCTGGAAACATTGAGCGCGACCTCGGCGAGTTCGGCGTCATGGATCATGACATGCGGCGCCGCATCGCCGGCGATGTACTGAAGTTCCGGGACGGTAAGGCGCGTGTTCAAGGGCAGGAAGACCGCGCCGATACGTCCGCACGCGAACTGCACCTCCAGCGTATCGGTCGTGTTCAACGCCAGCACGGCGATCCGGTCGCCGCGCGCGATCTTGAGCCGGTCCCGCAGATGCGCGGCGAGACGCGAAATTCGGGCGTCGAATTGCGCGTAAGTGAGCCGGCGTTCGCTGGCGAGGTCGATCACCGCCAGTTTGTCCGGCGTGCGGCGGGCAAAATGAGCGATCCAGTCATAGTGGCGAACCGGCAAAATCTCCTCCGAAGGTCCAGCGGTCTGATGTCGCCTGATCCTGCTTGATCCTACGCCGTTGCGGGCCAGTTGGGACGCCGTATCGGAGTGCTGTCTTGCGTTGAGTGGCTGGTGCCCGGAGGTTCTCCGTCAACGGCGGTCCTACAATATTCCCGACTAGCGTTGCGGCCTGAAATCGCCCCTCGTTGCCTGCCGCCAGACATGCGCGTACCACATTCTGGATAGCGCGCTTCCTTTCCTCCACCTGCGCCGCATTTTCGGCCCATGGCGTGCCACGCTGAACGACTGTACTAAGCGTAGATCACTAAATTGCGCGCGCGGCGATGAGGGTTGCATTGTGTGCTGGCCCTTCGAATAACGGTGATGGTCTAGGGCGAGAACGCATAAATTTAGAGGTAACGGCGAACGTCCGCTTTGGTGCGCATTCCGGACTCAAATCGGCCATCGCGTGAGGTCCGAAAACCTTCACAACATCGGACTCTGATAGATTGCTTTTTGGAGGCCTTAGCTTGCGGCATGCGGTGTTGGATTTCCGAATATCGAACCATTGAGAGCTATGCCCTGCTAGCACCAGCGTCCGGCGGTAATTGCGTTCTGGACGGCTTGTTTTACCTGAACCGCCTATCTGGCAGCCACTTTGTGGAAATTTGGTAAAGGGCGGATGCCGGTCGAATTTTGTGAAATATCACCGTGCAGTGGATGAAGGTCGAGACGGCCGCGTTGCGGCATGCGCTCGTGCAAGCAGGAAGCGCCCGAAGAGCTACCTCTCGAGTCAAGCCATCGCCGTGCGCAGGCCTTTGTCGCGCTGGCGAAAGACCAGGGTCAGGAGGATGACCAGGTTGACGATATTGAAGCCGATGCCTGTGGCAAATGCGGGCAGGTAATAGCCGAAGTGATCATAAAGGGCGCCCGCGCCCCAGCCGCCCGCCGCCATTCCAAGGAAACCCGCGAAATATATCGTCGGCACCCGCCAGTTCGCCTCCTTCACCGGATAGAATTTGCGGATCACGATCACGTAGGCCGGCAACAGTCCGGAGAAGCCCAGCCCGAAGGCCGCGGAAACCGCGAACAAGGCCGCCTCGTCCAGGGTCAGCAGGAAGCCGGTCAACGCCGTGGCCTGGGCCAGAGAACTCCAGAGCAGCGTCTGCAAGCCGCCGATCCGGTCGGCGAGCCAGCCCCAGAACTGGCGCGCCAGGAACGCGCTGCCGAGCAGCACCGACAGCATGGCAGCGCCGCTCTGCGATGCGAAGCCGAGGTCGCTGCAGAACGCCACGATATGCTGCGACGGCATGGCCATGGGCACGCAGCAGCAGAAGATCGCGATCATCAGGACGATCATGGCCAGGTTCGGCGAAAGTCCAAAGACGGGCGCACCTGCTTGCGGATCGCGTCCGCCGCCTAGCGAGGGCCGCGCCTCGGGCGGAGGGCGCAGGAAAATCGCGGCCAGCGCCAGGATCGAGGCGCCGACGAACAGCCCGAACACCAGCATGGTCCGGCGCCAGCCGAACTCGGTGATGCCGGTCTGGAACAGGATCGGCCACAAAGCTCCCGACAGCGATTGACCTGACGAGATCATGGCCACGGCGGCGCCCCGGCTGCGATCGAACCAGCGGCTGACATAGGTCACGACCGGCGAGAATATGCAGGAGGTGCCGAAGAGGCCCATCAGCAGGCCGTGTCCCACATAGAGGTGGATGAGTCCGCCGGAGGCGGAGAGGACGAGGCCGGCGGCGATCATTGCTGCACCGAACAGCACGATCTGGCGGATGCCGAGCCAGCCGGACAGCCAGCCCGCCGCGATGCCGCCGAAGGCTGCACCGATCAAGGTGAACGCCGGGGCGGCGGCGGGCGCGGCGCGCTCGGTGCCGAACTCGGCGGCAATCGGCCTGAGCGCCACTGCCGAGAGCAACGGCGCGCCGTAGGCGATCGTTAGGATGACGAGGGAGGCGCCGGCAACGATCCAGGCCGTGCGGCTGTCCACCGTCGCGGAACCGGCTTTCATCTTGTTCATTGTCGGATCCCGTGCACCGCGTATTTGGCGGCGACGACGAGTCGGAGGACTGCCGCAAGCCTGCAAATCGAGATTAGGTCGTGCCTTGCCCGGCCTTTATCCAATTTGCGACAGGCCTGTCCTCGGCGCGATGTTTTCACCGCGATCAGCTGTCAATACGTAAAAATTGAAAAGCAACATCAGACCGTCATCGCTTGTTTTGCTGCTCGCGGTTACAAAAGTTTGGGATGATGCACCTGCAATCGTTCGTTCGCTCGGCACCGAGATAATGCGTGCGCCTTATGTCGCGCTCAACCGCACAAGCAAACGCGCTCTAACCCACAGCTCTCGAGAGCATGAAAAGTAGCGGTAAACCGCCAAGCCAGACCACCAAGATGGTAGCAACCAAGAGGCCGATCATAGGACCAGGGCCTGGAAGGTGGTTCTGTTTTGGGTCAACCGCGCCGTTTGGAGTATCGGCCGATCACTTCCGGTCTACCCGATAAGCAGACAATTCCGGAGCCCATCGGCATGTCGCAAAGGTGCCATAAGGCGACATCACAAAACTATTCCGCAACTCTCCGCTCTACCGCGGAAAATAACCGGAAAGCAGAATACCAATCCTCCCCACTTTAATATGTGGCGCGTAAGGGGCTTGCTTCAAGACCCGGGTCATCCCGTAGAAACGCCGACCGAAGCCAGAACCTACGGAGTCACGAAATGAGTGTATTGTTATCGACGTGCTGGTCGCGCGCGGCCGAGTTGACCGCCACCGCGGAAACGACCGGAGTGTGGCGATGACCAACCATGCGGTGGTGATCGTCGGCGGAGGTCCGACAGGGCTGATGTTGGCAGGCGAGTTGGCGTTGGCGCGGATCGACGTCGCCATTGTCGAGCGCCGCGCAAGCCAGAATCTCATCGGCGCGCGCGCGGGTGGGCTGC
>Ga0137416_10001073_pt1 | contig 13578 bp, 13 predicted proteins | sample CZODoug3_1_1_16f_FD_108282 | JGI IMG/M metagenome (GOLD analysis project Ga0137416, IMG submission 108282) | Vadose zone soil fungal communities from Angelo Coast Range Reserve, California, USA - CZODoug3_1_1_16fungal (Illumina Assembly) | ecosystem: Environmental > Terrestrial > Soil > Vadose...
GTGGAAGAGACGCAGCGCAGGTCGGTGGCCGCGCTCAAGGCGATGGTCGAGCTGCTGATCGAGAAGGGCGTCTTCTCGCGAGACGAATACCTCGCGCGAGTCAAGCGGTAAAGATGGGACCCACGATGCCGCCGCGCAAGCGCCTCGGACAGCTGCTCACCGAACTCGGCGTCATCGACGAGCACCAGCTCCAGAGCGCGCTCGGACACCAGAAGCAGTGGGGCGGAAAGCTGGGCGGCATCTTCGTGCAGAAGGGGTTCTGCAGCGAGGAGGCGGTGGTGTCCGCGCTGGCCAAGCACCTCGGGATGCAGAGCGTGCGAATCGCGGACCTGAAGATCGATCCGCGCGCGGTGAAGTGCGTGAGCAAGCAGGTCGCCGAGAAGCTGCACGTCTTCCCCTACGAGTTGAGCGGCGCCGGGCGAAGCGAGGTGGTGACCATCGCCATGAGCGACCCCACCGACCTGTCGGCGGTCGACCAGCTCGCGTTCCACACCGGCAAGCGCATCAAGCCGATGCTCGCCGGTGACGGAGACGTCGTCGCCGCCATCCAGGCGCATTACGGCGGCGGAGAGGAGAAGAAGGAGCCGACCGACAAGGTCGCGCGGCCCGCGCCGGCCGGTCCTCCCACCGTCAAGCCGGGAACGCCAGCCGGGTCAGTGGCCGGGTTCCCGCGTCGGATCGAGCCGCCGGCCTCCGCGCCCGGTGCGCGCGCCGCCCGCGCGACACCGTACATTCCGCCGCCAATTCCGGCGGCGAAACCTGCCGCGCCGGCGCAGAAGCTCGACGAGATCGAGCCCGACGCCTCGACCGCACGGCCGGCCCCGGCCCCCGCCGTGGCCGACCCGGTCGAGCTCCCCGAGGATGACGGGCAGGAATTCGGGCTCGAGCCCATCGCGGCGCATTCGCAGTTCGGCGACGCGGTGGTGGGACAGGAGGACGTGGCAGGAGAGGGCTTCGCGGGCGATATGGTCGAGGGGCTGGTCTCGGCGAGCGTGGCGCACGCGGCTGCCGGCGCCGCGCATCCGGATCCGCGGGGCGGGCCCGCGCAGGAGGCCGAGGATTGGCTGGCGCAATCGGGCGCGGCGCAGGGCTGGGAGGACCCGCAGGGCTCGACCGGATGGACGGCTCCGATCGAGATGGCCGCGTCCGGAGGGTGGGCGGACCCGGCGGCAGATGCCGGCCCCGCGCACGCGGCGACGGACTGGGGCGTCCCTGAATCCGGTGGGGAGATCGCCTGGGGGGGCGTGCCGCAGGCCGAGCAGGTCGCCGAATCGACCAGCATCGCGCTGCCGACGGACGCCATCCTCGGCGCCCTCGAGGAGATCGGGGCCGATCCCGAGGCGCAGGCTATTCCGGTCTGGGCAGAGGATGTCGCGGCCCCGGAGCAGGAATCCCCTGCCGGGCAGGCGACCGAGCAGACTGCTTTCGCGGCCGATCCGACCGAACCGCACGAAGCGGAAGTCCCTGATGCATGGGCCGCGACCGACGATCCCCTCGCCGCCGGCGCCACGCCCACCGATCCGTTCGCCGCCGGCACGGGGCCGGGCGATCCGCTCGAGGCTGCTGCCGGCACGCCCGACAGGGAAGAGCCGCCCGCCGTTCATCGCCGCCACTCGAGCACGCAGGAATTCGCGAATCCGGTCGGCGCGGACGACGAGAGCGCCGAAATTCATGTGGAGAGCGCGGCGGCGGAAGAACAGCCCGCCGGGGAATGGCAGGGCGAGGAGCAGGTCCCGATGGAGGGAAACGTTTCCACCGATTCGGTGGAACGGCTCGTGGAAAGGGCCCTCGAAGGCTCGACTCCCTTGTCGCCGGCGGATCTCGGCGCGCTCGCGTCCATCGGCGTCGAGCCCAGCGACGGCGTGGGCGCGCTCCGGCTGCTCGCCGCGCTCGTCCGCCTCCTGAACCGCAACCAGCTCATCGAGCCCGACGATCTGCGGGCCGAGATCCGCGAGAGTCTCGCCCAGGGCGCCGCGGCGGCCGTTTCCCAGGACTCGAACGGTATGGAATCCGAGGCCTCTTCGCCCGATGCCTCCGGGCCGTCCATCGAGACGGCGGAAACGTAGGACCCACGGCCACCCCGGTTCCTTGTCTCGTACCGGCAACGGACGATTACGTTTCCTGGAACTCGGGCCCTCCCCCCCTCCCCCTGGGCCCTCGAGGGCGTCATGGACTTCTCTTTGTCGGGCACGGTCCTGACCCGGGACCTGTTCGCGGCGGACGGACGGCTGGTGGCGTCCCGCGGCGAGATCGTGGATCTGGGCAGGCTGAAGGACGCGGCGCACAAGGCGCCGCGCGAAGTGCGCGAGCGGCCGTTGTTCGAGACCACCTGCGCGCAAGCGGTCCTCGAAGCATTCGAAGCACCGGCCCTGCAGCATCTGGTGGGCAGCGAGCAGCAGCGCGCGCAGGTGGCGGACGTGCTCTCGGATCTGCGCTTCCCGCAGCAGATCTGGGACGAGATAGAAGCGCTGCAGCAGGACGATCCGGCCCGATACCAGCACGCGATCTGGACGGCGCTGGTGTCGGCGCGGCTGTTCCGCACGGCGCTGGGGATGGCGCCAGGCCTGTCGCGTCTGGTCGGCGGCGCGCTGACCCACGACATCGGGATGAGGCATTCGGCGCTCCGGCTGCGCTCCAAGCGGGAGCACCTGACGCCTTCCGAGGCCCTCTCCCTCGAGGACCATCCGCTGCTCGGCGCGCTGCTCCTCGCCAGCGTCCTCGGGGATGCTCCGGCGGTCCACGCCGCCCTTCTGCATCACGCGCGCGCCGGCTTCGGATACCCGCGAGTGCAAGGAAGGTCGCCGCTGCGCGGGCTCGATCTGGTCGCGGTTGCGAGCTCCTTCGCGGCGCTGATCGCGCCACGACCGTACCGGGGCCAAGCGTACAATGCGCGCGGGGCCATCGACCAGCTCCTCGAGGAAGCGGCGGCGAGTCACTTCGATCCGCGGGCGGTGCGCCTTCTCATCCACTGCCTCCGCGGCGGCAACGGCACGGCGGGCGAGCTCGCGTTGCCGCGCAAGCCGACCGGGTTCCGCCCGCCGGCCAACAACCACGGCGTCGAGGCGGAAAGGCGCATTCCCGCCTAATCGTGGCCGCTGTTTGCGTGTTGCCGTGAACAAGCCAATCGGGTGCTCGGGCGCCGGCCGGAGTTCGTGTTAGGTAGATCGGGCGCGCTGCCGGCGCGTTGAGATGGCACAGGAACGTACCGACGAGGAGCTGCTGGCCGCTTACCAGCAGGGCGACCCGGGGGCCTTCGAGGCCCTCTTGCGCCGCCACCGCGCCCCGTTGTTCACGTTCCTCTTGCGTATGCTGGGCGACCGCCAAAGGGCCGAGGATCTGGCGCAGGAGACGTTCCTGCGAATCGTCAAGGGCGCGCCGGCCTGGGAGAGGCGAGCGCGTTTCCAGACCTGGCTCTACACCGTTGCGCGCAATCTCTGCATCGATCAGTCGCGGCGGGATCGCTTCCGGCGCACGGACAGCCTCGATGCGGAAGGACCCGACGGCGAGCCCTCGATGGTCGACTCCGTGCCGGGTCGAGAGATCGATCCCGAGCGCGGGGCTGCCAGCGCCAGGGTCAGGCCCCTCTTGCAGCAGGCGCTGCTCGGCCTGCCGCCGGAGCAGCGCGAGGTGTTCGTGCTCCGCGAGCAGGCGGGGGTGCCGTTCCGGGAGATCGCCGAGATGGTCGGCGCGAACGAGAACACCGTGAAAAGCCGCATGCGCTACGCGCTCGAGGGGTTGCGCAAGGCGCTCGCCGCGGCGGGCGTTTCGGAAGAGGCCGCCTCGGACGAGCCGGTTCCGGACGCGAGACTGGGGAGGGCATGACGCACGCCGAATCCCAGGATCTGCTCCTCGACCTCGCTTACGGCGAGCTGGACGCGGCGCGCGCCGCGGAAGTGGAGAGCCATCTCTCCGGCTGCGCCGAGTGCCGCAAGGAAAAGGCGGCGCTGGACGAGGCGCGGCGGATGGCGGCGCCGTTGCGCGAGCTGGAGGAGCCGTCGCCGGCCTTCGACGAGCCCATTCTTCGCGCGGCGCGCGCCCAGGCGCAGCTCGAACACGACGGGAACATCGGCCAGGTGATCGAGGTGACCGGCACCGTGCGCCCGATGGGACTCGACGCTGCTCGCGTCGACGCCCATGGCCCGGTGAAAGCCCGCCCGATCGAGCGCCGCAGGCCGCGATGGGCAGTGCGCGCCGCTTTGGGCGGGTCGGTGGCGGCCGCCGCCGCCCTGGCGCTGGTCGTGGGCAACACGCTGGAGACGCGCAAGAACGCAGAGAAGGCAGCGGCGGCGGCGCGGACGGGCGAGTTCGAGATTCGCGTGCAGGCCGGGCCGCCAAAGGCGCTCGACCCGGCGCTGCACGACGCCGAGGCGAATCGGCTGAAGGACCAGGCGGAAGAGAAGGATCGCGCCTCCGCCGCGCTTGCGGCTCCAGCGCCACCGGAGAAGCTGTCGGAGAAGGTCGCACAACTGCCGATGCGCAGGCGCGCGCAGGACGGTGTCGCGTCCGGGGGGAACATCCGGGGGAGCGGCGGCGACGCGGTCGGTTCCTTCCGGAAGAAGGCCGCTCTACAGGCAAAGGAAGGCGCGGCGGCGGATGCCGTCCGTCCGCAAGCGCTGCCCGCGCCTTCACCCGGCGAACGGACTGCTGCCGCTGCGGGCCCGGCTGCATCCGCGCCCTCATTGACACCGCAGGTCGCTGCTCATTCGCGTGCCGAGCCGTCCGCTCCTGCCGCAGAGCCGCCCCCGGCTGCCGCAGTACGGCCGCGACGCGATGCTTCCGAGATGGTGATGCCCAAGGCCGACTCGCAGACCGCGCAAGTCGTGGCCCCCGCGCCTGGCGCCTCCAGCGCGGAAGCCAAGGCGCAGGAAGCGCGCCACTCGGGCAACTACGGGCTCGCGGCGTCGCTCTACCGCGATGCCGCGGCGATGCGCAGCCGCGATGGGGACACCACTGCCGCAGCCTGGGACCTTGCCCACGCCGTCGAGTGCCTCGCCGCAGAGGCCCGATTCGATGAAGCGAAACAGGTCCGCGACGAGCTGGCGAGGCTCTATCCGTCGGAGACGACGGCGCTGGCGGCGGCGCGGCACGCGCTGCGCGCAGTGGACCCGACGCCGGCGGCTCCGGCCGATCGATAGTCGCGGCCTCCGAAGGCAGCCCTGTAGACTGTACACTTCATGAGGTGCGCTTCAGTCGGTCGATCGACCGTCGCGCCGCCGGCGCGCGTCCGCGTACCATCCGGGCCTCGGTGGCGGAGGTCGCGTGCTCTTCGGCAAGAACCCTCTCCTCATCGCCCTCGCCCTGGGCTTGCTCGCGGGCGCCACGGCCTGGGCGGCGCTCCGCGCCCGGGAACGGAGCGTGCGAAACCGCTGGCAGACGGTGAACGTGCTCTGCGCCAAGGTCGACGTCGCGGAAGGAACCGAGCTCTCGGCCGAGATGATCGCGGTCAAGGAGATGCCGGCGAAGTTCGTCACCGCCTCGTTCATCCAGGCGGACGAGCACGGCTCGACGGAGCAGCACACGCCGGTCGGGCAACGGCTTCTGGTGCCGCTGAAGGCCGGCGATCCCATCCTGGTGAGCCACTTCGAATCCGCGCGCGAGGCGGATTTCGCCACGCTCATCAGCCCGAAGGGCAGGGCCGTCACCATCGACGTCCAGGAGAAGAACGCGGTCGGGCTCTGGGTCCGGCCGAACGATCACGTCGACGTGATCGGGAGCTTCCGCGATCCGGACACGCAGCAGCTGCGGACCATGACGCTGCTGCAGAACGTCGTGGTGCTCGCGACCGGGCGGATCACGGCCAACACCACCAACATCGCGGAGGAGGACCGAAGATTTGCCACCGTGACGGTGCTGGCGCTGCCGGAGGAGGCGGAGATCCTCACCCTCGCGCAGGAGCTCGGCACTCTGACCCTGCTGCTGCGCAACCCGGACGATCTCGATTCGCAGGACAAGCGCAGCGTCGTCGACCAGAAGACGCTGTTCACCGGCGATCGCGCGGGCGAGCTGCAGCAGAAGCGTTATCGGACCATCCAGATCATCCGTGGGAACCGCGGCGAGACGAAGGTCGCGGCGCGAGGGCCTTGATGGCGGCGGCCGTGTTCCTCTTCTCTGGAGGTTCGGTGTTCTTCCTCGCCTTTCTCGCCTCGGAGGTGCTGCGCAAGGCCTTCGAGCAGTACCAGAAACGCTACGTCGCGCGGTCGGTGCGCGATCTGAGCGCGATGTTCCTCTTCGTCGAGCCCGGACAGGTCGTCCGGCTGAACCTCGCGGCCATGATCGTGCTCGCGCTCGCGGGCTCGTGGATCGGTGGGCTTCTCGGCGCGGCCCTCGCGGCCGTGGCGGGTTTCTTCGCGCCCGCGGCGGCCATCGCGGCCTACCGGCGGCGGCGGGTGCGGCGATTCGATGCGCAGCTCACCGAAGCGCTGCAGCAGATGGCAAATGCGCTGCGCGCCGGACAGACGCTCCAGCAGGCCATCGATCATGCCGGCCGCGACGCCGACCGGCCGCTGAGGCAGGAGTTCGGGCTGCACACGAAGGAGGTCAAGCTGGGCGTGCCGCTGGATGAGGCGCTCGCGGGGATGGCGAGTCGCGTCCTCTCGGAGGATCTGGAGCTGGTCGCGACCTCGACCGGCATCGCCCGCCAGCTCGGCGGCAACCTCGCGGAGATGTTCGATGCGATCGGCGCGACCATCCGCGAGCGCTTCCGGCTGGAGGGGAAGATCGCCGCCCTCACCAGCCAGGGCAAGCTCCAGGGCCTGATCGGCGCCTCGCTGCCCCTCTTCATCGGACTGTTCCTCGACTGGTACCGGCCGGACCTGATCGCGCCGATGTTCGAGACTGCTTACGGATACCTGCTGGTCGGCGCCGTGGTGGTCCTCCAGGCAGCGGGCTTCGTGGCCATCCGGCGCATCGTCGCCGTGGACATATGAGCGATGTGACGCCCGACATCCTCCAGATTTCCGCGGCGGTGCTCGCGGCCGTGTTCGCCTCCGCGGCATTCCTCGCCGCCAGTGCCCTGTATGGCCGTTTCGCCCTGGGGCCGGCATATCGCGCGGTCGACCTTCGCAGGGGAAGATCGCGAGGCGCCTTCGCAGCGTTCCGCTCGGCGGCGATCGCACCGCTCGCCCGGGGAAACGAGCGCTGGGTGCCGGCGGCGCCGCTGGCCGGGATCGATCGCTGGCTGCGAAAGGCGGGCCGCCCCCTCGAGCTCACTGCCGCCGAGGTGGTGGCGCTCATGCAGGTCACGGCGGCGCTGTTCTTCGCTGGAGCCGTCGCGCTCTCGCTTTGTCTGCGCCTGGGGTTCGTGGCCTGGTTCGTCGGCCTGATCGGCGGCGGGGCGTATCCCCTGATCTGGCTGCGCGACCGCATGGGAACGCGGCAGCGCGCCGTCGTGCGCGCGCTGCCCTATGCCGTCGATCTGCTCACGCTCAGCGTCGAGGCCGGGCTCGACTTCACCGCTGCCCTCGCCAAGGTGGTCGAGAAGGGCCGAAAGGGTCCTCTGCGCGAAGAGCTTTGCATCGCGATCCGCGAGCTGCGGCTGGGCAAGACGCGGGAAGAGACGCTGCGCGATCTCTCGCGGCGCCTCGATCTGCCTCCGCTCACCTCGTTCGTGCAGGCGCTCGTGCATGCCGACAAGCTCGGAACGCCGCTCGGGACCGTCCTGCGAGTCCTTTCCACCCAGATGCGGAACGAGCGCACGCAGCGGGCGGAGAAACTCGCCAACGAAGCGCCGGTGAAGCTGCTCCTGCCGCTCGTCCTGTTCATCCTTCCTACGCTTTTCCTGATGCTCTTCGGGCCGATCGGATACCAGGTGTTCCTTGGAGGGAGCTTCTGAGATGGCTTTCGCTCTCACCATCGCTGCGGGCAACGGGCGCGGGCGGAAGTTCCGGTTCGATGCGGAATCCATCAGCATCGGCCGCGCCGGCTCCAACGATCTGGTGCTGAACGATGCCGGCGTCTCCCGGACCCACGCCCGCATCGAGCGGCACGGCGCCGCCTGGATGCTGCTCGACCGGGCATCCGTGAACGGCGTGGAGCTGAACGGCACCGTGGTTGGCGCGCCGACTCGGCTCCGCGAAGGCGACCGCATCGGCGTCGGGCCGGTCACGTTGGAGTTCCGCGTCTCCGCCGCAAGGAAGGGGTCTCCCGCGCGCTGCTGGAGCGCGATCTCACGGCCTGCACGCGCTGGGCTGATCGCGGTCACGGTGTTGTCGGGCGGCATCAGCGCCCGATTTGCGATGCAGCCCCCGGGCGCGCCCGGAGCGGAATTGCGCTCGCCGAGGTCGCGTCTTGCGCTCGGAGGAGACCCGACGGGACCCGATGGCGCGCGGACTGCCGACGGGGCTCCGTCTCCGGACTTCGCGGCGGCTCGCGCCGCATACGAGCGCGGCCGGCGCAAGCTGGAGGAGAGACGGGTCGCTCCGCGCAACCTGTACGACGCGTGGAGGGCGTTCGTGGAGGCGCGCGGGCACCTCGAGGGCGTGGCGGATGCCGGCCTGCTCGAGGGCCAGCTGACGCGCGTCATCGAGGAGAGTGAGCGCGACCTGCATCGCGAGTGCAATCGGCTCCTGTTCACGGCCGCGCGGTTCGAGCGCTACGGCCAGGGCGGGCGTGCAGAGCAGACCTGGCGTGAGATCCTCCTGCATTTCCCGGGCGAGGATCCTGGCGGTTGCCGTGGAAAGGCGCAGGAGAACCTGCTTTCCCAGGCGCCCGGCGAGGGTGTCGAGTGATACGGTGAAGCCGATGCGAGCGCCCATCTTCGCGCAGCGACCGGGACCGCGTGTTGGCCGCGGGAGGGATCCGACGGATCCGGGCGGACCGTCTCCGGAGGTGCTCGCCGCTGCTCTCGCGGCGTGTTCGTCCCGGAGCGCTCCGCCCGCCGACGCAACCGTGCTCTCCTGCGGAGAGCAGAAGCCTGCCACGGCCCGCCTTCTCGTCACCGCCGGCCCGCACAAAGGAGCGGAATTCCGCATCGTCGATCCCCTGACCACGCTCGGGCGCGCGGCCCGGAACACCATCGTCATTCCGGACATCTCGATCTCCCGCGAGCACCTGACGGTGGAGAAGAAGGGAGACGCTTTCGTCCTGGTCGACCGCGAGTCGGGCAACGGTACCCGTGTCAACGGGCGGTGGCGGCGGAGGCGACGGCTCCGCCACGGCGACGAGATCGAGATCGGCGATACCACGCTCTACTTCCTCGAGCCGGGAGGGGTGATCGCGTGCGCACTCTCTCCGGGTCCTTCCGCGGAAGCGGCAACCTTGCTCGATCGCCGCCCGCGCGCTTCCGTTCCGGCTGCCTTGGCGCTCGCCGTGGTCCTCGTCGTCGCCGCTGCATTCGTGCGCCGCCAGAGGCTCACGGGGCAGATCGAGGGGCAAGCGCGGCGCGAGGCCGCCCATGCGGTCGCGCTGAAGAAGCTCCATGAAGGGATCGCGCTCCTGAAGCAGGGAATGTCCGCCGATGGACTTGGCAGGTTGACCGTCGCCGCCGAGTTGGACGGCGCCGACGCGGAGATTGCGCGGGCGTTGCAAGCGGCGGAAGCGGAGCAGGAGCGCGCCGCCGCCGCCGGACCGCAGGTTGCGCCAAGCCCGGAAGCGGCTGCCCCGCCGGAGTGGGCGCACGCGCCACCTGATGCCCACGCGATCTGGCGGACGTCCCCGAGACGGAGGCGCGCTCCAGAGGAGAACCTGGCGCGCGCAGGCACCGTTCCCGGTGAGCGCGAACACCGTCGCGCGCTGGCCGCGCGGCACGTGCTCGCGGCCGGAGAGCTGCGCGCGGACGAAGATTTGCCGCGCGCCGCCGCTCACCTGCGAGCGGCGGCCGAGAGCGACCCCGAGAGCGGCGAAGCGCGCGCCGGGCTGGAGCGGATCGGCAGGCGCGCGAAGGAGATCTATCTGCAGGCATACATGATCAAGGACGACGATCCGGAGGCGGCCCGCAGCAGCTTCCAGTTGGTCGTCGAGACGCTTCCCGCGAGCGACGAGACGGCGATGAAGGCGCTGCACTGGATCGGAAGGCTGGATGCGAAGGGGGCGGATTGATGCCGGAGCGGCTGCCGCCCAAACCCGCCACCTCCGCCGGACAGTTCGACCTCTTCGGCAGGCGCGCCGGCGGCCCTCGCGTGTACTCGGTGACCGAGCTGACCCGCGAGCTCAAGGCCGTCCTCGAGGGTCGCTTCCCCTCGATCCTGGTGAAGGGCGAGGTGTCGAACTTGCGCGCGCCGTCCAGCGGGCACCTGTATTTCACGCTCAAGGACGCCGACGCCTGCCTCGACGCCGTCCTCTTCCGCACCGAGGCGCGGAGGCTGCGCTTCTCCGTCCTGAACGGGCTGTCGCTGGTGGCGCGCGGCCGGCTCGCGGTGTACGAGCCCCAGGGAAGGTACCAGCTCGTCTGCGACACGATCGAACCCCTCGGCGCCGGCGCCCTGCAGGTCGCATTCGAGCAGCTCAAGGCGCGGCTGCAGAAGGAAGGCCTCTTCGAGGCGGCGCGAAAGCGGAAGCTGCCGTTTCTTCCCCGCCGTATCGCCTTGGTCACCAGCCCGAGTGGCGCGGTGGTCCACGACTTCCTGCGCGTCCTGCACCGGCGTTACCCGAACCTCCCCGTGCTGATCGTTCCCGCCCGCGTCCAGGGCGAGGGCGCCGCGCAGGAGATCGCGCGCGGGATCGTGCGCGCCGCCAAGCAGCCGCGCATCGACGTGGTGGTCGTGGCCCGCGGCGGCGGGAGCCTGGAGGACCTGTGGGCGTTCAACGAGGAAGTCGTAGCCCGCGCTCTCTGCGGCTGCCCGGTGCCGACGGTCAGCGCGGTGGGCCACGAAACCGACGTCACCATCGCCGACTTCTGCGCCGACGTGCGGGCTCCCACCCCGACCGCGGCGGCCGAGCTGATCGCGCGCGTCAAGGACGAGCTGGTCGCCGATCTCGCCCAACGAAAAGCTCGCCTCGGCCGCGCGATGCGCGCGCAGCTCGAGCGCAAGCGCGGACAGGGCGACAAGCTGCGCGCCCGCGTCGCCGATCCTCGCCGGCTGATCGGCGATCGCAAGCTACGGCTGGATCGCGCGCGCCAGCGGCTCGAAGATCTCGTGAATGGTCCGCTCGCGGCGCGCCAGCAGATGCTGCGGGCGCTGCGCGATCGTTTGCAGGCGCAGCACCCGCGCGAGCGGCTGCACCGGTTGGAGCGCGAGGTGGCGCGGCTGCAGCAAAAACTGGCCTCGGTCGCCGGCCGGACCCTTGCGGCGCGACGCCATCGCTACGAGGGGCTGACGGCGCGGCTCGACGCCCTCTCGCCTCTCAAGGTGCTGGCGCGCGGCTACGCGGTGGCATTCGACCCCCGGGGACATGCGCTGGTCCAGGCTTCCCAGGTCCGGCCGGGCGAGCGGGTGCGCGTCCGGTTGCACGAAGGCGAGCTTTCCGCACAGGTCGAGGAGACGAAGAATGGCGGCGAGGAAAGCTGAGAAATTTGCTTGTACGCCGGAGTGACCTTTCATGACGTGTACTGCCTGAAGCATGGTCGGCCAGGCCGCCGTCGGCGGCCGCGACTGGAAACGCAGCACGCTGGATGCTAGGAGGACTCGCGTGGCCGACGCAGCCGCACAGCCCGTCTCCGAGAAGTACGAGGACATCGTCGCGCGTCTCGCCCGGGTGGTGGAGCGCCTCGAGGGAGGCGGCCTCTCCCTGGAGGAGTCGATCGCGGCGTTCGAGGAGGGCATCCGGCTCGCCCGGGCGGGAGCAACGAAACTGGAGGAGGCGGAGCGCAAGGTGGAGGTGCTGTTGGAGGGTGACCGGACCGCGCCGTTCTCCACACAGGAGAAGTAGATCGCACGTCCCCGTCGCGCGTCGGAGAAAGCACATGGCAGGGCGCAAGAAGATCATCATCGTCGACGACGACCGCGAGACGCGCGAGATGCTGAAGATGGCCCTCGAGCTGGAGGGCTACGAGGTATCTCAGGCGGCGAACGGCCTGCGGCTGATCTCCACCCTGCACGTCGATCGGCCGGATCTGATCCTGCTCGACGTGATGATGAGCTGGATCGATGGTTTCGAGCTCTGCCGCGCGGTGAAGAAGAACGACGAGTTCCGCGACATCCCGGTCATCTTCATCTCCGCCAAGAAGACCGCGAACGACATCCGCACCGGTCTCGCCGCGGGCGCCTCCGACTACTTCAGCAAGCCGATCGACATGGAGCGGCTGCTTTCGCGGATTGCCCAGCTGATCGGGCCGGCGGCACCGGCCACTCCCGAACAGCGCCGATGAAGGTGCGAGCGGACGTGCTCGTCCAGCAGCGCGGGTTCGCCGAGTCGCGGGCCAGGGCGCAGGCGCTGATCCTGGCGGGAAGCGTGATCGCAGGCGATCACCGGGTGGAGAAGCCAGGTCAGCTCCTCGATTCCGCCGTGGAGCTGAGGGTGAAAGAGCAGCTGCCTTACGTGTCTCGCGGCGGGTTCAAGCTGGAAAAGGCGCTCGAGCAGTTCGCGCTTCCGGTTGCCGGCCGCGTCTGCGTGGACCTGGGAGCTTCCACCGGCGGGTTCACCGACGTGCTGCTGCAGCGTGGAGCGCTGCGGGTGCACGCGGTGGACGTCGGTTACGGACAGCTCCATCCGAGGCTGCGCGCGGACCCGCGGGTGGTGGTGCACGAGCGGGTGAACGCCCGCGAGCTGCGGCTGCCCGAGCCCTGCAGCGCGGCCGTCGCGGACCTCTCCTTCATCTCACTCAGGCTGGTGCTTCCGGCCCTGGCCGCAGCGCTGCGGCCCGCAGACGCGTGGGCGTGCGTGCTGGTCAAGCCGCAGTTCGAGGCGGGCAGGGCGGAGGTCGGCAAAGGTGGCGTGGTGCGCGATCCCATCGTACATGCCCGGGTCGTCGCGGAGATCTCCAGCGAATTCCGGCAGCTTGGGTTCGAGGTTCGGGGATCGGTGGAATCGCCGTTGCAAGGACCGGCGGGAAACCGCGAATACCTTGTGGTAGCCACACGCACTTGAAGTCTGGTCCGTTGGCGGCTTCGTCCGCCACGCGGTAAAATTTCGTACTGCAAAGGCGACTGCTTCCCCAGGAGCCGCGATGCCGGTCGGCCAGACCATCCGGGTGCGGGTTGCTGCGCCGCCGACCGAGGCGCGCCGGCTCTGCACGCGCTTGTCCCGCGGCGGCATTCCGGCGGAGGCGGACGACGGAGCGTCGCGCGCCGAGGTGCTGGTCGCGGTCGATCCCGGAACCGATCTGACGCAATACCGCGGGCGCGTCGGATGGCTGGTCGTTCTCGGCAGGCCGGGCGCGGCCTACTTCGCGGCCGGGGCGGACGACGTGGTCGCCCCCGGCGAGCCGGAGCTGCTCTTCCGCAGGCTTCGCGCGGCCCTGGAGAGATTGGACCTGGTTTCGCGCGTCGATCGCCTCACCGAAAGGGTGGCGGCGCTGGAGGGCGGCCTGGCGGACGCGGCGCACGACGTGCGCAGCCCGCTGCAGGCCGTGATCGGCAACGCGGAGCTGCTTGCGCGCGACGCTTCGCTGGCTCCAGCCCAACGCGAGTGCGCCGCGGCCTGCGCACGGCAGGGAATGCGGGCGATGCAGCTCGCCGAGCGCATCCTGGAGGCGGCGAAGCA
>Ga0137416_10001077_pt1 | contig 13561 bp, 10 predicted proteins | sample CZODoug3_1_1_16f_FD_108282 | JGI IMG/M metagenome (GOLD analysis project Ga0137416, IMG submission 108282) | Vadose zone soil fungal communities from Angelo Coast Range Reserve, California, USA - CZODoug3_1_1_16fungal (Illumina Assembly) | ecosystem: Environmental > Terrestrial > Soil > Vadose...
CCCATGCCTGCCTGCTCTGAGCCGTCTTCGTTGTACGCCACCCCTGCCTTTTTCCCAATCTCGGCGAAGGTCCCGTCATGATTGTTACGGTAAAGAAGGCTGGCCGTGGAGTCGCAAGCAACGTAAATATCGGGCCACCCATCGTGATCGAAATCCGCGGTCAGGGAAGTAAACCCGTAACATCCCGCCGAATTGAGAATGCCGGACTTTTGTGAGACGTCGGTGAACGTACCATCGCCGTTGTTGTGATAGAGGGCGTTGGTGCCCGGCTTGAGCCCACGCGGGCCGCACATGACGTTGATCCCTTTCCACTGACACCAGCGCCCCTGGCCCGGCCTGGGCACAGAGTCGTAGCTGAAATCCACGTAGCGCACCAAGACAATGTCGACTTTGCCGTCCCGGTCGTAGTCGACAAAGCTGCACCCCGTACTCCACTCGTCCCCAAGGGTCCTGAGTCCGGCTTTGTCCGTCACGTCGGTGAATGTCCCATCCCCGTTGTTGCGATACAGGGCGTTCTGGCCCCAGTAGGTGAGCAGCAAGTCGAGGTGGCCGTCGTTATCGTAGTCACCGACGCATCCGCCTTGCCCCCAGCCTGTGTGCACGAGGCCGGCACGCGAGGTGACGTCCGTGAACGTTCCGTCATGGTTGTTGCGATACAGATGCCCGGTCGGCGCCTTGTCTTTGGGAAATCCCTCCACCGTCGAACCATTCGGAAGATAAATATCAGGCCATCCGTCATTTTCGTAATCAAAAATGATGGCGCCATTGCCGGTAGTTTCGATGATGAATTCTTTGTGAGTGTCCCCGCCGTATACATTGAGCGCGTTTAGTCCCGCCTGTTGGGCGATATCCTCGAAGTGGACTTCGCCCGGCTTGACTCGGGATGGCTTGGTGTTAGCGGGTTGCGGCGCCTGGGCAGCCAGCCAGGCCGTCAGCAGCAAAATTGACGCAAAAAGCGGAAGGGAGCGCGGCCGTTTGACTTCGGTAAGCTGGAACACTTCGCTATCTTAAAGCAGAACGCACAACCCTTCTGCCGAGCCTCATCTTTGCCGTATGAGCGAGGTCTCCGGTTCTGGGCTGCCCGCCACCACCGTCTGTCTTGATTCGCCTAGCTTGTCAATCCCAAGTTCCACAACATCCTCCGCTTTCAGGTAATGCTGATGACATCGCCGGGCAGCAACGTCATGAATTAGCTGACGTAGCTGACCGGTGTCGGGGATCTCGTCGCGGGTCGCTAGGAACGGCCCTAAAGGGGCAAACGTATCGGCGCTTTTTCCCTTGACCCATTGTCCGCCCCGCTCCAGTTGAAAAACACCCTCGGAATAGTCGTTGTGTGGAACGTAGCCCGCCACATATTCGAGTGCCTCTTCGCGATCGACGTAGCCTGCATTCTTCTCGATCACTACCGCTAACTCGACTTCCCAATCCGCTTTGGATCCATTCTTCGGAATGATCAAATCATCGTTCGGCACGACCAGAGAAGTGGTGGCCTTTAAAACTTAAGACCGGCTCTTTCGGGATCTCCATGTTGCTTTCTTTGGCGTGGTCATGAAAGTTCAGCCGATGCAGACGATCTTGCTGGGACGGGCGATCGATGACCCTAGCCGCACAGACTGCGCAACTCGCGGTGCCGAAGCGCTAGTGTCCTTCAACCGGATCTTCAGGTGGGAGAGCCCGTCATCGGCAAGAATGTTTCGTTATAGTCTCGCGTAAAACCAGAGACATCCAGACGCGTGGAGTCCTCCAGGATGACTCCAGGACTCCCTCGGCCTGGCTCACCAAACCTGATCAGTTTCATTTTTTCTCCCCGCCTTTTGCTCGCCAGCCCGCGTCTAAAGGGGCTGCCAAGTAACTCACCGTGAAGAAGGCGGATCGTAATTGAAGGGATGCGCGAGTGCAAGCCCGCGACGGAAGATGTTTGCAGGCGAATGGGCAAGGTTTCACAAGGTAAAACTCTTGCGCAACACACTCCGCCAGGCAAAACACAAAATTGTTTTCATGGTGCTTGGTTGCTGCTAGAGTTTGCCGTTGCTTAGGCAATCAGGATTTCACAAATGACCGACATCTTTCCGCACCTCGATTACAAACCCAAATTACCCCAGCGCTTGGATCACGGGATCGGCATTGTCGGCGCTGGCGGGATCGTTAACTATGCACATCTGCCTGCCTACAAGAAGGCTGGATTCAAAGTCGTCGGCATTACGGATCGAGATCGCAAAAAGGCAGAGAGTACCGCCAAAGAACATGGAATCGAGAGAGTTTATGCGAGTGTCGACGAGCTGCTGCGTCAGTCGGAGATCGAAATCGTCGACATAGCAGTCTATCCCGCCGAGCAGGTAGCGATCGTCGAAAAGGCCACAGCTGCCGGCAAGCACCTGCTGTGTCAGAAGCCGCTTGCCGACGAGTATTCAAAAGCGGTTCGCAGCGTCGAACTCGCGGAACACGCGAAGGTAAAGATTGCTGTCAACCAACAGATGCGCTGGGACGCTGGCGTCCGGTGCGCACGCCTTCTGATGGAGGACGGCTGGCTGGGTGCAGCCACCTACGGCGCCATTCAGGTTCACTGCAAGACCGACTGGAGTCTCTGGCCCTGGATTTATCAGGGCAAACATGTGGAAATCATGTTTCACAGCATCCACTACATAGATTCCCTTCGCTATCTGCTGGGCGACCCAGCTTATGTTTTCACCAGTGGAAGTCGGGCACCGGGCGAAACCACGCAAGCCGAAACTAAAACGCTGACCACGTGGGAGTACGAGTCTGGCCTGCAAGTGCTGATCGATGTCTGCCACACTACCTGGCACGATGATCCCTATGCCATCTTTCGTTTCGAGGGTACGGAAGGGGTGATCAAAGGAACCATCGGCTTGATGTACAACTACCCAACTGGCCGTCCCGACACATTGGAGTTCATGTCGAAGCGCAATCCCGGCTATTGGTTCTCCGCTCGCCTCGACAGCATGTGGATTCCCGATGCGTTTGTGGGCCCGATGGCGTCGCTCATGCGGTCGGTCGAGAGCGGCTCGGAGCCTGAGACTGGTGGACGCGACAACTTGCGCACCTTGCAGGTGGTCTTCGCCGAGTACCGTTCGATAGCGGAAAAGCGATCTGTCCGCCCAGAAGAGATCAGCGGATGAAAATTGCTATGCGGCCGGACGCACACCTTTCAGGTCAGACGAGGAGCCAGGCACCCGGGAGGTTACGTAGCCGCCGTTCTCTATCTGAGCGGGTTCACAAAATGCGGCTGCAGATGCGGGATGCGCTCGAGGCATATTGCTTCATGTCCCAGTGCGATGTGATTGAACAGTACCAAGTAGGCCACCATAGGCGAGTGCAAAGGTCACTCTTGGGCTCTCGAACCGAATGTGAAAGGACAACGACATGACGCGTTATGGGTCTGTAATCAGAGTGAAGCCAGACTCTCTCGAGGCCTACAAGAAATACCATGCGGCCGTGTGGCCGGAAGTGCTCGCCATGATACGACGCTGCAACATTCGGAATTATTCCATCTTCCTGAAAGACGACGTCCTCTTCGGATACTTTGAGTACCACGGTACGGACTACGCGGCAGACATGGCGAAAATGGCCGCCGATCCCAAGACACAGGAGTGGTGGGCCGTGATGATGCCGATGCAGACTCCCTTGGACACGCGGGCCCAGGGCGAGTGGTGGGCCAACATGGAAGAGGTTTTTCATTGCGATTGATTTGACACCCCCGAGGTCGACGTTAGAGTTTGCGGCCGGTCATGCCTATGCAGATTGTCGACACACATCAGCATCTCTGAGATTTGAATCTTTTTCATTACTCCTGGCTGGATTCGCTTCTAAACCGCTCCTTCCGGATGGCCGCCGACTATCCAACAGCTGCCCAAGGACTGCACACACGCTGAAGTCGTGCACTTGGAAGCTGACGTCCATGAGCGCGACATGCTCGACGAGACCCGCCATCTGCTGGCGCTTTGCCGACCAACCTGACAATCCCCTCGAAGGCATCGTGGCTTGCGGCCGGCCGGAGAGCGAGGACTTCAAGTCCTATCTGGACAAGATCACTGGTCATCCCAAGTTAAAGGGCATTCGTCGTGTTCTACATACCCAACCCAACGACGTCGGGTTGGGCGTGACTTTCATCAGAAACCTGGCTGTGCTTTCGAGCTGTGGACTTTCGTTCGATATCTGCGTTCTCGCACGCCAACTTCCTATCGCGATAAAATTTAGTTTCCAAATGCCCGGATGTGGTTTTCATCCTGGACCACTGTGGAGTGCCCCCGGTCAAGGAAGAGAAGCTCGCTCCCTGGCGCGCTCACCTCGCGGAGATGGCCGGGTTTCCGAATGTTTGTAGCAAAAATCTCCGGCCTCGTAGCATCTGCAGATCCCCAGAGATGGAGGGCGGAAGATCTGCGGCCGTATGTCGAACATGTAATCGCAAGCTTCGGCTGGGACCGCGTCCTCCTCGGGAGTGACTGGCCGGTCTGTACGCTCTCCGCCACCTTCCAGCAGTGGGTGGAAGCGTTGCAGGCGATCACGCACGCCGGGGGTGAGGTGAATCAGAGAAAGCCCTTCCGCGACCATACGATCCGGGTCTACAGGTTGAACTAAAGTCCAAACTCCTTCTGAATGCTTTCGTTGTGTTGTCCTACCCTGGGAGCCAGCCCCTCGCTCGTCAGCAGACGTCCATCCAGGCGAATCGGAAGACGGGTGGTGAGGATCTCAATGCCTCTCCCGTCCGTGAGTGTTTGTGTCATGGCAAGTTGCTCGAATGCTTTACTTGCGCAGAGCTTGGGCCAATCCAGAACCTCGGCGCACCAGATGTCCGCGGCATTCAGAATCTCGAGCCAATGCTCGGTGGTGTGCCCTTTGAGCCGCTGGGCGATGATTTGCTTGATTTCGTCGCGACGGCGAAAGCCATCCGCGGGATTTGAAATTTCCTGAAGCGCAGGCAACTCGAGCAACTTGCCGAGTGTCGGAAGGTGGGTCATGGCCAGCGCAAGATAACCATTCGCCGTGTCGTAAACTCCGTACGGCGCCGCCAGGTAGGCGTGCGCATTGCGAAATCCACTTCGTCGGGGTGGCCGTCGCCCGTCATTGAAATGCGTCGTCAGCACTTCGAATTGGAAGTCCAGCAATGCCTCAATCAGACTGGTTTCCACCAATCCACCTCGACCGGTCACGCCCCGTCGCACGAGACAGGCCAGGATTCCCTCGCAGAGGTTGTGTCCCGCCAACATGTCGGCGATAGCCAAACCCATTGGTGTAGGAGGATCTCCGTCGTTGCCGCTCAGCCACATGATTCCGGAACGCGCTTGCGCCAGTAGATCCTGGCCCGGGCGATCCCGCCATGCCTCGGCATTTCCATATCCCGATACAATTCCGTATACCAAACGACTGTTGATTTGCGAGACATGGTCGTAGCCAAACCCCAACCTCTCCATGACGCCGGGGCGGAAGTTCTGCACCATGACATCGGCCCGCACAATTAATTGACGCAGTTTTTTCAGGTCAGAGGAACTCTTCAGGTCGGCCGCGTAACTCTCTTTGTTGCGATTGATCGCGTGAAAGAGTGTGTTCTCGCCATGCACGTCGGTGTCACTCAGGTAAATCGTGCGGCCCAAGTCTCCAGTTCCAGGTCGCTCGATTTTGATCACGCGGGCGCCCATATCCGCCAGTCGGAGTGTGGCCAGCGAGCCGGAAAGAAACTGGCTGAAGTCCAGTACCAGGAGGCCGTCGAGAGGCCTCTCTGCGATCGGACCGCTGCGAACTATCGAAGAACTCACGGCGGGACTCCTGAATGCGGCGCTACCCTCATTGGCAATCGTCGCCTTCTAATTCTACCCATAAAATAATATTTTCATTAGAAAAATAACGTAGTAGGCTAAGGAACCTTTCAGATTATGGTTGCCCGACGCGCGTTACAAATTCGGCAGCAACTGACTTCGCGGAGAGTCCGCTACGCGGCTCCAGCTCTCGACAAAGGATTGGATATCCTCGAACTTTTGGCGTCGGCGTCGGCCACTCTCACTCACAGTGAGATTGCCAGTCGACTAGGCCGCACCGGTACCGAGGTGTTCCGCATGCTGGTGTGTCTCGAAGAGAGAGGCTACATCTCGAGGACGGGCCCGGACGAAAGCTACCAGCTCACGCTGAAACTGTTTGAAATTGTCCAACACTACCACCCGCTGCAGCGGTTGGTGACTCAAGGACGCTCGCTGGTGCAGCGGGTGGCAAACGACACCGGCCAGTCCTGCCATCTCGCTATGCTCAATAATGCCGAAGTGGTTGTCGTTGCGCAGTCGGATGCGCCGGGAAACATGGGCTTTTCGGTCCGCCTGGGAGCGAACATTGATCTTCTCAACACGGGATCTGGGCACGTCATTCTCGCGTTTCAGAGCGACGAAGGTCGCGCCCGTGCACTGGGAGCCTGGCGTCTCCGCTCCCGAAACTCTGTCCCCATCGGCCTTGACCGCCACCTGAACCAGATTCGAAAGCGCGGCTACGAGGAGCTGGCCAGCTATCAGGTTCACGGAGTGGTCAACATTAGCTATCCGGTGTTGAATCCACACGGAGAAGCAATCGCAGCCATGACCGTTCCTTTTCCGGCGCGGATTGGAGACAGCCTCGGCCCGCCGCAGGTCAAGGACGCCTTGAGTCTGGCTGCCCATACGCTTTCCTCAACCATCGGCGGTAAGAGGCTGGAGCCCTCATCCAGCACAGTGCAGCGATGATGCGAACAGAATACTTCGAAGATTACGTAATCGGCGCGCAGCGAGTCACCTCGGGACGTACCATCACCGAGACAGATATTGTCACTCATGCGGGTCACACGGGAGACTACTTCCCACATCACGTTGACGCGGAGTTCGCCCGGGGAACACCTTTTGGGCAACGGATCGCGCACGGCACCATGACCTTTGCCATTGGCATCGGACTTACCGCGGGTCACGTCAATCCTGTTGCTTTCACGTATGGATATGACAAATTGCGGTTTCCGAAACCGGTCTTCATCGGAGACACGCTGCGCACTCGCGTCACGGTCAAAGACAAGCAAGACGACCCGAAGCGGAAAGGGCTGGGGCGCGTCGTAGAGGCCTGCGAAGTGCTCAACCAGCGTGATGAAGTAGTCCTGTATTGCGAGCACATTTTGCTGGCTGAAAAGAAACCATCCGCCTGACATGGAAAAATTTCCTCGAAAGGAGCATGTAAGCGTGGAAATTACGCTCAAAGGGCTCACATGGGATCACCCTCGCGGCTACGCCCCCCTGGTGGGAGGAGTTCCCGAATACGAAAAGCACAATCCCGAGGTCAAGATCCATTGGGATCGGCGAACTCTCCGGGAGTTTGGCGAAGCGCCGATTGAGCAATACTTGGACCGCTACGATCTCCTCATCGTCGACCACCCGTTCGTCGGATTCGCCGCAGCTCATGAGGTACTCGTGGATCTCGCCCCGTCGATCAGCGAAGCCGAAAAACGTCGCTTCGCGGCAGATTCGGTGGGGGCTTCATGGGAATCTTACTGGTACGGCGGCGGACTTTGGGCTTTCCCCATTGATGCTGCGACCCAGGTCGCATCCTTCCGGCCCGATCTGTTAGCAACGCTCGCGCGCGCTGTCCCCAACACCCTCGATGACGTTTTGGAACTGGGGACGACAGCTCGTAAAGCGGGTAAATGGATAGTGGTGCCGGCATGCCCAACCGACGCGATCAGTCTCTTTTTCACCTTGAGCGCGAGTCTCGGGTATCCCATTCCTGAAGAGCGTGAACTCTTCGTGGAAGACTCTGTCGCATCGGATGTGCTTGATCGCCTTCACGCGCTGCTCGCCGTTGTGCATCCCAAGTCGGTGGACTGGAACCCCATCCAAGTTTACGATTTTATGATCAGTGGTTCCGACGCAGTCTACTGCCCCTACGGTTTCGGCTACTCCAATTATTCGCGCGTGAACAATTCCGTGCGATTGAAATTCACCAATGTTCCCGGTGCCGGCCAGCGTGGATGTGCCGGGACGATGCTAGGAGGCACGGGGATTGCGGTCAGCAAGCTCAGTGCGCATCAATCAGAAGCCATCGCGTATGCCAAATGGCTTGTCAGTCCCGAACACCAACGTGGTACTTATTTTCGCGAAGGTGGCCAGCCCGCCAGCCTTGCAGCATGGAATGACAGGTCGGTAAACGCGGCGTCGGAAGATTTCTTTTCCGGCACCCTGCAAACCTTGCAGACGGCATACGTGCGCCCTCGCTTCGACGGATTCGTTCGTTTCTTTGAATCCGCAGGAGTCGAAATCAATCGCTGCCTGCGCGGCGAAATCCGGGATGCAGCCCTGATCGAATGGCTCAATCCAGGTTATGCGACACAGCGCGTTGCAGCACGGCGAATTGCGTAGGGACAAAAGCGGAGGAACCTGGTGAAGAATCCAAATCCCGATCCGTCCACCCACAAAGAAATCTCCATCTGGAACGCAGAAGATTGGTTGTATGAGGACTTCGAGGTAGGCAAGCGTGCGCGTTCGATCCGTCGCACCATTTCCGAAGGCGAAAGCATGCTGTTCAATGCAATGGTGCTCGACATGCATCCCTACGTAGCCGATGATGTCTTCGCCAGAGAAGAAGGTGTCTTCGGAAGACGCCTGGTGGCGGGCGCCATGGTGTTCAGCATGGGTCTTGGCCTCATGGCGCACAACAACATTCATACCTTCAGTTACGGGTATGACAAGTTGCGCTTCATTAAACCGGTTTTCGTGGGGGACACGATCTACACCATTCGTACTCAGCTTGAGAAATGGCCCCGATACCCCGAGATGGGAATGGTGAGGGTATCGTACGAAGTTTTTAAAATGCCGGGCGAACTGGTCCTGTACTGCGAACACTTGCAGACCGTGAAGTATCGCGACCCTGTGAAGTTCAAAGACCAGTTGCGGCAGAAGTAAACGGATGCCCGAATGACACACCAGCCATCACTCGCCGAAAGATTACAGGCCTGCTACAGCGGTGCTGTCTATGACGTGCTCAGGGCGAAGGGCTTTCCCGCGCAGACCTTACCGCAATACATCCGCCCACTGAATCTGAGCCACAGGCTTGCTGGCCCAGTATTTACGATTGAGGGAAGGCGCGATGATTCTTTGGACGCGCATGCGAGCTTGCTGAAGTGGTGTGAACTCTTATCCAGCTCCCCGGCGAACACCGTGCTGGTCTGCCAACCCAATGACCATACTCTAGCTTACATGGGAGAACTCTCTTCCGAGACCTTGCTCTACAAGAAAATCCTAGGTTATATCGTGGATGGCGGGTGCCGCGATTCGGCATTCATTGAGACTTTGGGGTTCCCGGTGTTCTGCAAATATTTCACTCCCGTGGATGTAGTCGGCAAGTGGGCAGTCACTGTGCTGGGCGCGGCGATCCGGATCGGCGAGGTTACGGTGTCCACCGGGGACTATGTGCTTGCGGACCGCGATGGAATCGTGGTCGTCCCGGCGGCGATCGCTGCCGAAGTCGTGCAGGAGACTGAGGGAGTCCTGCGCAAAGAGAATCTCGTGCGCAAAGCGATCCTTCAGGGCGTGGATCCGGTTCAAGCTTATTTACGATACGGAAAGTTCTGATGCAAACCGAATTGAAATCACAGAACCTGCTCGCGAATTCATCGCGATGACACAGCGCTATATTCTTGATATTCGGCTAGCTAACCGGAGCCTGGAAAGCTCGATAGTAGCTGGTGAGAAATCGTGATTGCACTCATCACCCGATTGCTGGTGTAAACGCCAGAAATCATCGAGCGCAATTCGCATGGATCGCGCACCTAGCTACGGTGTTGCTCTTAGGTGCTGAATCGTATTTTGGCAGCGGGGCGACTTGGGAAAATGACTGAGTGTCTGGTACCGCAATGTTTATCGGGGCTCTGATCGCTCGCCGCGCTGGGACGTACCCGACCTTCGAAACATAAAATAGCAGCTCTAGACAGTTAGCTTCGACCAGTAAGACCTTGCGCATTGCGGCAGGAAGGCAGGTTCTTATGAAACAACCCACGCTTCAGGCAAGCGTCTGGGCGCTGATATTGGCAGCGCTCATCGCTGAGCCAGGTTGGCTGGCTGCAGCCGCTCAACAGCAACCGCAATTGCCCGACCCCGGCTCCCCTTCTGGAATCACCGAACAGGAGCAGGAACAAGCCGGATTGCAGGCCTTGGCCGAGGTATACAAGCAAATGCCTGTGCTACCCGACTCAAACCCAGTTACGCAGTACGTCCAGCAATTGGGAAGGAAGCTGGTCCCCGTGATCCCACCGGACAAGTCATGGCCTTACCAATTCCACATTATTCCACAAAAGGATATCAATGCCTTTGCCCTGCCTGGCGGACCTATTTTCATCAATCTGGGTACGATCCAGGCGGCCGACAATGAAGCCGAACTGGCGGGCGTGATGGCCCACGAGATGTCTCACATTTACATGCAGCACTCTGCGAAACAAGCGGCGAAAGCATCGCTGGCCCAAGGCATTGTGGGCATTCTGGGCGCCGTTCTTCCAGGCAACACAGCCGGCAATATTGCCCGTTTAGGTATACAGATTGGTGCCGGCACGGTGTTTATGAAGTATTCCCGCGACGATGAAGCTCAGGCCGATGCGGTGGGCGCCATCATCATGTACAAAGCGGGTTTCAACCCCAGGGCCATGGCAGAGTTCTTCCAGAAGCTCGAGCAACAAGGCGGAGGCAGCGGTCCGCAGTTCTTGAGCGACCATCCGAGCCCTGGCAACCGTGTGGCCTCGGTTGACAGGGAAATTCAGAACTGGCCTCCGAAGAATTACTTTGGCACCAGTCAGGCATTCGCTAGTACCAAGCAACTGGCAAATGATATTAAGACCTACAGTGCTCAGCAAATTGCCGACGGCGCCAAGCAGGGAGTCTGGGCGCGCCAGAATGCGTCGAGCGGCGCCACCCCTTCCGACCTGCCTGTGGCAACAAGTACGAACAACAGCGGCTCTTCCGGCGGTGCGCAGAGTGGTGACATCACCCACGTAAGCTACAAGCAGGTTAAGCCCAGCGGCGACTTCACCCGATTGCAGCACAGCGCTTTCAACATTTCGTATCCTTCCAATTGGCAGACCGCTGGCGATCAGAACTCGACGGTTACCATCGCCCCGCAAGCTGGAGTTTCACAAGGAGCAATTGCCTACGGTGTCATTGTCGGAGGGGCCCAGGACAAGAGCGCTTCACTTGATCAGGCCATGCGAGACCTGATCCAGAATCTGCAACAGTCCAATGCTGGCATGCGGGTTTCAGGAACCCCAGAAAATATCCAGGTCAATCGCGTGCAAGGCCGGTCAGTAAACCTGACTAGCGCTTCGCCCGTTCAGCAGAATGGCAGAGCGCTGGCGGAACGCGATTGGCTAGTGGCGTTGCCGCGCCCGCAGGGTGGCTTGCTGTACGTAGTGTTTATTGCTCCGCAGAACCAATTCAGCCGGTTGAGTCGCACGTACAAAAAGATGCTGAATAGCTTGCAGCTCAAGTAAAGAGGTCCTCGTCTTAAGATATCGATTTCATGTTTGAGCGATTTTGCGGTTGCAATATAGCAACGACAGCCGAATTGGCCTTCTCGCGGCAGACTTACGATCCTGCAAGAGTGGCTGGAAACCGCTTGGGCCGTCTGCGGTGGGTTGATGGCGAAAATCACGGTTACACTCACTGACCCGTCCTCTCCCATACCGCGCCGTCGTTCCGCAGCCTGCACCTTCGCCCGCGCGGCCACGTAGCGACGCGGCCCTATGACGCGACCCCGTCACCCCTTCGAGGCGAGGTGGGCCGAAAAGAGAGAGGTGCCTCTGCGCTCAGTGCGGACAGCCCGTTCTGCGTTCGCGGGAAAATAACCCATAGGGGAACCCGGTCACCCCCGCGAGACGAGCGGGCCATTCCAGACGGAAGCCCTCATCGCGGAAGTAGCGCACCGATTTCTCTGAAGTCGCTCACAGCAACCACGAGCAGTCAGGGCATTTGCCGACGTTTGGCCCACTACTCGGCTGGTGAACCTCACCTCAACCCGTGAGGCCGCTTGGCAAGTTACCGGCGGCGTGTCACGATATGCGGACCGGACTGAGAGCAGGTGGCAACAACTTGCCGCCTGGATTTCGGAGTCGCAATGCGCAGACCCGCGATACTTTGCACGCTTTTGCTCAGTGTTGCTTCGTGCCTCGTTAGGGTTCCCGCTCAAGATGCCGTTCCGCAGCCTGCGGCATTGGTGAGTTCCAGGCCAACGGTCCGCGAGATCTCAGTGGCTGCCGACAGTCAGGGCATGAACATCGAGATCTCGACTGACGCACCCATTGTTCCCGAGAACCAACGGCTCGAGCATCCTGACCGACTGGTTTTCGACTTTCCTGGCTTTAGGCTACAGGGCTCCACGCAACGCATCCTAGTGAACAAGGGGCCAGTGGTGGCCGTGAGAGCTTCTTTGTTTCGAACCAGTCCGCCGACGGTACGGGTTGTCGTCGATTTGAAGCTGCCACTGGATCCGCAGATACGATCTGTTGGAAACAGGGTTTCGATCAGGATTCCATTCGAGGCTAACGGCACGGGGCCTCCTCAGCAAAATCAAGTCACGGATCATCTACCTTCCCCGGCAGAATCAACTCCACCTCACCCGATCCAGCAGGCGCACCTCGAAGAACGGTCCGTTGTCGGAGGGCCCACCCATAGCCAGCCCAGCGAATATGATCTGCTTGCGAAGGCCCGGACAGTCAGCCTGAATGAGTTGCCCAGCCTGGAGGCAAAGGCGGACGGTGGCGATGCTGAAGCACAAACCGTACTCGCACTCGCCTATCACTCCGGCATTCTTCTTAAGAACGACGAGGTGGAAGCACTCCGCCTGTTACGCAAGGCCGCCGATCAGGGGTTTGTCGCAGCGCAGGAGTCACTCGGCATCTTCTACGCTACCGGAGTGGGCATGGAGCAGCCGAACCCAAGTGAAGCTCTCTCCTGGTACATGGCGGCAGCACGACACGGTTCCGTTGACGCCGCAACGAACATCGCCTCCATGTATGCAATGGGCGCCGGCATTCCAAAGGACATGGGGGCGGCCATCCGCTGGTTCCGTCAAGCCGCCGACGCGGGCGGAGCGACTGCTCAATACAACTTGGCCCTCATTTACGGGCGTGGGGATGGCGTTAAACGCGATGAACGGGAATCGATGCACTGGCTCACCAAGGCCGCCGATCACGACGTGATACCTGCTCTGATGGATCTGGCGAATCGATCCGCACTGCCTCGGGACGGTTCCCGACCTGATGTGGAAACGGCTATCACCAGGTACAAAAGGGCGGCAGAGTTGGGCAATGCCATTGCCCAGGCCATTCTTGGGGACGTATATTCCAACGGCGAATTGGTGAAGGCTGACTACGAGGAGGCAGTGAAATGGTACAGGATGGCAGCCGACCAAGGACAAAGGGATGGCCAATTCGGGCTCGCGGCACGGTACGTACTCGGACAAGGAGTTCCTGTTAACCAGAACGAGGCGTTTCGATGGTTTCAGGCCGCCGCCGATCAGGGACACGCGGATGCCCAATACGACCTCGGAGCGATGTACGAACTCG
>Ga0137416_10001082_pt1 | contig 13536 bp, 11 predicted proteins | sample CZODoug3_1_1_16f_FD_108282 | JGI IMG/M metagenome (GOLD analysis project Ga0137416, IMG submission 108282) | Vadose zone soil fungal communities from Angelo Coast Range Reserve, California, USA - CZODoug3_1_1_16fungal (Illumina Assembly) | ecosystem: Environmental > Terrestrial > Soil > Vadose...
CGGCGGCACACAGCACTGTGTGTCACTCATGATCATGCCCATTGTCATCATGGTTGCGATCGTAGTCGTGACCACTGTAAGCGCCGCCTTCGGGCTGGAAGGGGGCCTGCACCTGTGCAAGCTCCGCTCCGAAGCCAAGGAGCATGTCCTCGATCACATGGTCGGGCCGGATGCGAAGAACCTGGTTTCTAATTTCAGTCGGCAAATGCCGATTTCCCAGATGCCAAGCAAGGCGCACAAGCTGATCGACCTCTTCATGCCTGACTTCGACAACAGGCTCCGCAGCGGCCTGAACCTCCAGCCACCTTCCATCTTCGAGTTGCAAGCCATCTCCATCGGCCATCGCAACCGCCTTCGGAAGGTCGAGCAGGACATCCTCCCCCTGATCCGTAGTCAGGCGAATGCGGCGGCGATGGCGTGCGTCGAACTCGAGAGTGAGAGCGCCCGTTGCCCTCTCCTTCGGCCAGTACCCGGCGGGGCGATGAATTGAAACGCAACGCATGGTCATCTCAGTACATGAAATACCGCTGGGCCATTGGCAGCACTTTCGCGGGTTCGCAGGTGAGAAGCCGCCCATCGGCCCGAACCTCATACGTTTCCGGGTTGACCTCGATGCGGGGGGTGGCGCTATTCAACATCATGGAGTGCTTGCCGATGTTGCGCGTGTTCGTGACGGGAAGGAGCTTCTTTGCAAGTCCAAGCATCTCGCCCTTCTCCAGTGCGGCCTGGCTGACGAACGTCACCGAGCTTTCCGTCAAGGAGCGGCCGAACGCGCCGAACATTGGCCGGTAATATTCCGGCTGCGGGGTGGGAATGGAAGCGTTGGGGTCTCCCATGATTGCCGCGGCGATCGTGCCGCTCTTCAGCACCATGGCAGGCTTCACGCCGAAAAAGGCTGGACGCCAGATGCACAGATCGGCAAGCTTTCCGATCTCGATCGAGCCCACATAGGCGGAAATGCCTTGAGCTATCGCGGGATTGATCGTGTACTTCGAGAGATAGCGCCGCGCCCTGAAATTGTCGTTGTCGCCTTTCTCCTCGGCCAGCCGCCCAAACTGTCTCTTCATTTTGTCGGCGGTCTGCCATGTACGGATGATCACTTCGCCCACACGGCCCATGGCCTGACTGTCCGACGACATGATCGAGAGTGCGCCCAGATCATGCAAAATGTCCTCGGCCGCTATCGTCTCTTTCCGGATGCGGCTTTCGGCGAAGGCGACGTCCTCAGGAATACGAGCGTCGAGGTGATGGGTGACCATCAGCATGTCCAGGGCCTCATCGAGCGTGTCGACCGTGTAGGGCCGCGTCGGTCCCGTCGAAGCCGGGATCACATTTGGCTCACCGCACACTTTGATGATGTCCGGTGCATGCCCGCCACCGGCCCCTTCGGTATGAAACGTGTGAATGGTTCTGCCCTTGAAGGCTGCGACGGTATTTTCGACAAAGCCGCTCTCGTTCAGAGAGTCGGTGTGGATGAGGACCTGCACATCCATGTCATCGGCGACGGTGAGGCAGCAATCGATGGCGACGGGGGTCGTACCCCAGTCCTCATGAAGCTTCAGGCCGCATGCCCCGGCCTCGATCTGCTCTATGAGACCCGCCGCCAAGCTTGCATTGCCTTTGCCGAAGAAGCCTAGATTCATGGGAAAGGCATCGGCAGCCTGGAGCATCCGCTGAATATGCCAGGGTCCTGGCGTGCAGGTCGTGGCAGTCGTCCCAGCCGCAGGCCCTGTGCCACCGCCCATCATCGTGGTGAGGCCTGAATAAAGCGCCTCCTCGATCTGCTGCGGGCAGATGAAATGGATGTGCGTGTCGATGCCGCCCGCGGTGACAATCCTGCCTTCGCCGGCGATCGCCTCGGTTCCCGGTCCGATGATGATGTCGACGTTCGGTTGCACATCGGGATTGCCAGCCTTGCCGATGGCGGCAATACGCCCGTCCTTGATGCCGATATCGGCCTTCACGATGCCCCAGTGATCGAGGATCAGCGCGTTGGTGATCACCGTATCAACCGCGCCCTCCCTGCGAGAACGCTGCGACTGACCCATGCCGTCGCGGATGACCTTCCCGCCTCCGAACTTCACCTCCTCGCCATAGGTCGTGAAGTCCTTCTCCACCTCGATGATGAGGTCGGTATCCGCGAGGCGCACCTTGTCCCCGACCGTCGGGCCAAACATCTGCGCATAGGCGGCGCGGCTCATTGTGTGCGGCATAATGCTCCCATTACCGCCCGGTTGAAGCCGTACACAAGGCGCGCGCCCGCGTAAGGGATCAGGCGGACCTCACGGGACTGGCCCGGCTCGAAGCGCACGGCCGTTCCCGCCGGAATGTCCAGGCGACACCCGACAGCGGCCCGTCGATCAAAGGCGAGAGCCGCGTTGGTCTCGGCGAAATGATAATGACTGCCGACCTGGATCGGTCGGTCGCCTGTGTTGGCGACTTCAAGAGAGATGGCCGCCCTATCCTTGTTCAGGACAATCTCGCCAGATGCTGGAAGAATCTCGCCCGGTATCATGTCAGCCCGCTGCCGCAACGCCAGCCACGGCCATGCAAATCGAGATGAACCACATACTGGGCTCCTTAGCGAATTGGATTGTGAATGGGAACGAGTTTGGTGCCATCAGGGAACGTCGCTTCCACTTGCATCTCGTAGATTATTTCGGCGATGCCTTCCATGACCTGATCGCGGGTCAGGATCTTGCCGCCTTCCGACATGAGTTCGGCAACAGACTTGCCGTCGCGTGCTCCCTCCATGACGACATCTGTTATGAGCGCTAGACTTTCTGGATAGTTGAGCCTGACGCCTCTTGCGAGCCGCCCCCGAGCGACCAGCGCCGCGAGCGCGATCATGAGCTTGTCCTTTTCACGCGGCGTGAGGTTCATGAGCTTCTCCGTTCTACGGCGGACTTCAGCATGACCACATCTTCGGCACTCGGAAAGGACCGGGTCCAAGCTCTCGGCTGAATTGCTGGAGAAAGCTGCGCAAGGCGAGCCTCAAATCGGAGGACACCTTCGCTGCGAAGCGAACGATCATGAGCCCGCCCACCGACGTTGCGGCGCAGTGGCACTTCAGGGAAGGAGAAATGTCGCGCACAAACTCCAGCCGTGTGTCGAGACGAGGCCCGAAATAGACTAGCGTTCCAACGGCTTTGTAATTCGAGAGCAGGGCCTTTCTGTGAAGGTGCGGAAACATCTCCCCCGTGGCGCGGAAGCTGTCCGCCCAGATCAGCCGACCGTCTTTCTTGACGCGCCAGCTATCGCTGATGTGTCCCCCGACCATCTCCTCACCGTGTGCGGCGCGACCCAACACAAGCCACTCGAGGGCAAGCAGCTCCGCTCCGGAGGAGAGTTCGATGTCCATCTCCCGGCTAAGGCGTCCCCAATTGAAGGCGATTGTTTCCTGGGGGAGCCACGCGAGTCTCGCGGCCTCGCACACTTTCAGCTTCGTCGCAATGCGCGCGGGTTCGTTCAACGCCCGGTAGACCTTTTCAGCCGCCTGTGATGTCACCGCGATGGAAGCATTGGCTAGCGCTGTCACAGCAGATTCGAGCCGGTCTCCGCCCGCAATACCGCCTGCAGTATTTACGAGAACAGCCTCTTCTAGCGGACCACCACCGGCCCTTGGGAACATGATGCGAATGGGAGACCGTTGAAAGACGTCCATGATGCGGGTGCCCTTTTCAGAGCCGCCCAGTACGATCCGGACGGAGCCTTCCGCCCGCTGCAGATCCTTATCGGACGGATTCCCCGCAGGCTCGCGTGCGGCGCAGCCACTCCCGGGATTGCGCTTATTGTCGCCGAGGTGGCTGCACCGCCTCCGTTGCAGCGGGTTACCGCCGAGCCGGGCCGCGTTCCCGAGCTGGATCATTGCGCCCCCGTTGAGCGGAATCAGAATCCCGCCAGGCCCTGCGGGCTATTGTAGGGAATTCTCACGCTGGCGACCTCGTTGAGCGAGCCGTCCGGCTGAGTGGCGTAGCCCACCAGTTTCGAGGCATTTCCATAGATCTGGTAGAGATAGGCGCCATCTGGCGTAAGCCAGTTATCGCTCGGGCCGCTGCTAACGGTTCCATTGAGCGCCCTGAAGGTGCCATCTCCCTGGATCTTCGGGCACGCGGGATCCTTCGCGATGGTGAGCTCGGCGCCGTCGATGTGGTAGCTGCTGATGCTGCTGTAGCCGAAGTTCGTAGCGAAGACCGAGCGGTCATCCGGCGAGATGGCCAGCCAGCACAGTTCAGCGGGCTTGCCTGCGCTCGTGTCGATCGGCACGAGCGGACCGAGGCCGATCCTGCCCTCTTCGTCGATGCTGCCCATGACGCATCCGTCGCCGACGGCATATCCGAGGATGAAGGTATCGGGCCGGCCGTGCAGGAAGGCTATGTTCCAAGGAGAACCGCCTCCCCCGTCGTGGAACGAGGGAGCGCCGAGCGTGCCGTCCCGGCCCACGGGGAATGTGATGAGGCCGTCGGGGTCTGGCGCATTCGAAGCGATCGACTTTGGTGTGCCGTCTGGCCGCCGGACCCAGAGAATTGGTGTGCCGTCCGGATTCGCGTGGGGTCGCTCGTCGAACGTGGTGCCGACCAGAAGGAACTTCTCGTCGGGCGAGAGCACGGCCATGGTGGCCACACGATCGGTCTTGTCTTGCGTATTCACCGTGTATCGCTCCGGGCGCGCCGTGAGCTTGCCTGCGCCGTCGACCGACATCAGCCGGACATGGTCGGGGCCGAACGAGTGCAGCACGTAAAGCATGCCCTTCGAGGGGCAATAGGCCAGCGATTTGGCGGTGCCGCTTTTTCCCATCACGGCGTTCCCCGTCGGCTTGACGTCCAGCAGCGTGAGGCGACCGTCTTTGCCTACGCTGAAGCTGGAGACCGAATTGTCGCCGCCATTGGTAGCAAACAGAAACCGCCGATCCGGCGTGAGGATGACGCTACCCGCGCCCTCAAACGCGTTCGGCGCGCTCTCCTGGCCGCTGATCGGCTTGAAAGTCCCGGAACCGGAGCCGCCCGTGGGGACACGTTCCACCTCGTGAATCGCGCCGTTCGCAGACCGATGATAGTGCATGACGACGTTCCGGGTCTCGTTCGTCTGCATGTAGAGATGTCCGCCATGATGATTCGACATCATCATACCCATCTCTTTCGACATACTCATCTCTGTCGGCATACTTATTTCTCCTGTTCCTGTGATGCCGCTACGAGGAATGGCCGGGGCACCGATCGATGGCTTGCCACCATGCCTCCTCCTTCTCCTCCTCAAACCTCGCCATGTTTCTCTTGCGCATCCTCGCCACAGCGGAGCAAAATGCGGACCAAGTTGCCGCCGGGTCTAGCCGTGACGGCGGCTGTTGGCGATCCACTCGCGAACGTACGCCGGACAATTACGGAGTTTGATTCCAGAGTCCTCGCAACGAGCAAGGAACTCGATCGCAACGGCGTCGACGCGTCGAGCCTCCCCGAGGTCCAGAGCCACGCTGCTCCCCGCCGGTTCCTGGCCGAAGAGACGCTGCAGCTCGGATGCTGCCTCTTCGTCGATACGGCCGCTCACGAGATACAGGACCAATGGTTTTGCCGAAGTCCTCCGAATCTTGAACATGCAGCTTGTAGCGGAGCAACGCCCATGCCAGCGGCCGCACCCATGGTCCGTTCCTCGGGAGCGAATGGCGATTACGAACGATCGTAAACCAGTCTCGGGATTCGTAGCGGACGCGCTTGCCGGAGACCATGAAGGTCTCAATATCGCTTGAAGCACCGCCTATCGATCTTGAGGCTCTGGATCTTGGAGTAGAGCGTCGTTGCAGGCATTCCCAACTTCACCGCAGCGCCGGAGGATCCCGAAACCTTCCCGCCACTCTCCGCCAGCGCGGCTTCGATGAGCTTCCTTTCCGCGCCGATCAGCTGCTCGTTGAGCGTCCGTTTTGTCGGCTCCTTCGCGGGCGGGGGCGAAGCGAGCCAATGCTGGTCGACCGAGAATTCTTCCGTGTCACAGAGGATCACCGACCGCTCGATGACGTTCTGCAGCTCGCGAACGTTTCCGGGCCAGTCGTACGACTGCAGCAGATCGAGGCTCTTCTTGTTGATGCGGCTGAACCTCTTTCCGGCCTGCGTCGCGAAGCGCTCGATGAAGTACCCGACCAGGAGGGGAATGTCTTCGCGCCGTTCGCGCAAGGAAGGCATCTGGATGGGAAACACGTTCAGGCGGTAGAACAGATCGCGGCGGAATGCGCCAGCGTTCATCGCCGCGTCCAGATCGACGTTCGTGGCGGCGATCACGCGCACGTCGTTCGAGATCGACTGGGTGCCCCCCACCCGCTCGAATCGGCGTTCCTGGAGCACGCGCAATAGGGCGACCTGAATCTCGGGCGGGATTTCCGCTACCTCGTCGAGGAACAACGTGCCGCCTTCGGCCAACTCGAATCGTCCCGCCCTGCGCTGCAGCGCTCCGGTGAAGGCGCCTTTCTCATGACCAAACAGCTCCGACGCGATCAAGTCCTTGGGAATGACGACGCAGTTCACGGCCACGAACGGCCGCGACGATCTCGGCGATCGTCGATGGATTGCGCGGGCGATGAGCTCCTTTCCGGTCCCCGTTTCTCCGGTGATGAACGCCGTCGAGTCCGTAGGAGCTACCTTGCTCACCCGCGAAAGCACCGCCCGCAAAGGCGGCGAGCTGCCGACGATGTCCTCGAACATCGACACTTTGTCGACCTCTTCGCGGAGCGCGACGTTCTCGTGGACGAGCCGGTCGCGCAGCGTCCGGATCTCCTCGAATGCGTTCTTCGAAGCAGTGATGTCCTGTACGGCCCCGACCAACTCGACGTCGCCGGAGTCGTCCCTTATCGTATCGACCACCACGTGGACGTGCTTGACGGAGCCGTCTGACATCACGAGGCGATGCTCGAAGTCCACGCCCGCTCCACTCCGGATGGCTTCGTCCAGCGCCTGTCGCACGAGCGCGACATCCTCCGGATGGGTCCGCTGGAAGACCGTTTCCAGGCTCGGCTTGCTTGTGTCGTCGAGCCCCAGCAGACGGAACGTCTCCTTCGACCAGACGATCCCCTCGGGCGAAAGGCGCACTCCGAAGCTGCCGGTGTGACTCAGGCGTTGGGCCTGCGCGAGGTATGCCTCGCTTCGGCGCAACGACTGCTCGGCGCGCTTTCGGTCCTCGATGTCGGTGGCGGTTCCGTACCAGCCGACGATCTGTCCGGCAGCGTCGTGCAGGGGCACCTGTCTACCGAGGAACCAACGATACGTGCCGTCGGCCCGCCGGAGCCGCACCTCGACTTCGGCAGAAGCCTTCCCCGCGGGCAAGGAGCTCCGCATCTCCGCCCGCACGCGGTCGCGATCGTCCGGATGAACATCAAGCATCCAGCCCCAGCCGAGCTCCTCTTCCAGCGAGCGGCCCGTATAGTCCAACCAGCGCTGGCTGAAATAATTGACCATGCCGTCAGGCGATGCGGTCCAGACCAGCGCGGGAATGGTGTCGACGACCCGCCGGACTTCCTGCTCGATTTGCCGCGTCCTCTCCTGGGCCTGCTTCAGATCGGCATAGAGCTGGGCGTTCTCCAGCGAAATCGCCGCCTGCGAGGCAAGCAACCCCAGCACCTCTATTCGCGCCAGCGTGAACACGTGAGGGCTGAGGCTGTTTTCGAGATAGAGCACGCCCTTCAGGCTGGCCTGTTTCAACAGCGGCAAGAAAAGGACGGAGCGGCAGCGCTTCTGGACGATATAGGGATCCGCCGAGAACAGGTGCTGGCTCGAAGCATCCTCGAGGATCACGCTCTCGTGCGTGCGGACGACGTACCGGAGCATCGACTCCGGGAGTTCGGCGGTACCCGCGCCTGCCTGGCGGAGACTGACGGTGACGCGCTCCCGGTCCATGATGGCTTCTGCCTCGACGTGAGACTCGTCACCTCGCACGAGGATCAGGAGCCCTCTGTCGGCGCCCGCCTGCTCGACCGCATTCACCATCAACCTCTCGATCAGGCGTTCGAGGACGATTTCACCTGAAACCGCCTGCGACACCTTGACCGCGGTGACCAGATCCTGCTGCTCGACCGGCGCTGCGATCCCCGTCGTCGCTTGGGGCGGCCTTTCGAAAGCCGCGACTAGCGTCGCGACATCGCGTTCCCGTCCGTACAGCCGCTCGGGAACCAAGAGCCGGTCGGCCACGTCCTGCGACGCAAGAGGGAACGGATCAGTGGCGCCGGACGCCTCCAACTCGGTCAGGCACCTTCGCAGGTCTGCCTCGACGCCCGCTGCAGTCCGGTAGTGTTGCTCGGCGGTCTTCGACATGAGCTTCAACACGATCTGTTCGATCGCAGCGGGAATGCCGGGTACGCGTTCACCAGCCGGTTTAGGCCCTCTGGCCACGTGGGAGTGAATCCACTCCATGGCATCCGCGGCCGCGAAGGAAAGCTCGCCAGTGAGCATCTGGTAGAGCGTCACGCCGAAGGCGTAGAGGTCGCTCCGCGAGTCCACGGAACGGTTCATCCGGCCGGTCTGCTCCGGCGCGATGCAGGCCAGAGAGCCGGCGGCGATCTCCGGCGGACCTTGTCGCTCTCGCGGAATCCTCGAGGCGATGCCGAACCCCGTCAGCCAGGCCTTGCCCGCGCCGACATCGACGAGGACGTGCGCCGGTTTGACGTCCTTGTGGACGATCCCTTGCTCGTGCAGGTGACGGAGCGCATCGGCGATGCCGATTGCGACCCGCAGGAATGGCCTCAACTCCCACGGACGACCGACGAGCGACGTCAGGACTTCTCCACCGGGGTCATCGAGCAGGAGCGCGTCGCTGCCGTGCTGCTTCACGAGCGACAGCGGACGAGTTGCCCAGTCCGCGTCGAGAACGTCCCGGAGCTCATACGCACGCTCGAGGGGCGCGAGCGTCCCGGGCCGCTCGACAACGCGACTCCGCACCAGGAGGCGGGAGTCTCCGCTGGAGTAGATGCGCGAGACAAGCCACTCGTCGTCTTCCCACTGGGTGTCGTGCTTGCCTCCCGATGGCTGATGCATCCGTGTGGCCTTCGGCCCGCACCCCCCTTTCTTGACGCTGGCCTTCATCGGCAGCCCCGCTCGGCGCCGCCGCGGACGAGAGAACGTAGGCCGTTGACTGTCGCCTGCAATACCGCAATACCTGGGTCAGGCCTTGGTTATAGAGCGAGAAGCGGGTCGTTGCGGACCCTCCGGCAGGTCCGAGCACAAGGTACGTCCGGAGAGAAGATCTCCTGGGCCAGCTGCTCCGGGGCTCGCTTCATCACGGCCAGGGCCCCCCCAGGGGCGGCATCATCGGGTCGACGCGCGCAAGCGTGAAGTTGCCTGAGCTCGATCCATCGCGATTCGCGACAGTTCCCGCGATCGCGCGCCCCTGCACCTTCCCATCGAATTTCAGGTTCTGCAGCTCGAACTCCACGCTGTCCCCGTTGCGCCGCACGCTGTCCAACATGATGCCGGGCTGGTTCTCGAGCGACATCCAGCTCCCGGTATACGTGCCCTCCTGCTGCGCGTTGATTGCTAGCGCGAGCGGCCGCTGCCACCCGTCGCGATCGATCACGCCCGCCCACATTCCGGCGAGCGGATTGTCGCGCGACTGCTCGACCTGTCCCGACGCACCCGCGCACCCTGCCAGGGCAAGCGCGAGCGCCATCATCGTGGTCTTCACGAAATCCTCCTGGTCAACGGCCGGCGCCGAGCTGGCTTCCGCAGGCTCGACTTCTCGACGCCGGATTCCGTTGTTTCACCATCTCTTTCGCGTGCACCTGGCGCCGAATGCAACCAGGAAGCCACTCCCGAACGCCGGCAACGGAGAGGGATGCTGGATTCCGTGTTCTACGATTTGCTGAACTTCGCGAAACTTCGTAACTTCACGAGTGCTCCGACCGTTCTGGGACAACTCCCCTCGGACTCTTGCTGATCGGGGGGGCGCGCCAGCGGCGGTCAATTCGTCCCTCGCAGCGGCCCTGCGTTGGGGCGTGGGGTCTGTGCTTCGAGGCGACGGAGGCGGACTTCCGAAGAAGCGGCCGGCCAGGTCGTGCTGCAAGAGAGAGCAGGTTGTAGTCGAGCTGCTCGCGAACATCCACTCGCTGCGCACCGTGTACAGCGCCATCAACGGCGACGCCTTGAGCAGCCGCTCCGGTGGAGAGCAGGCACCGCCTCTTCTCAGCCACGGTGCCGGCGCCGTCGATCGAGCGAGCGGGTGGGCGGGCGACTGGGCTGCAAGCCGCGTGGAGGAGGTGCGGCGCCTGTTCGACGAAGCGCAGCGCCTGGGCGGCGTCGACATCGTCGTGGCCAACGCCGGCGCGATCGCCGTGCGGCCGTTCGTCGAGATGCGCAACGAGGACTACGAGCAAATCTTCGCGGTCAACACGCGCGGCACGTTTTACCTCCTGCGCGAGGCGACTCGAGCAGCGACGTCGGCCGCATGTCGCGGAAGAGCTCGCGCTCGATCTGCTCGGCGGACGCACGCTTCACGCGCGCGAGGCCCTCGACGAACAGACTTACCCCTGGTCGCCTTCCTCGCCAGCCCGCTCTCCTCGGCGATCACCGGCGCCGCGCTTCGCACCGGCGGGGTGGTCCGGCCCATCGCCCAGGCAAGCGATCAAGCCGATCAGACCGAGGCCCCAGAAGGCGCCGGGAGCGAGCACCGGGGGAGCGCTTCCGATCCTCATTCCGCCGTCCTGGCCGGGCGGGACCCGCCAGGCCGACAGCACTCGCACCAAATGCGTCAGCGGGTGTCCGCCGGAATGGAACCACATGCCCAGCGCTCCGACGACGAACGCGAGCGCGAAGAGCGCCGCGAGGACTGTGCGGCCACCGCGCTGCCAGCGGAGGAGCGCAACGCTGCCTCCGAGGAGCAGCGCGGCGGCGTAGCCGAGCGGAAGCCAGGCGCGCCACGCCTCGGCCAGGACCACGCGGTGCTCGAACCGCACCTCGGCCAGGAGGAGCGCCGAGCCCGCGAGGACCGCGGCGACCACCCGTTCGTTCAGGCTCCGCTCCCGCCACCAGCTCAGCCGGTCAGTGCGCACCGGCCGCTCCGCCAGGGAGAGGGCCAACGACCACGATCCGACCCGCCATGGCGTTCACGGCGAGCGCGACGAACAGCCCTACAGTGATGATGGCTGACCAGATGGCAGGCTCCACGAATGGCACCCGCAAATCCAAAGTCGCTGGCGCAAAGTCCGCCAGCATCGTTGCGACGAAGACCATCGGCCAAACCAGATCGCGCAGCCGCCGGCAACCACACCCCACTCTTCGTGCCTAATACCCTTGTTTGTCACGAAGTAACGGATAGAACTGAATCCATGTCATGTCGGTTCTGGCGACGTGCGCGATATGGCATCCTGCACATTCGGTCACAGACGATTCCGCCGCGGTCTCCGCATACGGCAATGGATGATGTCCGAAGGTGAAATAGCCCCAGCCGTTCGTCTTGGAAAAGCGCTTACTGTCTTTCACTGATACGTCGATGCCGTTGTACTTACCGTTGAAATACCCGCGTCCAGATGGTTCCTTACGAGAGCCGTCTGGAAAAGTCGGCTCAAGGAGCCGAGTCAGTTCTTTTACGATGACCGTTCCCTCGGGAAAGGTGCCTGTCTTCAGATACTCATCGACGTTTGCCTTTTCTACGTATACGTGATGATATTCGGGGAAGTCCGCCTTGTTGTTGTTGAGGCCTTCGGGCGTCAAGGGAGCACCCACAAAAACCCACGCGCGATACCCGGTTGGCAACTTCATCTTGCCATCAGGATCAAACACTGCAGCCGACTGGCTAGTCTGAGCGGCGATGGGACTCGTGCTCAGCAGGGTCAAGATAGCAGCAATCAGACCAACTCCAAGGATGACTACGAACAGAAACCTTTTCATCACCAAATCTCCCTTTGAGACGTTCTTCGAGAATCACATTTCACATCGTACTGCTTACTTCGAGCTGAGACCTGGATAACCTCGGACGTAGATCCAGTCTGTTGCCTGTGCGGGGACGTGGCAGCCCAGGCAGTCTTTTTTGTAGTCAGTTGCGACCTGTTTGTTGGGCGCGTCAGACTTGAAGAGTGCCCATCCCCATCCATCGCCCCACAGCGGATTGCCGGGATGGCGTCCTTTTTCGTCCTTGATCATCACGAACCACACTTTCGTTCCCGAAGCCCAATGCGCGTCCCCGGTCGTCATTGGGCCGTGATCAGTTCCAAAGACCTCCTTCACTAATACGGTTCCATCCGCGAACTTTCCCGTCTTGCGGTAATACTCCGCGGTGCCCGGCAACGCGTACGTGTAGTGCATCTCGTGGTCGCCTTTGAGATCGACCACCTCAAACGTTCCGAGCGCCTGGTAACGGTCTCGATAGTCTGCTGGCTTGCGGATGTTTCCGGCCTTGTCAAGCAGATCGAGTCCATTGTTGTGGCTGCTCTTGTTTTGTGCCTTGCCTTGCTGACAGCCGGTCACAATGACGAGCGCGAGAACGACAAATGAGATGCGGGAAGCCATGACCATGCCTCCTGGCCGCCACTTCGAATGACTGCGTTCCACCTCCACCATGCCTCCTCGTTCTCCTCCTCAAAGCTCGCCATGCTTCTCTTGCGCATCGGTAAATCCCCTCGGCAAACCGGAGCAAGCTGCGGGCCAGTTTGCAGCCGGGTCTGGCCGTGACGCCGGCTGCTGGCGATCCACCGCAGACGTACGCCAGACAGGCTGCACCAATGCCCGTTCCCTGCGGGCGCGAATGGGGATTACGAACGATCGTAAAGCGGTCTCTGGATTTCGTAGCGGGCGCGCTCGCCGGAGACCATGCAGGTCTCAATGCCGCTTGAGGCGCCGCCGATCGATCTTGAGGCTCTGGATCTTGGAGTAGAGCGTCGTTGCAGGCATTCCCAGCCTCACTGCAGCGCCAGAGGACCCCGAAACCTTCCCGCCACTCTCCGCCAGCGCAGCTTGGATGAGCTTCGTTTCCTCGCCGATCAGCTGCTCGTCGAGCGTCCGTCTTGCAGCTCGCGGATGTTTCCAGGCCAGTCGTACGACTGCAGCAGGTCGAGGCTCTTCTTGTTGATGTGGCGGAACCTCCTTCCAGCCTGGGTCGCGAAACGCTCGATGAAGTACTCGACCAGGAGGGGGAATGTCGCCTCGATCGCGCATGGAGGTGAAGCAGCCGCTCGCGGCGGTCGTTGCGAACGCGGGGGCATCATTGCGCTGGCTCTGAACGAAACGATCCTCGGCGTCATCGCGCTGACGCGCACCGAGACCCAGAGCCACGGCGTCTCCCCCGAGGCGGCAACCGCGGAGCGCGTGTTCGACCCGCCGTGCGCTTGGATCATGGATCGGCTGATCGCCAGCCCGATTGGCGCGCCGGTTGAGCTTCTGTGCGAGGACCGCGTGAACCGTGGGCGGGAGTGGCTAGGTGATGACTACCGACTTCGGTCTTCGCGACGGCAGGCGCGTCCAGGGGGCCGCGTCCTCTTCCTCACTCGTCTCGGCGAGCCTTACGCCCACGACAGACCCTTGACGCGTGGCCTCGCGCGCGATCATGTCCACGATTGCCGCATCGATGCGC
>Ga0137416_10001084_pt1 | contig 13530 bp, 12 predicted proteins | sample CZODoug3_1_1_16f_FD_108282 | JGI IMG/M metagenome (GOLD analysis project Ga0137416, IMG submission 108282) | Vadose zone soil fungal communities from Angelo Coast Range Reserve, California, USA - CZODoug3_1_1_16fungal (Illumina Assembly) | ecosystem: Environmental > Terrestrial > Soil > Vadose...
GATTTGCCACCGGCGTTGGAGCGGCACGGCGCGGAGGTCACAGAAGTTACCGCATATCGCACACTACGGCCAACGGCTGTCGATAAGCGAAACCTTAGGCAGATCGCCGACGGGGCCGCGGATGCAATTCTTTTTTTCAGTCCGTCTGCCGTCCGGCATTTTGCCGAGTTATGCGGAGGCGAACAATTGTGCGCGCTACAAGATAAACTGGCGATTGCGGCTGTTGGACCCGTCACAGCAAACGCTCTGCGGGAAGCGGGGGTGCGACGCTTCGTGGTTTCAGCCGATACAACGGCAGCGGCGGTGATTGAAGCGCTGGAAAAGTATTTTGCGGGGGCCGCGAAACAGGAGAAGGCAGGAGCAAAAAGAGTATGAGTTTTCCCACTCATCGGCCGCGGCGTCTGCGACGGAGCGAGGCACTGCGTGGCCTGGTTCGAGAGACGCGTCTTGCGACGTCGGGTCTTATTTATCCGATGTTCGTGTGCCCGGGGACGAAAGTCCGCCAGGAAGTCAGCTCCATGCCCGGCATCTATCAACAGTCCGTCGATGAGATTGTGGAAGAGTGCCGCGAAGTGGAGTCGCTGGGGATTCCGGGGATCATACTTTTTGGGTTGCCCGAATCCAAGGACCCGCGCGGCGCCAGTTCCCTCAGCAAAGAGGGCGTGGTGCAGCGGGCGATTGAAGCGATTCGCAAAGCGAAATTGAAGCTCCTTGTTATTACGGACGTATGCCTTTGCGAATACACGGATCACGGTCATTGTGGCGTCATCGAGAATGGGGAAGTGGCCAATGATGCCACGCTCACGATTCTTGCTCAGCAAGCGCTTTCGCACGCGCGGGCTGGCGCCGATATCGTCGCGCCGTCGGACATGATGGATGGGCGCGTGGTGGCCATTCGTGAAACGCTAGATGAACACAAGTTTGAGAACATCGCCATTCTTTCGTATGCCGCGAAATATTGTTCAGGCTTCTATGGACCATTCCGGGAGGCGGCGCAATCCGCTCCACAGTTTGGCGACCGGCGCAGCTATCAGATGGACCCTGGCAATGTGCGGGAAGCGCTGAAGGAAGTAGAACTGGATCTTGAGGAAGGCGCGGACATGGTGATGGTCAAGCCGGCGCTGGCGTATTTGGATGTGATTCGGCGAGTGCGCGATGCGTTTGATGTTCCGGTGGGCGCCTACAACGTCAGCGGTGAATATGCCATGGTCAAAGCGGCAGCGCAGAAGGGCTGGCTGGATGAGCAGCGAGTTGTGCTGGAGATTGTGACCGGCATCCAGCGAGCGGGAGCGGAAATCATTCTTACCTACCATGCCAAGGATGTCGCACGCTGGCTGAAGGCGTGCTAGTTTAATCGAGAAAACATGAGCACAGCGCAACCCCGATTGAAGCGCGAGCGCAAGCGATCGCGAGAGATTTTCGAGCGCGCCGAGAAGGTGCTGGTTGGCGGCGTGAACAGTCCGGTACGAGCATTCCGTTCCGTGGGTGGCGAGCCGCTGATCATCGAGCGCGGCAGCGGACAGCATCTCTACGACGCGGACGGAAACGAATTGCTCGACTACGTGTGCTCGTGGGGCGCGATGATCCTGGGACACGCGAATCCTGCCATCAGCGAGGCGATCGCCGACCAGGCACGCCGCGGCACAAGTTTTGGGGTGACGACCGGGCTGGAATTGGAACTCGCGACGCTGATTACGCGGGCGATTCCATTTATTGAAAAAATCCGTTTTGTTTCGAGCGGCACGGAAGCGACGATGAGCGCGGTGCGATTGGCGCGCGGAGTGACGAAGCGCGACTTCATCGTCAAATTCGAAGGGTGTTATCACGGGCACGCGGACAGTTTTCTGTCGCAGGCGGGATCTGGGCTCGCAACGCTGGGCATTGCTGAGTGTCCAGGTGTGCCTGCGGCGCTGGCTGCGTTGACGCTGAACGTGCCATACAACGATCTCCAGGCGGTGGACCGTGTATTTCAGCAGCACAAAGATAAGATCGCGGCGATCATCGTCGAACCTATCGCCGCGAACATGGGCGTCGTGCCGCCGGAGACTGGTTTCTTAAAGGGATTGCAGGGGATCTGCAAGAGGAATGGCGCGCTGCTGATCGTGGACGAAGTGATTACAGGATTTCGTCTGCAGTATGGCTCCGTGCAGGGGATTTTCGGCATTGACGCGGACCTGACGACACTGGGAAAAATCATCGGTGGCGGAGTCCCTGTGGCAGCTTATGGCGGGCGAGCCGAGTTGATGGACCAAGTTGCGCCGCTCGGACCGGTCTATCAGGCCGGCACTCTCGCGGGGAACCCTCTGGCGATGCGCGCTGGAATTGCGGCGCTCCAACAGCTCACAAAGCCGGGGTTGTACGAGGAGGTGACGGCACTCGCGCAGCGGTTGGCTTCTGGTCTGCGCGCCCAAGTGGCAGATGCCGGAATCCCTGCGCAGATTAATGCCATTGGCCCGCTCGCCACGGTTTTCTTCACATCCGAGCCGGTGAGAAATTACACCGATGCCAAGCGGTCCGACACCAAGCGATACGCTCAGTTTTTTCGCGAGATGCTGGATCGGGGCATATTTTTGGCGCCATCGCAGTTCGAGGCGACGTTTGTCTCCATGGCGCACACGTCCCAGGATATTGATCGTACACTGGCGGTGACGCGCGAATCGCTGCAGGCCATTTCATCCGATTAGGCGGCTAAACCCTATAAAGGAGAATAGAGAAATGAGCGAGGGAATCGAACTCCCTGAGAGGCACCACCAGGATCATCCGCTAGTCCTTCCGGTCTCAATTACGATTTCAATTATGGCGGTGTTCGTGGCCGGTGTTTCGTTGCTGGGCCACCGCGCGCACACCGAAGGGTTGCGCCTGGAAACACAGGCAGCAAGCCGCTGGACACAATACCAGGCGAAAAGCATCCGGCTCCACGAAACTCAAGAAATATCCGACGTGGTGAACCTTGTGGCGCCACTGAACAAGGAGTTGGGCGACAAACTCAAAGAGAAGTACGCCAAGGAAGTCGAGCACTACGAAAGCGATAAAGGCGACGTCAGTAAAGAGGCGAAGACTCTGGAAGATGAGCGCGATTTGGCAGTCCGCCAAGCCAACCGATTTGATGGAGGAGAAGCGCTCTTGGAAATCGGGCTGGTCATCTGCTCGATTACGCTTCTGACCAAGAGAAAATTCTTCTGGATCGGCGGCGTGCTCATCGGAATTCTAGGCTTCGCCCTGGCAGCAACAGGTTTTTTCCTGCACTAAATTAAGCGCGTGCCGGTGGTTGAGAACCTCTCAACAAGGCGATTTCTTGCGTCAGACGCTCTAATTTGCCAAGTAATTCCTGGTGGCGCACATCTTCGGCAGCGGGTTTCTTTCCGACGAATGTAAGTGTGCCGCCGGGCTCGAGCACACATTGTTCAACTTCGGAGAGTGAAGAGAAGCCTTGCTTCCGCGCAGCAGCTTCGAGTTGCGGCACAGTAATAAGTTCTCGCTTCAAATTTCGGGTATGCACCTTGCCGGCCTCGACCAAAACGTCGGCTCGGCCTTCAACCAACTGGTCGAGTTTCCTGTGATCGTATAAGAACCGGACGACGAGGTAGTTGGTGACTAGCAGGGAAGTAGCGCCAACGATTCCGCCCAAGACGCTGTTGTCTTCACCGATGATGGCGTTCTGCACGGTGTTCGAGAGCGTTAGCAAGACGACCAGGTCAAATGGATTGAGCTGAACGAGTTCGCGTTTCCCGGACAGCCTGAGGCTGACCACCAGGAACGCGTAGACGATAATCGGCCGGAGGACTTTTTCCGCCAGCGGAAGTCCCATGAAGAACATATCTTTCCAAGTATCGTGCATAACCGGATCGCCTCCTCGGGTGCCCGCATGGTTGATGACAAGCGCTGGGCGTCCTCGATGTCAGAGAACGGGGCGAGCGTAACACGCATGGAATCGGGGGAAAAGCGTGAGCCGCGTGTATTCCTTCCGGCAACGTAGATCACAGCAGGTCCTAATGAATCTTAGGATGCCTTTTATGCCAGTCGGTATGCGATTGGAAGGTGCGTCCCGCCTGAATGACGGCAAAGTCGTCACCGGCTCTACCCACGAACTGCAGCCCAACGGGAAGATTCTTATCTGTGAATCCGCAAGGAACAGACATCGCCGGAAGACCGCAGATATTGCCGATGCCGCCGAGTGGATCGGGGAAGACCAGTCCGGTCTCGAGATTCAAGCTTAGGGGAGTCGCTGGAACAGGCTGCGATGCTGTGGCGAGCACATCAAAGGTTTCGAACAAGGCATCCATTTTTTTCTGAGCGATTTCCCGAACCTTGAGGGCTTGCAAGTAGTCTGCAGCCGAATACTGCTCGTTCACATAGCCGGCGATTTGCCCCAGCGGATCGGTCAATTCGCTCACTCGCCCGGAGCGAATCAGGGAGCGGAAGGAGGCGGCACACTCCACGGCGACGATGATGCCGCCGGCATCTTCCCAGGGACCAACCGGCAAGGCAACGTTCTTCACGCTCGAGAAATACTTCTTCAAGATCCGGTTCGCGGCTTCGATGGGCTTTGCAACACCCGGTTCGAGCGATTTCCACGCATTGGTAAGCCAGCCAATCTTGAGGGGGCGCGCGCGCAATTCCATAGAAGGCGAATAGGTGAAAGCGCCTTTGTCGATGGCCACTGTTCCGCGATCCTTTGGGTCATGACCTGCGATGGCGGCGAAGATGCGGGCGCAATCTTCAGCGCTGCGGGCCATCGGACCAATCTTGTCCATCGAAGGCGCGAGCGCCATCGCGCCATACCGGCTTACGCGTCCGTAGGTAGGGCGCAGGCCGCTCACTCCGCAATACGCCGAGGGGCAGATGATGGAGCCCCATGTTTCGGTGCCGATCGCAAACGCGGCCAGACCTGCGGCGACGATGGCTCCTGAGCCGGAGGATGACCCGCAGGTCCAGCAGGTTGGGTCCCAGGGATTCTTGGCCTCGCCTTGAAGAGAAGCGGACGCGAAGCGATAGCCCATTCCACCTGCAAGTTCGATCATCGATGCTTTGCCGAGCATCACGGCACCCACGCCGCGCAGATGATCGATCACCGTCGCGTTGTAGTCGAATACCTGGTCTGCGAAGGGTTTTGCGCCCCAAGTGGTTGGCACGCCTTTCACGGCCAACAGATCTTTCGCGGCGTAGGGAATCCCGTGCAGCGGGCCACGGTAGTGACCGCGTTGGATTTCTTTTTCAGCGGCTTTGGCTTGTTCTAGGGCAATTTCCGGAGTCAAGCGGGCGTAAGCGTTGAAGCGCGGCCCGAGCTTTTGGCTGCGGTCGAGATAAGCCTGCGTCAAAGTGACGGGCGAGAGCTTCTTTGATTCGATACGTTTCGCGAGTTCGCTTACAGAAAGATAGAAAATCTCTTCGCCAGGCATTCAGGAGGCTCCTCAGGAATTCTTCGGCGCAGTTGCTGGTTTTGGAACAGCAAGAATCGGAGAGGCCTTCCTTTCCCGCTCCATCAGTGGCTTGAGGTAAAGCCCTGGCCCGTCTCCGTTATCCGTGGCGAACGCGCGCAGGCGATCCAGCGACCGCTGGGCTTCTGTGGCCAGACGCCGAATATCGCCTTTCTGAGCGTCAGAGAACCGGCTGCCATATAGTGCAAAGACCGATTGAATGCGTGCTTCGACCTCGGCTTGGCTTTCCGGCGATAGCTTTGGCGCGTTTGAAGGTTGCTGCGTCGGCGGCGGGGTAATGAGAGACTCCGTATTGAGAAGACTTGCCGGAGCCAATGAAGCTGCCGCGGACGCAAAGGCGGCGCGGCGCGCAAATTCGCGGCGGGAAATAGCTGAGTCGTTCTTGTTGCCCATTCGTGAATGCCCCTTGCTTGGAACAAGATGTACAAAAAGTATGAGTGAACGGTCAAGAATGAGGCTACTGAATCTGCATTCGAGCGTCAACTATCACCGCAATGTGGTTGATGGCTTGGAGAAAAGAGCAGGCAGTTTTTCGCGAAACTAGCTTACTTCCGTGAGTGTGCGAATCTGCGTTTCAAGGGCTTGATTGTATTGGCGCTCGATCTGAAGTTCTGTCTGGAGTTTTTTCACGAGCAGGTCCAAATGGGCAATCTCAACGCGAAGCTTCTGGACGTCGGCCGGTGTAGGAGAAGTCCGGACCGGAGCCGCGTTCGCTTGCTGAGGATCGTGGTGTGGCTGCAAAGGCTGTCGTGGGGTGAAGGCTTCCGCAAGGGCTCGTGGCCAGGCAGATTCGGGCGTGGCCGCAGCTGGTGGGGGAGGCGCGACCGGCCGATGAGACACGGGAAGTGGAGGCGGTGAAAAAAGATTACTCAAGGCGTTTGATGGTATGGAGCGTTCAGACAGAGGTGCTGGTGTTGCGCCCTTCGGCTCGAGGAGGCTCTTCACGCGCCCAATCAATTCCTGGGGTTGAAAAGGCTTGCGAATCAGTTCATCCGCTTTCACGGCAACGGCTTTGTCGGCGACGCTCTTGTTAACCACGCCGGACATCAACACGACCGGCGTTTCGCTGAACTCCGGATTCTGCTTGATCTGGCTGCAGACCGAGTAGCCGTCCTGATCGGGCATGATCACGTCGGTGATCACCACGTCGGGGCGGTTCTGTTCAAACTGCGCCAGCGCCGATGCTGCGTCGGCACAGGTAATCACGTTGATATTCTCGCGGCGAAAAGCGATCTTGATGACTTCGCGCATCGTGGCGCTGTCGTCAATAAAATATACCGTAGGTGTTCGCTTGGCCGTAGCCTCGCCCAGGGGCGGGATGGTCATCGCTTCGCTCATAGAGCTTCCTTGTCCGCCATGTCACGCGTTCCTTCATCAAATTCGCGCATGGCATCAAGCATAAGATCGGTAGCCGAGCGCAGCACGGTGCGCTGCGGGGAGGTGGTCCCATAGGTGAATTTGTAGACACCTTCGTTGCTGTTTCCGAGGCTCTTCAAAATATGAATTACGGCTTCATCGCCGAACAAATTGCCGCACTCCGCGTGCGAGATTGTTCCGGCGTCGTAGAACAACACACCGTCCGTCTCGCCAGCGTTGATGTGCAACGCGCCAGTTTGGTGCGCGTGCCCGAGCATTTGCATGACCCCCGTGAGGTCGTGGTGCGTCAGATTGCCGCTAAGACTGGTGTCAGACTGGTCAAGCATCTGCGTGGGCTGAAATCCTTCCGCTTTGCTGACGAGGATCTGCTTGATGTGGGCGGCAATGACGGCGGGCTGGCGGTTGCGGTCGATGTAATCGTCGCAGCCAGCTTGAAATGCTTCCATCAACGCGCGCTGGCTCCCGTCGCCAAGGGCGATAATGGGTAGATTGCTGTTCTTGGAGTCTGCTCGAATGATTCTGGCAATCTCCAGAGCGCCCATCTCCCGCATGTTTGTCGCGCAAAGAATAGCGGACGGGGTGTCGTATTCGAGCGTGGTGAGCGCGAAAGCTGCTTGCGTGCTGGGCACGACCTCGAAGCCCTCGCGTTTCAACGCGTCGCCGAGGCGCTTTGCAAAATAGACATTGCTGTCGATCAGCAGAACTTTTGCGGGACGTCCGGCAGGAATCACGGCCGCGCCTCCACCGTTGGCCGTGCCGCGGTTTGCGCACTTGGCTGCTCCGTGCCGGGTGTGAGCGTATCCAGATTCAACACTTCGATCACGTCACCGTCATGCGACAGCCACCCACCGACATGGGGCGCGTCGGATTCGACTGCAGCCATCATTTCCGCATTGATCAGCTCGCACTCGCCCGTAACCGGGACCGCTATCCATTCTCGTTGTGTTCCGTAGTTGCGCACAGCGATCAGATAAAACCGGCGCGAGGTGAGACGCTTTCCAAGAAGGGCTTCCGAAACGTCGCACACAGGAACAATCCGTCCGCGGCGCAGAATCACGCCTTCCAGCTTCGGCGTGTGGTGAGGAAATCGAAAAACGCGGCTTGGGGCGACAAGTTCAGCAATCTGTCTCGCCGAAACGGCAAACCGTCTTTCGCCCAGCCGCAGCAGGACGAAAGATTGCAGCTCGATTTCGGCCGATACTGTCATTGCGGGGAGTCCGCCTCCTCAAGAGCTGCCGCTGCTGCGGCACTGTCCACTTGCAGAAGCGCCGCATCGAGCAAAGCCAGTTCTTCGGGGGACAAGAACCCTTCCGGCTTCACCACTGGAACAACCGACTGGTCGAGGGCCGTCAGCCCCCGATACCACTGCCGCTCTTCGTGACAGAAGGAAAGTGGCAGTGCCTGCAGGCGCGTCATGGTGGCCATTTTGTCGATTCCGTCAATCAAGAGGGCTGTGCGCGTTTTGCGCAGAACGAATAGCAGTGCGCCCTCCGCGGCGTGCAAGCCGAAATGCATGGCGCCGTTGACGATAAAAAGAGATCGGTCTCCCCGGCGAACAACGTGGCGCACTTTTCGAAGACCGGGCGCGCTGATTTCCATCGCTGCGCCCGACATGCTGTCAGCGCTGCGCACTTCCTGGACGGAAGCGGAAGAGACGGCGAAGAGCTGTCCGCTCACTCGGAACAAGATGATCTGTTCTGTTTTCGCAGGACTCGACTTCGCTGGGGCCGCCAGACGCATTAGCGCACTCCTGCAGGTGTCGTTCGGCAAATTCCCAAAACGCGCTTTTCGATGGCGGCATAGACATCGTCTATTCCGAGCACTTGATCGACGGCGCCGGCTTTGATGGCTTCGGCGGGCATCCCAAAAATCACGGAGGTTGCTTCATCCTGGGCCAGCACCAAGCCCCCCGCGTTCTTGATGGCCATCGCTCCAGCGGCTCCATCGTTGCCCATGCCAGTCAGCACGCCCGCAATGCTGAGCGGGCCGGCAAAGGCCGCGACGGACTCCATGGTGACGTCAATATTCGGAAGATAACCGCTGATGCGCCCGCTCGTTCCGTCAAGCTGGATTCGGCCTGTCGCGGTAACACGAAGGTGTTGACCACCCGGGCAGATATAGAGCGTGCCCGGCTGAAGAGATTCATTGGCTTCCGCTTCTTTCACACGAATCTCGGTGAATTCAGCAAGCTGCGCTGCGTATTGGGTCGTAAAGGCCGCCGGCATGTGCTGCACAAGAATTACTGCGGCAGGGAAGTCCGCGGTAAATCCAGGAGCGATGCGCATGACCGTAGCGGGCCCACCTGTGGACGCAGCCAGCACGACTACCGGGAAGCGCTGATCAAGTCCGGATGTAGGCACTGGACGAGCACTAACCGGCGCGCGCGCAGGAGTCTTCCCGCCGTTGGCATTCTGAATCGTCGAGGCCAGGCGTGACGCAGTGCGAACCACGCGCACTTTTGCGGCCATGCGCATCTTGCGCAGCAACTCTTCTTTCACGCTCTGCATATCAAGGTCAATGGCACTTGATGGCTTGGCTACAAATTCAATTGCACCGAGCTCCAGCGCGCGAAGCGTGCTGGCGGCGCCTTCGCGTGATTCAGAACTGACGATGACGATCGGTCGCGGATTGGTGGTCATGATTTCCGCGGTGGCCTGGAGCCCGTCCACGTGGGGCATATTGATGTCCATGGAGATGACATCTGGCTTCAGTGATTCCGCCATCGCGACGGCCTCGCGGCCATCCTTCGCGTTGCCCACGACCTGCAGTTGATCGTCAGCGTTGAAAATACTTTCAAGCACTTTCCGCATGAAAGTGGAATCATCCACAACGAGGACGCGAAATTTCTTGTTGGTAGTCGCCATTGTTCGTTTACGCTACCGGGGCGACCGGGCGCGGCGCCTCCGTTCCTATAAGCTGTTCGACGGCCGCGATCAGCTGATCTTCCTGAACCGGCTTGGTCAGAAATGCAGTGGCGCCTTCCTTGATCGCACGATCTCGATGCTTGGCCCCCGCGCGCGACGTGACGACCATCACGGGAATTCGCCGCGTCGATGGGCTTTGGCGCAACTGCACCATCAATTCGTATCCGGTCATGCGCGGCATTTCGAGGTCGGTAATGACCAGATGGCAGCCATGCTGGGTCACCAGTTCGGCGGCTTCGAGCCCATCCGCGGCCAGTTTCACGCGGTATCCGTTCTTTTCCAGCATTCTGCCGACGAATTTGCGCACACTGATGGAATCGTCCGCCACCACGATTACGCGCTCTTGTTCGACACGGTCGATGGCTTCGGAAGGTATGCTTCCGCTCGCAATCGCCGCCGAGCCCGGAGCAAAGATTCGGGCCGCGCTAGCGCTGGCTTGTATAGCCCGATGCTCGCTCGGTTCCGTGGCCACCATGCGGTTCAAATCGATCAGTAGAATAAGGCTGCCATCGGGAGCAATAGTCGTACCAGGGAAGAGTTTCACTCGGCGCAAGTATTCGCCCAGGTTCTTGATAACGATTTCGTCTTTGCCAAGAACTTCTTCAACAACAACGCCAATTTTTCGATTTCCGGCATTTGCGACGACCATGCGGAAATAGCCGTTGATCGGTTCCAGCGGAGGTAAGCCCAGATAGCTATCCAAACGCACAACCTCGGTGACCACGTCGCGGACCTTGGTCAGCAGTTTTCCGCCGACATCCTCGATTTCATCCGCGCGCAGCCTGCGAATTTCCTCGACGACCGCCAGCGGCAGCGCAAAATTCGTAGTGCCGCAGCGCACAAATAAGGCCGGAGAGATAATCAGCGTGAGTGGCACCTTGAGCGTAAACTTCGTGCCTTTGCCGCTGGTGCTTTCAATTTCGATTTCGCCGTTGAGTGCGTTCAAGTTTGCGCGCACCACATCGAGCCCGACTCCGCGCCCAGCCAGTTCCGTTTTCGAAGATGCCGTCGAGAAACCGGGGTGGAACAGTATTTCACGCAGATCGCGTTCCGTTAGCCGATCAGCCGTTTCTTCGGAAACCAGGCCTCGTTCGATTGCGCTCTGCTTGACGCGCTCATAGTTGATTCCGCCGCCGTCATCCTCGACTTCGATGTAAATGTGGTTGCCGCGGTGGTAGGCGCGCAGCGTGATATTGCCCGCGGGTGATTTTCCTGCCGCCACGCGGTCAGTACCTTGTTCGATGCCGTGAGCCACAGAATTGCGCACCAGGTGGACGAGCGGATCGGAAATCTGCTGAATAATATTGTTATCGAGTTCCGTTTCGCTCCCGGAGAGATCCATCTCGACATGCTTGCCGGTCGAGTTCGCCGCATCGCGAACGGCCCGCGACAATCGCGAATAGAGCGTGCCGATCGGGACCATTCGCGCGGCAGTAATCTCATCTTGCAGGTGATGCGCCAGCTTCGTGAATTCGTCGATATCGCCTTCGACGCGCCCGATGAACCCTTCCAGTTGCGAAAGCACTTCGTTGACGTCCGCTGAAATTTCTGCCATCGACCGCGACAAAATATTGAAATCGTCGTAGCGGTCCATTTCCAGTTCACTGAATTCGGACCAGAACGATGTGTCGCCAGCCGCTGCGCTTGTTAGCATCTTGGGCGTTTGCTCTGGAGTCCACTGCCCCTGTGGCGCGCGGCTGTTGCTGATGCGGTTAAATTCGTATTTTTCCTGAAATTCGGAAACTTTGCCTTGCAGCCGTTCTTTCGAGAAGCTCAGCGTGTCCACAAGCTTTTCGAGTTCCGCCACGCGGCCCACCATACGCGTGCGGTTGATGACCAGCTCTCCGACGGTATTCATCATGCGGTCGAGCCGCGCCAGCGCAATGCGAACTGATTTAACAGTCGAAGTACCGCCTGCTGCTTGTTTCGCGGCCTTCTTGAAAGCGGCTGCGGATTGCGACGCGGCTTCGACTTCCTTCTCAGGCTGCAGTTGGCCTGCAACGGTCGACGCGGACGAGGCTTCCGCCTCTTCGGGGTCGAGAGGTGCAAACTCCGCGACGCGGCCCAGCAGGGAATCGACACCAGTCCGCATTTCGACTTCATCACTCCACTGTCGGTGGAGAGTCTTTTTCAAAACGTCCACCGACTCAAGGCAGAGATCCACAACCGCCGGCGAGGGTTCAATCTCTCCGTCACGCAGACGGCCGATCAGGTCCTCGATACGGTGCGCAATGGCTCCCAGTCTCTTCAAACCAACCTGTGCCGCGGAGCCTTTCACCGTATGAATAGCTCGAAATAGTTTGTTGATCTCTTCCGGATTGTTGTTGCCTTCCAGCGAGATGAGGCAATCGCTGACAACCTGAAGATGCTCTTCGGCTTCCGGCTGGAAGAACTCCAATATTTCGTCCGGTACCTCGTCGTCCGTCGGCAGCGCATCGAAGTAAGAGCCTGTCGCCGCAGCGACAATCGATTCGCGCGACTCCTCCTCAGCGAATCGCTCCCGCAAATCAGGCTGGGACTGGGAAAGGTTCAGCGGTGGAGTCTCCGCTGGAAACGCAAACCGGTAGCGCTCTTTGAAAACGGCGATATCATCGACACTCTCTTTGCCCGTGTCGCTGATTTCCAGAAGGTCTGTTTCCAGTAGCGAAATTCCATCGGAAAGAAATTCCGTCAGCGGTCCATGCAGATCACTGCCAAGAGGCGCATTCAGCGCATATTGAAAAACGTGCGCAAGCTTTCCGGCAACTTCGGAGAATCGCGGGAACCCGTAACTCGCCGAAGTCCCGCTCAGCGTGTGCGCCGAAATGTATAGCCGTTCCAGGTCCTCCCGACGCGGCTCCACGTCTTGAAGCACGCTCACGTATTCCCGCAAATACTGCAGGTTCTCCGAGGCTTCCTGGAGGAAAACTTCGACGGCTTCGCGGTCCAACGTGCTCACGCCCGCCCCTCAGCCACGAGTTCCGGCTTCTGCAATTCATCCGCTGTCGGTTTCCGGTAGAGAATGCAATCGTTCAAAACGATAGCCTGAAACTTCACCGGCATTTTGGAGATCGACTCCGAATGTCCAAGAAACAAGTAGCCGCCTGGTTCCAGGGTGTCGTAGAACCGCTGCACCAGGGTGCGCCGCCGCTCTTCCGAGAAATAAATCAGCACGTTCATGCAAAAAATCATGTCCATGCGGCCGACGTACACCGCCGAAGCCAGGTTCATCTGCGTGAACGAAATCATTTTGCGCAGGCGCGGCTTTACCTGATACCCGCCGCTGACTTCCGTAAAGTGGTTTGCCAGTTGCTTTTCGCTCACGCTTCCGATACTGCGGCCTTTGTAAATGCCGCGCTCGGCCTGTTTTAGAGCGTGCCTCCCGACATCCGTCGCAAGTATTTCCACGTTCCAGGAATCCGCAAATGAAAGCGAATCCGCGATGGTGATGCCGATGGAGTAAGGCTCTTCACCTGTCGAACAACCGGCGCTCCAAATTCGCAGCGTGCGGGGGTTCTTCCAGAATTTCTTCGTGTGCAGTTCCGGCAGCACCCGCTTCTCGAACGCTTCGTACACACCGGGGTAGCGGAAAAAGCTCGTCTCCTGCGTCAGCAACCGCTCGAGCAAGCTTTCGTATTCGACGTTGGACTTGCGCATGGCGCGCAGCAGCTCCGTGCCGCGCTCCATTCCTTTTGCGCGCAGGTGTTCGCGCACACGCGTGGAGAAGAAGCGCTCTCGCGATTCATCGAAGCAAATTCCCGTTCGCTCTTCGATCAACATGCGAATCTCGCTCAGCTCGTGTTCGCTCAATA
>Ga0137416_10001089_pt1 | contig 13491 bp, 12 predicted proteins | sample CZODoug3_1_1_16f_FD_108282 | JGI IMG/M metagenome (GOLD analysis project Ga0137416, IMG submission 108282) | Vadose zone soil fungal communities from Angelo Coast Range Reserve, California, USA - CZODoug3_1_1_16fungal (Illumina Assembly) | ecosystem: Environmental > Terrestrial > Soil > Vadose...
CCGCGGCCGTGTCCTCCGGCGCGACGATCGTGTCGCTCACTCCGCATCGCCGGTCGCTCGAGGAGCTGTTCGTCTCCCGCGCCCGCGGCAAGGCGGCGACGTCCTAGTGTCGGGGCGCTGAATGCAAGAACTCGCCCGCGGCATGCCGGTGTTCGTCACCATCTGGGTCTTCGTCGCCGGGACCGTGGTGGGCAGCTTCCTCAACGTGGTGATCGCGCGCGTTCCCAAGCGTCGGAGCATCGTCTCCCCAGGGAGCCGCTGTCCCCGCTGCGGCAACCCCATCGCCTGGTACGACAACATTCCGCTCCTTTCCTGGATCCTGCTGCGAGGCCGCTGCCGCAGCTGCGGCCTCGCCATCAGCGCGCGCTATCCGCTGGTCGAGCTGCTGATGGGGATCCTGGCAGTTGCGGTGCTGCGGCATACGGGGCCGACCTGGGCCGCCCTCGGATACTTCGTCTTCGTGGCGGCTCTGGTGGCGCTGTCCTACATCGATCTGGACAGCTGGCTCCTGCCGCATCAGATCACCTGGCCGCTTCTCGCTGCCGGCTTGCTCTCGCCGATCTGGAACCGGCGGCTCACCTGGGCGGACGCGGCCATCGGGGCCGCCGCGGGATTCGCCGGCTTTGCCGCCATCGCCCTCTTCGGTGAGAGGCTCCTCAAGCGCGAGACGATGGGCTGGGGCGACGTCTGGCTCCTCGCCGCGATCGGCGCGTGGCTCGGCTGGCCCGCGCTGCTGCCGGTGGTGCTCTTGTCCGCGGTGCAGGGCGCGGTGGTGGGAACCATCCTCATCGCCACCCGCCGCGATCCCGATCCGTCTCCCGCCGAGACGGCCGCTTCCTCCAGCGACGACGACTGGGTTCCCCCCAGGCACGCGGTACCCTACGGGCCGTTCCTGGCCCTCGGCGCCCTCGAGTACCTCTTCCTCGGCGATCGCCTCGTGTCCGCCTGGAACTCCGTGCTGCTCCGCCTGCTCTCGTGACCGGCGAACGCGCCAGCCTCCGTCTGCGGCTCTTCGCCATCGTATTCGCCGCGGCGCTCGTGCCGATGGCGCCGCTCTCGATCGTGCTCCTCCTCCAGGTGCGCGACGGGATCTACGGCCGCGCGATCGCCGACGCGCGCGCGCGGCTCACCGACGTGCTCCAGCGATGCTCCGGCGGAAATTGTCCCGATGCTCCCGGAGTGAGGAAGTTCGACCGCCCGTGCACGGGCCGCAGCGCGCGGGTTGGCGAGCTGCTGGTGCTCTGCCAAGACGTTCCCGGAGGGGCGATCCAGCTCGGGCTGGATCTGCGCCCTGTGCGCGAACAGCTCGGGACGCTCTCCCGCCGCCTGCTCGCGACGCTGGCGCTGTTCGTGGCGATCCTGGTCGCCGTCGCGGTCTGGCTCCTCGAACGCGGCATCGGCCGCAGGCTGGAGCGAATCGACGCGGCGTTGGAAGCCGTGGGCGCGGAGCAGCAGGGACCAGGTCTGCTGCCGGAGGGCGGCGACGCGGTGGGCCGGGTCGGGGCCGCGGTGAACCGCCTGGCGCAGCGGCTGCGGGAAGAGCGCGGCCGCACGCGCTCCCAGATCGAGGCGCTCGAGGCCGCCAACCAGAAGCTGCGCGAGGTGCGCGAGGACCTGGCGCGCAGCGAGCGGCTGGCGGGCATCGGACGGCTCGCCGCGGGCGTCGCACACGAGGTGGGCAATCCTGTCTCGGCGCTGATCGGATTTGCGGCGCTGATGCGCGAACGGATCTCGCAAGGCAAGAACGTCGACGGGTACGCGGAGCGCATCGAGGGCGAGGCGTCGCGCATCGACCGCATCCTCCGCGACCTGCTCGATCTCGCGCGTCCACCGACGCCGCTGCAGTCCCTCGACCTGCGGCGCGCGGTGGACTTCGCCCGGACCTCGGTCGCGTCGCAGCACGCCCGGGTGGTGTTCGAGAACGCCCTGCCGCAAGGTCTGCCGGCGGTGCGGGCCGAAGAGCATTATCTCGCCCAGGTCTTCGTCAATCTGCTGGCCAACGCCGCCCGCGCCGGTTCATCCCGGGTGCGCATCTCTGCCCGCGCGGCAGGATCCGGCGTGGTGGTCGAGGTGGAAGACGACGGCAGCGGCATCCCCTCGGCGGTCCTGCCCAGGCTGTTCGAGCCCTTCTTCAGCACAGCCGCGCCCGGAAAGGGCAGCGGGCTCGGCCTTGCGCTCTGCCATGCGACCATGCAGCGGTTCGGCGGGAGCATCTCCGCGCGGAACCGCGCCGATGCCCGGGGAGCCGTGTTCGAGCTGCGGTTCGTCAGCGAATCTGCTCCGCGCGCAGCGTGAGCGGGTCGAGCACGAACGCGGGCCGGTCGGGGAAGTAGGGCAAGAGCTCCGCGTCGCGCTCCCCCTTGTCGATGGCGCGCACAAGATCGGCGTGCGCGAGGTCGGGCTCGTTGTAGGTCAGGTCGACGTTTCCGTCCCAGGCCTTGGGATAGCGGATGAACACCAGCGCGTGCTGCTGCCGCAGCCACTCGAAAGCCGGCTCCCAGCGCGCGTACGTCCAGGGACGCCGGTGCGCATTCGTGAGGACCGCTTTCAGCTCGGTCACCGCGCGCATCGCCGTCCACCCGGCCGGGACGGCGAGGATGGCGCAGGCCGAGAGCGCGAGGGGACGGCGCAGGCGCAAGGCGCCGCGAATCGCCATCTCGAATCCCGCGGCCGCGGCGAGCGCGATCCACGGGTACAGCTCGAGGTGGTAGATCGCTCCGCCCACGTGGAACGTGAGCGATGCGGCGAAGAACGCGGCCGCGAACACGGACGTGGCCCAGAGCGGCGGCCAGAGCGCGCCTGCGATCGCGAAGGGGATGACGGCCCACGCCGGCGGAAGCCCGGCGATCAGCCGCAGCCGCCGGACCATCTCGCCCGGCAGGTGCGACCAGGTGTGCTTCCGGCGCGTCTCGAGAAACCCGTCGTAGAGGCCCACCAGATGCTCCGGAAACCCACGCTCCGCGCGCTGGTCGCGGACGGGTCCGATACCCGGCCCGTCGTAGGGCATGTACTGCCTCGCGTACAGCGACCAGGGCGGCGTGGTCCACGATCCGGTGGTCGCTTTGCACACGGTTGCGAAGACCAGAGCGCCGGCGAGGAGCGGCGGCAGCGCCCAGGCGAGCGCGCCGAGCGGCACGCGCTTGCGCAGCCGCAGCAGCACGGTGGCACCGGCGACTGCTGCCGCTGCGCCGGTGAATGGCCGGACCAGCCCGGCGAAGACGACGCAGCAGAAGAGCGCGGCGATGCGGCCACCGGAGGGACGCCGCTCCACCGCCAGCGCGGCGGCGAAGAACGCCGCGACGCTCGCGAGCGAGGTGCTCTGCGACAGGTAGCTGGCGAAGAACGGAAACACGTTCGTCGCTCCGAGGAGCAGCGCGGCAGCGCCGAGCGCCGCCGCCCGCGTCAGGCCAGCCAGGCGCGCCGCCAGATGAAGCAGCGCGGCCGTCGCGCCGAGGAGCACGCACGGTCCGAGCCACGGCGCGCCGGCCATCTCGAAGAGCGCGAGCACCGCGGCATGGCCAGGGAGGTACTTGGCGGCGAATCGGGGAACGACCAGCACGTGCGCTGCCTCGAAGAACTCCGGCAGCGGCGGCGAGGGGTAGCTGAGATGGCCAGCCGCGAGCGTCTTCGCCTGGAAGAGGTAGACGAACTCGTCTTCCGTGCTCGGCCGCGCGCCCCACTTGCCGCCGGAGAAGGTCACCATGCCCAGCGACGTCCCGAGAACGACGAGGAGCGCTGCGGATAGCGCGTCCAGGCGATCGGGCCCCCTCGCTCCACCTACACGGCCTTGCATTCGAGCACCTCGCGCTTTCTTGCTTGGTTCGCCGGCCGACCCGTACAGTCGAATCCGTGCGAGTCGCCGCGCAACTCGACCCTTCGGCCGTCGAACTGACGGTGCTGATGCCTTGCCTGGACGAGGCGAAGACGGTGGCGACCTGCGTGCGCAAGGCGATCGAGGCTTGTCAGGCGGCGGGCATAGAAGCCGAGGTCCTGGTGGCCGACAACGGCTCGAGCGACGGCTCTCCCGAGCTGGCCCGCGTCGCGGGCGCGCGGGTGATCCGCGTCGAGGAGAAGGGTTACGGCGCTGCGCTGCGAGCGGGGATCGAGGCAGCTCGGGGCCGCTTCGTGGTGATGGGCGACGCCGACGACAGCTACGAGTTCCAGGACGTTCCCCGTTTCCTCAGCAGGCTGCGGGCCGGCGACGAGCTGGTGATGGGCTCCCGTTTTCGCGGAGTCATCCATCCCGGGGCCATGCCTTTCTTGCACCGGTTCCTCGGCAATCCCGTGCTCACCTGGATCCTGAACCTGTTCTTCGGCGCGGGGATCACGGACGCGCACTGCGGCATGCGTGGGTTCTCTCGCGAAGCCATCCGCTCGCTCTCGCTGCGGAGCCTCGGGATGGAGTTCGCGAGCGAGATGGTGATCCGCGCGGCCCAACAGAAGCTGCGCATCGGGGAGGTGCCGACCAGCCTCAAGCCCGACGGACGCGGGCGCAGACCTCACCTCCGCACCTGGCGCGACGGTTGGCGCCATCTGCGGTTCATGCTGTTGTTCAGCCCCTGGTGGCTCTTCGCAGTCCCCGGACTGGGCGCCATGGCGGTGGGTCTCGCGCTGACCAGCGCGGTGGGCCTCAGCCGGGTGGAAGTGTTCGGCAGGGTGCTGCACACGCACTTCGCTTTGCTCGGGAGCGCGCTCTCGATCCTGGGCCTCCAGATCACCATCCTCGGCGTCTTCGCCAAGGCCGTGTTCGTGCTGGACGGAATCGGGAGCAATTCCGCGTTGGAGAGGCTGCTCGAGGGATACCGGCTGGAGCTGGCGCTGCTGGCCGGCGCGACGGCCAGCAGCGTCGGCCTCGGCATTGACGGTCGCATCCTGTGGCTCTGGATCCGTTCGCACGGCGGTCAGCTCGACGAGGCCGTCACCAACCTTGCGATCATGGGCGGCACGCTACTCGCGCTCGGTGTCGAGGTCATCTTCTCCGCGTTCTTTCTTAGCGTCCTGAAGGCGTCGCGCGAGCGGCGGTGGGCCTGATGGCCGAGCAGCCGGCCGCGCTTCCCTTCTCCGGGATCTGGACGCGGCTGCGTTCCCCGATCGGCAGCGCCGGGGCGGTGCTCGTCGGCGGGGCTGCTCTCGCCGGCCTCGCGCTACTCCTGGCCCAGCCGCTCCCGGCGGGAGCGCCGATCGCGCCGCACATCTTCACGTACCTCTTTTCCCGCAACGAGCCGGTCGCGGCCTGGGTGGCGATCGGGATCCTGCTGGCGGCCGCCATCCTGGCGCGCGGCATTCCCTTTCCCGAGCGCGCGTTCGTTGCCCGACTCTCGACGGATCCGCGCGCGTTCATTGCCGCTGCGACGGCGGTCCTGGCCGCCGCCGCGCTGATCGTCTATCGCGCACACCCCCTCTCGATGGATGAGTACGCTCCGCTCTTCCAGGCCCGCGTGTTCGCGTACGGGCGGCTTGCAGGCCAGGTGCCGCCCGAGTTGCTGCCGAGGCTCGTCCCGCCCATCCGCTGGTTCATCGAAGCAGCGCCCTCGGGGGCGATGCTCTCATCCTACTGGCCTGGATTCGCGCTCCTGCTCACGCCTTTCGTCCTCCTCGGCTGCCCGTGGTTGCTAAACCCGCTGATCGGCGGCGCGACGCTGTTCCTGACCTGGCGGCTGGCGCGCAGGCTCTGGCCGGAGACGAGCGCCCCGGGCTGGGCGGTGCTCCTCACGGCCGCGTCGCCGGCGTTCACGGTCAACGCGATCTCGTTCTACTCGATGGGCGCGCACCTGGCTGCCTCGCTCTGTTTCGCCGTGCTGGTCCTCGAGCGGCGGCTCTTCCTGGCCGGCGCGGTGGGCTCGCTCGCCCTGGCGCTGCACAACCCGTTTCCGCACACCTTGTTCGCGCTGCCCTGGATCGCCGAGGTCGCGCGGCGGCCGGGGCGCGTCCGGAACCTGGCGCGGCTGGCGCTGGGGTACGCGCCCGGCGGGCTGGTGCTGCTGGGCGGATGGATGTGGTGCCGCGCGCGCTTCACGCACCCGATGGAAACGCGGGGTGGGCTGCTGGCGGGCCTGGATCTGATCCGGCGGCTCGCGTTCACCGCGCCTTCGCTCGATCTGCTCCTGGTGCGGACGATGAACGTCGCCGAGTTGGCCTCCTGGGGGGTGCCGCTGTTGCTTCCGCTGGCAGCGCTCGGCGCGGTGCGCTCCTGGTCCCAACCGCCCGCGCGCCTGCTGTCGCTCTCCGCCGTGCTCACGCTGGTGGGTTACGGCTTCGTCCAGTTCGATCAGGGGCACGGATGGGGATTCCGGTATTTCCATGGATCCTGGGGCGTGCTGCCGCTGCTCGCGGCCGGGGGGCTGGAGAGCGCTCGAACCTCGGCCACCCTGCGCCGGCTGGCCCTGGCCGCCGGAGTTTGCAGCCTGTTGCTCTGCACGCCGCTCCGGTTCTGGCAGGTACGCACGTTCATCGATGCCCACCTGGCGCAGCTGCCGGCCTCGGAAGGGGCCCAGTCGGTGGTATTCGTCGACATCCTGCGTGGCTCGTACACCGTCGACCTGGTCCAGAACGACCCGTTTCTGGGCGGGAACCGGTGGCTGCTAATCAGCTTCGGGGACCGCGAGGATCGCGCGTTCATGCAGGCCTACTTCCCGCGCGCCAGGAGGACTGCCGCGGGCGCCTTCGGCTCCGTCTGGCAGGTAGACTGAGGCCGCTGCTAGCGTTCAGGCGCCGGCGGCCCGGCGGCGCAGGTGCAGCCGGGCCCGGACGCGCTCCACGATCCGCGAGTCGCGCAGATAGCGGGCCCAGCTCCCGGGACCGAGGCGGAGCAGCGCGCGGAGCAGCGGGCTCCAGGGAACGGCGGCCCGGCTCGCTGCCGCAAGCAGCGCCACGTTCAGCTCGATGGAGAAGCGCGCCGCCCGCCGCGCCGCCGGAGGCGCGTCCGCGCCGTGCCGTTCGAGCACGGTTTCCAGCTGCGAGCGCCGATCCGCGAGGTCGTTGCGGACCACCGTCTGCGATCCCGGGTGCACGCGGAAGGCCGCAAGGGCGCTCGCGAAGTACCGGATGGTCCCCTCTCGGCCGAGGCGGAGCCAGAGGTCCCAATCCGCCGCGTACCACAGCCGCTCGTCCATGCCGCCCAGGCGGAGCGCGGTCTCGCGCTTGAAGGCCGGCGCCGGAACGGCGATGAAGTTCTGGACGATCAACCGGTCCGCGAAGAGCCGTGGGTCCACCTCCCCTTCGGGCAGCGGGCAGCGCCAGGTCCCGAGCCTGCCGCCATCCGGTCCCACGAAGAGGGAGGGATGCACGATCAGCGTCGGCGCCATCCGGGCCTCGCGGGCGATGGCGGCGAGGCGGCCAGGCAGCCAGAGATCATCCTGGTGCAGGAAGCAGACGTACTCCCCGCGCGCTTCGCGCAGGCCCGCGTTGGTCGCCTCGACCCAGTTGCCGCCGCGCTGGCGGGCGACTTGCCGCAGCGGCAGCCGCCGTTCCCAGTGGCGCAGGATCTCCGGGCTGCCATCGGACGAGCCGTCATCGACCGCGATCACCTCGTACCCCTCGGTCCCTTCCTCGCGGATGGTCTGCAAGGCCTCCGGCAGGTAACGCTCGCCGTTCCAGACGGGCATTACGATCGAAAGCCACGGAGCCTTTGCCATGCGTCAAGAGGCCGGCTTGCGCGCCAGGGTGACGAACTCGTTGTACTTGAAAACGGCGCCGGCCAGGCGGGGCAGCGGAAAGGAGTACCGGCGTTCCACCTCCAGCTCCGTTTCGCGCAGGACGGCTTCCACCTTGTCGAAATCCATGTACTCGACGTGCGTAGAATCCGACCCCGCTTCCTGCGGCGTGACCACCACCACCCGCCCCCCGGCGCGCAACAGATGCAGATAGGCTCGAACCAGCAGGGTAGCCTCGGCGGCGCTCATGTGCTCGAGCACGTGAGAGAAGAGCAGCGCATCGAAGCGGCACGCTTTTGCCCAGTGCGAGACGTGGAACTCCTCCGGGATGAAGGCCGCGAGCCCGCGCGCGCGGGCGATCTCGACGGCGCGGCGGTTGTGATCCACGCCCACGCTGCTTCCTCGCAAGTGCTCGAGGTTCCGGCCGATGCCGCAGCCGATTTCGAGCACGAGACCGAGCTCGAGGCGGCGCAGGAGCGCGCGGAATGGACGCTGGACGTCGAGCAACCGCTTCCACCAGGCGCCTTCCGCCCGCAGCCTCTTTTCGGGCGTACCCGGCGTCCTGCGTGCTCATCTCAAGCGGTCACCCGGTGGGGAACGCTGCGCACTCCACTCGCGCCCGACCGCTGCGCCCGCTCTCCCGACTCGTGATACTCGGCGTCCTCGTTCACGCGCCACAGATCGTATACCGGACCGCCGGCGAGGATGTTCTTCACGCAGAGCATGGCCGTCATCATCGCGTGGTCCTGGTTATTGTACTTGTGCATGCCGTTCCGTCCCACCAGGTGCAGGGTGGGAAAGCGCGCCTCGATCTCCCGCCGGATGGTCTCTACGTTCCGGGCGTATCCGTCGTCGTATACGGGATATGCCTTGGGCTGACGCACGACGCAGCCGTCCACGACGTCGGCCGCGGAGGCGAGCCCGATCTGCTGCAGCTCGCGCTTGCCCAGCTCGACGAGGTCCGCGTCGCTCATCGACCACAGCCCGTCGCCTTCGAAGCAGAAGTACTCGAGGCCGTAGCAGGTCATCGCCGCGTCCGGCACCATCTCCGGGGACCAGGACTTGAAGTTCTGCACGCGTCCGACGCGGACCCCGGGATCGTGGATGTAGATCCAGTTGTCGTCGAACACGCGCCGGTCCTTGAGGATCAGCACCACCGTGAGGAAGTCGCGATAGCGCAGCCGCGCCGCCGCCGCGCGCGTGTCCTCCTCCAGGCGGGGAGTGAGCCCGATCGCCAGATCGCGCAGCGGGGCCGAGGAGATCACGTGCGCGGCCTGCGTCTGGTGACGGACGCCGCTGCGATCGACGTGCGTCAGCGTCCACTCGCGCCGCCCCGCATCGAATGCGCAGCCCAGGACCTTTTCGCCCATGCGCACGCGGCCGCCCATCTCGCGAACCCGGCGGGCGCAGGCTTCCCACATCATCCCGGGGCCCTTGCGCGGATAGCGGAACGATTCGATCAAGGTCTTGATCACCGACGAGCCCCGCTTCGGCTTGCGCCTGGGGAAGAGCGCGTTGGCGATGGCGGAGCCGAGGGCGAGGCCCTTGATGCGCTGCGCGGCCCAGTCGGCGGAGATCTCCTTGCAGCTCATCCCCCACACCTTCTCGGTGTAGGTGCGAAAGAAGATCCCGAAGAGCCTGCGCCCGAACTGGTTGCTCACCCAGTCCTCGACGCTCCTGGGGTTGCGCACCGGGAAGAGGCGCGCCTTCAAATACGAGAGCACGCACAGCGCCGACTCGACGATGCCGAGCTTGAGCAGCGCGTCCACGGCGCGCAGCGGATAGGAGAAGAACTTGCCGCGATAGAAGATGCGCGAGGAGCGCGGGCGCTCGAGCAGGTCGCCGGGGAGGAGCTCGGTCCAGAGGTCTTCCACCTCCTTCGACTTGGAGAAGAAGCGATGCCCGCCGATGTCGAAGTGGTATCCCTTGTAGCTCGCCGTGCGCGCGATGCCGCCGACCAGCTCGGGATCGGCTTCGATCACCGTCACCGGCACGCCTTCCTTGCAGAGCAAGTACGCGGCGGTGAGACCGGCCGGACCGGCGCCGATGATCGCGACCGTCTTTCCGCTCATGAGATCGTCATTGTCTGCCGCAGTTGCGGGCCCTGCCAAGGAAACATCCGCGGGCGGAAGCGTGCGCGCCTCGCGAAACCGCATACACTGTATGCATGCGCCGGGTGCTGATCGCGGACGACGAAGAGTCGATCCGCCACGTCCTCACCGAGCTTCTCGAGGAGCGCGGCTACGAGGTGCGCGCGGTGACCGATGGCGAGGAAGCGATGCGCGAGCTTTCCGCGCGCGACTACGATGCGCTGGTCACCGACGTGCGCATGCCGAAGATGAACGGCCTCGACCTGGTGCGGGCGGCGCAGACGACCTCGCCCGAGACCACCATCATCGTGATGAGCGCGTACGGTTCCCACGATCTGGCGATCGAGGCGATGAAAGCCGGAGCGTACGACTACCTCGGCAAGCCCTTCCGGCCCGACGAGGTCCTGCTGGTGCTGCGCAAGGCCGAGGAACGCGAGCGGCTGCGGCGCGAGAACCTGCGCCTGCGGCGAGAGGCGTCGCGGCGGGCGCCGCAACTGGTCGCGGAAGGGCCGGCGATGAAGGAGGTGCTGCGCGTGGTGCAGAAGGTCGCACCTACGCCCACCACCGTCCTGATCGAGGGCGAAAGCGGGACCGGGAAGGAGCTGATTGCCCGCGCGCTGCACGACCTCTCCTCGCGCGCCGAGCGGCCGTTCGTGGCGGTGAATTGCGGCGCCATCCCGGAAACGCTGATCGAGAGCGAGCTGTTCGGCCACGCCAAGGGCGCGTTCACCGACGCGCGGACCGCCAAGCGCGGCCTCTTCGAGGAGGCCGACGGCGGCACGCTGTTGCTCGACGAGGTCGGCGAGCTGCCGCTGGCGGTGCAGCCGGCGCTGCTGCGCGTGCTGCAGCAGGGCGAAGTGCGCCGGGTGGGCGATTCGCGCTCCGCCCGCGTCGACGTCCGGGTGCTGGCGGCGACCAATCGCGATCTCGCGGCGCACGTGCACGCGGGCAGGTTCCGCGAGGACCTCTACTACCGCCTCAATGTCGTGCAGGTGCGCCTTCCCCCGCTGCGCGAGCGGCAGGAGGAGATCCCGGCGCTCGCGGAACGGCTGCTCGCGCGCCACGGCGAGAGGCTCGGAATGCCGCCACGCCGCCTTTCGCCGCGCGCACTCGCATTCCTGAAGACCTACCGCTGGCCCGGGAACGTGCGCGAGCTGGAGAACGCGCTCGAGCGCGCGCTGGTGCTTTCGGAGGACGAGGAGATCGGACCCGAGTCGCTGCCCGAGGCCCTGCAGGGGCAGGTGCAGCCGGAGCCGCTGCCCGCGCAGCTCGACCCCGACGATCTCTCCGTGAAGCGCGCGCAGCGCGTGCTCGAGGCCGGCCTGATCCGCCGCGCGCTCGACCGCACCCAGGGCAACCGCACGAAGGCGGCGGAGCTGCTCGAGCTCTCGCCGCGCGCGCTGCTCTACAAGATCCGCGAATACGGGTTGGAGTAGTGGCCCACCGAAGGCGGCTTCGGCCATCTCCTCTGGCTCGTGCCGTCATGAAGTCGTGAAATCGCTCTCAATCGACGACAACGTGTGCGCGGGTGCGATTGCCTGCGCTGCCGCCGCCCCTCTCCCCCCGAGGGAAATGTGGTCGATCCGATTTCAATGCAGGTGCAATGATAGGCAAGTGAAGGGTCAATGACCCTTCAATGGGCCGGTTCCTTGACTGCCTACATGGAAGCGTCGCAAGGATCGACTCCTGCTCGCGGAGGGGCCGCTTGAATCGAGTGCAGAAGTTCCGGGAGGCCGCACTGATGGCGAAGGCGGAACTGGCCCGCAGGGCCGGGGTCTCCGAGTCGACCGTCGACCGGATCGAAGCGGGGCACGACTGCCGCATGGAGACCAAGCGGAAGATCCTCTTCGCGCTCGGCCTCACCATCCAGGAGAGCGGAAAACTCTTCCCGCGCCACAACGGGGCGACGCGGCAACGGGCGGGGGGAGAGTGATGGTCGTTTTTTTTGGTGACACGGTTGCGGATGCTAGCGTCGAAGCGGGGCCGCTGACGTCTTGCGGAGGGGGGATGAGCTAGTCATGGCAAAGAGCAAGCTCGCGCTCGGACTGGACATCGGCTCCTCCTCCGTCAAGCTGGTCCAGCTGAAGGAGGCGAAGCGAGGCTACATCCTGGAGGCGTTCGGCGTGGCGGAGCTGCCGCCGGAAGCGATCGTCGACGGCGCCCTGATGAACTCCACCGCCATCGTCGAGGCCATCCGCGGCCTGGTGGCGCAGTACAAGCTCAAGAACCGCGAGGCGGCCATCGGCGTCTCCGGCCACTCGGTCATCATCAAGAAGATCAGCATGCCGAAGATGAGCGAGGAGGAGCTCGAGGAGAGCATCCAGTGGGAGGCCGAGCAGTACATCCCCTTCGACGTGAAGGACGTGAACATCGACGTTCAGATCCTCACGCCGCCGGAGGTGGACACCGGCACCGGCCAGATGGACGTGCTGCTGGTCGCGGCGAAGAAGGACATGATCAACGACTACACCTCCGTGGTCTCGGAGGCGGGGCTGACCCCGGTGGTGGTCGACGTCGACGCGTTCGCGGTGCAGAACTCGTTCGAGGTCAACTACGAGCTGCCGAAGAACGAGACCATCGTGCTGGTCAACGCCGGCGCGAGCGTCTGCAACATCAACGTGCTGGCGAACGGGCTCACCACCTTCACCCGCGACGTGACCATGGGTGGCAACCAGTTCACCGAGGAAATCCAGAAGCAGCTCAACGTCAGCTACGACGAGGCCGAGAAGCTGAAGGTGGGCGGGGACGCGGCGCAGGACTCCGATTCGGTCGTCCCGCAGGAGGTGGAACGCGTCATCCAGGGCGTCGCCGACCAGATGGCGGGCGAGATCCAGCGCTCGCTCGACTTCTACACCGCCACGGCCGCCGACTCGCACATCGCCCGGCTCTACCTGTCCGGCGGCACCGCCAAGATCCCCGCGCTCTTCAAGGTCATCGAGCAGCGGGTGGGCGTTCCCGTCGAGATCCTCAACCCCTTCAAGGGGGTGGAGATCGACAACCGCCGTTTCGACCCCAACTACGTGATGGACGTCGCCCCGTCGGCGGCCGTCGCCATCGGGCTTGCGCTGCGCAAGTCGAACGAGCGGTAGGAGAGCGCGCGCGATGATCCTCATCAACCTCCTCCCTGTCCGCGCAGCCAAGAAGCGCGAGTTCGGCCGGCAGCAGCTGGTGCTCTTCGTGCTGCTCCTGGTCCTGGCGGGGATCGGGAACTACTTCGTCTACAACCGCTTCGAGTCGGAGCTGCGCTCGCTCGACAAGCAGATCCTCACCACCCGCGCCGAGATCGCCCAGCTGGAGAGGACCATCGGCGAGGTGAAGTCGATCAAGGAAGACAAGAAGGCGCTCGAGGACAAGCTGAAGATCCTCGACACCTTGAAGAAAGGGCGCACCGGACCGGTGAAAGTGCTCGACGAGTTGGCCACCATCATCCCGCAGAAGGTCTGGATCATCGACTTCGCCGAGCAGAACGGCGCCGTTTCCATAAACGGCGCGGCCGCCAGCTACGAGGACCTCTCCAACTTCTCCAAGAAGCTGAAGGTCTCGATCCACTTCAGCAACATCACCATCAAGACGGCGCGGCAGCGGGCCGACGGGACCGTCGACTGGATCATCACCTGCAACACGAACTACTCGGCCTGAGGCGACGAGATGGCGCTCACCGGACAGGAAGTCCTCAACGCGGTCAACAAGATGCCCCTCGGCCAGAAGGTCGGGGTGGTGGCCGGCTTCGTCATCCTCCTCTCCGCGGC
>Ga0137416_10001090_pt1 | contig 13485 bp, 8 predicted proteins | sample CZODoug3_1_1_16f_FD_108282 | JGI IMG/M metagenome (GOLD analysis project Ga0137416, IMG submission 108282) | Vadose zone soil fungal communities from Angelo Coast Range Reserve, California, USA - CZODoug3_1_1_16fungal (Illumina Assembly) | ecosystem: Environmental > Terrestrial > Soil > Vadose...
GTGCCCCGATGAAGTCGCCGCCTCGGTGCGCAGGCTCTTCGGGCTGCGCCGTCCGGAGCTCGCGGCGCCGGCCCCTTCCGACAGCCGCAAGCTGGATTTTCCCCCTCCCTTCGGATTCAGCGACGAGTGGGTGCAGAAGCTGGACCGCTGCGCGCAGGAAGCATGCGAGGCGCTGTCACAACTGCGCAGCGAGGCTCCCTTCGGCCAGTTCGACGGCCCGGTCTGTCCGCCGCGCGAGCCCGGCGTCGAGCGTCCACAGGAAGTGATGCTCGCCAGCCCGGAGTCGCCGAGCAGCATCACGCTCTCGAGCTGCGATGCCCACGCGGGAGTACGCCTGACGCTGCGCCGCCTGCGCGAGGCCGGGACGCTCGTCGCCATCGCCAGCTCCCACCCGTTCCGCTACGGCAGCGAGAACGTGACGCGCCAGGGACGGCACCCCCAGCTCGGCCGCATCTACGAGCGCGTCGCCGATCTCACCGATCCCGACGACGTCTCGCGCCGCGCCGATTCCGTCTTCGAGGTGGCGCTGACGCCCACGGTGGCGAACCAGGTCTTCTACTTCTTCAGCCTACGCAGGCGCGATTACTGAGGAGGGATCGCTGCGCACGCTGCTCTCCATGATCATGGCCTTCGCCGGGGTCGCCGCTTCCGGCACCGCGTACGTGCGCAGCAACGCGCCCGTGCGGCCGGCCTCGCCATGGTCGCTGGCCGAGCGGATGGAAGCGCTGCGCATCGACCGCGCGCTGCCGCCGGCGGTGCGCAAGCAGGCCACCTTGTCGCTGCGCGGGCCGCACGCCGTGCTCAAGGTGCGCGAGGCGACCGGCCCGGTGCTGCTCAAGTGCCCGCTGCGCGCGGATCTGCCCGAGCAGTATCTGCGATTTGCCACCGCCGGCGCCGCTGCGCAGTGCGAGGCGCAGGCCGCCGACGAGGTCGGCGACGTGCTCGTCTACGAGGTGAGCGGGCGCGTATCGCCGCTCTGCCCCGGCCAGTTCGCGACGCTCAGCCAGCAGCAGCTCCACGACGCGTTGTTCCTGCCGGCGCTGCAGCTGTCGCGGCGGAGCGAGGACGGCGCGCAGGGATCGGTGTTGCGGCCGGGACGCCTGGAGCCCTGCGCCGCCGGTGGCGCGAACTGCGCGCTGAGCAAGGCGGCGAGCGCGCTCCTCTACTGCGGCGTCGTGCGCACTTGCGCCGAGGGCGCCTGCTTCCAGGGTAGCGGCACGGACATCGCTCCCGACGACGTCGCGACGAGCCTCTACTACTACCAGGCGCTGGCGCAGGCGACGGCTCCGTCCACGGTGGCGCCGGCCGCGTGCGGCCCCGTGCCGATGAGCGTTCACCTGAGCACGCTCGTCTCCGAGGCGGTCACTGCCACCAGCGCGGCGAAGTTCATCGAGACGCAGCCGTGGAACGCTCCCACGCTCGGCGCCCCCGCGAGTGCGGAGACCGCGGCCGACCTGCGCGCGTTCTTCGATCGGCACCCGCGCGGGATCTGCCTGTTCATGCGCGGGATCGACGTGGAGCGGGCGCGCGAGGCGGAGATGGCGGCGCAGACCCTTGCATTTCCGGTCTTCGCACCGTTCGATCCGCGGCTGCCCTCGCGCGCCACGCCTCTGCTCCGCAGCCTGCAGCGGGCGGCGTTCGACGACGAGGCGATGGGCGCGCTGCTCGGCCGCTGCGAGCCCGGAGCGGAGAAAGCGTGCCGGTTGAAGCGCGAGCGGGTGGCGTCACAGCTGCGCGCCTCCGTCGGCAAGCTGCAGACGCCGCTGACGAACCTGGCGGCGGACGAGGTCCCCTTCCACATCGGGGCCTCCGGCCCGTTCCATCTCGCCGATTCCGACGCGCTGCACGTGGCGCTGGAGAGCTCGGCGGAAGTGCCGAAAGCGAAGGGCGCGCACGCGCGGCTGATGGTCCGGTACCAACCGCTCTGGCCCGAGTCCGTCGCCGAGAAACGCCTGCAATGTCTGCAGCAGCCCGGCATCTGCCTCTTTCGCGCGCTCTGGAGCCTGGATCCGCCGGCCCGGGCCGCCGACGCCGGCGAGGACGGATTCGAGTCGCTGGTCGCGCTCTTCGGGCGGCGCGACGGCAACACGCGCTGCGTCCGGCGTCTCTTCAACGCGCTCGCCTCCGCCGGCGAAGATCGGCTGCTCGAGTTGCAGCGGGATCTGCGCGAGCCCGTCGCGGCCGGAGAGAACCGGGCGCCCTGCGATGGGCGCGCCCGCGCTCTGGCAGGTCTGGTCCCCCGCGGCGAGGAGGACAGTCCCGCCGCCTGCGCGGATCGCGCAGCCGCAAAGCCGTTCGGGGAGGTCGCCGGAGACGGATGCCGCGCGGTCAGCCTGGTCTACGTCCAGGAAGAGCCCTGGGCCTCCGCGGCGGCGCGCATCGCCGCCGTGGCCACGGCGCGTGGAGTGGCGGTCTCCGTCTCCGGCGTCAAGGCGAGCGAGGTGCATCGCGGCTCGCTGGGGAGCTGGGACGTCCTCTTGACGGTGGCGAGCAACTACTACAATCGCAAGTACCCGACGCTGGTGCCGCTGCTGCATCCGGCCGGCAATCAGAACCTGAGCGGCGGCCAGGCGGTCAGCGAGATTCCCGGACGGGCGCTGCTCGTCAGCTACGAGTCGTCGATCGTCTATCCCCCGCCCGCCTGGCTCGGAGGCCCTGCCGCGCCGCCCCCGACACGCTCCCAGAGCCTGCGCCTCTTGGAAGAGGACGTCGCGCGGCAGGGTCCCGCGCCCATCTACCCGCTCGCCTTCCTGCGTCCCGCCACGCTGACGATCCCCGAATCCCAGGCCGAGGCGGCGCGCAGCCCTTGGTACTTCTCCCGCCTTCTGCAGGCCTGGAGCACGCCGCAATGATCGGCGCGCTGGCAGCGGCCGCGCTGTTGGCTGCCGGAAGCGAAGCGCCGGACTGGTTCCGGGCCTGGCAGTACACGGCGAAGCCCGCGACGCTGCGCGGTTGCTCCGAGTGCCAGGGCGAGCCCGACGACGTCTGCGAGGTGCTCCCCGGCGCACAGAGCCGCGCGATCGCCGAGTACGCGCTGCAGCAGTCGCCTGCGGCCGATCGTGTCAAGCTCCTGCGCTCGAAGGCGGACCCCGATTGCGCGGTGCGCGCGGCGGCGTTCTTCTCCCTCCGCTCGCCGGTGGAGCTGGCCGCGATCCGCCTGGCGCGCACGCCGCCTTCCCTGGCCTTGCTGGACCGCCTCGGCGTCCGTTACTCCGTCGCGGGCTGGCCGCGCGCGCCGCAGCGGAGGAAAGGACTGCAGCTGGTCGCGGCGACTCCCGATCGCGCCGCCCTCCGGATCGGCCTCGTCTGCTGGGGCGCGGAGCGCGCCTGGCCCGCGGTGGAGCTGGGCGCGGCCAGCGCCTGCGAGTGGTGGCTCCTGCCGGTCCGTGCCAACGGCGAGCCGGACCTCGCGCGGGCATCGTTTCCCCTCGTCGCGCAGCGCGACCGGTGGCCGCAGCTGTTCCGGTTCGGCGAGCGCCGCTGGAGTCGCGCCTTCGATCGCGCGCAGCCGCTCGATGAATCCCTCCTCCTCGGCGAGGACCTGCGCGCCGAGCAGCCGCCACAGCCGGTTGCGGCGGCCTCCCCTGCGCCGCCGACCGCCATCGCGCCGTGCGGCGGTGAAGGCCGCGCCCGATCGCCTGTGCTCGATCGCTTCGATCAGTGGGAAGAGCAGATCGTCGGTCCGCGCCGATCCCTGGACCGGATCGGCTGGACCGTCGACGCGGGAGCCTGGTCGGGGCACTGCCAGGAGCTGGACGTCCTGCGCGCGGCGCTCGAGCAGCAGCTCGGATGCGCTCTCGCGCAGGAAGGGCGATGCATCGGCGCAGGCTTGAACCGCGAGGATTCCCGATGAGCGCGCCGTCCGTCTCCTGCCCGACCGATGGCCTCGATGCGCTCGCCCCCTCCGCGCGGGCGTCCCGGGTCGCCGCCTCCGCCCTGCGCTGGCTCGCCGCCTGCGCGCTCGCTTTTGCTGCGCTCCTCGCGGTTGCCGTCGCGCTGGCGGAAGTGGATCGCACCCGCGCGCCCGATCCCGCGCTGCCGTCGGCCTCGGCGTATCTGGACTTCGATCTGGCGGTCCTGCGCGCGATCGCGCAACGCAGCTTCGACCCCAGCGTCCCGGACGCACGCCTGCGGGCGCTCTGGGATCGCCGCCCGCCCTGGCGGCTTCCGGACGTCGCCGCGGAGGAAGCGCACCTGGTCTCGCTGCGCGACGCCTGGGCTGCTTCGGTCGCCGACAAGAGCCGCTTCCGCAGCGCCGCCCGCGGTGCGTACGACGCCCTCGGACTGCTTCTCGGCGGCCTCTGGCTCGCTCTCGCGGCGGCTGCCCTGGGCGGAGCCATCGCCGAGCGCGTCCGCGCCGCAGCCACGACCCCGGCGGCGGCGCGGCGCACGGCCCTCGCCGCGGCGGCAGCCGTCCTCGTGCTCCTGCCCCTTTCGGGAATGCTCGATCCCGCGCTGTTCTACGATCGCACCCGGTCCACCGGAACCGGGGCGGCCGCGCTCTTGTTCGTCGCCGGATTCGCCGGCGCGATGTCCGGGGCCGCGGCGCGATCCCTCTTCGCTCCCCCATCGCAGGCGGAGTTCCTCACGGCCCTGGGCGGCCGGCCCGCGCTGCTTTCCGCGGCGCGCCTCTCGGCCCTGGAGGCAACGCGCTGGCTCGTCCCGCTGGTCCCCGCGCTCGCGGCCGCCGCCGTCTTCGCCTGCGCGAAGGCCGACCAGGACCCATCGCTGCATGGCGAGGCCAGCGGGCTCGGCGCTTTGATCCGCGCGGCCATGGGAGAAGTCTCCGCCGCCGATCGGCTCTCTTCGGCAGCCCTGGCCGGCGGCGCGCTCGTCGTGCTCTGGTATCTCGGGCACCGATTCGTCCTGGAGATGCGCGCCTCGCTCGGCACCAGGGGGACCGCGGGATGAGAGCAGGCGGCCTCCTCGAGCTCCTCTTGCCGTCCGGATTCCGCGCCCCCTCCGCGCTCGCCGGCGTCCTGCTCGCGGTCGGGATCGCGCAGGGCATCGCGCTGATCGGGCGCGACGAGCCGTATCCGGTCGCGGCGGCGCTGATGGCCGCGCTCCTCGCAACCGCCGGCGTCATTCTCGCTGCGTTCGTCCGCGCGAACGTCCGCGGAGGCGCCGCCCCTGATCCTGGCGCGCAGCGGTCTCCTTCCGATCCGATGGCGCTGCTCGCGCTCGGCATCATCGCCGCCGCGACGCTGGAGGCCTGGCGGGTCACCGGCATCTTCTTCCCGCTGCGCATGGCGCTCGCCTGGCCCGGCGCGCTGCCCTTCGATCGCCTCGCGGAACCGGCGCTGCCGATGATGCTCGCAGGCACCTGCCTGATCGCGCTCGGAGCGGCGGCGACGGCCACGTTGACTGGCGCGCTCTGGCTGCTCCTCTACGCGCGGCGCCTCGAGCTCCAGTCGCGCCTGATGGGAGCCGCTCTCTCCTTCGCGGGCGCGGTGCCCTACGTCGCTTTCGCGCTGGTGATTCGCGCCCTGCTCTGCGGCCCGGTCGCGTTCCGCGCCGCCGGACAATGGCTCGCGCTGCGTCCCGACGAGCAGCTCGCCTACCGATCACTGCTCGGCGCGGCGCCCGGCCTGCTCGCGGCGTCGGTCGGCCTCGGGCTCGGGATCAGCCGGGGGCTCTGGAGCTGGCTGGAAGAGGTCCGGGCCGCCGAAGAGAGCAGCGATTCGTTCCTCGCGGCGACGGTGCGCGGGCAGCGCCGCTGGGCCATCCTGCTGAGGCAGGGGCTGTGGCTCCGCCGGCGTCGCGAGCTTGGGGCGCTGCTCCTCGCGGGCATGGCCGGCGCGGTCCTGATCGACGTCCTGTCGAACACGCTCATCGACAGCTTCCGGCCGCCCGGATTTCCGCCCTATCCTTCGCTCGGCGCGGCGCTGTTCCTCCGCGGCGCCGCCGAAAGCTTTGGACCGGCAGCGCTGCCTGCGGCATGGGCCACCGCGCACCTCGCCGTGGTCGCGGCCTCGCTCCTGCTTCTCCTCGCGCAAGTGCTGCCGCGGCGCCCTGGCCTGAACGTTCTCGACACCGGCTTGCTCCGCGTGGGCCACACCGTGCTCGCGCGCGGGATCCCGAGCGCGCACGGACTTCCGCCTCGCCCCTCGCTGCAGTGGGTGCTCGGCCCCTCGGGATCGGGCAAGAGTACCCTCCTGCGGGCCTGGGCCTCGCAGCTGCCACAAGCCATTCTCGTTCCACAGGACCCGGACGATGCGCTCCCGGGCACGTTCTCCGCCACCGACGTGGCGGCGCTGGCCCGCTCCGCGCCGCTCCCCACCGACCGCGTCGTCTGGGACCTTCTCGGGCGGCTCGGCGACGATCCCCTGCGGCGGCGCCTCTTCGACCCGTTCACCCCGGTCTCGCGGCTTTCCCGAGGCGAACGGCAGCGCCTGCTCCTCGCGCTCGCCCTCTCTCGCGCTCGCGCCGATCCGGCCTGCACCTTGCTCCTCGACGAGCCCACCTCGGCGCAGGACACCGGGCGCACCGGCGCGCTGCTCGACTGCGTGCGCGATCTGCTGCCGGCGAGGTTCACCGGCAGCGGGGCGGTCGCCCTCACTTCGCACGATCCGGAACCGATCGACGCCCTTCTCGGCGACCGTGGCCCCCAGGCCGTCGCGGATCACGTGCTCTGGCTGGAAGATCGCCACGCCGTCGCGGCGTCGGTCCGCCGCACGCCCGACCGGCGCTGGGAAGGGGCGGAGGCTCGCGGCCTCCGGCAGTACCTGGCAGCCGCGGATTCACTGCTCGGCGCGGCGGGCGGTGCCAGGGACGCGCCTGCCCCTGCGGGCGGGGCCGATGCGATCCGCGTCCTGCGCGCGCGAGTGACCATCGGCGGCCGACCTCACGCCGTCTCCGCGGACGCTCGCGTGCGTGGAGGCGAACTGATCGTCCTTTCCGGTCCGTCGGGATGCGGCAAGTCCACCCTCCTGCGCGCGATCGCTGCGCGGCCGCCCGCTCCTGTCGAGGTGGGCTACGTGATGCAGGACGGCGCGCGCGCGTTTCCCGCGGAGATGCCGGTCCGCGAAGTTCTCGGCGAAGGTCCGGCGCGGACCCGGCGGGCGCTGGCACAGGGCTGGTTCGGGAACCCGCTCGATGACGATCTGGTCGCCCGGCCGGTCGGGACGCTCTCGGAAGGCGAGCGCCAGCGCATCCTGCTCGCCGGCGAAGTCCTCCGCCTGGACCGCACGCGGGGCCGGACCCGCCTGCTCCTTCTCGACGAGCCGTTTGGAGCCGCGGATCCCGCCGCCCATCTGCGGCTGATGGATGCGCTCTTGCGCTGGGTGCGCGAGCCGGCGGGCCGGAATGCGGCCATCCTGGTCTCGCACAGTCCACTGGTGGACCTCGGGCTCGCGCGCGCGTTTGGCGTCCCTACTCGCGAGTGGACGATCCAAGGCGGAGACCGATGAACCGGACGGCACGACGACTCGCTCTTCTGGAGCGCAGGCCCTGGACGCTGGCGCTGATCGGCGCGGCCGGCCTGACCCTGCTCGTCCCCAGCGCCCTGGCGCTTTACGGCCCTCCCGAACTGCTCGACGCGGGCATCGCGCTCGGCGACGCGCGCCTCGCGCTCGGCTTCGTCGGGCTGTTCGCGATCAGCGCCGGTGTCCTTCGGCTGCTGCTGCGGCGGCGACGCCTCGCCGAGGAACAGCTCGATGAGGAGCCGGTTCTTCCCCACCCCGATCCGGCGCCGACGCGCGCCCACTTACGGTGACCACCGATGGCGCCCTTGGACCCCATTCCGATCCAGCGCGCCGCGGGTTCGGCGCTGCGCTCGCACAGGATCAAGGGAGCTCCGCCGCACCGGCTCACGGCCGCTGGGCGGAGCGAGCCGCTCAAGCCGTCGCTCGCCATCGGCGCCCTGCTGGCGGCGATGCGGGCCCGTTTCGGCCTCGCCGAATCCGCCGCCAACGAGCTGCTCCGGCCGGCGCTCGCCGACTGGCGCGACGCAGTAGGCTGCGCCGACCCGCTGCTCCTGCCCGCGAACGCGCTCGGATCGGCAGGCGAGAAGCACCTCATCCCCATCCCGATGCCTTCCTGGTGCGCCTCGCTCGTCGACGCGGGCGTCCTGCGGCTGGACGGTCCACCCGCGCTCGATGGCCCTCGCGTGCTGCAGCACGCCTGGCTCGCGGTGGTGCGCGAGGCCGAGCTGAGTGCCCTGGAATGCTTTCCCGTCGTCCTCGCGGGCCGCTACGGATCCGGCGCCGCCGCGCTCCGCATCCACCTCGCGATCTCGCCGCCGTTCCTCTCCCCCGGCTGGCAGGGAAGCCTATGCCTTCGGGCGGGAGCCCAGCGCCTGGACAGCTCGCGCGTTCCGGTGCGCCTCTGGCTGGGTGCTCCCGCGTCGCCCGAGGGGACGCCGCCGGGAATGAGCGGAGAGACCGCGGTGACCTGGGCGATGCCTCGCGGGCTGGAGGCGCTCGCTCCCGCGTGGCCCAGCGGCTGGCCGAGATGGGCCGTGCTGCGGGTCCGCGAAGGACGTGAGCCCCAGGCGCTCTGGGAGCTTCCAGCGCTCTGGCGCGCCTGCATCGGTCAGGCGCCCGAGGCGGAGGTGGCGTCCTCGGTCTCGCCCTCGCCGGGGACCCTGCGCCTTGCGGTGGACGTCGGCAGCACCTCGACGGTGGTCGTGGAGGAGGACAGCGCCGCCGCTGGCAGCGTGGGCGCGAAGCTTCTCGTCCATGGATCGCTTCGCCCGACGCCGTCGGGTTTCCGCAGGCTCGCCGGAGACGCCGCCACGGCGCATCGGGTCGGATGCGCCGAGCACGTCCTCGCGCCGGGGGGGCAGCTTCCGACTGCATTGGCGACGCCCACCGCCAGCGCCCTGACCGGGCTGCTGCGCGGTTCTCCGGACGCGGCCGACCAGGTCTGGCTGCCGCAAGCGCCCGGTCTCGAGGACGAGTCCGGGCCCCTGTTCATCGATCGATTCAAGTCGCCCGAGCTGCTCTTGCTCTCCGACTGGCTCGCGCAGGTGCCTGCCGCCTTCGCGGACCGCGCGGAAGTGAGCCGCCGGCTTCTCGACACGTTCGCGTATCAGATCGGCCGGACGCTGGCCGCGGCCCACGCCACGCCGCTCGTCGCTCCCGAGGGCGGCCGCTGGACCCTGCGCAGGCCGCGGCTCACCTCCGCGGAAGCGATCCTCACCTACCCGGAGTGCGCATTCGATACCGGCGCGGCGCAACCCTTCAGCGCCGTGTTCGAACAGGCAGGGGTGCAGCTGTGCCGCGGGCTCGCCGCAGCGTGGGAGCAGGCCTCGCACCGGCTGGTGGCGGATCCGGCCGCCGCCCGGGCGGCGCGCGCGCACACGCGCGACGAGCGCCATCCCATCGACGCCTACGTGGACTTCGGCGGCCTGACGCTGCAGATCACGGTGCGCGTTCCTCACGCTCCCGGCCGCCCGGCACCGTTCATCCGCGGGTCTTCCACCAGCTACCTGCTCGGCGGTGAGCGATTGATCGACGCGGCCGCGTTCGCCGCGGCCGATCGCGACGCGCCATCTGCCTTGCGCGAAGCCTACCGCACGACGGCGCGGCGGTGGCGCGCCCTGATCGCGAGCGGCGGGGCCCTGCGCGATGCGGAAGCCGCTCGCCACCCTCCGGTCGGCGAGGCCCTGCTCCAGATCGTGCTGGAGCTCTTGCGAAGACAGCTGGAAGGCACGCTCCGGAGGGCCGCTCCCGACCTGACGGCGTTGCGCGGCGCCGGGGTCCGGCTGCACCTTCTCGGCGAGGGTTGGAAGCTCATCGCGCTGGACGTCCCGGACGAGCTGCGCGAGGCGCAGACGCTGCGGCGGATCGAGGAGCGCCTGGAGCAGGCGCCGCTGCTGCAAGCCCCGCTACAGCTCCAGCGCCTGACGAAGCGGCGCGTCTGCGAGGGCGCGCTACGCGTGCTCGCCGGCGACGGGCCGCCCGATCCGGCGCTGGAGCTGCAGGGCGTGGACGTCGGTTCGGCCTATGGCCTGCGGCAGCGCTGGTTCGGCATCGCCGATCCCGGCGCCGCGCCCGATCCCGACGTGCTGCCGCGCCGCGAAGACGCGTGGTGGCGCGACTTCGCGGGCGGCTCCGATTCACTGCTCCGCGTCGAGCAGTGGTTCAGCGGACCGAAGGACGCCTCGCCCTTCCGGACCCTGCTCGCGGGCGGCAATCTCGCCTTCGACTGCCGCCGCTCGGTGCTGAAGCAGTGGCTCGACGTGTCCGGACCTTCGCTCGTCGCGCTCCGCATCCGGGCAGCGCTGGAGCCCGGCGCTACTGCGTCGTGAACGTGTCGCCCCGGAGGCTCACCGTCACCTTCATCGACGAGCCCGGGAGGCCGCCCCCGATGTCCACCTCGTTCGATCGAACGATGGTGACGCGCTGGCCCGTCCTCGCCGGATTGCTCCCGGCCGGAACGTCATACGCGCCCGTGTCGGGGGCCTGGGCCGAGAAGCCGCCGCTGCTCAAGCTGATCGTTGCGGCCTTCGCCACCGTCGGGGTGGTCCAGCTCACGTGGAGCAGCGCATTCGCCGCCACCGTCGAGCCGCCTGCTGGCGCATTGATGGCGTGCGTTCCGGGGTAACCGACCACGACACCCTGCACCTTGTCGGCGCCGTTGACCACGCTCAGGCTCAGGTCGCCCGAGGGATAGGACGTCTTCGAGCCGGTGTACACGCCGGAGCCGGTCTGGGCCTCGGTCAGCGCGACATCGCCATAGGCGGAGTTATGGACGGTGACGGTCGCGCCGCTCACGTTGGCGCCGAGCCCGTCCTTCGCGGTGACGGAGAAGCTGGTCAACGGGGCAGTAGCCGAGACGGTGACGGTCACGGTGCCGGTGACGAGCAACGTGGACGATCCCGACCCCGCGCGGTTGTGATCGACTGCGGTGCCGGACGAGCCGCCGCAAGCGGCAGCCACGGCGGCGATGACGAGGATTCGTTTCATGGTCTGCTCCTTTTGGGACCTCTGTCACAGACCACGAAGCCCTCGGGCGAGGCCACGCGACATTGTGCGCGCGGCGGCGTGCGCACTTGCACTCCCGTCGCGCGATTCATGCGATAAGGTTCGCGTTCGCCGAGGAGGCGTTCATTTGCTGCTCGCGCTGCTGTTCGCCACAGGAAACTTTCCTCCCGACGTCGCCCAGAGGCTCGTCGGTGAGGCCCTCACCAGCGGGATCGCCTATGCGCGGCTCGAGGAGCTCACCGATACCATCGGTCCTCGCCTGTCCGGGTCGGCGGGCGCGGAAGCAGCGGTGCAATGGGCGCTGAAGAAGCTGCAGCAGGACGGTCTCGCAGCGCACCTCGAGCCGGTGAAGGTCCCGCACTGGGTGCGCGGGGAGGAGAGCGGCGAAGTCTTGCCGTCACCGGGGGTCGCCGGATACCGCCTCGCCTTGACGGCGCTGGGCAACAGCGTCGGCGGAGCTGCCAGCGCGGAAGTGGTCGAGGCGCGCTCGCTCGCGGAAGCGGCGTCGCTCGGGGCTGCCGCGCGAGGGAAGATCGTCTTCTTCAACCACACGATGTCGGCTCCGGCGGACTACGGGAAGTTCGTCGAGATGCGCACGCGCGGGCCCTCCGCGGCGGCGCGGGTGGGAGCGGTGGCGATGCTCCTGCGTTCGCTCGCGACGGGCTCGCTCCGCTCACCGCACACGGGGATGACCAGCTACGACCCGGATGCTCCGCGTATTCCGGGTGCGGCGATCAGCACCGAGGACGCGGATCTGCTGCATCGCCTGCTGCGGCGCGGCCCGGTGCGCGTGCGGCTCTCGCTCGGATGCCGCATGCTCCCCGACGCCGATTCCGCCAACGTGGTCGCCGACGTGCGCGGACGGGAGAAACCGGAGGAGGTGGTCCTGATCGGCGCGCACCTCGACTCCTGGGACCTCGCGCAGGGCGCGAACGACGACGGCGCCGGCGTCGCGATGGTGATGGAAGCCGGCCGGGTGATCGCCGCGCTGCAGCAGCATCCTCGCCGGACGGTGCGCGTGGTGCTCTTCATGAACGAGGAGAACGGCCTCGCCGGCGGGAAGGGATATGCCGCCGCTCACGAGGGCGAGCTGGGGCGGCACGTCGCGGCGCTCGAGGCGGATATCGGCGCCGGACCGCCTCTCGCCGTTCGTCTGCGTTCCGGCGACGGCGGCTCCTCGATGCTGGCTCCGTGGCTTGCTCCGCTCGCATCGCTCGGCATCGAGCTCGGCGAGGGAGACGCGAGCGGAGCGGACTTGAGCCCGCTGGATCCGTCCGGCGTGCCGCTCTTCGCCGTGCATCCCGACGTCACGCACTATTTCGACATCCACCACAGCGCCGCGGATACGTTCGACAAGATCGACTCGGGAAATCTCGCCCGGAACGCCGCCGCCATCGCAGTGGTCGCTTACGCCCTGGCCGAGATGCCCGGCACCCTGCCGCGTCCGACTCCGAAGCCGCCGCACGACAAGCAGGAGGTGACGCGTCCCGCGGCGCATTAGCCGCTCCCGATCGCCGGAAAGGGTTTGCGGCTACGTTTCAGGCTGTACCGGTCAGGAGATCTGTTTCAGAGAGTGTGCAGGAGGCGCCGCCATGAAGACGCTGCGAAGCTTCGTCGGAGGCCGATGGGTCGAAGGGCGGGAGCCGTTCGCCACCCTGGTCAATCCCGCCACGGAGGAGCCGCTCGCCCGCACCTCCAGCGCCGGCATCGATTTCGGCGGCGCCGTCGAGTTCGGCCGCTCACAGGGCGGTCCGGCCCTGCGCGAGCTGACGTTCGCACAGCGCGGAGCGCTGCTCGGGTCCTGGAGCAAGGCGCTGCACGCCAAACGCGACGAGCTCGTCGCCCTCTCCATGGAGAACGGCGGCAACACGCGCGGCGACGCCAAGTTCGACATCGACGGCGCCATCGCCACGCTCGCCCACTACGCGGAGCTCGGCGCGCAGCTCGGGTCGCTGCGCGCGCTGCGCGACGGAGATGCGGTCCAGCTCGGCCGCACCGCGCGGTATGCAGGCCTCCACCTCTGGGTCCCGCGGGACGGCGTGGCGGTGCACATCAACGCGTTCAACTTCCCGGCCTGGGGCACCTGCGAGAAAGCGGCGTGCGCCCTGCTGGCGGGGATGCCGATCCTGAGCAAGCCGGCCACCAGCACGGCGCTCGCCGCCTGGCGCGCTGCGGAGATCGGCGCCGGCCTCCTTCCGGGCGGCGCTTTCCAGTTCATCTGCGGGTCGCCCGGAGATCTGCTCGAGCAGCTCGGACCGCAGGACGTGGTCGCGTTCACCGGATCTTCCCAGACCGCGGGAAGGCTGCGCGAACAGCTCGCCCGCCGAGGGGCACGCCTCAACGTGGAAGCGGACTCCCTGAACGCGGCGGTGCTCGGGCCTGACGTGCAGAGCGGCAGCGCCACCTGGGACTTGTTCGTCCAGGACGTCGTGCGCGACATGACGCAGAAGACGGGCCAGAAATGCACCGCGATCCGCCGTGTCTTCGTCGGCGCCGATCAGCTCGCCTCCGCCCAGGAGGCGCTGGTCGAGCGGCTCGGGCAGGTGCGCGTCGGCGA
>Ga0137416_10001094_pt1 | contig 13477 bp, 8 predicted proteins | sample CZODoug3_1_1_16f_FD_108282 | JGI IMG/M metagenome (GOLD analysis project Ga0137416, IMG submission 108282) | Vadose zone soil fungal communities from Angelo Coast Range Reserve, California, USA - CZODoug3_1_1_16fungal (Illumina Assembly) | ecosystem: Environmental > Terrestrial > Soil > Vadose...
CCACGCCTTCGCCGGGCCGGCCGACATGAATGATGTTCGGCTCGTCGTGGAACATGCGGCCCAAGCCGTGCCCGCAGAAGTCGCGCACCACGCTCATGCCCTGCGGCTCGACGAAGCTTTGAATGGCATGGCCGATGTCGCCGGTGGTGGCGTCGGGCTTCACGGCGGCGATGCCGCGCATCATGGCCTCGTAGGTCACCTCGATCAGCCGTTCGGCTTTCCGCGCAATCGGGCCCACCGCATACATCCGGCTGGAATCGCCATACCAGCCTTCGAGGATGAAGGTCACGTCGATGTTGACGATGTCGCCATCCTTCAACACCCGGTCGCCGGGCATGCCGTGGCAGACCACGTGGTTGATCGAGGTGCAGGTCGAATAGCGGTAGCCGCGGTACATCAGGGTCGCGGGGTAGGCGCTATGGCCAAAGGCGAAGTCGCGGACGAAATCGTCGATCCGCGAGGTCGGCACCCCCGGCTTGACGATATCGGTGAGTTCATCGAGACACGCGGCCACCAGCGCGCCCGCCTTGCGCATGCCTGCAAAACCGCTCGGCCCATGCAGCTTGATCTGCCCGGTCTTGCGCTGAGAGGTATCGGTGGCTTCGATATAGCTCATGGGCTGATCATGGTTTCGTGGGGCAAAGGACGGAAATAGGCGATTTGGCCAATTTAATGATCGGAACGAGTAGCGCAAGCCAAGGTTGGCGCGCTGCGCGGCCCCGGCTCGACTGGAACCGCAGCATCCCGGGGGTAGGCTTGGCGGCTTGGGGCATCGACGTCAGCTCGAAACTTCGACCGTGGTCTCGACCGGAAGCGTACCACCGCGGACCCGGATTTCGCGCACCGGATAGGGTACCCGGATGCCCTCGCGCTTGAAGGCCTCCCATAGCGACAGCATCACGTCGCTCTTCACATTGTCCATTCCGTCCGGATCGGCGATCCAGAAGGTCAGGGAAAACTTCATGCCGGCCTCGGCGAATTCCACCAGGATGCAGTTCGGGGGCTTGCCCTTGAGGGCACGCTTCGCCGCCGCGGCCACATCCACCGCCAGTTTGCAGACCAGCCGCGGATCGGCGTCGTAATTGGTGCCGAAATTGACTTTCACCAACGTGTTCTTGTCGGTGTAAGTCCAGTTGGTGACCTTTTGCGTCACCAGATCCTCATTCGGAATCAGGAATTCGCGGCCGTCGCCGGCGGCGACTGAGATATAGCGTGTTTTCATGGCGCTGATCCGCCCCGAGCTGTCGCCGATGGTGACGAGATCGCCGGGCTTCACCGATTTATCCGCCAGCAGAATGATGCCGCTGATGAAATTGGCGACGATCTTCTGCAAGCCAAAGCCGATGCCGACGCCTGCAGCGCCTGAGAAGATCGCCAGCGCCGAAAGATTGATGCCGACCGCGCTCATGACGACGGCGACGGCAAATATCATCAGGGCCAGCCGGATCATCTTGACCAGCAGCACCTGGATCGACGGCGTCAGATCGCCGGACCGCGTGATCCGGCTCTCCGCGAAGTTGCTGGCGATATTGGTCAGCCACAGCGCCACAGCCAGCAGCACGCCGAGCTTGATCAGCAGTAGCGGCGTCAGCCGCAGGCCCCCAAGCACGATGGAGACCGAGTCGAGCGCTTCGATGGTGGGATCAAGCTCTCCGAGAATGCTCAACGCCGCGACCAGCCACGCCGACAGCGACACCAGACGGACAATGAACGCGTTGCGAATGACCGATGTAATGACACGGATGATCAGCCACGCGAAGGCGAGGTTGGCGGCTACCGCGAGCAGATAGCTGCGGCTGGGCCAGGTCGACGTCAGCATGATGACGCGCGCCAGCGTCATCAGCACCGCGAACACCGCTGTCGAGGCGCTGCCGACCAGCACGCGCATGAACATCCGCAGCGGTGCCGGCCAGCCCATGGCAAGCGAGGTCATGTCGAGCCGCGAGCGAATAGCAGCACCGGCGGCATATGCGGTTCCGGCGCCGGCCAGAATTAGCCCAAGCTGCAGATAAAACCATGGCGATGTGATCTCTGCGCCGACCGAACGCGCGGCGGAGAACAGAAATTCGGTGATGTCATTCAGGTCCATCGGCAAAGTCTCATCTCAGGGCAGATCATCTGAAAGGTTCGATTCGAATGGCCGGCAGAATCCCATAATCGCGGCGCTGATACCATCGATACGTCATGCCGGTGAAGTCAGATAAACCCGGTAAATCGGACACATTGCCACCAGTGCCGCCCGATTTGAAGTTCCTGCACAAATTGCTGCGAGCTCGCACCAGGAACTTCAAATCGAACAGCGGCACTGGAAACATTGATTGCTGGTGCCCCTTTGCTTTCCGAAGTTCGTGCGACAGGGTGCCGCAAAAATTCATGAACTTCGGATACCGGGCACGAGCCGAGAGAAATGGGTTGGCGCCGAACTGTGGCGACGATAAGGATGCCATTGCAGTATTTGTGCAAGTATTTGCAATGATTTGAAAGCTCATGGCTTCTCTCGATTCGGTCAGCATAGCCATTCTTCTCGGCGCGGTTCTGGTGATGACCGGCATTCTGTCGAGCCTGCTGGCGCTGCGCTTCGGCGCGCCATTGCTGCTGGTGTTTCTGTTCATCGGCATGCTGGCCGGCGACTCCGGCCCCGGGCAAGTGCGGTTTGACGACGTGCGCACCACCTATCTGGTGGGCTCGGTGGCGCTGGCGCTGATCCTGTTCGACGGCGGCTTGCGAACGCGGTTTCAAAGCATCCGCGCGGTGCTGGCGCCGTCGATGGTGCTGGCGACGATCGGCGTGCTGCTGACGGCGCTGATCACCGCACCGGTCGCCAAATATGCGCTCGATCTGAACTGGACCGAAGCGCTGCTGGTGGGTGCCGTGGTGGCATCGACCGATGCCGCGGCGGTATTTCTGCTGGTGCACGCGCAGGGCTTGCGCCTGCGCCCGCGGGTCGGCGCGACGCTGGAGGTCGAGTCCGGCACCAACGATCCGTTCGCGGTATTTCTCACCCTGATGCTGGTCGAACTGATTTCTATCGGCGAAAGCTCGACCCTTCATGTCGCACTGGAATTCGGTCGCGAGGCCGTGCTCGGCGCCATCGTCGGCGTGATCGGCGGCAGGCTTGTGGTGCTTGCACTGAATAGGGTGGCGCTGCCGCAGGGCCTGCACGCGCCGTTCGTCGCCACCGCAGCACTGGTGGTTTTCGGCGGCGCGCAGATCGCGCACGCCTCCGGATTTCTCGCGGTTTATCTCGCCGGCATCATCATCGGCAACCGGCCGACCCGCGCGCATAATTCGGTGGTGACGTTTCTCGACGCCGCGACCTGGCTGGCGCAGATCGTGATGTTCGTGCTGCTCGGCCTTCTGGTCTCGCCGCAGCGACTGGTGATCAGCATCCTTCCGGCGGTAGTCGTGGCGCTGGTACTGATGCTGGTGGCGCGACCGCTCGCGGTGTTTTTATGTCTGGCGCCGTTTCGCTTCAGTTGGCGGGAAAAGATATTCATCGCCTGGACCGGTCTGCGCGGCGCGGTCGCGATCTTCCTGGCGTCGATCCCGATGCTGGTCGGACTGTCGAAGGCCTACCTGTATTTCGACGTCGCTTTCGTCGTCGTCATCATCTCGCTGCTGCTGCAGGGCTGGACGCTTGCCGCCGCGGCCCGGCGGCTGCATGTGGCGCTGCCGCGTGCGGATCGCGGCCCGCGGCGTGTTGAGCTTGATTTGCCCGGCCAGCTCGAGCAACAGCTGGTCGGCTATTCGGTTCGTCAGAAAAGCCTGTATTTCCGGCGCGGCCTCATTCCATCCTGGTCGAAACCGACGCTGGTCATTCGGGACCAGCACATTCTTTCGCCTGCCGAGGCTGACCCGATCGCGCCAGGCGACTATATTTATCTCTTGGCGCCGCCGGAAAAGGCCGAAGCGCTGGATCGGTTTTTTGTCGACATGCTGCCGAGCTCGGCGCCCGATCCGCATCTGCTCGGAGATTTTGTCGTTTCCGGCGAGATCACGCTCGGCGATCTTGCCGCGGCCTATGGCGTCACCGTCGATGCGGAACAATCAAAGCTGACGCTGGCCGATTATTTCGACGTTCATCTCGATCATGCGCCGAAGGAAGGCGCAACGCTGGAGCTCGACTCCATCGTTCTGGTAGCGCGCAGCCTCAGTGGCGGACGGGTCAATGTCGTCGGCCTTCGCCTGCCCGAGGAGGATGAAGAAGCCGCACGGCCGACGCGCATGGGTTCGCTCAGACGCAAGCTGTCAGAGATGTGGTCGTCGGTGGCCGGAATTTAGCGCGCACACCCGCAAATGCGCGGCCAGGATCTCGGCCCTGCTTGTTTGAAGCGGCGCCGCTGTGACAACGTGCCGGACATACTTAAAGGGTTTTCCAGCGAAAGCCTGCCCCGGACTTGATCCAGGGTGGATACCGGTTCGCGTGAAGAAAACGCGTCAAAACAACAAATAGAGCCCCGTTCCGATTCAATCGGAACGGGGCTCTAGTGACCGAAGACGCCCTTTAATCCAGTATAGATCGAGCCCGCGGCGGTCGCGAGCACGCCGACCAGCGGCCCCACTGTCTGCATCAGGTCTTGAATGCGCCGCGCCCGCCGCCGCATTGTTTCCCGCCCGACATGCTGCCCGAGCATTCGGGCGATTCGATAGGCAGCGGCGTTCGGCTTGCCGCTCGATGCAATCGTCGAGGGAAGGATAAAGAGGACAAGGATCACCAGAATATTTCCGGTAAGGAAGGCGAGGGTGATGCTTAGCCCGTATTCAATCGTTTCCCGCCATTCCCGCGCGGTTTCCGGCACCATCGAGGTGCCATCGAGATAGGCAACGACAGCGAACATGCCCGTCACGCTGACGGCTGCTGTCAAAGCACCGAGGCCGAACGCCCCGCGATATCCGATCTTGCTTAGCGCGAACGCCGCCATGCCGAACGGCATGGGAATGATCACCGAGGCGATCCGCAAGTAGAGCGGCGATACATTCAGCGTGACTGTCACCAGATAGTGAGCCGCGAGCAGCAGCAGCGACGGTAGCAGAACGTATATGCCGCCGTTCAGAAACAGAAATCGCGCGGGACGATCGAACAATGCCAGCGAGATATTGACACGATCGAGTTGCCGCTGCAGCCGGTCGAGTTCGAGGACGGTTTCGTGAATCTCCGTGATGACCGGCAAGGCAACCCTCAGATCACGATTGCAATGTTTGCAAACAATTGCCTCGTCCTTGATCGTCTCTGCGCAAAAAGGACATTCCATCGGACGCTAAGCCGGTTTGCGGCTGCGGCGTGCCGCAAGTCGTGCATTTGCCTCGGCAAGTTCGGACCGCAGCTTGTCGCGCTTGGCTAGCAGTTCGGCGCGCTCTGTGATCAGCGATTCCGGAATTGCGGTGTCACGACTACACGTCGCACAAACCGGAGCCAGATCATCCTTTTCCTCGTTGCAAAACGGACATCGCATCGGCGCTAAGGCGCTATCTTCAGCAGGAAGCTCGTGCTCGCCACACGGCCATCCGAATCCTTGATATCGACCCGCAGCAGATGATCGCCAGGCGGTAACTGCGCATCCGGCATATCAATACCGTTGGATTGTGCGAAAGGCTTGATGCGCGGTGTCAGATCGACAACCGGCGATTTGAGGTAGGTAACCTTCAATGCATCGAGGTCGATACTTGACCCGCCAAAAGCTTGAAACTTGACCTGAAACCGCATCGGCGAAGTTTGCAGGCCGGTTTCCCCATCCGGCACCTGAATTTTGGGGCCTCGGGTAATGCCACGTGCCGAATTCGGAACCGCCCCTTTTTGCGGCGGCAGCGCGGCTTCCTCCGCTGTGATCAGCGGCGCCGCGCAGGCTGGACTCGGCATTGCCGCCACCGCGCCGAAAACCGCCGCGCAGGTCAATATCAAAAAATGCCTGAACATGATTCCCCATTCATTGCAATTATTCATGGACGTTACTGGACATTATCGATTTGCGTCAACGTCGTCCGCCGTCGCCGATGATCGTGTAGGGCGCCCAGAACAGCGGATGGGCATAAGCGAATTCGGTCTTGCCCGAGGCGTCGGTGTAACCTTTGCCGTCCGCGAGCGCCATCATCGCCTGCCGCAGCGCCTCGCCGCGCGTCAGCTTTGCATCATCCGCCTGTCGCTTGAACAGGTCGGTCACGAGATCCTTGGCTGATTGCGAATGGACCGACCAGTTGGTCACCAGCAATGCCCGCGTGCCTGCATAGAAGAACGCCCGGCCGAGACCCGACGCCGCTTCGGCGCCGGCGCCCGCGCCAGCACCGGTATTGCAGGCCGACAGCACGACCCAATCGGCATCGAGCTTGAGCGACAGAATCTCTTCCATGGTCAGGAGGCCGTCGCCTTCGGAACCCGACAGCGAGGGCGCCGATAAAGCGAGGGCTGGTTGAGTCAATCCATCGAGTTCGCCGGGCACCAGGCCATGGGTCGCGAAAGCGACGATCTTGAATCCTGACAGGTCGATGGTCTTGACCGCATTCTCGTTGGCGTCCTTGCCGAGATTTAGCACCTTCGACGGGTCCGCTTGCAGCGCCAGCGCGATCGATCTCAGTTCGTCGGCCGTGTCTGGCAGCCGCGGCAACATCGCGAGGTCGGCGTTGTCAGTGCCTTCGAGTTGCGGACTGTTGCGCCGCTTCAACGGCGCGCCGCGCGTCGCACCGGATGCATCAGCCAGCTGAACCGGCTTGTCGCTTTTTGCCGCATCATCGGCCTGCTCCTTGCTGAAGTAAGGGTCGCCGAACGCAATCAAATCCTGACGCGATGACTTGCCGGGCGGCAACTTGCGCAAGGTTTGCAACGCCGCCGCCGACGGTACCATTGTCACCGCATGGGTGCGTGCAAGCCACGGTACATTGCGGTAGCTCGAAAACAGCGGTTCATCATCGGTCTTAACTTCCGCTGGCGCGGTCGGTAGCAGCGACAACGGCAGCAGGCCCAGTGCGCCGTTGGTCACAACGACCAGGTTTTTTGCCGGCTTCCAGGTGCCCTCGACCGGCTTCAACAAACCATCATAAAGCTCCGACGCGAGCTTGACGTCGAATGCGGGAATATCCGATATCATCGCTGCTTTCGGCTCGAGCGCTTCGCGCAGCTTCGTGACTTTGGTATTCAGATCGCCAACCGTCATCTTGATCCGCGCGAACTGGATTGGACTGTCCTTCCTCAGGACCCAGACGAAACTATCGAAGCGCCCAAAATAAAACGAAAGCAACGCCTCATCACTGGTGAGCAGCTTCTGGATATCGATCGCGTTCGGCGGCGGCGGATTGACAAGATTGCCGTAATCCGGAAACTTCTTGGCTATATCCTTCAGGGTCTGCGTCTGTGCGGTCTGCATCGCAGCGATCTCAGCCTGGGTCGCCCTGACAGCTTTTTCCTCGCGTTCAGCCGGAGGCAATGCGAGCAGATTGTTCAACGTGGCAACCGTCGCGCCGATCCGTTTTTCTCCGTCCTGCGCCGCACGTACCAGCTTTGCGAGTTCGGGATTGCCGATTGCCGAGCGGGCGGACGAAGCCTGCAATGCGCGCTGGACCGACTGCCCGCGCAGTACGTCCGCGTAACCGAAGGTTTCCTCGGCGACATTGGCCGGGCCAATCGACGGATTGAGAGCGAGCAGGCGCAGGTAGCCCTCCACCACAAAGCGAATCCGGCCCTCGCGCGCAGCGGCTGTCGATCCGCTGTCGTCGTCGCTGCCGCCGGTGGCCGTCAACAGAACCGGAATCGATTCCTTGAAGGCATCCATTGCTTCTGTGGTCTTCGATTTGCGCGCGAGGGCAATGGACAAAAAGCCGCGCGCGACGGCGGTATTGAAGCTCTTGTCCCCCGACCTGCCGCGTTCGCGGTCGAACGTGCGCTGGGCAATTTCAAGCGCGTTGTCGAAGTTGCCTTGCGTCAGCATGACGGAGACGCGCCCCAGTCCGCCGCTGACGGCTTCGCGTCGCGACGGCTCCCACTTGGCCGTCCAGACGTCGATCTGGTCGTACAATTTGCTCGCTTCGTCGTACCGCCGCTCGAGGTTAAGAATTTGAGCCAGGAACACCTGGGCGTTGACCACCTGAACTGAATCGACGCCATATCCGAGACCCTGGTAAATATCGATCACCTGTCGTTGAAGTTGTTCGGCCTCCTGATACCGTCCCTGTTCCTGAATCACGAAAACGAGCACGGCAAGAACGCCGGCCGTATCGGTGTGAAATTTGCCGGACTTGGTGAGACGGCTGAGCAGCGCCCGCCTTACGTCCGCCTCGCCTTCGCCGACGCGTCCCTGCTTGACCTTGACGCGCCCCTCCAGCGCGAGCGCCCAATCCGCGGCGCGCTCGATCTCACCTTCGGCCGGTTTGCTTTCCCATTGTGAAAGGGTCTTGAGCGAATTCGTGTAGAACACGGATGCCTTGTGATACGCAGTCTCGGCATCGGCAAATCGGCCGCGCGATTCGGCGACACGCGCGCTGCCGTCCTCGACCATCCCCTGCCAGTTCATGCCGTAGATCGGAAAGCCCGGCCATCGTTGCGCTTCAGCGAGCAGCGAACGATTGCGAGCGACGTGGCTTTCCGCCGCGTTGGTGTCGCCGCTTCTGATATAGCCAGCCGCTTGTGAGAAATTCAGCCCAAACAGCCTTCCCTTGCCTTGACTGGCAAATGCGGCCATCTGTTTGGCTATCAGCGCGTTGGCACGTTTGTTCTGTCCGGCATCGCGCAGACGCCGCATCAGCAGTTGCTCGTAACGGCTGCCGACATTCTTGTAGTCGCCGCCCTGTCCGTTGCTAACCGCCAGTTCGGCGTCGGCAAGTGCGTCGTCTGACCGGCCGAGCAGCGATCGCGCCTGACCGCGCTTGTAGTAAAAATCGGCAAGTTCGAGGCCTTGCAGTCCCTTCGGCACGGGCGCATCGGCGGTCGCCGTTAGTTCAGCAATTCTGGCGGGATCGGGCTTTTGCTGATCGAGAATGGCAGCGACGTCCGAGATCGTGCGCGGCGGAGCAACAAGACTCGCAGGCGCCTTATTGGCCAATGCCGCAGCGTCTGCTGCTGCGTCGCCGGGCTTGGGCGCGGAGACTTTCGCCGCATCGAACAGCGTCGCCTTTGGCCGCGAGGCCAGCATCGCGCTCTGCACGCATGCCTTGACTTTGGGGCCGGCGCTCGCGCGACAGGATTCCAGGCTTCCGCCGCCTGCGCGCATGCAAGCCATGACGATCGGCTTGCCGACGGTGCTACGGCAATTCTCAATGGCCTGGTTGAGCTCAAGGGCGTGCGCAGGAACGACCGCGAAAAGAAAGCAAAAAACTGCTGCTCCGCCTATTCGTGCGGCTGCCGTCATGAAATATCCCCCCGGAAAAAAATACCAGCTTCAGGGTGCGATTAAGCTCGCCACTCTATCAGGACAAGTGAGGGACGGAAGTGAAACCTAAGCCCCATTACCGGTATTCGGCGTTCTGGCGTCGTCGCCGAGCGAGGGGCGGGAATAACCGGGCCGGCGAATTTGCCGGCCGCGCCGACTGCGAGGATCGTCCGTGGACACTCGTTGGAGGTCGGCCAGATTCCCGCTGTTCCTACCTACGGTTGCCGGGAGCCAAGACGAGCTCAAGTTTGTCGGCACCGAATTTCCCTGGGCGTCACTACGATCTCGCTTGCGCCAAATCAATCCGATCTGTTGAGGAGCCCGGTCACAGACGCGATAGAGGTCGGATGAGCCGCCAGCCATTCCTCGCTCTGCGCGATGTGCATGTAGTGTGCCGCCATCCTCAAAAGCGTGTCGCGGACCTCAACGTCTTCTTCATGATCCGCCCGGTCAGTGAGTTCAGCAGCGCGTCGCCGCAGCTCCGAGGGATCTGTCATCGCTCTACCTCCCAGTTGAAGCGCGCGGGCTCTGCTCCGATACGTCGCAGCAATACCGCGCGCCCTACGACGGCCGAGGCCGCCGATCCCTTTACGTTCGACCTATGCGAACGTCCGCTCCGGCTGGGTGCGCTGTTGCTTGAACCGCTTGTAGGCCGTAATGGCCGCGTTAGAGAGCACAAGCCGCCGTCGTTCTCCGCGCCAGATCATCAGTTCGATCGTGTCGCTCAAAAATCGGCTGGCAACGGCCGCATCCTCAATTTCGCCGGTACGTTCAAGATAGTCCCAGGCGATCTGAATTGAGTTCTCCATCAACACCGGCAACGATTCCATTTTCGAATCCTCAGAAAGCTTAGGTGAAAACAACTTCCACAGCGGTCAGTTCCGCTTTAGGCGTCCAACCTCTCGATCGAGCAACCAGACTTCCACGTCATGCCCGTCGACATGCTGCTTTGCGGTCCCCAATGCTTCCTCATCGGTGGCAGCCTCGAGGGGGCGGTACGACGCCACGCGATTATCCTCATTGATCAGGTAAGCCCGATAAGTCGGCATGGTTCTCTTTCCCTTCCGAAGAACAACGCCCGGGATATAGAACTTATGAGCAGGCAGCCTTGCGGGAACCGAATGGAACCGAATCATAGGGTCGGGGAACGGACAGAAAACTATTGGGAGTGCTGGTATTATGACGATTGGCAAATGCATGGTGAGTGATGGACTTAGCTATCCTGAAAGAACAGGCCGAACGGTGTCGTCGTCTCGCTAAAGACGCCGACCCCTGTACCGAGAAAAGGCTTCTGGATCTGGCGGCCGAATACGAAGACCGGATCGAAAAGCTTGGGCCTTCGGCGGCAACACGAAGTCTCAAGACAGGCGAGCCATAACGCGGTTAGGTCATCGTGCGGACGAGGCAATCCGGCGCGGAGGAGGTGATCGAATGACAGAGATCACTTCCGGTTTTGGCATGAATCGAAGAGCCGGCCGACGGCGAAATCGTTTGCCTGACCGGTGTGGACCTGGAGCGATCGAAGCATAGTCAGAATGACGCGATGGCCCCGGAACGGACATCGACCCGTCAGCGGAATATCGGACCAAGTGAGATTTGCTGTTCGTTGCCTTCACACAGAGCGGCAGGTTGAGTTGCCGCGTAAAACATCCTGCTCGCGGCTTCCGCATATGGCAGCACCGAAATCATTCCCGTGAGCGTGCAAAAGCCACGCTTGCGGGCGAGAGCGCGATTTCATCTCCGCTCTTATTTCATCTCCGCTCTTCTTGTCGTAACCGGCTTATGCGGCCTCGGCGGGAGCTCGCTTGCCTTGTCGTCGCCCGGGGCGTGGTGCAGGGATGACACGTGATAGTTCGGATCGGTCAGCCAGCAACGTTTTGGTTCCCTGACGCTCCACGTTTTTCCTGGGGATGTTGCCGAAACGTGACAGTTGCGATGGGGCGGTGTGATACCGTCCGTGACGTTCTGCCGCGCCGATCGTGCGATCTCATGGTTCGTGTCGGTGGGCTCGCGGAGGATCATGGAATGAACCAACGCTTCTGGCCGCTGACTTGTTTCTTCGCCTTCGCCTTGCTCGCGGCGCTTTCGAATGATGCGGCCGCGCGCGCCCGCCACAAGCATGTTCATCACGCGAAGGCTGACGCAGCGAAGGGCGTGGGCCATCACCGCAAGTCCGCGCTTAAGAAAGGCAAGCATGCCGTGCATGCGGCGGCGCGGCGCAAGCCGGCACCGTCTGGCGATAAACCTGCTGAGCCTGCGGCGGCCTCTCCACTATCCGGCGATCTTGCGGCGGTAAAGCAGTCGATCGATCTGGTGCGCAAGGCCAAAACCGGCGAAGCGACCGTCATAGAAAAAACCATTGGCGATCCGGTGGGCCAGAAGCTCGTCGAGTGGTTCATCCTGCGCCACTCGGACGGTGACACAGGTTTCGGCCGGTACGCGGCCTTCATCGCCGACAACCCAAGCTGGCCGAGCATGAGCCAGTTGCGGCGGCGGGCGGAAGCGCGCCTGTGGCAAGATCGGGGCGATGCCGCGACCGTGCGCAACTTCACGGGCGGTCAGCCGTCAAGCGCCAAGGGCCGGTTTGCGCTCGCGCGGGCCCTGCTTGCCGAGGGCGACCGCACAGGCGCTCAAAACCAGGTTCGCGTGGCCTGGCGCTCGGACGAACTGTCTGAACGCAATGAGGCGGATGCGCTCGACGCGTTTCGCGATATCCTCGCGCGCGAGGACCATCGCGCACGCATGGACAAGCGCATTGGCGCCAAGGATTTTTCCGGAGCGCTGCGCGCCGCGCGTCGCCTCGGAGACGACGACGTCTCGATCGTGAAGGCTTGTGCCGCGGTGACGGCGAGCGCGACCAAGGCGCTCGATCTGCTCGACGCCGTTCCAACCGAGGCCCGCCAGGATTTGGGCCACACCCTGTGCCGCATTCGTTGGATGATGCGTCACGATCGGTATGCCGACGCAACCCGTCTGATGCTGGCAGCCCGGTCCGAAACGATGCCGCTTCAGGACACAGATGAATGGTGGCGCGAGCGGCGGGTTCTCGCCCGCAAGCTGCTCGATTTAGGTGAGTTCCAGACCGCTTATCAAGTCGTGCTCTCGGCCGCGCTACCGGCCAATGAAAATTACCGGGCGGAATTCCATTTCATGCCCGGCTGGATCGCGCTGCGCTATCTCAAAGATCCAGCGACGGCGCGTGAACATTTCGCCCATATTGACGACGGATCAGTCAATCCGATCGTGCTTGCCAGGGCGAACTACTGGCGCGGTCGCGCCGCCGAGGCCGCCGGCGAGAACGAGAAGATGCGCGCTGACTATGAAGCCGCCGCCCGTCATAGCACGGCCTATTACGGACAGCTGGCGCGCGCCAAGCTCGGCCTTGACAAGATTGAGCTGCGGCCGCCGCTGCAGGCCGTGCAGCGCGATCCGAGTTACGGTCCCGCGATTTCGGACGAACTCGTGCGCGCCGCTGACATGCTCTATGCGCTCGGCGAGCGCGACGTCGTCCTGACTTTCGTGACGGATCTCGCGGAGCAGAGTGTCGACGTCGCCGCATTGGTCGCGCTTGGCGAGTTGACCGCGCGCCGGAACGATGCGCGCGCCATGCTGCAGATCGGCAAGACGGCGCTTGCCCGTGGCCTGGCGCTGGACCTTTATGCTTTCCCCACGATCGGGGTGCCGCAACATAGCCCGGTCGGTCCTGAAATCGAGCGCAGCGTTGTCTATTCGGTGGCCCGCACCGAAAGCGCGTTCGACCAGCGCGATATATCGCCGGCAAAAGCGGTCGGCCTGATGCAGGTCACGCCTGCGGCCGGGCGCGACACCGCCAAAAGGTTCGGCGTCACCTACGACTGGGACCGGATGGTTTCTGATCCGGTCTACAACACGCAGATGGGCGCGGCCGAACTCAGCGCGCTGTTACGCGAGTATCATGGCTGCCACATCATGACCTTCGCCGGCTACAATGCCGGCCGTGGCCGTGTCCGGCAATGGGTGAAACAGTACGGCGATCCGCGCGATCCCAACGTGGATGCGATCGATTGGGTGGAACGCATTCCATTTGCCGAAACGCGAAACTACGTCCAGCGCGTGATGGAGAATTTGCAGGTCTATCGTGTCCG
>Ga0137416_10001097_pt1 | contig 13468 bp, 9 predicted proteins | sample CZODoug3_1_1_16f_FD_108282 | JGI IMG/M metagenome (GOLD analysis project Ga0137416, IMG submission 108282) | Vadose zone soil fungal communities from Angelo Coast Range Reserve, California, USA - CZODoug3_1_1_16fungal (Illumina Assembly) | ecosystem: Environmental > Terrestrial > Soil > Vadose...
ACCGGAATGGATTCAATCGCTGAGCCGGTCTTGATTGACCACAGTTTGTTTCCGCTGTCGGCTGCGTAGGCCGCGAACTCTCCTGTGCCCTGGCCCTGAAACACCAGATTCCCCGCCGTCGACAGCACTCCACCATTGGTTGCGATCTGCTCTTCCACTGACCAGCGTGCCGACTGGGTGACCGGATCCCATGCGATCAGCCGCCCCATGAGGCCTGCCCCGCTTTCTCCTGATTGGACCGCAGCTTTGGCGTCCGCGCGTCGGTCCGTCGTCGGGACATAAACCAAACCAGTCTGCGCGTTGTAGCTCATTGGCCACCAGTTGTGCACGGTCCATTGGCGGCCGCCACCCGCGGATTTGGGAGTCTCGATCGCCTTGCTTGTCTGCAAGTCATACGCGCTCGCCCAAACCGTTTTCACCAGCGGCTTTGCGGAAATAAGCTTGCCGGTCTTGGCATCCAGCACATAGAAGAATCCGTTCTTTGGCGCGGTCATTGCTACGTGACGCTTCTCGCCGTTGATGGTGAGGTCCGCCATCAAAATGTGATTGTTTTCCGTTTGCATTCCAGGCGAACTTGTCTGGAAATGCCAGGCGTACTCGCCGGTGTCCACGTTCAGCGCGATAACGCATCCCGAAAACAGCTTATCTCCGCTGACCTTAATAGAGGACAGCTCTCCGTAGTCGACCCCCGCGCCTGCCGTGCCGAAAATGACCAAGCCTGAGGCTTCGTCGTACGTAATCGCATTCCAGGCGTCGCCCCCGCCGATTCTCCATGAATCCTTCCCAGACCATGTCTTCGCCGCCATTTCCAGCGCTTTCGTTTCAAACGGTTTTGATGGATCACCCGGGACGGTCCAGAAGCGCCACACTTCTTTCCCTGTATTTGCGTCGTAGGCAGCCAGGGCGCCGCGCACGCCATCGTCCGACCCGTTGTACCCCATCAAGACTTTGCCCTTGGCAATGTGCGGTGCTCCGGTGACTCCGGTTTGCGTCGGCTCGCAAACGGTAGCCTCCCACAACTGCTTGCCTGCTGCGGCATCGATAGCGATCAGCCGGCAATCGCCGGTGCCCACGTAGACTTTTCCTTCCCACACGGCAACCCCGGCGTTAACGCGCGCCGAGTACGAACCGTTGATCGCCATGTTCAGCCGCACATGCGGATCGAATTTCCAGATCACTTTTCCGGAAACGGCGTCCACCGCATACACGCGCGACTGCGGCGCACTGACGTAAATCACTCCATCCACAATGATTGGTTCCGCCACCACACCCATCGCACCCTCAATATCCAGATACCATGCGAGTCCGAGGCCATTCACGTTTTTATCCGTGATCTGCTTGAGCGGGCTAAAGTGCGCTTCGTCAAATGTGCGCCCATTCAGGAGCCAGTTCGCCCCGCCCGATGATTCTGACGCTACACGCGACTCGGTCACGTCGCCGGGTTTTGTTGCCGTCTCGGCCGCTGGGGCCTTGCAGCCGGCGCTAATTCCAAACGCGAGGCATGCACTGGCCATTCCAAGGACTCGCAAACTCTTCATCCCGGACCACCTTTCATTTTCTTGCGGGCTGACGGAATTCAAAAAGCTCGTTGCGCGGCTTTCTTCGCGGTCATGTTAGAGGGCCCGAAGAAACAAAGTCAAACTCCCTCTGAACTTGCGCGGCGTGGGTCAGTAATCGTAAATGTGCTCAATTCTTATTCCGCGGGCAACTGCGTCATTCAGTACCAGATGAAGCGAGCGCACTGGGCACTCGATGGCGAATCGCTGTGTACCCGGCTGCGTCATCAACCGCTCCGTAAAGAGGAGGCTGGCCTCGCCGACCGGCAAATCGTACCACCAGCCTTCCGGCGCAAGCACCGTTAGCATGATTTCGTCGTTACCTGCAATCAGCACAAAACGAACCCCATGACTCGTCAGTTTCACTGCTGTGTCGGTGAACTCTTGATACCGCGGAATAATGACAACGGCAGAAAGAGCGCCGACACCCTTTACTTTCTGGATGCGCGGAAATTCCTGGAATACTGCCTCCGGTGCGTTCTCGATCCATGCATAGGTGTCGGCCGACTCCACCCCATAAGTCACATGACTGGCCGTCCGGAGAACGCCTGCATAGATCGCTTCCAAGCCGTAGTCGACACTCAAAATGAACTTCCGTTCCCACTTGCGAATGGGGTGCTTACCCCAAAAGCTTGTTTCCTTCCAAAGTTCCTTTAACGCATGCGCGAAGCCAAATTCGTAGAACGGCCTAACATATACAAAATCGGCGTATTCTCTAGCCACTCGAGCGGCGTACGCGTCCTCCTCAACCAGTTCGTGCGAACTGGTCCATTCACTCAAGCGTCCAACGCTCTGCTCGTATGCGCCGCGAATTGCGTATTCCAGCGCCAAGCTGCCGCCCAGCACAAACGAACTCAGATGATCCCCGAAATTGAATTGATGCCGGCTGTGCGTTAAGCCACAAATGAAACAGTACGAGCGCCAGTAGTGGCCGATAGAAGCAAAGTATGGGAAACCGCTCGGCAGGTTTTTCGCCAAGTACTGCGCGCGCTCCTCATAGCTCCATACGATGTACCATTCGGGATAGGAAAAATACGAATCTTCGATCGGCCGCTTACCCTTAGTATCGAGACTGCCGGCTTGATTGGCACCAGTGCTGACCGTCACCCCGGGCGGGGGAACGGCGGGCCTCACGAAAGCACATTTCAGCCAAAACACCGCCACGAATAGGACAAAGCAGCCCAACGCAATGGATAGGACAAGGAGGGCGCGTTTGAGGAAACGCTTCAGGCCCGCGCGCATGCGCTCTCAGGCCTCCGCGTGCTCACGGCTTGCTCTCGTGGCAATCCAGAACGCTGCAATAAAAATCAGGATATGCGGCAAATTCACAAGGAAATTCGTCTTCAGGGATATCTGCTGTAGGTGCGAGAGAAAATACACCAGTACGTCGATGAGATACCAAATTCCGAGCACGTAAAAGTAAGCACGTGCCGCCCGTGCCGAAATTAACGCGCCAATGACTCCCAGCGCGCCGGCGGCTAGGTGCCCCAGATCTACTATCCGGGTCATGTGAAACAACCCGAACATCAGACCATTCGCGTCCATGATGCCGGGCACATAATCGAGCAGGTAGACACCCAGAAACAGCGCCGCAAATCCCCACGCGCACTTCTGTATCGTCGTTATTTTTTTAGGCATCGGAATCTCTCGGGAAACTCCTTGCCAGCATAGTTCCTCCTATACTTCTTGAGAGGAACTTCTTCCCGTAATTTATGCAAAAGATAACATCGCCTCTCTCCGGCAAGCGCTGGCTGGCCGCGTTGTTCTTCGTCGCCTCCCTTCTAATTCTTACCGCAAAAAAAGTCTTTGACTATTCGGCGGCGCCTGGCAAAGAAAAAGAATCCGATTTCGTTTTTCCACCAAATTCCGATCAGGTCAAGCCAACCACCCTCGCGCTACCACCCCCATCATCTCGGCCGTCCTTTGAACAAGTGGGCGGATTTATCAATGACGCCAGCCATCTGAACAAGACAGCGATCTACGGCATAGTTAAAGTCAGTTCCGTTGAAGACATTCAGAACGCGGTGCTCTTCGCGCGCGAACATAAACTCAAGGTCACCGCCGCTGGTTCACGCCACAGCATGGGTGGCCACACCTTCGTCAAGGACGGCCTCGTTCTGGACATGCGCGGTTTCAATCAACTCCGCTTGGACCGCGAGCACAAGATTCTAAACGCGCAGACCGGCGCTACCTGGAAGCAGGTTCAATTGCTTTTGGATTCGCGCGGTCTGGCGGTAAAGGCCATGCAGTCGATCAACATCTTCAGTATCGGTGGCACACTTAGCGTGAACGCTCATGGCATCGCCCATGATCCTGGACAAGTCGCGCCTACCGTGCGCGCTTTCAACCTTCTGCTGAGCAGTGGAGAAATCAAGCATTGCTCCCCCACGGAAAATACCGACCTGTTTCATCTTGCCTTGGGTGGCTATGGGTTGATGGGCGTGATTCTAGATGTGGATCTCGATGTGGTCGACAACGAGATGTATGTTTGGAAGACCCACTACATGGACTACACAGACTTTGCTGATTATTTTAAACAAAACGTCGACGGCAATCCGAGGATCGGGTTGGCCTATGGTCGCCTGTCGATGTCTCCGTCAACATTCTTGCGAGAAACCGCGATTCACACCTACGAGAAAGCAGGTGCTCCCGTTCCGCTCGTCCCTCTTAAGCCGCCAGGCTATGTCTGGTTGAATCGCTTCGTAATGAATTTCTCAAAAACGGGCGCGGCAGGCCGCCGTTTCCGCTGGACCATGGAAAAATACGGAGAGCCGCGCATTCACAGATGCGTTTCGCGCAACACGGCCATGAGCCGCGAAGAAGGCTGTTTCGTTTCCCGCAATCAGGAAATGTACGACTCGATGGACTATCTGGAAAACCGCCTGCCGGACACCGATATTCTCCAGGAATATTTCATTCCTCACGATAAGATGCCGCAGTTCATTGATGGCTTGCGCCACGTCGTCGAATCCAATGGCGCCAACCTCATTAATGTGACCATCCGTATCGTTCGGAAGGACGACATCACCACCTTGAATTATGCCCGGCAGGACATGTTTGCCTACGTCCTGTACTTCAATCAGAGATTCAATGAACGTGAAGCCGAGATCCTCCAAAAGACGACCGTCGACCTGATCGATCTCGCTCTCGGCCTCAATGGCACGTACTATCTCCCGTACCAGCTTTTCTATTCCAAAGACCAGCTACAAAAAGCCTATCCTCGTGTGGACGAATTCTTCGCCGCCAAGCGCATTCACGATCCCGAGGAGGTCTTCACAAATAAGTTTTACGAAAAGTACGGTAGATGAGTATTCCAAAATCCCGTGCGATATCTGTCGAGGTACCGGCACCGCGGCGGAACGATTGGTGGACGTGGCCGGGCTCGAACCGGCGACCCCCTGCTTGCAAAGCAGGTGCTCTCCCAGCTGAGCTACACGCCCACCGCAGGAGTGACCTTCATTCTAAAGCATTTCCGCCGATTCCAAAATTCGTTCCTTCGATTTTGGGTCATCACTGTACCAAAACTGTACCAAAACCCCCGCGTACGGGGGCCAATTGCGCCTCGCCAATCAACATTTCATTAGCGCGGCGGTTAAGTTTCTCGAGGGCTTCACGTTTCATGGCTAACTTCATCTGCGAGTATTTCTTGAACACGTCAGAGTTGCCTTGCCGAAGCAGTTGGACCACCCATTCATCTGCGACGTCGTCGGCACTGAGGCGGGTAGCGTATGTCGAACGGAGGCCATAGATCCTGAAATACGAAACCTCCGCCTTGCGGAGAGCCGTACGCCAAATTCTCTTCACGGATTTGCAGTGCTGACCGACTGCTCTCGGACTCGGAAACAGCCAGTCGCCCGGTCCAGCAAAAGAAAGTTGGCTTCGAAACGCATCCACGGCAATCGGAGTGAGCGGAACCTCCGCGACGCCATTCTCCGTTTTGGAATCCGGAATCCAGACGGTGGCATTGGCAATGTCCAGTTGGTCCTTCCGCATGGACAGAAGTTCCTTATTGATCCGCAGGCCTGTCTCCGTGAGGATGCGCACGATGTTGCACAGGCATGGGGGGCTGTGGCGCTCAATGCGCTGTTGTTCAGACCAAGTTACGTAGTGCGGCTTAAATAGCCGTTTGATGGCGACGGGAAACTCGACGCTGGAACATGGATTTGACGGAAGAAGCTTCTTCCGAACGGCCACGTTGAGCATACGCCGAAGCACGCGCAGTTCCTAGTGTACGGTGGCTGGCTTTACGGTTCCTAGCCCTCTACTTATTTAAGGAACATCGAGAAGGGAAAAAAGGAGGGAAAATCTTGGTACTAGTACATTTTTCTGAAAGTCGCCCGGAGGAACGCGCCCACAGAGGGGAGGAGAAAACAGGAGACTAAGGCCTCCGAGTGGCAGCAGGCTCGCAAGAATTGCAGACGGCCGCGCACGCCAGTTTTGGGACCCGAGGCATGTCGTGTCTTTGGAACTGAAGAATCATGCAACCCGAACTCCGCCACCGCCGAGACCGGATGGCCGTATTCAAGAAGGGTAGGGTTCTACGGGGGCGAAGCGATTCTGTATCCAGCCGGCGCGCATTGGAAGGATGCTCCGGCTTTTGTGTTTTGGAACGGTCCGGTAGTTCGCATCGTTCCGAGCCTGGAGAACTCGTTGAACGAAGCGCATCGATAACCGTTTCAACGCCAGAGTCAGCCGGGCTTCCACGTCTTCGAGAACGACTTTCCTTCTTGCACGGTGCGGACTGGGAGAGCGAGAAAGTTTCGGATGGCTTCCATCACCACCTTGAATTCCACCGTCTCGACGTAGGACTTGTTCTTCGCGCAAAACGCTGTCCATTGCCGTTTCTTGTTTACGTCGTCATAAAACACGGATGTGAAACGGGCAGGCCCCTATCGGAAGGTCGATCCCTCGTTTCTGAAAGGCGTTTTGAATCGCCTTGGCGAGAGTTTTTCCGTCGAACGCGAACGTTCGAGACAGGATCTCCAGATCGTAGAAGTCCTTCATGCGGCTGTTGGCGATCCCGAGTTTCGCCATCGCTTCGAATTTCTCGGCGACCACCGTTTCCTTGGGATAGGTGAGCAAGCGGGGGCCGGGAGATTTGAGCTGCGTGGGGTAGGCGGTTTCGACCGGAAGCGGAGTGATGACATCTCCAAACCCGATGTCGATCTGCATCGGGATCTTCGGGCGGTCGAGATGCGCGGTGAACGTGACGCGGACGCCCTCGTAGTCGGCATCCTCGGTGATGTGCTCGGCGGTGACCGTAGCGGGCTCGAAGGCGATGCCGTCCGGTTCCACGTCCATGGTGCGAGTTCTCGAAAGATTTGAACGAAGCGCTCCGGGGAATTATCGCCTCGGGCGAGAAAATCGGCATCGCGGGTTGGGCGGTATCTCTGTTCGGTCCAAATCTCGAACAGAAGGGCGCCCTTCAAGATGAAAGCGTCACAGTAGCCAGATAGGCTGAGGCGGTAGAGGATTCGCTCGAGGCCGTACTTAACCAAGATCAAGCCGAAATCCGCGTTGCGCTCATGGGCGAGATCGAGCAATTTTTGGCGGACGGAAGCGGGAACGTTTTTCGGAGGTGGTTTGGTCAACTAGAGCGACTCCAGATAAGGACGCATGACATTGGTGACGCGGCAGACTTTGGCGGCGGCCCAGAGTTCGTCCATCGTAGCCTTTTTCGTGCGGCGGGATTCCCGGAGGGCTTCGATGGCCACATCGAGGCCGATCTTATTCCGAAATTTAAAGCAGTCGGCGACGGTTTTTGCCGGGCTGAACACGCGCAGGGTAGCGCCCGAGGACGCATATTCTTTCACGCCGAAACGAAGCGTTGGCCCGGACATGCGCACCAGGCGTATCGGCGGAGAGGAAACCTTGGGGGCCCAGGCCTTTTGCCCGATGGCCATCCACACCTCGTGCGGCGATTGGGTGGTCGCGGGTGGCGGGTACGCGCTGTACACGATTCCCGTCGAGGCGTTCCCTGATCTCACCAACAATCAGGTGGTCATTGTGACCGAAGCTCCTTCGCTGCCGCCCACGGAAGTCGAGCAGCTCGTCACTTATCCCATTGAGCGGGCGATGCTGGGATTGCCGAAAAAAGAAGAAGTGCGTTCGCTCTCGAACCTCGGCTTGTCCATGGTGACGGTGGTGTTCGACGACTCCGTGCCCATGTATTTCGCGCGGCAGCTCGTCAGTGAGCGCTTGCAGCAGATCTCCTCATTGCTGCCGGCGGGCATCCAGCCGTCCCTGGGACTGCCGGCGACGGCGTTCGGGGAGCTTTATCAATACACGCTTTCCGGTCCGATGAGCGCGATGGACCTGAAAGACCTGCACGAGTGGGTGGTCAAAGGGCAGTTGCGCACCATTCCGGGCGTGAGCGATGTGAACGTGTGGGGTGGACAGACCAAGCAGTTTCAGATCGTGGCCGATCCTGCCGTGCTCCAACAGTATGGATTGACGCTGCACGATATCGCCGCGCGGGTGCAAGAGAACAATGCCAATTTCGGCGGCGGGTACATTGAGCACGCCTCGGAGCAGTTCACACTGCTCGGAAGCGGCCGGGCCGTCACAACCGAGGATATCGGGAACATCGTGCTGACCGCCAAGCAGGGGACGCCAGTACTCGTCCGCGATGTGGCGGCAGTCCGCATCGGCGCGGCACCTCCTCAGGGAGCCACGCTGCGAAACGGCGAGACGGTGTCCGGGACGGTCATCATGCTGAAAGGGGAAAACGGAAAAGCACTGATTGAACGAGTGAAAGCCAAGATCGCGGGCCTTCATTTGCCGCAAGGAATCAAGATTGTCCCGTTCTACGACCAATCGTTCGTTATCGATGGCACCATTCATACGGTGGAGAAGAATCTATTCGAAGGATTCATCCTCGTTACCGTCGTGCTCTTACTGTTTCTTGGCAATATTCGGGCGGCGGTCATCACCGCTTCCATCATTCCGTTTTCCATGCTCATCAGTTTTCTGGGCATGCGGCTGTACGGTATCAGCGCCAACCTGATGAGTCTGGGAGCTGTCGATTTCGGGATGATTGTGGACGGCGCCGTGGTGATGATGGAGAACTCCGTGCATCGCCTGGAGGAGAAGCACGGACAGGAGTCGCCTCTCGAATCGGTGCGGCACGCTGCTCACGAAGTTGCCCGCCCGATGACCTTCGCGGTGGTGATCATCATCGCCGTGTATTTGCCGATTCTTTTCCTGCAGGGCCTTGAAGGCCGCATGTTTCGCCCCATGGCCATCACGGTATGCGCGGCGCTGTTCGGCTCGTTGATCCTGGCACTCACGATGATTCCCATGCTGGCATCGTTCAGCTTCCGAAAAGGCCTGCCACCGAAACTGGCGCACCGGGAGGAACAGGGCTGGATGGCCCGAATGAACGTGGGCTATGTGGCTCTGCTGACCAAAGCGATGAACCACCGCGGGTTGACGGTGGCTTCCGCACTCGTTGTGTTGGCTGTTGCGCTGGGTTCCCTGTTCTTCATCGGCACGGAATTCATGCCACGGCTTGACGAGGGGTCGATTCTGGTCGAGACACGTAAGCTTCCGGGCGTTTCGCTTACGGACTCGGTCGAGATAAGTAAGCTGGTGGAGCAGAAGCTCCGCACATTTCCGGAGATTCAGGACGTGGTCATCAAGATCGGGCGGCCCGATTTTGCCACCGAAGCGATGGGCATCAACGAAGGCGATACCTACCTGCTCTTGCGTCCAACGAAAGACTGGAAGCGCTTTCGCAGCAAAGCCGACCTGATTGCGGCGCTCGACAAAGAACTGAACACAGTCCCGGGTGTAGCCTTCAGTTTCACGCAGCCGATGGCCATGCGCATCGACGAAACGGTTTCGGGAGTCAAAGCGGACCTGGCCATCAAGATCTTCGGCGATGACTTCCGGACGCTGGACGCGCTTGGACAGCAAGCGTTGCGGTCGATTTCCACGGTGCGCGGCGCCGCGAATCCACAAATGGAAATCACGACCGGCGTTGCGGAACTCTCCATTCGTGTCGACCGCGCGGCCCTCGCGCGGTATGGCCTGAACGTCTCGGATGTGGAGGAGGCCGTGGCAGCGGGCGCTTCGGGTGACGTCATTTCGCAAGTAATCGACGGTCCAAAACGCTACACGGTGGCCCTTCGCTTGCCGGACCGCTACCGCACCGACCCTGACGCCATGCGCGACATCCTATTGCGCGCGCCGGGCGGCGAACAGGTGGCTCTGAATCAGTTGGCGCGAGTCGAAGTGACGCGCGGGCCGGAAAAAGTGGACAGAGAGGAAGGCCAGCGCCGAGTTGTGGTGATGTCCAACGTGCGGGGCCGCGACTTTGGGAGCTTCGTCGCGGAAGTGCAATCGAAAATCCAACGCGAGGTCGCACTGCCCACCGGGTATTTCATCGAATATGGCGGACAATTCGGGAACCAGCAGAGGGCGACACGGCGGTTGATGCTCATTGTTCCGATGGTGATCGCCGCGATCTTCGTGCTTCTGTACGTGACGTTCCACTCGGTCAAGCAGGCGCTCCTGGTCGTCGGCAACATACCGTTTGCGATGGTTGGAGGGATTGCCGCCCTGTGGATTCGCGGAATGAACTTGAATCTGTCGGCTTCGGTCGGCTTCATCGCCTTGTTTGGCGTCGCGATGCTGAACGGCGTCGTTCTGGTGAGTTCCATCAATCAATTGGCGAAGGCCGGCGAACGGGCACGCGATGCCGTACTCGGGGGAGCGCGGCGCAGGCTGCGGCCGGTCTTAATGACGGCTTTCGTGGCGAGCTTTGGATTCATTCCGATGGCGCTCGCGACGTCCACGGGAGCGGAAGTTCAGCGGCCGCTGGCTTCGGTCGTGATCGGGGGACTATTCAGCTCGACGGTGCTCACACTCTTCCTATTGTCCCGTGCTTTACGAATGGATCTTCAGAACGCATGGCAGTGAGCGGAACGCGCCGGCCTTGGAGACTTCGTCCTCCGCTCCTTGAAGCACTGCACGGGCAAGCCATGCTGGGGCGCATGGACTTGAATATCTTCTTCGAGGACCTGTCACAGCAAGAATTTCCGCCAGCACCCTGGTTGGGACTGAAATTCGTGTCTCGCTCCGCTGGTTAATCCTCCGCTTCGTACGTCCAGATCTGCGCGCGCTGCCCTCTATTCCGGCACTCCATAGTTCCATATTTGTGCGGGTTCTAATCCCGAGGCTGGCACGCCGACGTACAAGCTCGTTCCATAGAAAATGCCCGTGCGCACGCCCACGGCAGAGGGGATATTCGCGGACAGCGTATAGTGGTCCGCGTCATTCTGCTGGACCACGCTGATAAATCCTTCGCCGCCGATCGCATAAATACGCTTGCGCTCCGCGTCGTAATAGACATCGTCGCACGATCCGCCCACCGGGACTCTGGCAACTTCCTTACCGGTATTGGTATCAAGCACCATTACGAACGGAGGTCTGCGAGTGACAACGAACAGCCGATGATTGTCTTCATCAAGTGCCATTGGATAGTTTGCTTTGACTCCGTTGAGCCCCCACTTGGTTAACTCGCCGGTCTTCCGGTCGATAACATTGACCACGCTCCCGTCGTCTGGGACGTTGACGAAAACGCGGGACCCCTTCTTTTCTAATTGGAACGACTCGGAGTGACCACCAGAACCCTTGAGGTCCTTTCCGACATGGGCTTCCGTCACCGCGTCGATCATGGCGATGCCGCCCACGATGCCGACGAATACTCGTTTTGAATCTTCATCCCACCGCAGATTGTCGGTGTCGGATTCCTCACCCAATGCGATACTCTTGCGCAGAGCGTATGTTTTACCGTCATAGACTTTGACGACGCCAGTTCCCGCGTTAGCGACGAAGATTTTGTCGAGCCCGGGAACGTAGAGCACGCCTTGAGGTTCGTCCAATCCTTTTACGCTTTGCACGACTTTGGCCTGAAAGGTGTTCACAATCTCCATGGAATTGTTACCCAGCCCGGCAAAAATCAGGAGCCGACGTTTCGGAAATGCCGTGAAGTGATCGATACGACCGGCGACGCCCGGCACCGGAATTTTTTGAATGAGTTGCAACGGTGCAAGTTCGCGAGCCGTCCCCTGCGGTGCGGCGACCGCAGTCTTTGTAGCTCGAATCGCAATCAAGCCGAATGTACCCAAAGCCACCACACCAACGGCTAACAACTTCCTCATGTCTCCTCCTGAGACTGATTTTTCTACGACTTCGTTCTCCTAAATTCCCATAAGGTCCAAGAACTGTTCAGAGCCCCGGTTCGAACACAAGAATCGCGGCCTCGTCATTGTCGTGAGCGGGTACGGCGACGTAGTACCGATTTAATTCAGGAGACCAAAAGGACGTACCAGCACCTGATTTCGTGGGTATTTTCCCGATCGTTTCGTAGTGATCCGCATCCTTTTGCTGATACGCGAAAATATACCCGACACCCTGATCGCGGCCCCCGGAAACGTAGACTCGTTTGTGCGCAGCATCGAAATAGACGCCGTCCATGCCCTCAACGGTGGGGAGACTCGCCACCTCCTTGCCGGTCTGAGAATCCATGGCGATCATTTGCGGAGGCGTACGTGTGCCGATAAACAACTTGCGCGTTTTTTCATCAAAGGCGCCGTCGCCATTCCGCTGGCTGCTCACAAGCCACGTGGACACTACCTCGCGCTTCTTTGTATCTACGACTTGAACTTTGTTTGCAGCGGAAACGAAGACGAACAGGGTTTTGCCGGACGCATCCAGCAGAAGCTCTGCCGGATGGGCATCCACTTTGACATCGCCGATATGCTTGTCCGTTTTGGCGTCGATGATACCGACCTCGCCGTAGTCCTTACCTGCATCCTTACCGCCGTATCCTACGTATAAGAGCTTGCTGTTGGGATCGTAAGCGACTCGATTGGGACCCAGTTCCAGCTTGATCGAATCCAGCAGCTCGAAAGTGTCACCGCGAAATACGCGCACCATCCCGTCGTCCCCGCTAGCCACGAACACCTTATTGAGCGAACCAACATACGCGACACCTTGCGTTTTCTTGAAACCAGGAATACTTTTCAACCATTTGCCAGCTTGCAGATCGACCACTTCGAGTGAGCCATTCTCGAGACCCGCAACAAAAAGCCGCTTGCCCTTAACATCCACATCCATGTGATCAATGCGGCCTTTAACGTTCGGCATGGAAATCGTCTGAACCAATTGCAAGGGAGCCGCACTCTGCGCGTTCGCAAGCACGGGAAAGCCAATAAGGAAGCCAGCAAGCAAACCAACGAGCAAGCAGTACGTTTTCATTTCACCTCTCTTGACTTCATCCGATTCTGAGTGCAGCAAAATCACACCCCATCACCAAATCAACTTCAGCGCGAACTGAATTTGTCGGGAGGGTGTCTGCGTCGATGTGATCAGCCCGGCATTGCCGATTTGACTTCCCGCCGAATCAAAGATGTTCCGATTGTCCAGCGGCGGAGCGAAATTCGTATGATTGACAACGTTGAAAAATTCCGTGCGGAACTGCGCATTAAACGTGTCCGAGATTCTCTTGATGTGATTGTTTTTGAACAACGAAAAATCGAGATTCACCAGTCCCGGACCGATGACGGTGTTGCGGCCCAAATTCCCGCGAAGCGTAATGGGATTCGGCACGGCAAAACATTGAGTTTTGATGTAGTGGGTCGGATTGCCGGGATTGACGAGCGAACCGCAACCCGCACCGGACACCAAGTTGGGCACATCAATATTCGGATCGGTACTCTTCACACCCAGGGCGTCCCGTCCGCAACCGGGAGTAAACGGCACGCCCGTGCTCGCTTCGAAAACTCCTCCTATTTCCCTCCCCTTGAGAACCCATCCGGTAGCTCCGTGGGCCCATTTTGGTGTGCCGAGTTCCCACGTGTAATTGATTTCGACGTTGTGGGCCACGTTAAAATCCGCCAGGCCTC
>Ga0137416_10001098_pt1 | contig 13467 bp, 14 predicted proteins | sample CZODoug3_1_1_16f_FD_108282 | JGI IMG/M metagenome (GOLD analysis project Ga0137416, IMG submission 108282) | Vadose zone soil fungal communities from Angelo Coast Range Reserve, California, USA - CZODoug3_1_1_16fungal (Illumina Assembly) | ecosystem: Environmental > Terrestrial > Soil > Vadose...
CCCATGTTGATGGTTGAGTTGAGTGCAGTCGTGAGATATCTCGTCCCCGTGGTTGTGACAATGAAATCCGCCGTTGCCGTCAATGTCGTGTTGGATGTGACTTTAATTGCGAGATTCTTGAATGAAGATCCCGGCGGCGGTGCCGATATGCCGATAGCGGTTGTCACATTCGATGCGCCGATAGCAGTGACAAAATCAACGCCGTTTGCCATTGGCATCAGGCCGCTTACAAAGCTTGACGCTCCCAATCTTTGAAACAAGGCATTATTGGCTTCAGTCAGAATAGAACTTGCTGCTCCAGCAGTCGTGAAAGTCACATTGAGCGTACAGCCAGTTCCTGTCCCGGATGTCGATCCTTGTGAGACTGGATTGATTGGGACAACAGTATAAAAACCGGCATAAGTCATACTGACTGTGGCGACGGCTGTTCCGGTAAGAGTGAGAACCGTCGCAACAGGATTAAACCCGGAAATAGGACTACCGCCCGTCAAGGTGATCGTATCGCCAATGGCGTAATTGGTGCCGCCGGTTTGCACCGTCGCGCTTAATGCCCTGAAAACATTGCTGTTGACCACAAGCCCGAAGGATCTTGCGACAAGTCCCACCGCACCCGTCGCCGGCAGATAGAGCCCGGACCCCGTATCGCTATTGAAAGTAATACTAGGAAGTGCTAGAGAACCTGACGTTGCCCGAAAGGCAGCGGTCATGCCGGCCTGACCATCACGGGTCAAGGCATCTGAAAGACCTGCTGCGATATCCGTGAAGTTCTGGTTGACCGCAGCCGAAAGAATCGTCGTGTTGGGGACGAACGTGTTAATGATCGAAAACGTGCCGCTTCCATTATAGGGCGTAACACCCTCCTACTATTGGAGAATTTGAAATGATCAAGCTATTCCAGTTCTGCATCATCGTTGCCGTGATCGGCTCCAACGGACAGTACCATTGGACACCGAATCCGGTGGTACCGGCCATTCTCGGTCTTGGAGCAGCGATGTTTGCAAGCGCCATTCTCATGAAACTATTGTCCCTGTGCGGGCTGGTTAGCCTGCCGTTGAAGCGCCTGGATCAATAGCATCTTGCGGGCGGCGATATTGTCTGGGGCATTCGCTCCCAGGAGCTGACCGACATAGCGCTGCCCCGGCAATTCATTGGCCAGATAGGCTTGTGCGGGCCTCGACATCAAGGCGCGTCCCGTCACCGCCGGCACCACGCCGAGCGTAGCCGAATTCAGGAGATTAAAGGCGTTCAAGCGCTGCGCCGTGCCCGAATTCGGCAGCGGCGTCATCATCGCCGCACCGGCTCGTGCGAGATCCGAGAAGTCCCCTTCGCCTCTAGCATAGGCTCCGCGATTTTCGCCTGCGACGGCATTGCGCAAGTTGGTTGGCGTAATCTGGCCTTCCGCTGCCGCTTCCCCCGCGCGGCTTGCGGCTTTCTCAAGAACTTTCTGGGCACCATACTCACGCCGGGCCGTTTGCCATGCCTGCTGTTCTTCCGCCGGAATCGACCGGCTCATTGCATTGTCCAGGGAATTGCGCATGTCCCGCAGGGCTTCCGCCAATGTCGGGTCGCTCTGGCGAAGGGAGTTGGCCTGCCGCGATAGGCGCGAGCGCATTTCCTGATACATCGGTCCCGGCATCGTGCCATTGTTCACATGCGGAATGATGTCGTCGATATAACCTTGCACCATCGCGCGCTGCTGTGAATTCGGCACATTGCGATAGTTGCGCACCGCATCGGTTATGTCATTGATGAATTGATTATCAGGCAGCATATTATGCTGGCTTGAGAGCCGCTCGAATTCATTGCCAAGACGGCGCTGGTTGGCTCCCAAGACTTCTGGCGTGGCATCGGAACCAGCCCCGGCGCGGCGCATCGCAGCTTCAGTGAATTGCTGGCCACCTTGGCCCTGTATCTTTGCCGCGCCATGGCCGGCACCAGGTGCTGCACTTGAGGCACTCTCAAGATAGCGCAAAGATTCATTGCCGGTTTTCTGGCCTGCCGTCAGCGATGTGACACCCTCATTGCGCAATGTATCGACGAATTGCCGCCGCGTTTCCGTAGTCGGCATCGGTGTGATGATGCGAGCCGGATTGATCAGTGTTGCACCGACACCAGCCGCTGCGCGGACATAGGGCTCATACCATTCGCCTTTGGCCGATTGCCCGGCTGTCTCGGCGGCAATCGCAGGCGTCACGCCATAGCGCAACGCATTGCCAACTACACCGCCACCGGGCGCGGTAATGGCTCCCGGAATGGTCTGGCCGATTGTATGGGCATATTCGCCAGCGAGAGTTTCCGGCTTGTGGAATTCGCCCGTGACCTTCTCGACTTGCTTTTGCAGGTTCTGCGAGCCAAGTTTATTGAACAGCTTGCTTTCATAGGGCTGCGCCTCTGGCTGGCCCGTCAATCGCAGCAGCGGATTGAAAATGAACTTGTCGAATCCGCGTTGCGCCAGATTGCCGATATCGGCGGGAGCCGCCGGCAGGCCAATCGCACCCTGCGCCAGTCCTGCCGCACCGGATGCCGCCATGTCATAGGCCACATCCGGTTGTTTCGCCGGCTCATCCTTTTTGGATGCGGCCGATGTGAATTCGGCCCATGGGTCAACTTCCCCTGGTTTCTTTCCAGAAGTGCCGACAGCGGTGAATTCAGCCCATGGATCAGCCATCAACGATAGAATTCCCTTCCATCCGGGGTTGCGAACGGGGTGCCCTTTCTCAGGCTCCGTGCCTCATCCGGGCTGCTCACGGAAACCGGGGCCATCACCAGATGTCCCGTGTTCGGGTTCACCACCGGATGATTCCTGTAATAATCAGCGACCGCCTGCTGGTAGGCCCCGAGATTGCCTTCATATTGCTTGTAGAGCGTGGTGCCGACATACTGATCGTTATGCGCGGCTTGTTTCATCATATTGATCAGAGCAAGCGTGCCTTCCTTGCTCTTTTCATTGCCGGGCACGGAAGCCACTGAGCGATAGATGTCACTCGGATTGAGCCCAAGTTGGCTTGAGAGCGCGCCCGCCAGCCCAAGGTTGAGCTTTTCAATCGCATCGGCACCGGCCAATGCCTTTTGATCGACCAGCCCAGGTGCATAGTTCGAAATCACCCGGCGCGCCTCATTGGACAGTTTCGCGGTCGGCCCGAACGTAATACCGGGGAGACTCTTGATGGTGTCCTCCATGATTCCGAGGCCCTTGACCGTCTCGGGAGCTGCACCTGCACGCTTGACCGCCATTTCGATATTGCCGGCCTCCGCGCCCGCGCCGCCCTTGACGCGCGAACTTTCGGCCTCAAGCTGTCGTCCCTTGGCGGCCAAGGCATCGATCCCGGTGCCGCCGCCGCCAATGCCGGGCACGCTCGCGCCCTGCGGCGTGATGATTTGGGTTGCCGAGACGCCGCCTACCCCGATAGGAGCCCGCACACCCGGCTGGAATCCGGCATTCGGGGCCACCGGCTGCACCCCTCCGGTGTAGCTCTGATAGGCTGGCCGTCCGTAAACATCCTCGGTCGCTTTGGGTTGGATCAGCCCTTGGATTAGCGAGCGCTGTTCGGGGGGAACCATGGGATTGGCCAGAATACGCCCCAACAGGCGAGGGTCCAGCCCGCCAGCCATCTTGAAAGGAGCCTGCGGAGGCATTGCCTGAGGCATGGGAGGGGCAGCAGGCGCACCACCGGCCGGGAGACCCTGTGATGACGCCTGCACCCCACTAGGCGCACCAGCGCCCCCCGTAGGCTCTAGAGAGGCGGTCTGCACCGGCTTGTCCTCTCCCCATCCCAAAGGTTTGTAGCCAAGCCCCCCAAAAATACCGCCCTGCGGGTTGATGGCATCCAGTTTCGGTGCTTCTGCCGTCAGACCGCTCGCCGCAGACTGCCCCATGGGAGCAGCATTGGCTGCTGGCTGGCGGCCTGCTGGTGCCGATGCCATCGGCGCATTGCCGCCGCCTTGGCCCTGCTGAAGCTGCTGGATCAGCGCCGCGTAATCCTTTGAGTTTTGCAATGCGGTGGAACTTTGCAGCTCATTGGCCCGGTTGGTTTCAAGCCGTGATGTCAATGCATCGATCATGTTCGCGGCAATGCCGGCGGGGCGCTTGGCCGCCTCGCCTGAGCGCTTGAGCAATTCGTTCGCATAGGCGCGCTGCTGCGCGAACTGTTCCGGTGTCGCGTACGAAGGGTTCACAAAATTCGGGTTTTGATCCCAATAGCTGAGCGCCATCAACCCCACCCTCCGCTGGTAATGCCTTTACCGAACATGCCGGCCATTGATGTGCCGCCGGTCATTGGCGCTGCTGCCAAGCCAATCACGGACCCGCCAAGCTTGCCCAATGCAGCCATATTGTTCTCATAATTCTGCATCTCGTTCGCATAGTTCTGTTGCACCGCACCGGCATAGTTCGCCGGCTGAATCTGGGCATTTGGGGTCTGCTGGAAAGTGCCGGGAGATGCTGCCTGCATCAGGCCACTGATGGTTTGCAATGGCTGCTGGTATTCCTGAAGCGCTTGGTTGAAACCCTGCTGCTGGTTCTGTTGCAGGAATTGATTGGTCACATCGCCCTGGTTGCGCGCCAGCAGATTTTGCGCATTGTTGTAAGCCTCTGATCCCGGCGTTAGTCCCTGGTTGCGAAGCTGGGCCTCAAGATTGGAAGACTGCTGGTTGAAAATCGGTTGCACATACTGCGAGGACCATTGATTGAGCTTGTCCGTAACGGCCTGATTATTTCCGTTGAACGGTGTGGAATACATTCCGGCCGATGAATTCGCCAGATTGCCGGCAGTGTTGAGCAAAGTCTGGCCGGTGGCGCTGGTGTCCGTGACCAGACGATAGCCACTCGGCGATGAAGAATCGGCAACGTAAGTGACGCTGCCGAACGGCGTTGACTGGTTGTAGGAATTGGTCTTGTTCTGTGCCGTTGCGGCCTGCTGATTATAGCCCATCTGGGCATTCGACGTAGCCGTCGGATCGGGTGCGTCGGGTTTATTGAAGCTCATTGCATCACCTTTCCAGCAAGCCTAGCCAGTTTTTTACCATACAGGCCATACATCACCGCATCCTTGTCACCATAGGCGTGATGCCGGATGCCTTCATATTCGAACCCGATTTTCTTGATCCCGCGCGTCATCATCTTGTTGCTCTTGGCGGTGCGCGCCGTGATCCGGCTCACGCCGAGATGATCGACTGCGATCTTGGCCAGTCCCTTGACGATATCCAGCGTCAATGTCTTCGGTCCATAATATGACAGCTCCACATCAGGCCCATTATGCGCCTGAAAAATGCATACTCCGATGATCTGATCATGCTCCACCACTGCGACCGCCAAATCGATCCCGGTCAGGATGATCTGAAACCGATGGAGCACCCATGCTCCGATCATATCCGAATCGCCGACACAAAGCACTTTCATCAGAAGAACCCCGATGCCGGTTCGGCAATCAAGTCCCAGCCATTGAGCTGCAACACGACGCCATTGGCCAATCCGTTATTCGTAGTCTGAACTTTGGTGATGATAGAGGCGCATTGGCCAATGCCTTCCACCGTGGTCCAGTTGGCTACCAGATTTGAATTGATCGGCCATACCGATTGATCCCAAATGGCCTGATCCCATAGCGCACCTGTATTGCTGGCCACGGACGGCACCGAAATCGGTGCGCCCTGTCCGAAATCGATATTCAATCCGACACCGGGTACCGTCGATCCATCCGTGGTCAGGATCGGGCGCACCATGGTCCAGCGCTTCAGATGGCCACGGCTTTCGAAGTAATTGAAGGCGGTTTGCACCGTAGCCGTAATTGGTACGATACCATCACCGGATGATGTATCCCATTGCCAGACCGTGCCATCATTACCACCATAATAAGGCACATCATTCGACACTTCCCAACAATTGGCATTGATCCCGGTGAACTGGCACCATGCTCCGGTCAATGTATTCATCACATATTGGATCGAAAACTGATTTTCGGTCTGTGGGATGTTGAGAATGGCCAACTGGCCCTTGGCATATTCGATGAATTGCCAACCGAAGTTGGATGCGTAGCTGCGTGCCGCCGTCATCATGGCATTCTGTATCATCGTGGTTGGGGCAACCTTGGCCGCAGCCGCGCGATCCTGTGTCATCATTTCCGACATCGGCAACACGCCATCGACGCAGACTACCCAAAGATTGCCAGAAATACGCAGAAAGCAACGGCGACCAATTGGAGCACCAAGGTCATAAACGCCAACCAGTGCAAAAGTGTTCGCAGTGCTGGGATCGGTTCCCTGATAGACAATGACCTGACCACGTGATGTGATGAAAGCAATGTACTCATCGACGGTTTGCTTGGAATCCTGTGTCCATGTCGATATCGCGATGATGTAGCCACCACGCGACATCTGCTGACCCAAATCGAATGTCGTGACTGCCCCGGAAATCGCACTATTGGCCAAGTATCCAACCGCTGTACTATTGACCAGCGTGCACCATAGCCGCCCCTTCCATACCGTCCATGAGGCAGCATTGCCCGGCGTAATCCCGGTCAAGGTCATATTGGCCCATGTCGTCCCATCGAAGATGATCGGCGTATCCAACCCATTCGCCGCAACCAGCCATGCATTCACCGCCGCATTGGTGAAGTTGCTGTATTGCCAGCGCGAATTGGTCTTGCCCGTGATGGTGGTTGCGACTGCGGCCCCACCCGCCGTTATGTTATAGACCGTGCCGCCGCCGATCGCGAACAACTTGGCATTGGCCACATTTGGCGAATTATACGCCATGATGGTTTCGACAGGCGTGGTCGCGGTGCCGATACCGGTAGCAAACGCCGATGATCCGCGCCGGATCTCAAGATAGCCAGGACGCGGAATCCAGTTATCCAACTGCACCGCACGATCAGGCGGCATGTCGGCCAAAGAGCTGATCTGATCCCATCCCTTGACGGATGCAGGAATCGACATCGGAAAGGATTGCCCCGTCCCTTCCATCATCTTGTTGTCTATGCGAAGTGTCGCGCGCATTATTTTTGCTGCATCCAGGGATTAGGTGAAAACGGCTGTTGATTGCTCCATGGGTTCTGTGAAGTCTGTTGCGGGGCAAATGGTGACATGCCCGGCGTGGTCATCGATGGCGGCGCACCGGCCGCAAACTGCTGCATCAATGGATTGCTTGAGTTCTGGACCTGATCATCAGTCGGGGTGACACCACCATTTTGATTCATCAGAGCGGCAACCAAGGCTTGCTGATATTGCTGATTACCATCCATCATGCACTTCCTGATCCTGCGGGATAATTTGCGTCTTGGATATTATACGGGCTCAACAAATATGGGTCCCAACGTCGCCCCATTCGCAATGTCCCGGCACCGCCATCGCGTGCAATAAGTTGATTGACGTAATCCAAATATTCCGTCTGCATGCTCGCGGCCGTCGGGATGCCCTTGGCTTGCAGAAACCGCCATTTCGTGCCGAGAATAAGCGCTTGGCTGTCCAAGATCGGCGTATCGGTATCGAGCGTCATCGAAGCCTTCAGCGCTCCGCTTGATCCATCCCGCACCCAATTCAGCGTGGCATATTCCCATGCGATCTGAAACGGCGTATCGATGGCCTGCGGCGGTGGCCATAGTCGATAGGTGCCAGCAATGAGATTGCCAACTTGCCGAAAATGCCGTCGCGGACCAGTCGTGACGATGCCGGATCGATGATACTCATCCAATTGCGGACTATCGGGGCCAAGCAGCGCCCATCGATTGGTGCGATCCCAAGCCGTGCCATTGATGAAACGGTCGAAATCGGTATTCTCAGGATAGGTATCCTGGGCGATCACAATCGCAGCCCCGATCACCGTACCTGTCGAAACCATGTCCATGGTAATCTGCGTCGGGCTATCGACTGAGAGCACCCGCGCCGCGACGGGAATAGTCGAACCGCTGATGCAAAAGGTCTCAGCCGTCACGCCGGCGGTTGAGGGAATGTTGGTGACGATCGGCGATCCCAAGGTCAGGTTGCCCGTGGTCGTGATCGGATTGCCGACATTGAGCGTGAACAGGGTCTGAAGCTGTGTCCAATTATGGGCGCGCTTCAGCTCATCACCGGCACGATTGACCAGAGCCACGAATTGCACAGTCTGCAAATCCGTCGCGCTAATGGCGCTGCTGGGCTGCACCAGACCAAGCTCGCCCGTTGCCGCTTGAATGATCTGTATCAAGTCCAATTGAGCCATGGATCAAGCCGATAGATTGAAGTACCAGCCAAGATTCGAATAACGCATGGCGATGCCGGATTTGTTTGCTCCTATCGTAATGCCGGTATTGGCCGACAGTCCGTTGAACGTGCCGCCAGTCGGCGGATATACAATCCCGCCGCCCGCGATGCATGTAAACAGATACATGCACCCCACCGGGCAATCTGCGGCAAGCCGCACACCGTCGGCACCGGTTCCGGTCAGGACGATGACTTCCTGTCCCTTGGTCAGGACAGTGGCGTTTGCCGTGGTGGTGCCGGCGGCGGTGATGGGATTGGCGGCATTGAACCCAAGCAAGTCAGCCTGGGCCGCCGGCTGACCAATGCCCATGAGATCGGAAGTAAGCGGCATATCAATTTCCCTTCGATTTGTTCGTGCTGCCGGGAGGGCGGCCACGCCGTTTCGGTGGCTCGACAGAGCCGGAAAGATCCTGCACGAACTGCGCAGGCGGTTGCAGGAATGCCTGTGTTTCATCTGCACTGGCATGAACATGATCGATCTGCGCCGTCTGGAAATCATAGGTTTGCGTATCGATTGCGGGCGCGGTTGCAGTCCGTGATTGTATCAGACGAGTCAATTCCTCGATCTGTCGCGCCATGGTGTCAATCTGGCGCTGTTTGGCGGCAAGTTCGGTCTCGAACCGGTGGTGATCAACGCCCTTCTCGGCGCGATCCATGTATTTCTTGGCACCATTGACCCAATCCTGGGCACCCATGCCAATGGTCGAAATGCCATGTGCCGACAAATTGGCGAGCTGTTCGACGGTATGGATATTGTAGCCTCGCAACGTCGCTTCGATCTCGGGTTTGGAGGGGAACAGCAGCGTAATCGGAATGCCGTCCGGCGATTGGTTGACGCCTTGGCTGTACTGCGCCCAACGCTGCGGCCAGCGCTGCTTGTCCTGCACGGTCGCTTCGCGGTCGACCACATTGAGGCTTTCGCCCGGGTGCTGAATCTTGACGTAATCACGTCCCTCGAAAACCGGCTTGCCTTCCTGCTCAGAGCGCGCCTTGTTCTGGACGGAACGACGATAGAACCCGACCATCAACTGGTCATCGGTCGGTCCCGAATGAGCTGCGCCATAGCCTTGCCGCGCGACGGCCTGCTGATCATAGCGAATCGGCGCAAACGCCGTATAGGTATCAGACATTCAAATTCTCCCGATTTGAAAGGACCGCACGAGAGATTTCATGCGGCCCTATGTTGTTAGGTGTTGAGCGTTCCAAGGGTCGGATAGTTCAGCATGCCCTGGAATGAACCCGCACCGGTTGCCGTCGTGGTGAAGACAATGCCGTTGACGGGATACACCGTCGCACCAGCCACGACATCATCAAGCGCGCCCGGCGTTGCCGTCGAACGAAGCTGCGTGTACGTCACCGCCGCAGCCGCAGCCAGAATCAAGGCCACGCCCTTACGCTGCACCCAAAAGAAATTCTTGGTGATCGTACCGGAGATAGCCGTGACGGCATTCGGGCAGATGCCCGCGATCTGGCCAAATGCCACCGTCGCACTGTTCACAAGCGCGGTGGCGGTAAAGGTCGGATCGATCTGGACGCATCCATTGGCCGGAATTGCAGCGGTGCTCTGGCAATAGACGAATTCAGAACCGCCGGAACCTTCTGCGATCGTTCCGACAAGAAACGGTGCAAGCGGAGTTTCCGGGGTCTGCGAATTCAACTGGAACACCAGCGTGAAGTCGATGCCCTCAGTATTCAGGGTGTTGTAGTTGGTAGTCGCCATTTAATGTTTCCTTTCATAGAGGGGAGGCTGTGTTAGAGCCGCTTCAATCGTCCATCCATAGCGCAATCTTGCTCTAACTCGATCCCAAGGAACATTGAATTCTTCCACCCATTGCATCAGCGTCTGCTCGCGACCGAACGCTTTCAAGCGCCGATTTTGACGAGAATTATTCCGCTGAACTTTCATCGTTGCCCATTCACAATTGGTCTTGCAGTAAGGACCATCATTATTGATACGTTCGATTGTCATTCCTTCAGGACATTCGCCCATATCGGCAATGAAGATTTCGAAATCACGCCAAGACGGATCGACCGTAATCCCGCGAGCACCATAATTTTCATATGAACCCGATTTAGGATTTTCACATCTTTGGAAAATCTGTTTCCAGACATGATAAACCTTCGTTCTTGACTGGCCATGCTTGAAAATCCTTTCGGCATTCAAGCATCCGCATGATTTTACTTTCCCTTTTGCAAGATCCTGCCCGTAGGCAAGAACCATGCGTCCACAATCACATTTGCAATGCCAGCGCGCATTAGTATCCGTCGCGTTGGCATTTGGGGCACGAGCAACAACGATAAGGCGTTCGTATCTTTGTCCGATGCGATCAATCAAACGCATAAAGTAGCTCCCTCTGGCTTCATTGACAGAAGCCATGGAATATACTACTTTGGTGTTTGTTGCGCTACTCATCATCTTATGTATTGATAAGAACACCCTGTAAAAACGCATTTGAAAGGGTGAGATTTCCAGCAAACCCCATCAGTTTCACCATCGCATCCTGATTTACGCTGAACCGATCCGGGTCAAGCGGGACCATGTTGCGACGGGCATGCGGACGCCAATGCAGGTACTTGGTGTTGAGCATGTACATCGTGTTGGCAGGTGCTCCGCCCAGACCGCCGCCGACAGAAGTCTCGCCGGGAAACGGATCTGATGCGAAGCCCTGGAAACCACCATCAAGCACAACATCGGCGGTGTTGTATTTCAGCGTCTGGAAGCCCAGCGCGCCGAAAGTGCCTTCGCCGTTTTCGGTGGCAATGCGCTGGATGGCCTGAAGCGACTGCCAGTAGTATTTGTAGAAGTTGTTGTCAGCCACGATGAGATCCGGGGCATCACGACCCCGCACCAGCATGACCCAAAGGCTATCCATGTAGTTCTGGATGTTCGCAGCCGTTGCCGCAGCACCGCCATTGGTGACAGCGCCATAAGCCTGATTCTGCCAGAACGTCCAAGTGGCACGATCGATGCCACCAACTACGCCAGTCGTCGGCGCAGCCGCAACAAGGAGCTGAAGGCCGTTCACGGAGCCGGTCACGGTGCCATCGCCATAGATGCCCTGTGACATGCCGTTCATGAAGGTGTCTTCAGCGTTCTCGATTCGGCTTTCCAGCAAGTCGATGATGGCCTCCTCACCGGAGTTCTGAAGTTCTTCCAGACCGGAGATGGACACTGCGACTGCGGATTGACGAATCGGATATTCCGCAGCCGAGAAAGTTTGACTAGGTGCTATATTAAGAACCTGATATCCGCTATACCACTGAAAAGTCTGGTTATTCGCATAATTTAACTCTTGAACAATGGTACGGCCGCCTGAGAAAGTCTTGATCTTTCCTCGTTTAGAGAGGCGAGCAAGCAGAGCGTTATTGCGCATCCAGTTCTCTACGATGGCTCTTTATCCACCGTATCAATAGCTTTTCGTTCGCTATTGTTCAGACTATCTCATCAGACTGTCGCAATATTCGGTTTCGACGTTTCGTAGCACTAATCTTGGCTCCATGATTCTTCGGAATGCCAAGTTGTGCCATTCGACGTTTCAATCGTCCTTCAGGAGATACCGGCCTTCCAACAGTTCGGGAGGCCTCTATTCCCTTTCTTGCCGCTTCAGGTGAAGGAGCAAATGAAACCCTGCTGAGATTATAGAGCAATCCCTCGGATTCCAATTTGGTCATCCACCGCAATTCAGCTTCACGTTTTCTAAAGGTTGGCGCTAACATTTCCAACTGCTCTAGAATTTCAATCCTGAAAGCCTCTGATCCATAGATGGACCATTCTTTTTGCAGGACCGGCTCTTTATGCTTGTTGTTGTTTAACAAGCACCGATGCTCGCGAAACCGTTTTTGAAGTTTTCCGGCTGTGCACCCTACATAAGTACGACCGGAAGCGACATGAACGAGTCCGTATATTACTGCCATTCGGGATACCCCTCTCTAGCTCTAACAATCTGTCGGGCGCTCGTGGGCGGGTTATTCTTTCGTCACCGCCTAGTCGTTACACCTTCCACAACCCTAGGGCTTTCGCCTTACGTCTGTGGCTTGGTTCGGTATTGGCATTTCAGCGTCCACCGAATTCACCCGATTTTATACATGTCCCAGCAATTAAGACATGTTATCTGCAAGTTCACCCGTGCGATTGCGCAGAGTGGTGGTGACGATTTCAGAAAGATTTGGAAAGGCCATTGCCTACCCCTTTGGGTTAGGCCCTCTGATCGTCTTGCAGTTGGTTGATGGATGCCAGAATGCTGCCACGGACGCCTTTGGAAGCATCCTTGGCTCCATTCGCCGGTGCGCCTTGACGCGCTCGCGGAGATGGAGAAATCGCAGCGGATCGCGCCTTGTTGGCCTGGGCCAAGCGGGATTTTTCAAATTCGGCTTTGCGTTTGTCGTCCTCTTCCTTCAGAAATTGATTGCGCACTTCAGGATCAGCCCAGACCGCCTTTTGATAGGCGCTCTCAAGATCCGTCGCCAGACCAGCCTGTAGAAGCTGACCCATGGCCACACGAACCTTTTCAAAATGGGGCTTGTCCTTCGCAAATGTGGTCAATTCCGAAGAGACCTTGCTTTGACGCTCAAGGTTGAGTTCGTTTTCCAGCATGTTCATACGCTGGGCAACGTTGCCGAATTGGTCGATCACCGGACGCAATTGATCTGAAATTTGATTCTGGCCCGCATCCGACTGCTCGGATCGTTGGGCGAATTGTGAAAGATCTACTCCGTATTGCTGGGCAAGAGCATGGAATGCCTGTAGCCGCGTCTGGGGGTTGCGGAATGAGCCTTCCCAATCCAATAGGCGTTTGACCGCCTGGGCCTCGTTCTGGATGCCATTCTGCTGAAAGATATGACGAACGGGCGCTAGTGCCTGCTGAATTTCCGAGAGCTGAGCTGTTTTACCTTTGTACTCTTCAAAACCCTTTGCAACTTCAACCTCGCGTTTGATCGCATCGGCCTTGACTTGCGCAGGGAGACTTTCCCAAGTTGCCTTGGATTCCTTCGACCAGCTTGAGGGTGGCCCGACAGGCTTGTCAGGTTGCACGTTCGGCTCGATGTCAGGAGATTCTTTTGCGGCCGCTGCTGCCTTGTCGGGCGCGCTGGCCTCTTTGGCGAATTTGCCTGAAGTATCCCGGGCGCGATCTTCCTTTTCGCGGACTTCCGAAATGCTCTTGTTCAGGGTTTCCCGCAATGAAAGCGGCTTGTCAGATGCAGAACCCTCGCCGGCCGGGATAGTACTCTCGGTCA
>Ga0137416_10001101_pt1 | contig 13462 bp, 17 predicted proteins | sample CZODoug3_1_1_16f_FD_108282 | JGI IMG/M metagenome (GOLD analysis project Ga0137416, IMG submission 108282) | Vadose zone soil fungal communities from Angelo Coast Range Reserve, California, USA - CZODoug3_1_1_16fungal (Illumina Assembly) | ecosystem: Environmental > Terrestrial > Soil > Vadose...
AGGATCAATTCTGCTCTGCGAAATAACCAGGCGCTGGTTGAGGACAACATCACGGCGGCGCTGGCCGCCGGTGACGCCGATCTCGCCGACAGTTTTGTCGAGCTCGCGCACGAAAAAAACCTCGCCGTTAGCGACGAATTGTCGAAACGCGTGAGCGATGCCGTCGCGGACGAAAATTCGACCTCCCATATCGCCAAACATTTTGCCACCGGGCTCGTGACCGGCAATGCCGACGACGTCGCCAGCCTGTCGGGCACGGTCGCCGGCGATCTCTTCGTGTTCGGCGATATCAGGGACGTCGTGCGCGAAGGCAAACATTTGGCGATGGGCGAGGACACCGACCGCCTGGTGTTGGGCCTTGCCACCGCGGGCCTCGCGGTGACCGCGGCGACCTATCTGTCCGTCGGCGGCGCGGCGCCGGTGCGCGCGGGGCTCACGCTGGTCAAGGATGCCCGCAAGGTCGGGCGGCTGGGCGAGGGACTGACGGAATGGGCCGGCCGCTCGGCGCGCGACGTCGTCGACGCGCCGATGCTGCAACAGGCGGTGGTATCCGGCTCGGCGATGCGCCCGGGCGAGACCGTCAGTGCGATCAAGGCGGCGTTTCGCGCCGAAAGGGCCGGCGCGCTGGTCCGGCTCGCCAAGGATGTCGGGCGCGTCGGCGAAAAGGCCGGCAGCCGCGGTGCACTCGACACGCTGCGGATCGCCGAAGGGCCGAAGGATGTGTCGCGCGCCGCGCGGCTGGCCGAATCCAAGGGCGGCCAGACCCGTGCGATCCTGAAACTGCTCGGCCGCGGCGCGCTATTGCTGGCGGCCGGCGCGTTCGATCTGACCTTGTGGGTGTTCGGCGCGCTGCTCATGCTGTTCGGTTTCCTGTCGTCGATCAAGGCGACCACCGAACGGGCGACCATGGCGTGGCTGCGTCACAGCAAAGCGCGGCGCTTGAGAAAACAGATGGCGGCTGCCGCTGCCTTACCTGAAGTCCCACTGGCGGACGCAGCCGCGCACGGCTAAGCTTGCGGTCATTTCCTGATCGCTAATCGCTTAAATCCCAAAAAATGGAAGTTGCGATGCCGAGTTTTCACAACGGCGCTGTTGAAATTGCCTATCTCGACGAAGGCGAGGGTGAACCGATCTTGCTGGTGCATGGCTTTGCCTCCAGCAAGAACGTGAACTGGGTCTATCCCACCTGGGTTTCCGAGTTGAAGAAAAATGGCCGCCGCGTCATCGCGCTCGACAATCGCGGCCATGGCGATTCGACGAAACTCTACGATCCCGCGCAGTATGACATCGCCATCATGGCCGGCGACGTCGTCGCGCTGATGGACCACCTCGAGATCGCGCGCGCCGACGTCATGGGCTATTCGCTGGGTTCGCGGATGACGGCGGTACTCGCCCGCGAGCAACCGCTGCGGCTGCGCTCGGCGATATTGGGCGGCATCGGGATCGGAATGATCGAGGGCGGCGGTCCTGGCGAGAACGTCGCGGCCGCGCTGGAAGCGCCGTCGCTGCAAGACGTGACCGATCCGGTCGGCCGCACCTTTCGCGCCTTCGCCGACCAGACCCGTTCCGACCGCCGCGCGCTCGCCGCCTGCCTGCGCGGCTCGCGGTGGTTGATGACCCGCGAGGAAGCCGCCGGGATCGATGTGCCGGTGCTGATCGCGGTCGGCACCGCGGACGAGATCGCGGGCTCGGCTCAAGCGCTTGGCAAAATCATTTCAGGCTCGGAGGTGCTCGATATTCCAAATCGCGATCACATGCGGGCGGTCGGGGACCGGGTCTTCAAGGCCGGCGTGGTGGACTTTCTGTCACGGAGAGAATGATCATCTTCTACACGAAGAGAATGATCTTCTACGAAATTCGGACTTTGGACCGCTTGATTTCCCGAAATTCCCGACCAATTGGATATGACACCTTCGGGAGGCGCGTTCGGGCAATGCGTTTACTTTGCCTGGCCCCTCCCGGGGACAGTCGTTCGCCCGCTGTGTTATAGGAACCAGCGAAACCGTCCAATTTGCGAGAGCAGCCCATGGCAGTGCATCAGGTCAATCCGCAGGGTGCGAAACTGGCCGCGCTCGACCCAATCTGGGATCGTGTGCGGGGCGAGGCGGAAGACATCGTCCGCCGCGAGCCCGAGCTGGCTTCCTTCATCTATTCGACCGTGCTGCATCACGAGCGCCTCGAGGACGCCGTGATCCATCGCCTGGCCGAGCGGCTCGATCACTCGGCGCTGTCGGGCGATCTGATCCGCCAGACCTATGACGAGGCGCTGCGCGACGAGCCCGATCTCGGCAACGCATTCCGCGCCGATCTCGTCGCGGTCTACGATCGCGATCCCGCGACCTCGCGCTTCATCGACCCCTTGCTCTACTTCAAGGGTTTTCACGCCCTGCAGACCCATCGCCTGGCGCACTGGCTCTACAAAAAGGGTCGCAAGGATTTCGCCTATTATTTGCAGAGCCGCTCGTCGGCGGTGTTCCAGACCGACATCAATCCCGCCGCAAGAATCGGCCGCGGCATTTTCCTCGACCACGCCACCGGTTTCGTCTGCGGCGAGACCGCCGTCATCGAAGACGACGTCTCGATCCTGCACGGCGTCACGCTGGGCGGCACCGGCAAGGAGAACGAGGATCGCCATCCAAAAATCCGCCACGGTGTGTTGATCGGCGCGGGTGCGAAGATTCTCGGCAATATCGAGATCGGCCATTGCGCGCGCATTGCCGCAGGTTCGGTCGTGGTCAAGCCGGTGCCGCACAACGTCACGGTCGCCGGTGTTCCCGCCAAGATCGTCGGCGAGGCCGGCTGCGCCGAGCCGTCGCGTACCATGGATCAGATGCTCAACGCGATCGGGCTTTGATTTTAAAGGCATTCTGACGATCTGAAGGCTGCGCAGATAGTTCACATCGAAGCCGAAAGGCTCTGGCGATCTGCGCCGTCTCGTCCTAAAACTCCCCGGAAATCCAAGACCCGATTTAGAGACCCGATTGGAGACTGCCGTGGACGTTCAGGAAGTCAGGAAGCTCGACACCTATCTCAAGCGCGTATTCGGCAGTCCCAAGATCCGCGTGGTGCCGCGGCCGAAAAAGGACGACTCGGCCGAGGTCTATATCGGCGAGGAGTTCATCGGCGTGCTGTTCGTCGATGACGAAGACGACGATCGCTCGTTCCAGTTCCAGATGGCGATCCTCGAGGAAGATCTGGCCGAGTAGGGATCAGCCCTTCGGCCCGTGCAACTGCACCGTCAGGCGGTCCATCGCAGCAGCGACGTCACGCCATTGCGAAAGCCAGCTGCGCGGAAAGCGGAACGTCAGATCGGCGTCGTCGACGCGGCGCTCGCTCAGGCACATTCCGGGCGTCATGTCGTCGCGCGTGCAGCGTGCGCTCAAGGCGGGCGCGCTGGCGCTGAACAGATCCTCGCCGCTGTAGGGCGAGCCGTCGCGAAACCCGCGCATCGACAGCGCGTCGTCGACCGCCGTCGAGGCCTGCTCCAGATAACGCGGATAGATCGTGCGCAGGCGCATATCGGGCGCGAGCGAGTCATGATGCGCCGAGATCGACAGGAAGATCCGGTCGATCGGCTGCACCTTGTCCTCGACGCTGTCGGCGCTGACGTGCCTTTGCGCCTCCGGCGCTTCGAGCGACGGATAGAGGAAGCTGAGATCGACCCGCTCCTGCGGCCCGGAATGGCGCTGGATTTTCATGCGCACCGCCGCCGGCGGCACGTTGAACAGCGTTCCGCCGACGCTGACGGGCAACCGCGCCGGCCCGCTGGAGGAATCGGTTCCCCAGGTCGGCCACAACAGATAGGCGACCAGCGCAATCGCGGCGGCCGCGACCGCGCCCGCGATCATGATCGGGATCATGTGGGCGCGCGGGTTCGTGCGCGTGTCGCGCGCGATGTGCTGGGCGTTCGAAAGCAGGGTCATGAACGAAGCATCGATAGGTTCAAAGCGGGCGTCGAATCACCCTGCGAATATGCCACGCGTCGGCCGATTTCCGCATGAATTCAGGGCGGTTATGCCGCGGCCAGCCATGCCCAAACGATGCCACGCGGCGCCCCTGTTAACCTTTTCTTAAGGATGATGTGGCGCCAGGCCGCCAATTTTGCGAAAGCAAAAGCGCGCGGTTTGTCGAATAGCGGAAGTCCCCATGTCGCCCGATGCGCTTAATTCCCTGTTCTCGCTCTGCATCGGTTTTGCGTTCGCCGGCATGCTCGCCAGCGGATATCAGGCCCTGGCCCAGCGTCCCGCCGGGTTCGGCCTGCTGCAGGAGGGCGTCGCGCCGAGGACCTTTGCCGCAGTGCCGTTTCTGGTGTTCGCCGCGCCCTTCATCATCATGCGCAACACGCTGCGCGGCGCAAAGATCGAGCGCCGCCGCTTCGAACTTGTGATGATGGCGACCATTATCGCAGGCTTCTGGAGCCTGATGTCCGGCACGTTCTTCCTGATGACATTGCGCGCGGCCGGGGTGCTGGCCTAGATCCTGACCGGTTCTGATTGAAATCAAACCGGTCAAGTTCTCGTCTATTTTTTTGACGCGTTTCCTTCACGCGAACCGGTATCCACTTCGCTCGAAAACGCTATAAGGTCTCCTCGAACAGGAGACTTTCATGGCGATCTACGAACTGGACGGGCAGGCGCCCGATCTTCCCGCGGACGGAAACTATTTCATCGCCGACACGGCAACCGTGATCGGCAAGGTCCGCCTGAAGAGTTCGGCCAGCGTCTGGTTCGGCGCGGTGTTGCGCGGCGACAATGAGTGGATCGAGATCGGCGAAGGCTCCAACGTCCAGGACAATTCGACCTGCCATACCGACCGCGGGTTTCCGCTCACGATCGGCAAGAACTGCACCGTCGGCCACAACGTGATCCTGCATGGTTGCACGCTGGAGGATGGCGCACTGGTCGGGATGGGCTCGATCGTCATGAACGGCGCGCGGATCCGCCGCGGCAGCATCGTCGGCGCCGGCGCCGTGATCACCGAGGGCAAGGAGTTCCCCGAACATTCGCTGATCATCGGGGCGCCGGCACGCGTGATCCGCACGCTCGAGCCCGCGCAGGTCGAGGCGATGGGAAGTGCTGCGAAATTCTACGCCATCAACGGCCCGCGATTCAAAAAAGGCCTGAAGAAGATCGGCTGAAGCGCCGTCATTTTCGTTCCGGCTTTTTCGTCGCGGATTTCGATCCCGCGCCGGCTTGTCCCGGCGTCTTCGGCAGCGCCGCGCTCTTGCGCAGCGCGTCCTTCAGATCGATGGGAATGCCGTGCTTTTTCAGCAGGTCGCCAAACGCTTCGTCGGCCAATTCCTGGATGGTCGCCATCCGGTCGCGTCCGAGCTGCCTGAGCTTGTCGAACGTGTCGTCATCGAAGGCGATCAGTTTGCGCAAGCGTCATCGGCTCCTGCGTCATGGCGGACCCGTCTCCAATGGCGATCGACGGTAATCATTCCGTGAAGGAACCAGCGCTGCGCGCGACCGTTGAAACGCAAAGGAGATCTCCAATGATGAGATTATCTGCCACAGCCGTGGTAACGGCAATCGCGATTCTGACGTCGCCCCCGGCCTTGTTTGCGCAAGGCACAAGCGCTCCCCCCGCTGGAAGTCCGGCTTCGCCGCAGTCTGCCTCACCGCCACCCGGTACCAACAGCGCCGGCACGGCGCAATCCTCCGGCCGCGCCCAGAACACCGCTGCCGGCCTCACCACCGGTTCGGCGGGTTCGCAGAGCGACGCCGTGATCGCCGAGGAAAACAAGACGGTCGATCAAAAGCTGAAGAGCATTTGCCGCGGCTGCTGATCTCGTCGGCGTGGCCGGCCAGTCGCGCAGAAGTGAGCAAGACAAGTCAGCGACCCGCCGGAACTGGTCCTACATTGAGGGCGCGAATTTGAGGACGCCGCAGGCGTCGCATGTTCAAGAATGGACAGGAGATGGTGATGTTGCGTAAGACGATGATCGCCTTGCTGGCGATGGCCTCGGTCAGCTTGTTGACGGTGGATACCGCGTCGGCCCGTGGCGGTTTTGGCGGCGGCGGCGGCGGCGGTCGCGGCGGCGGCGGTTTCCATGGCGGCGGTTTCGGTGGCGGCGGCTTCCGTGCGGCGGGAATCGGAATGGGTGGTGGCGGTGGTTTCCGCACCGCAGCGATCAGCGGCGGCGCGTTTCGCGGCGGCAGCTTTGCCGGCAGTGGCTTCCACGGCGGCTTCCACCCCGGATTCCACCATCATCGCGGATTTCCATTTGCCGCCGCCGCGATCGGTTTCGGCCTGGGTTATGGCTACGGCTATGCCGATTACGACTACGGCGATCCCTATTACGCCAACTACGGCTACGACAATGGCTATTACGGGGACGGCGGCTGCTACCTGGTCCGGCAGCGCGTGCTGACCCCGTATGGCTGGCGTACTCGCCCGGTTCAGGTGTGCAACTGACGCTACTCAGCGGATGGCCGGCGCGGCCAAGCGGAATAATGCGCCGGTTCTGTCGGGATGATGATGGCGGCCGCGGTGTCTTCCTCACCGAGGCCGCTATGTTTGCGTAGCGCGCTGGTATGCGGTTTGCATTGCTTTGGGAATGATGAACATGCTGACACCCCCAGCGTTGACACTGGTGTTCATGGGCGTCGTTTTTAGCCTGGGAACAGCCTTCGTCTGGATGCTCTGGGAAATCGAGCAGATGACAGCCAAGCCGCATCGCAGCAACCGCGATCGCTTCGGCTAATCTGTCCGCAAAAAATGAAAGCGCGCAGCTGACGTGCTGCGCGCCGTTGATGTCTGCGGCCTGGAATATGATCCGGAAAAGTGGGTACCGGTTTTCCGAAAAGATCATGCTCAAAACTAAGCATAGAACGGGATGACGATTCGAAGAAAAGTCATCACGTTCTAGTCGCGGTCAGCTCAGCACGCCGTATTTCCTGAACCAGCCCTGCATCTGGCTCCAGGCATCCTCGGCCGCTTCCTTGCGGTAGCTGGCGCGGTAGTCGGCATGGAAGCCATGCGGTGCGCCGGGATAGATCCTGAACTCGGCGGTCTTCTTGTTCTCGGCCAATGCCGCCTTCAGCGCCTCGACCGTTGCAACGGGAATGCCGGTGTCGGCTTCCCCGTAGAAGCCGATCACCGGCGCCTTCATCTCAGGCGCAAGCTGTGTCGGGCTCTTCGGCCAGAGCGGATTGGGCGGATCGACCGGTGGACCGTAAAACGCCGCGCCCGCCTTCAGCGTCGGGCTGTGGGCGGCATATTCCCACACCGTCCGGCCGCCACGGCAGAACCCGATGATGCCGAGGCGGGAGGTGTCGCCGCCTTGCGATTTGGCCCAGGCCACCGTGCTGTCGAGATCGGACAACAGTTCGGCATCCGGTTTCGAATTCACGATCGGCAGAAGCTGCGGGATGTCGGTGATCTTGGTGAGATCGGCGCCCTTGCGGAAATAATAATCCGGCGCCACCGCGAACGCTCCGAGCTTGGCCAGCCGCCGCGTCACGTCCTTGATGTATTCGTGCAGACCGAAGATCTCCATCGCCACCAGCACGACCGGCGGATTGTTGACGCCGGCGGGCCGCGCGAAATAGCCGGGCATCTCGCCGTCGGCGATCTTGATCCTGGCGTCGCCCGCGGTGAGGCCATTGGTGTCGGTCGTGATGAATTCGGCCCGCACCGGGCCAGCGGCCAGCGTGTAGCCCGCCGTAACGGCGGCAGACGCGGTCATGAAACCGCGGCGCGACAACGGCGCAATTTTGGTCAGTCCGACGACATCCGGCGTCAGCAGGGGTTCGGCGCTCATCGGGGATTTCCTCCGGCTTTTTTTTGTGAACCGCATTCAGCAAACAATCGTGGCCGAACGCAAATCACCAGCCTGCGAGGAGTCCGCGACCGGCCGGTCAGCTGCCGGGCTTGAAATAGAAATCGACGGTCGGGGAGGAATGATCCCACGGCACCGGCTGCCCGTTGATCGCCTTGATCACGTCGGCACGAACGCGGGTCCGCATCGAGCGGACTTCCAGCCCCGACGTGGGATGTGCTTCGGCATCGCGGTCGTGAACGGGCTGTCGCTCTGTGCGCTAGGTCACATTTCAGGGGCCACAAAAAACAAGGCCGTCGACGCAGTATACCGTCAACGACCTTGCCAGCCCCGGACATTGAAATCGGCTCACGCCATCCGGTAGCCGACAGCTTGCGCCGGAATCGCGCGGCGATGTGTGAACCAGTTCACACATCGCCGCGGAAAAATCGCGGACAGCCATTTTGCCGCACGGCGACGCGGCCATTCCTGCCGGGCACACCCCAAAACGTTCAATCTGTCAAACTGGATTCAGCCCTGGGATTTGCCGCGCTTGCGGTGCGCACTCCTCACCGCGTGCGGTCTTGCCCGTTTGTGGGAAGGCTCGGCGGCCGGCTCGGACGCCTGCGCGCTCGCGAACGACTGCCGCAAGCCCTCGATCGCCTCGGTGAGGGCTGCGACCTGATCGGACAGCTTCTTGGTATCGCCCTGCTGCGAGGCGAGCAGGCGGCGCACGGTCTGCAGCTGGTCCTGCACCACCTGCAACTGGTCGATCGATTCCTGCTGGGTCGCCTCAAGTCCCTTGGTCTTCTCGACCAGCTGTTCGGAGGCCTGCGCGGTGCGGGCCTGCAACTGGCGGCTCGCGACCACGCGATCGGTTTCGGGCGCATTGCCGGTAAAGGCGCGCCACAGCGTGATCGAGCCGATGCCGAGCACGACCAGAATGAGCGCCACGCCGCCGACGGCGATCGGCTGCACGCCCATGCGCGAGGGGGCGATGGTCTGGGTATTCCGGGGGGCGAGTTCGATCATGCGGACTCCAAACCGGACTTAACTGGAAAGTTCCCAGTTAGCACAACCTCGGCGGGCCTAAAACCCGGGATTCGCATGTGCCGGCGTGGGAGTCCGGACAAAACAGCTAAAAGTTGCGGCTTCGGGCCGCATCGGGGCTTCTTCGGCGCTGTCGCGATCCGGCCTCACGCCATTTGGGGCCGCCACGCGATGACGCCCTCCGTCCGCGCCCGCACTTCGGGCGAGGCCAGACAAGTGGCGACCGCCTCGTAGCCTGGGGCACCAGGATAACGGGCGACGCGCATCGGCGGGCTGTGATTGGCGGGACAGAAAATCATCGCCTCTTCGATACCCATCGCGGCCAGGTCCAGGATCGCGCACGAGCGCGTCAGCAGAAAAAGCGGCCGCGCACCGGGCCCGCGGCGGCGCAGGTGGGCAATCAGCGCCGCTTGGGCGGCCTGGTCCAGCCCCTGTTCCACCATGTCGACAACCACGCTGGCCGCGCCTTCGGATTCCAGTCCGACGAGCAGGGCAACCAGCGCCTTCGAGGCCGCGGCACCGTCTTCAACGAGCCAGCCTAAGGTCTGATCGATCCTCAACTTGAGTGCCGGGTCGGCGTCCAGTTGCGCCCGCGCCGCCGCGCCGCCGTGCGCCAACCGATCGAGACCCAGGAAGACGGCGTGAGGCAGGGTTGCAGCCAGACGCTTGGCCAGCCTTGTTTTGCCGCTGCCCAACGGACCGATGATATAATTCAACGGCCGCACGTCGCTTAATTCGAAGCGTTCGCCGCCCCACGGCCAGGGAAGATCGAAGGCGACGCTGAACCCGGCGATCGGTCCCGGCAGGCGCACCAGTTCGCTGGCTGTCGGAGATTTGTCCTGCGCGAGACCGGCCCGGAGGTCGCGGACTTTCTCGACCGCACCGGCGAGCTGCCGGATCCGGGCTTCGAGTATTGTCTGGTGCGCGGCGAGCGCCGGCTCCAGGCCTTGCTGGTCATCTGCGAGCACCCGCGCGATCTGGGCGAGGCTCAGTCCAAGTGCGCGCAGAGTGACGATCTCGGCGGCTCGGGCGATCTCGTCGGGACCATAGACCCGCCATCCAGCCGCGGTGCGGCCGGGGATGATCAGGCCGTGTCGCTCATAGAGCCGCAGCGCCTTTGCGGAGACGCCGAGCCGCCGAGCGGCGGCGGAGGGGTTGAGGAACCGGGCGGATGAGCTCACGAATCACCTCGTTGCTGGCTGACCGCGCTCCTTATCGGGGCAGCCCCAGGGACCGGGTCAAGTGGGTGTTCGCGGCATTCGGCGGTTAGAAGGCCGCCAAAAAAGTTGCGGCCAGCCTTTGGGGGAAGGCTGGCCGCGCGCGAACCGGTCTGGGACGGGGAGGGGTGGGGATGTGACCGGGTCGCGGGTCAGATAATCCTTGTGTTAGTGTTCGCGCGAGCTGGCGGTGGCGACCGCGGGGCGGTTGTCACCGAGCGAGACCCACACATTAGGATCGCTCTGCGACTGGCGCTTGACGAAGCGGTAACCGGTCTCGGTCCAGCCCACGACGCTCTCGTTCTGGTTGTCGAGCACGTACTCGCCCTTGTCGGTCTTCACGGTCAGCACCGCGTGGCCCTCGCCCTTCTTGTCGCGCACCACCGTGATCAACAGCGCCTCGCGCGGCCAGCCGGCATCGATCAGCATCTTGCGCTTCAGCAGCACGTAGTCCTCGCAATCGCCGTAGCCGTCGGTCGGCAACGACCATTTCTCGATCACGCCCCAATGATCCATGTCGGTCATTGGCTTGATGGTCTCGTTGACCCACTTGTTGACGCGGATCAGGTCGCGCCAGGCGGTCTGCGACATCACGATGTCGCGCGGCTGTGTCGCGCCGCCCCGGCACTCGCCGGGATTGTCGGCGCAGAATTCGACCCAGCCGATCGGCGAACGCGCGGTATCGCCGAGGCTGGCATAGAACGCGTCGCCGGCTTTCGCCTGGACGCTCATTGAGACGCTCATTCCCAGCAGGATGGCGGCAAGCGCCAATCCTTTCCCCTGTCCCCTGAACGACATTGTGGCCCCCGTTTCTTGTTGGGACCATTTTTCGCACAAAGGCTTTGCGCCGCCGCTAAGTCAGCCAAGTAGATTTGACGCTAATGCAAGTAAAAGCTGCAGAGAATTCGATCTATACTTGAATATAATTTGAGTAGAATTTGAAACAACTGTAATTGATTCAAATTTTACGCGTTAAGGCGGAAAGCGCCGTGGAACCGGGCGATGTCGCAGCAAAAGTTCCCGCCGTTAACTGGTTTGCGCGCGCGCCAAATGCAGCAATGGCGGCATCCGGCCATCCGGATACCGCCTTTGAGGTCTGAAATACGGGGATTTGAAGCGGCGAAAACTTTACCGCGCGCTAACCGCGTCTTCGAGCGTCTCGGCCATCTGCTCGTGGATGAACTCGAGCGCAAAACCTTCCTCGAGGTTTCGCACCACGCGGGCCTGGATCTTGCCGAGCATGACCAGCGATTTCAACGGCGGGCGGTTTTCGGCGGCGATCGCAGCGCCGGACAGCGACAGGTCGATGATCCGGCAGGTCATTCGCGTGCCGTCCTCCTGCGTCAGCATCGCGATCGGGTTGCGCGGCACGATGCGGTCGTGGCGGCGGTCTTCCGGCAGATTGAGGATATCGCGGTTGGCGAGCCAGGTGAGCTGGGCCGCGAGCTTGTCGCGCTTGCGCGCGGTGGAGACCACCGTCATCGCAAAACCATTGTCGATGATCCGGGTGATCTTGCCCTCGACCCGGCCGATATGGTCGAGATAGGCGATCACGCGGTCGCCGACATTGCCGATGCCGGGCGCCAGCAAAGCGAGGCCGCCGGGCGACATATTGATGATCTGGCAGGGAAATTCGCGCCGGTCGGGCAGCATATAGCGGCCGAGCAAATGGACCTTCACACGCTGGAAACGCCGTCGTTCTTCGGCCACGGGTAGAGTAGATTTCTTTTGCGCAAACGACATTTCGCCACCCGACAACCGGCCTTTCGATACCACCAGACCCTACGGTGGACAGGGTTAACGAGCGGTTAGCGCAGGTTGCATCAAGTGTGGGCATGAGGAGACACTGGTCGAGGCGAAGAGGATGAGCGCGCTCCACGAAAAGCAGATCGGCCCAACAATGACGGCGATCACAGTCATGGTTCCGAGCCAGAGCGATTTCATCGGTGCCCACTGCACGTCCAGCGGGTGGTCACAAATGCTGTCGCGCCGGGAGAAATGTTCGATGCGGATCAAGCTGAGCCTCGTGCTGTCAATCGTAGCCGCCATGGCGTGCACTGATGCCGGCGCCGCCGAGATGCGGGTGACGCTGCTCGGCACCGGGACACCGACGCCGCGCCTTGGCAGCTTCAGCGCCTCGACGCTGATCGAGGCGGGGCCGGAGCGGTTGATCTTCGATCTTGGTCGCGGCTCGACCATCCGCCTGTTCCAGAAGAAAATCCCGCTCGGCTCGATCACGGCGCATTTCATCACCCATCTGCATTCCGACCACGTCGTCGGCCTGCCGGACATGTGGCTGACCGGCTGGCTTGGAACGCCATTCGGTTCACGCAAATCGCCGATGGTGATCTTCGGGCCGAAAGGCACGGTCGCGATGACGGAGAATCTCACCAAGGCGTTCTCCGAGGATATTCGCATCCGCATGGATGACGAGGATCTTCCGCCTGAAGGCGTCGTCTTTGACGCCAAGGACATCGAGCCCGGTCCTGTCTATGAGAAGAACGGCGTCAAGGTCACCGCGATCGAGGTCAACCATGGCGAGAAGATCAAGCCGTCGTTCGGCTACACGATCGAGTTCGACGGCAAGAAGGTCGTGCTGTCGGGCGACACCAAACCCGACGAGCGCGTCGCCAAAGCCGCCGCGGGCGCCGATCTGCTGATCCACGAAGTCGCCGTTATCGAGCCGGAGCTCTCAAAAAGCTATCCGTCCTACCGCGCGATCGAGGACCATCACACCTTGCCCGAAGACGCCGGCAAGATCTTTTCAAGTGCGAAGCCCACGCTTGCAGTGTATTCGCACATTGTGTTCGCGACGGTAGAACCGGTGCAGGATGTGCCGGAGCAGGCGCTGGTCGCGCGGACGCGGACGACCTATCAGGGCCCGCTGATTGTCGGGCGCGATCTGATGTCGTTCGTGGTCTCCGATCATGTCGAAGCGTTCGCAGCCGACGGCAACCCCGTGAAGCCGCTGGCGGCGGCTCAATAACTGGTGGAATGATGTTGGGGACCGCACCATGAAATTTCACCGTCGCCAATTCCTTCGGCTCGCCGGCAGCGCGGCCGCAGTTCCTGCATTTCCGCGGTTCGCTTCCGCGCTGGATTATCCGACCCGGCCGGTGCGCATCGTTGCCGGCTTTGCCGCCGGCGGCGGGGTCGACATCACTGCGCGCCTGATCGGTCAGTGGTTGACCGAGCATCTCGGCCAGTCCTTCGTCACCGAAAATCGGCCGGGCGCCGGCGGCAATATCGGCACCGAGGCGGTGGTGGGCGCAGCCGCGGACGGCTACACGCTGCTGCTGGCGACGGTCCCGAACGCGGTCAACGCCTCGCTCTACGAAAAGCTCAATTTCAACTTCATTCGCGACATCGCGCCGGTCGCCGGCATCATCCAGGTGCCGATGGTCATCCTGCTCCATCCATCGGTCCCGGCCAC